>Ga0302314_10013656_pt1 | contig 13939 bp, 12 predicted proteins | sample III_Palsa_N2_3_FD_200533 | JGI IMG/M metagenome (GOLD analysis project Ga0302314, IMG submission 200533) | Peat permafrost microbial communities from Stordalen Mire near Abisko, Sweden - III_Palsa_N2_3 | ecosystem: Environmental > Terrestrial > Soil > Palsa > Peat permafrost | place: Sweden... | reverse complement strand
GATGGCTCCGATCTATGCCCTCATGAATCCCCTCATTTTTGCTGGCGCCGAGGAGTGAGCAGCGTTAGCAATCGGATAGGTATTTGATCTGATTGGGAAGCGAATGGCTGCGGTCCGCAGAGTAGATAGACGTTTAGAGTTCATAGAGGGCTATCTTAGGGAGACATTCGCCAATGATCTCCATGCAAAGCGTGTCGGCTCGCTCGCGGATGGAACCCTGGGTGTGATGGTGGGTGCTTCGCTGGCGGTATCGATCATTGGCCAGTCTTTGGCTCAGGCTCGCGGGTTGCTCTCCAAGCATGCGATCAAACAAGTCGACCGGCTCCTGAGCAACCAGGGCCTGATCGTGTGGGAGCTGTTCGCGCCGTGGGTGGCCCAGGTCATCGGCCAGCGTACCGAGGCCTTCATCGCGATGGACTGGACCGATTTCGACGCCGACGACCAGTCGACGCTCGCGCTCAACCTCGTCACCACCCACGGTCGGGCGACGCCGCTGATGTGGCTCACGGTGTTTAAAGCAGAGCTCAAGGATATGCGCAACCACTATGAAGACCTGTGCCTGGCACGACTTGCCGAGGTCATGCCCGCGGGCGTCCGGGTCACCATACTCGCCGACCGGGGATTTGGCGATACCAAGCTGTTTGCTTATCTCGACCAGCTCGGCTTCGCCTATGTGATCCGCTTCCGCGGCAACATCCATGTCACCGCCGCCGACGGCGAAAAGCGCGCCGCCGCCGACTGGGTGGGCAAGGGCGGCCGAGCGCGCATGCTGCGCGATGCCCGGGTCACCGCAGATGAACACCCCGTCGGCGCGGTCGTCTGCGTCCACGCCAAGGACATGAAGGACGCCTGGTGTTTGGCTGCCAGTAACTCCGAAGCCACCTCGCGCGAGATCATCAATCAATATGCCAGGCGATGGACCATAGAACCGGGCTTTCGCGACACCAAGGACTTGCGTTTCGGCATGGGCCTGAGCGTTTTACGCATCTCCGACCCACAGCGACGCGACCGGCTTCTGCTTTTGAATGCATTCGCGATCATGCTGCTCACTTTACTCGGCGCGGCCGGCGAAAGCCTCGGCATGGACCGCCAGCTCAGGACCAGCACCACCGCGAGGCGCGTGCACTCGCTTTTTCGGCAGGGTTGCATGCTTTACGAGCTCATTCCAAACATGCCGGAGATTCGACTGCGCCCACTCGTCGAGCGGTTTGACGAGTTTATACTACAATCAACTGTGATCGTTCAGACATTTTCCTTGACATAAAAAATGAGGGGATACCTGAGCGGCCGCCCAGGCGGCGATTGGGGAAGCGGCCAAGAATTACGAAGCGTACAAGGCTCTTGTCGAGCACCTCTACTTCCTGTTCTGGGAAGGCCCCGGCGCTAAATTGGCGGACAAGCCCCAGTCGTTTAGAGACGTGAACACTCTGCGCACCGATTTGGAGCACGATACAGATCATGGAGGCGAGAAAGCTGCGGAGCAAAAGAAATTGAAGCACGCAACAGTGTTCCAAAAATACGCCGGTGCCGTCGCTCCTAGCGTTGCGGCACCGGGCCGGTTTCCGATCCTTCAGCTTGGCCTATTAAAGGCGATTCAGGGTGACCTACACTTACTGCTGTCTCAGACCCCCTAGCACATCGATCCAAACGAGGTCGACGCAGCAGAACACTAAACATGTCGAAGCCTGAGGCGGATCGAAGTCGACCCTTGGAAGACTTTGCCGAACCAATGGCGAGAGGCGGCTCCCAAGGGTCTATGCCCGCTCCACGAAACTCTCGATCACCCGCTTCTCCCCCGCCTTCTCGAACGCCACCGTCAGCTTGTTCCCCTCCACCGCCCGCACCGCCCCATACCCGAACTTGACGTGGAACACCCGGTCCCCCGCCACGTACGCACTCGGCTTGCCCGGATCCGACACCGCCACCAGCCGGCCTTCGCCCTCGATCACCTGCGTGCGCCCGGGCGGTCCCCCCGCGTACCCCCGCGCCTGGGCGCGCTTCCACCCCGGGCTGTCGTAGCCCGATCCATAGTTGACCTCGTCCCAGCGTGACGCGGCGTCGCGCATGCCAGGGCCGCCGCCGTAGTAGCCGGTCTCCGAGGCCGCCTCGACGCTGGCGATCGGCAGTTCGTCGACGAACCGGCTGGGCAGCTGGCTGGTCCAGCGGCCATAGACCTGCCGGTTGGCGACGAAGCTGATGCGCGCCTCCTCGCGGGCGCGGGTGATGCCGACATAGGCCAGCCGGCGCTCCTCCTCCAGGCCCTTGTCGCCGTTCTCGTCCAGGCTGCGCTGGCTGGGGAACACGCCTTCCTCCCAGCCGGGCAGGAAGACCAGCGGGAACTCCAGCCCCTTGGCGCCGTGCAGGGTCATGATCTGCACCGCGTCGTCGCCTCCTCCGCGGTCCAGGTCCATCACCAGCGACACGTGTTCGAGATAGGCGCCCAGCGTGTCGAACGCCGACATCGACTGCACCAGTTCCTTCAGGTTCTCCAGGCGCGTCTGGCTGGTCGGTCCCTTGTCCAGGCGCAGCACGTCGATATAGCCGCTCTCCTCCAGCACCGTTTCGGTCAGGCGCGGGTGGGGCAGGGTGTCGGCCTGGGCGCGCCAGCGGTCGAGGTCGCGCAGGAAGTTGGCCAGCGCCGTGCGCGCGCGTCCGGTCAGCTCGTCGCTGCGCATCAGGTCGCGCGCGGCCGTGACCGCCGAGACGCCCTGGCTTCGCGCCAGGGTCAGCAGCTTCTGCACCGTGGTATCGCCGATGCCGCGCCGGGGGGTGTTGATGATCCGCTCGAACGCCAGGTCGTCGTCCGGCGACTGGATCAGCCGCAGGTACGCGTGGGCGTCGCGGATCTCCGCCCGCTCGAAGAACCGCGGGCCGCCGATCACCGTGTAGGGGATCTGCAGCAGGATGAACCGTTCCTCGAACACCCGCATCTGGAACGAGGCGCGCACCAGGATGGCGATGTCGCGATAGCGACGGCCTTTTTTCCAGCGCTCGATGTCCTCGGCGATCAGCCGCGACTCCGCCTCGCCGTCCCACACCCCGCGCACCTGCACCTTCTGGCCGCCTGTAGCCTCGGTCCACAGCGTCTTGCCCAGACGGCTGCGGTTGGCGGCGATCAGGCCCGACGCGGCGGCCAGGATGTGTTCCGTGGAGCGGTAGTTGCGCTCCAGGCGGATGACCTTGGCGCCGGCGAAATCGCGCTCGAAACGCAGGATGTTGTCGACCTAGGCCCCGCGCCAGCCATAGATCGACTGGTCGTCGTCGCCGACGCAGCAGACGTTGGCGCGCTTCTGCGCCAGCAGGCGCAGCCACAGATACTGCGCGACGTTGGTGTCCTGGTACTCGTCGACCAGCAGATAGCGGAACCGCTCGTGGAAGTCGGCCAGCACGTCCGGATGCCGGGTGAAGATGGTGAGGTTGTGCAGCAGCAGGTCGCCGAAATCGCAGGCGTTCAGCACCGCCAGGCGCTTCTGATAGGCGGCATAGAGCGCCGCGCCGCGGTTGTTGGCGAAATGCGCGCCCTCGGCGGCGGGGAGCTTGTCCGGCGTCCAGCCGCGGTTCTTCCAGTGGTCGATCAGGCCGGCCAGGTGCTTGGGCGTCCAGCGCTTGGCGTCGATGTTCTCCGCCTCCAGCAGCTGCTTGATCAGCCGCTCCTGGTCGTCGGTGTCGATGATCGTATAGCTCGACTTCAGCCCGACCAGCTCGGCGTGCCGGCGCAGGATCTGCGCGGCGACCGAGTGGAAGGTGCCCAGCCAGCGCAGGCCCTCCGCCTGCGGCCCGATGATCTCGGTGATCCGGGTGCGCATCTCGCGCGCCGCCTTGTTCGTGAACGTCACCGCCAGCAGCTGCCAGGGCTTGGCCTTGCCGGTGGCCAGGATGTGCGCCAGCCGCGTCGTCAGCACCCGCGTCTTCCCCGTCCCCGCCCCGGCCAGCACCAGCACCGGTCCCTCGGTGGTCTCCACCGCCGCGCGCTGCTCGGGGTTGAGGCCGGCCAGGTAGTCCGGTCCCTGGACGCGGGCGAGGTCGGATATGCGGGGGGTGACGTCGGACACGTGTGATCACTTAGAGACTCGGAAGCCGACAGTGTATCCCTCCCTCCCCTTCATGGGGAGGGACAGACGGCAAAGCCGTCAGGGTGGGGAAGTGTCGATGAAACCCCACAAAGCCGTTGAGTCCGCCAGACTTCCCCACCCTGGACGCTTCGCGTCCTGTCCCTCCCCATAAAGGGGAGGGAGGATCTTACCGCGATGCGGGTATTGACAATTTGAATAGATTGCAATATGAAACTGAATTCACCGGCGCGCCGAAGAGCATGGCCGGTCGAAATTTCAGAAGGCGCTCGGGATCGTGGAAAACTCTAAGAAAAACAATATACTTACCATAGAATCTGTTGCCCGCCAGCTGCCAAATGTTGCCCGGATGTTACCATCCGGTTGCCGGGTTGCTACCGGAAAGCTGCCCGTTTGCTACCCGCAAGTTGCCGATGCGTTGCCCTGACGTTGCCGGAAGCTGCCCGCGGGCTGCCCGTTTGTTGCCACGTGCGCCGTCCGATCAGACCGTCCTGGCGAACGCCAGCGCCGCCAGCCGGCAGGCGGATGCCAGTGGGCGCCCGCCCCGGCTGTCGTCGATCTCCGCGATCAGCGCCGCCAGGCTGAGCGCCCGCGATGCCGCCAGGGCCTCGATCAGGTCCCAGAACTCCGGCTCCAGCGCCAGTGACGTCGCGTGGCCGTGCAGCGAAACCGACCGCTTGCGCAAGAAGCCGCTCACTCCGGGTCCAGCTTGGCGCCGTCGACCACCCTGTCCAGCTTTTGCCGCTCGCGCTCGCTCGCGGTCTTCTCTTTCCGGCTGGCCCCGAATTTCGCCCGGTTCTCTGCGGCGGTCGCCTTGGCGGCGCTGCGCGCCTTCGCCTTCCGGGCCCTGTTCAGATTGACGACATCACTCATCAAGCCCTCACGCCGATTGGCGCCTTCTCCCCTTGCGGGAGAAGGTGGCCGAAGGCCGGATGAGGGGGCTCTCTACTCACCGCACCGCGGCGCAAAACCGCTGGATGCGCGCGCAGGCGTCTTCCAGCAGGGCCGGCGCGGTGGCGTAGCTGATGCGGAAGAATGGCGAGAGGCCGAACGCCTCGCCGAACACCACCGACACGCCCTCGCTGTCGAGCAACTCCGTCGCGAAGTCGGCGTCGTTGCCGATCGTCTTGCCCCTGGGCGCGGTTTTCCCGATCAGGCCTTCGCAGGACGGGAACACATAGAACGCGCCTTCCGGGGTTGGGCAGTGCAGGCCCTTGGCCTGGTTGAGCATCGAGACCACCAGGTCGCGGCGTTCCTCGAACGCCTTGGCGCGCGGCTTGATGAAGTCCTGCGTCCCGTTCAGCGCTTCCACCGCCGCCCATTGCGAGATCGAGGAGGGGTTGGAGGTGGTCTGGCTGATCACCTTGCGCATCGCCGCGATCAGCGGCTCCGGTCCACCCGCGTAGCCGATCCGCCAGCCGGTCATCGCATAGGCCTTGGAGACCCCGTTCATCGTCAGGGTGCGCTCGTACAGCGCCGGCTCGACCTGGGCGATGGTGGTGAATTCGAAGTCGCCGAACACCAAATGCTCGTACATGTCGTCGGTCAGGATCCACACCTGGGGATGGCGCAACAGCACCTGCGCCAGCGCCGCCAGTTCCGGGCGCGTATAGGCCGCGCCGGACGGGTTGGATGGCGAGTTGAGGATCAGCCAGCGAGTCCTGGGCGTGATCGCCGCCTCCAGGTCCGCCGGCGCCAGCTTGAACCCGGCCTGCGCGGTGGTCGGCGCGAACACGGGCTCTCCGCCGGCCAGCAGCACCATGTCCGGATAGCTCACCCAATAGGGCGCCGGAATGACAACCTCGTCGCCGGGGTTGAGGGTGGCCATCATGGCGTTGAAGATCACCGGTTTCCCACCGGGACAGACGCTGATCTGCGAGGGCTTGTAGGTCAGGCCGTTCTCGCGCTCGAACTTGCCGCAGATCGCCGCCTTCAGTTCGGGGATGCCGTCGACGTCGGTGTATTTGGTCTTGCCCTCGCGGATGGCCTTGATGGCCGCTTGCTTGATGTTGTCGGGCGTATCGAAGTCCGGCTCGCCGGCGTCGAGGGAGATGATGTCGCGGCCGGCCGCCCGCAGCGCCCGCGCCCGCGCGCTCGCCGCCACGGTGGCCGCCGGCTTGACGCGGCTCAAGGTGACGGACTGGGCGAACATCGGCGGAACCCGGGAATTGAGTCTGAGAGAGGGCGCTGGTTCATACGCAGAGGACGCAAAGCGCGCAACGGGTGGCCCATGCGGTCCCGCGAACCGCCTGTTAACCGGATTGAACATCAACCTATTGAGTCTGCTGGCTTTCGAGTGGGAGCGAAACCTTATGGCGCGGAAAGTTCTCTTTATGTTCTAAAGTAATCACCCTTGTCGCGGGGCGCTCAAAATCTGTGTATTATCCCAATTGGAGTCATTTCGTGGCATTGAAGCCCAATTAAGAACGTGGTAACCCATTTGTGTCGCTCGGAGGCGGGGCGTCGCGGGTTTGTCAGGGCAGGGCGGTGTTTCTCTCCACGTTCGAGAAACAATTGGACGCCAAACGGCGCATCGTTCTGCCGGTGGAGTTTCGCGGCCTGGTCGCCGGGCCTTTCGAGGGTGTTTTCTGTTTCCCCTCGATCGAGGCCGATTGCATCGAGGGCGGTGGGCAGGCGCTTTTCGAGAGCTACCGGAAGGTGATCGACGAGCTGCCGTTCGGCGATCCGTTGCGTTCAGCGCTGGAGACCATGGTGCTCGGCGGCATGGCCAAGATGTCGTTCGACACCGCCGGGCGCATCACCCTGCCGGAAACCCTCTGCGAGCAGTTCGGGCTCACCGACATGGTGACCGTCGTGGGCATGGGCGACCGTTTCCAGATCTGGTCGCGCGCCGCCTTCAAGGCCCATTGGGATCGCCAGCGCGAAGTCGCCCGCGAGGGGCTGGCCGCTTATCGCACTCAACAGCGGCAAGCCCGGGTGGGAGCGGTCGCATGAGCGAGGCGCCACACGTTCCCGTCCTGCTGGCCGAGGTTCTCGACGCCCTGACGCCGGGCCCCGGCCTGCTGCTGGTGGACGGCACCTTCGGGGCCGGCGGCTACAGCCGCGCCTTTGTCGAAACCGGCGCGGACGTGGTCGCCTTCGACCGCGATCCGACCACCGCGCGCTTTTCCGCCGTCCTCGCCGCGACCGGACGCTTCCGGCTCGTCGAAGCGCGGTTCTCGACCATGCTCGAGGTGGTCGGCGCCGGCGCGGCCGACGGCGTGGCCCTGGATCTGGGCCTGTCGTCGATGCAGCTGGACGAAGCGGACCGGGGGTTCTCGCTGATGCGCGACGGTCCTCTCGACATGCGCATGAGCACGACCGGGCTGTCGGCCGCCGATCTCGTCAACGAGGGTGAGCCCGCCGAACTCGCCCGCATCTTCCACGTCTACGGCGAGGAGCGTCAGGCCCGCCGGGTGGTCAACGCCCTCGTGCGGCGCCGTTCCGAGACACCCTTCGCGCGCACTCTGGATCTCGCGGATGTCGTCGAGCGGGCGCTCGGCGGCCGGCGCGGCGCGCGGATCCATCCGGCCACGCGGGTGTTCCAGGCGCTGCGGATCGCCGTGAACAACGAGCTGGCCGAACTCGAGCAGGGCCTCGCCGCGGCCGAACGCACGCTGAAGACCGGTGGCCGGCTGGCCGTCGTCACCTTCCATTCGCTCGAGGACCGGATCGTGAAGACCTTCCTGAACGCCCGCGCGGGACGAGAGGGCGAAGGCTCCCGACACGCGCCGCCGCGCGCCGGTGGCCCGGCCCCTAGCTTCCAGCTTCTACATAATGGCGCGAGGGCCCCGGGCGAGGCCGAAATAGCCGCCAATCCGCGTGCGCGATCGGCCAAACTGCGCGCGGCGATACGTACCGATTCGCCAGCTTGGAAGTTAGCCGCATGATCCTGGCCAGTGTCTTCAATCGCCGCGTGCGCGGCTTTCGGGTGATCGAGCTCCTTGCCCTGGCCGTGGTCGGGGTGCTGGCGCTCGGGTCCTACGTCTTCACCACCTTCGCCGGCGCCCAGGCGGCGAAGATCACCGGGGTGGAGAGCCAGATCAGCGACGAGGACAAGCGCATCCACCTGTTGAAAGCCGAGATCGCGCATCTTGAGGACCCGAGCCGAATCGAGCGCCTATCCACGCAATACCTTGGCTTCCAGCCTGTGGATCCCAAGCACGACATCAGTATCAACGCCCTGTCACAAGTCGCCAGCGCGCCCGCGCCGGCCGCGGCCACTCAGAATCCAAAGTCATGACGACCGCTGATCCGCCTTTCGAAGATATCGCCGAACCAACCGAATGGTCGCTCAAGCGCCTGTTCCAGTGGCTGCCGCGTGGCCTCGAACCGGCCCGTTCCGAGGAGGCGGCCGAGGAAGAAGCGCGCCTGCGGATTTTCTTCGTCATGGCGCTGTTCTGCGCCGGTTTCCTCACATTGGGACTGTTCGCCGCCAAGGCGTCGCTGTTGTCCGGCCTCGATCAGAATGGGCGCAGCGCGTTGCTGACGCCGAACGCGCGGGCCGACCTGCTCGATCGCAACGGTCAGGTCCTGGCGATGGACCTGGTCCACTATGGACTCTACATCGCGCCCAAGGACGTCTCCGATCCCGGCGCCACCGAGCGGGCGTTGCTGAGCGCCCTGCCGATGCTGTCCCCGAAGCGGTTCGCGGCCGCCTTCGACGACCGGCACAAGGAATTTTACCTGATCGGCGGCCTGACGCCGGAACTGAAGAACGCCATCCATGACATGGCGCTGCCGGGCGTCACCTTTCAGGAGGAGAGCGCGCGCGCCTACCCGCTTGGGCAGACCGGGGCCCACGTGATCGGCCTGGCGAGCAAGGACGGAATGGGAATGTCCGGCCTGGAACGCGCCTTCGACAAGGACATCCACACCCAGGCCGGGCGGGCGCCGGTCGAGACCTCGATCGACCTGCGCGTCCAGGGTGCGCTGCAGGACGAGCTGCAGACGGCCGCCGAATTCTTCACCGTCAAGGACGCCGTCGGCATCGTCATCAACGTGCGCACCGGGGAGATCCTCGGCATGGCCAGCTACCCGGCGTTCGACCCCAACGCGATCGGCAAGACCGACCCCGGCAACATGGTCAACCACGCCGCCCAGACCGTCTATGAGCCGGGATCGGTGTTCAAGGTCTTCACCGTGGCGATGGGGCTCGACACCGGCAAGGTCAACATCCGCACGGTGTTCGACGTCTGCTCGCCCCTGGTGCTGCCCGGGCAGATCATCCACGACTACGACAAGGGCGACTGCCGGCTGCCGTTGTGGGAGGTGTTCACCCACTCTTCGAACATCGGCGCCGCGAAGATGGCCGTGTCGGTCGGCGGCGACAATATGCTGAAGTATTTCCGCGGCTTCGGCCTCTATGCGAAAGCGCCGAGCGAGCTGATCGAGTCGGCGCGCCCGCTGCTGTCCAAGAAGATGTCGGTGAACATCGTCGCCACCAACGCGTTCGGTCAGGCGATCTCCGTCAGTCCGCTGGCGCTCGCCACCGGCATGTCCTCGATCCTCGATGGCGGGATCTACCGGCCCCTGACCCTCAAGAAGCTGGAGGCCGGTCAGCAGCCGGCGGCGGGTTACCGCGTGATCTCCGAACAGACTTCGCGGACGATGCTGGGCCTGATGCGCCTCAACGCCACCAACGGCACCGGCCGGCCGGCCGACCTGCTGGCGCCCGGCTATATGGTCGGCGGCAAGACCGGCACGGCGACCAAGCTGGTCAACGGTCGCTACGACCTCGGCAAGCGCAACCTCGCCTCGTTCGCGGGCGTGTTCCCCACCGACGGAGGCTTCGACGAGGATCGCTACTACGTGCTCGTCATGATGGACGAGCCGCGTGTCACCGGCGAGACCGGAGGATTCACCACGGGCGGGGCGGTTTCGGCGCCGATCGTCGGGAAGATCATCCGGCGCATCGCCCCGTTCCTCGGGGCCCGACGGATGGCCGGCGTGGCTAGCGATGAGCCGCCGGCCGGCCGCAACAAGGACATCGTCGACGACGCCATCCTCAAGGCGATCCAGCCATGAGCGCGCACAGGCTTTCGGATCTCCTGCAGCGCGATCTGCCGGTGGATCCCGTGATCGAAGGGATCACCGCCGACAGCCGCCGCGTGCGGCCGGGGTTTCTGTTCGCGGCGTTGCCGGGTTCGAAGGCCGACGGCAAGGCCTTCGTCGTCCAGGCCCTGGCCTCCGGCGCCGCCGCGGTGATCGCCAACGAGGATCTGCCAGGCGTCGGCGCGCCGGTCGTGCGGGTCAGCGATCCTCGCCGGGCCTACGCCCTGGCGGCGGCCGCGTTCCATGGGCGCCAGCCAAAGGTCTGCGTCGCCGTCACCGGCACGAATGGTAAGACTTCGGTGGCCGCCTTCTGCCGCCAGATCTTCGCCGCCTGCGGCCGCTCGTCGGCCAGCATGGGCACGCTGGGCGTGCGCGCCGGCGACGAGCAGCTCACGCCCCCCGGGTTGACCACGCCGGACGCCGCCGACGTCGCCGAACTGATGGCCAGGCTCGCCGATCGCGGGGTGACCCATCTGGCGCTGGAAGCTTCGTCGCATGGCATCGATCAGCGGCGCCTCGACGGGGTCCACCTGACCGCCGCCGGCTTCCTCAACCTCACCCAGGACCATCTCGACTACCACGGCACCATGGGGGTGTACCGGGCCGCCAAGCTGCGCCTGTTCGAAACCCTTCTGCCGCGAGGCGGGGCAGCCGTTCTCAACGCCGATTCCGACGCCTATTCCGCCTTCGCCGCGGCGGCGGTGATGAATGGCCATACCCTGATGTCGGTAGGCGCCATGGGCCAGGGGCTGATCCTGACCGGGCGCACGCCGACGTCGCGGGGCCAGCGGCTGAGCCTCAACGCCTGGGGGCGCGCCCACCAGATCGACCTGCCGTTGGCCGGCGCCTTCCAGGCTTCCAACGCTCTTGTCGCCGCCGGCCTCTGCATCGCCGCCGGTGAAAGCGTCGACACGGTGCTGGCCGCGCTCGAGCACATCGAAGGCGCTCCCGGCAGGCTGCAGCGCGTCGGGGCCAAGGCCGGCGGCGGCGAGGCCTATGTCGATTACGCCCATACCCCCGACGGCCTAACCGCGGTCCTCACCGCCTTGCGGCCCCACGCGCGCGGCCGGCTGATCGTGGTGTTCGGCGCGGGTGGAGATCGCGATCGCGGCAAGCGTCCCTTGATGGGCGCCGTGGCGGCCGATCTCGCCGATGTCGCCATCGTCACCGACGACAATCCACGCTCCGAGGCGCCGGCGGCCATTCGCGCGGAGATCTCCGCGGGTTTGCCGAGCCTTCGGGAGATCGGCGGCCGGCGCGACGCCATCCGCGCGGCGACCGCGTTGCTCCGCGACGGCGACATCCTCGTCGTCGCCGGCAAAGGGCACGAGCAAGGCCAGATCATCGCCGGCGTCACCCATCCCTTCGACGACGTCGAAGAAGTCCGCGAGGCGCTCGGTGATGTCTGAGGCATTTTCTTCCTCCCTCCCCCTTGTGGGGAGGGACAGACGGCGAAGCCGTCAGAGTGGGGTGCGGCAGGCAAACCCCACGCTTTCTACGCTGCGGCGGCGCCCCACCCTGGACGCTCCGCCGTCTGTCCCTCCCCACAAGGGGGAGGGAGGGTTATTTCGCACATGACGCCCTCTCTCTGGACCTCGGACGAGATCGCGGCCGCCACCGGCGGTCGGGTGACCGCGCCCTTCACGGCGAGCGGCGTCTCCATCGACACGCGGTCGCTGGAGGCTGGAGACCTGTTCGTCGCCCTCGCCGGCGCGCGCGATGGCCATGAGTTCATTCCCGCCGCCCTTTCCGCCGGCGCCGCCGGATCCTTGACGCTCCGCCCGGCCCAAGGCGCCTGCATCGTAGTCGACGACACGCTTGAAGGGTTGCGACGGCTCGGTGAGGCGGGCCGGATCCGCGCGCGCGGCGCCAGGCGCGGGGCCGTCACCGGCTCCGTCGGCAAGACCAGCGTGACCCAGGCGGTGCGCGCGGGGATCGAGCGCGCGGGTCCCGCCCATGGGTCGGTGAAGTCCTACAACAATCACATCGGCGTGCCACTGACCCTGGCGCGGATGCCCGCGTCGACGCGCCGGGCCATTTTCGAGATCGGCATGAACCACGCCGACGAGATCACGCCGCTCTCGCGCATGGTCCAGCCCCACGCCGTCGCCATCACCACGGTCGACGCCGCACACATCGAGAACTTCGCCGACGGCGAAGCCGGCGTCGCGGCGGCGAAAGCAGAGATCTTCGCCGGCCTCGAGCGCGGCGGCGCCGCGATCTTGAACGCCGACAACCGCTGGTTCGACTACCTGAAGGCCGCCGCCCGCCGCGCGGGGGCGAAGATTCGGGTGTTCGGCGCGGCCAAGGGGGCGGACGCCCAGCTGATCCGGTTTTCTCCGGCCCCCCGGGGCGCGTCCGTGGAAGCCCGTGTCGATGGACGGGCGGTCGAGTTCCCTATCCGGCAATCCGGCGCCCATTGGGGACCGATGAGCCTTTGCGCCCTGCTGATGATGCGGGCCCTGGATGTCGACCTGGACACCGCCCTGGCGGCGCTGGGCGATTTCGAACCCTTGGCGGGACGCGGCGCCGTCAGTTCGGCGCCGGTCCCCGGCGGCGCCATCACCCTGATCGACGAGAGCTACAACGCCAGCCCGGTGTCGGTGATCGCCGCGGTGACCAGCCTCGGCGCGCGCGCGACGGCCGGCCGGCGGATCGTCGCCCTCACCGACATGCTCGAGCTTGGCGGCGATGCTCCGGCTCTGCATGCGGCCTTGGCTGAACCGATCGATAGAGCCGGGATCGATCTGGTGTTTTGCGCCGGCCCCCTGATGAAGTCCCTCTGGGACGCGCTGCCGCCCAAGCGCCGCGGCGCTTGGGCCACCGACGCGGTGGCTTTGGCCCCCTCGCTCGTCGAAGCTCTGAAGGCCGGCGACACGATCATGGTCAAGGGGTCCAACGCGTCGAGGGCCGGTGTCCTGGTGCGGGCCCTCGCCGCGGGTGACCTCCAACCTCGTGAAGGCGCCTGATGCTCTACTGGCTCTACCTGCAACTCCAAGCCCACCATGTCGTCATCCCCGGCATGAATCTGTTGCGGTACCTGACCTTCCGGGGCGGCATGGCCGTGGCGACCGCGCAATTGGTCGTCGTCGCCATGGGCTCGCGGTTCATCCGGTGGATGCAGGCCAAGCAGGGTAAGGGTCAGCCGATCCGCACCGACGGCATCGCCCGCCACATCACTGAAAAGGCGGGCACGCCGACCATGGGCGGCCTGATGTTCCTCGCCGGCATCACCGTCGCCACCCTGTTGTGGGCGGATCTCAGCAACATCTATGTGTGGGTGGTGCTGATGGTGACCCTGGCGTTCGGGGGCCTCGGCTTCATGGACGACTACGCCAAGGTCACCAAGCAGACGACCGCCGGCGTCTCCGGCCGCATGCGCCTCGTGGTCGAGGCGGGCGTCAGCATGCTCGCGGTGTTCCTGATGGTCCGCTTTGGGCAGGTGTCGACCGAGGGCGCCTCGCTCTCGACGGACCTCACCTTCCCGATCTTCAAGGACGCCGTCCTCCATCTGTCATGGTTCTACCTGATCTTCGGCGGCGTGGTCATCGTCGGCGCCGGAAACGCCGTCAACTTCACCGATGGCCTGGATGGGCTGGCCACGGTTCCGGTGATGATCGCCGCCGCCACCTTCGGCCTGATCACCTACCTGGCCGGTAACTTCGTCTTCGCCCGATATCTGCAGCTTCACTTCGTTCCGGGCGTAGGCGATCTCGCCGTGATCTGCGCGGCGATCGTGGGGTCAGGGCTCGGTTTCCTGTGGTACAACGCGCCGCCGGCGCGGATCTTCATGGGCGACAGCGGCTCACTGGCCC
>Ga0302314_10013655_pt1 | contig 13939 bp, 11 predicted proteins | sample III_Palsa_N2_3_FD_200533 | JGI IMG/M metagenome (GOLD analysis project Ga0302314, IMG submission 200533) | Peat permafrost microbial communities from Stordalen Mire near Abisko, Sweden - III_Palsa_N2_3 | ecosystem: Environmental > Terrestrial > Soil > Palsa > Peat permafrost | place: Sweden... | reverse complement strand
GATCATGGCTGGCTCCCGGCGCAGCGTACGCGGTCGGGTCATCACGACAGGGAGGGGCTGCTCATGCGCTTGGAGTTTCTGAACCTCCGCTCTCGCGGTAGGCGCTGGGCGTGCAATGCGCATGCGCGTGGAAGCAGCGGCTGAAGTACGCCGGGTCGCGGTACCCGACCGCCTCGCCCACCGCCTGGATCGACAGCCGGCCGCCGCGCAGCAGCTCGCGCGCGCGCGCCCAGCGCAGATCCGCCAGGCACTGCAGGGGGGTCGCACCCAGCGCTTGGCGGAAGCGGCGGTTGAGGTGCTGGGGCGTGTAGCCGGCGTGCCGCGCGAGCTGCGCCAGGCTTGGCGGATCGTGCAGGCGGTTCTCGAGGAAACTCAGCAGCTGTGCCACCAGCGGATCCACGCCGCTGATGCGCAGCAGTCCCGAGCCCGCATCGTGGCGCAGTAATTCTTTCATGATCAGCACCGACCAGGGCGTGATCATCGCCGCCGCAACGGCCGCATCGGCCGTTGTGCGCTGGTACTCCTCCATCGCCATGCGGAACATGCGATCCAAGGTCGAGCCGGCCATGACCGTGCGCTGCCGGGGGATTGAGAAGAGCGTGAAGCAGTCGCGCCCGCCCGGCAGCTCGGCCAGGACGTGGACCGAGCCGAAGACCAGATGCCGCGAGCGGCTGCGACCGTGATGCCAGATGCCGGGAGGCACGACCAGGAGTTCCCCGCTGGGCAGATCGTGGATGGTATCGCCCACCACCCACTGCGCGGCTCCCGTCCAGACATAGATGAGATTGTAGTCGGGGACGATGCGCGGAGCGAGGCGGTAGCTGTCGGTGCTGGTCTCCTGACGGCTGCCGATGAAGCCCTGGATCACCGCGTGGCGCAGCGCGAATGCCAGCAGGGCATCCACGCTCGCAGTGCGTCCGGGCTCGGGCGTCGTGCTCCTGTGCGATGCCAAGCGCGGGGCCACGGTCGCATGGTGGCAATCGGCTGGGTCGGCTCAAGCAGTGAGGGGGATAATATCCGTATCTCCAGTGTCTAGTCTCACAGCAATCGCCGAAACGACCCCGAAATGCCTGCGCCCAGGCAGGCCCAAGACCTTGCTCGCCAAGAAGTTATGTCTCATCAGCAGAGACGCTTTTGACCTGGGAGAAAGCGTGGGGTATCCTCTGTCATGACGGTCACGGCAACTCCACCGTCGCCACACCCCACGCCACTGCCTGGGGCGGTGCGCGTCGCGGTCGACATCATCCACCAGGCGTGCCTCGAGCACATCACGCGCGGCAGCGTCGAGAGCCTGCTCTTCATCCTCGAATCGCATCCCGGCTACATCCACCGCCTTGATGACCATGGCCGCTCGCTCCTGCACGCCGCGGCTTGCATCGACCAGCGGGCCTGCATCGAGGCCCTGGCCGAGCGCGGCGCGGTGATCGATGCCGGGGATCTCAGCGGTGCCACACCCCTGCACCTGGCCACCGCGCACGGCCACATCGAGGCCATGGAGGCCCTGATCGTCGCCGGCGCCGAGCTCGACATGGTGCAGAAGGGCAGCGGCGAGACCGCCCTGCATCTGGCCTCGACCCATTCCCGCCAGCTCGCCGCGGCGCTGCTCATCGCCAAGGGCGCCGATCCCAATCCGCACGGCTCGCTGACGTCCCCCCTGCACCATGCCTGCGCCAACGGCAGCCTGCCGATCGTCAAGCTGCTGCTGCGCGCCGGTGCCGACGTCAACGCCCGCGACAGCCGCCAGCGCACGCCGTTGCACCTCACCGCGATGAGCGGCAAGCTCGAGGTCGCCCTGCTGCTGATCGCCGCCGGGGCGGAGATCGACGCCGCCGAGGTCACCGGCACCACCGCGCTCTCGATCTCGGTGCTGCGCGCCGACCGCCGCTTCTTCCACCTCATGATCCAGCGCCGCGCGCTGGTCAACATGCGCGACCGCCAGGGGCTCTCGCCCCTGCACTGGGCCGCGCAGGGCGGACATGTCGACTTCTGCCTGGAGCTGCTGCGCTGCAACGCCTCGGTCAACGCCTGCGACGGCGAGGGCCGCAGCGCGCTGTACCTTGCGGCCGAGCAGGGCCACCGCCATGTCGTCGAGGTGCTGCTGGTGCGTGGCGCCAACCGCCTGCTCGCCGCACGCGACGGCACGCTGCCCCTGACGCGTGCGGTCAGCCTCGCCCATCAGGACGTGGTGGAACTGCTCGACAACCGCGTCGCCCCCGATCCCGATGCGACCCCGCTCGGGGTCCCGATCCTGCCCGCCTAGCCACCGTCCCAATTGCCGCGTGGCAACCTGACGGAGCCCGCGTTTCGCGATACCTCCTGCGAGGTGTCGGTGGCTATTGGCCTTGGCGGTGATGTAGTAGCCGTCATGAACGACGCCGATGCCGCGACACCGACCGCATCAGAGAAGACCTACGCGATGCTCTGCCATCTCGCGGCCTTCGCCGGGTACCTGGTGCTCATCGGCTGGCTGATCGGGCCGCTGGTCATCTGGATGATGAAGAAGGACGACAGCGCGTTCGTCGACTTCCACGGGCGCGAGAGCCTGAACTTCCAGATCAGCATCATGATCTACTGGATCCCGGTCATCGCGCTGTGCTTCGTCCTGATCGGCTTCGCCCTCATCCCCTGCCTGATCCTCTTCCATTTCATCGCCGTGATCATCGCCGCGATCCGGGCGAACGACGGCAAGCATTTCCGCTATCCGCTATGCATCCGATTTTTCTGAACCGGCGTACGACAGCGCTGAAGTGCATGCGACCACATCAATGACACGTGAAGTTTTGTGGTCAGCGACGAGAACTCTTTTCGAAAAAAAATGTTCAGCGGGATTGTGAATCAGCAGTGCAGTGCTGTTACAATCCACGGCAGACCACCAACAATATCAGGGCAATTATTGAAAAGCATGGACGTGCGCCCATTTCACCACCAATGGACGCGATAAACTGCTGGATGTGATGAGAATTCGAGACACACAGCTTTCTACCTGGAATGTTTCGAGCCCCCGTTGGACCAAGGATGAGGGGCGGTCCGATCTGACGCTTGAGCCAACCATCATTTTGAGGCCTGATGACCCATGGATCGAGCTTGAGGATCTGCACGTCTTGTGAACCAGTGGTCGAGCATCCTTCTGCGAAGGGAAGTGATTCGTGATGCGGATCTCCTGTGCTTCTGCTCGCATGGGTGGAGTGGAGGCGTCTTTCGCAACATCAGCAGCAGCGAATGGTATCATGTCATTGACCCTGCGGCCTAAATTTTAATTGCACCATCATTTTGGAAACGGTGCGGGTCTTCAGGTGTTGCCCACGACCACGATGATGCCGTTGTAGACCATGTGCATGGCCATGCCCGGGTAGAGGCTGCCGCTGCGGATGCGCATCCAGCCCAGAAGCAGGCCCAGGCCGATGTGGAAGGGAAAGCCCGTGCCCACGCCGTGGCAGAGGGCGAAGATGCATGCGGTCATGGTCCAGGCGAGGTAGTTGCCCCAGATCTCGGTCAAGGTGCCCTGCAGCAACCCGCGGAAGGCGATCTCCTCGAAGATGGCGGGACAGAGGCTGATCGTGAACAAGGCCACCGGAAGTCCGAGGCTTGCGCGGATGCTCTGCAGCGGATCCGCTCCGCCCAGGCTGCGTGAATAGAGGACGGCCAGCAGGCCCAGGCCCAGCCCGATCGCCACCCCCAGCACCAGGTCCACCGCCGCCGGGCGGGCTAAGCCCGCGAAGGCCGTGCGCGGCCAGAACATGCCCACCACGGTGATGAGCACACCGGAGGCCAGGCTCGCAAACGGCCACCAGCCCAAGGCCGCCGGTCCGGCATAGTGGAAGAAGGCGACCGCCCAGGGCCCGATCAGCGCCGCCAGGATCAGGATGAGCTGGATCCAGGCGCGATTCACCCCGCGCGCGCGTTGCGCGACGCTGATCTCCGGGACATCCTGATCGGCCGAGATGGGCCGCCGCCGGGTCGTCCAGCTGCCGAGCCCGCGCCGCGCGGGGATGATGCTCCGGGCCGGGGCCGGCTCGGCGACGCCAAGTAGGCGTGGCACCATCAACAGCTCTCTGCACCTGCAGCGGATGCGAAAGCCGCTCATATCCTGATGCACCAGCCAGGTCTTGCCGCAGGCCGCGCAGCTGGCCGTCACCAGCTCGGTCAGCGGCGCATGCTCCGCACCGCGCCAGCGCTCGGGCGATGCCGCGGACGGGGTCAGTTCCGCACGAGGGAGCGCCTCGCCCGGTTCAGGATTCACCTGGTGCTCGGAGGCGGGATTTCGAGGGCGACCAGCAGGCGGTCCGCACGCACATCACCCGGAAGATCCGCGCTGACGCTGCCATCGGTGGCATCGAGCAGCGGTCGCATCGAGATCATCGTCGCAGCCAGGGGGCCGCCTTTGACGTCTTCCAGCACCAGGGCGATGTCGCTCCCGTTGGCGATGGCATTGAGCATCGCGCGATCGTTCAAAGACGCGGCGGCCGCGAGCTGCTGGGTGAGCGCCGCCGGCGTCGTCGGATAGGTGGGGCCGCGGTGCAGGACCACGTGGTAGGAGCCCCACGATGCGGTGATCGTGGTGGCGATCAGGGTGCCGCAGGCGCCAGTGTCGACATGCAGGGCGTCGCTGGCCGTCGGATGCAGGCGGTAGAGCAGGCCCTCATGCCAGACCAGCAGGGCACCCAGCAGGAGGAACAGCGTCAGCAGCACCACGGCGCTGCGCCGACGCGGCCCAGCGCCGTTGTGATCCTGCCCGTCCGCCCGGACGCGCGCCCGCTCCCGGGCGGCGACCGGCCTGGTGCGCGAGACGCGGCGGATGCCGGCGGTGGTGCACAGGTACACGGTCTCCTGGACGCGGTCGGCAAAGCGTTCCGTGCAGCGCAGCGTGCTGGCGATCTCCTCATGGGGATCGAAGCAGGCGACGACGGCCGCCAGCCGTTCATTGAATCGCTGCCACTTGGCCACGGTGAAATCCGCTCCCGGATGGGTCTGGTCATCCACCAGGAGCGAGCAGTGGCGGGCTTCGAAACTCGCCTCGAAACCGGGCGGGTGCTCGCGGACAAGCTCCGACAGCGCGTGATCGAATCGATCGCGATCGAGCACCGCCGCCTCGATCAGGCCATCGAAGGTGACATCCACAAGCAGGTCATCGACGGGCTGCAGGGTCGTGGCGTCGGCCAGCTCCTGGCTCCCGGCAGGGATGCTCATGACGAGGGGCGACGCGGCGGAGGCCGGCGCGGCAAGGCCGGGCGTGCCTGATGCGCGGCCGTCCGCTCCTCGGGCGCGGAACGTATCGGCCGCTCCCCGACGGGGGACGCGCGCTGCGGCACCCGTTCGGTGCCGCGCGCAGCAGCGCGGACCGGCGGCGCGCGGTACGCCTCGGTCCGTCTTGCACCGAGGCTGTCGCGATCGAAGTCGTCCTCGTCGCCATCCTCCTCCTCGTAATAGGGCAGCGGCTCGGACTGGTCGGGCTGGCCGGTATCCATGTCGAGGGAGCGGTCATGGGCGCCGAGGCGCCGGTCAACGGTCGACAGGCGTCGGCGGGTGGCGGCCTTGCTCTGGCGCAGCCGTTCGCGCAGCAGGCGGTTCTGCTTGCCGAGCCGGTTGAAGCGGCGTTCGGCCTCCTTGAGATCGGGCAGCACGAAGACCAGGATGAGTCCCAGGATCGGAGCGAGGAAGCCGATGAAGAACCAGCCGATCGGTGAACGTCCCTTGCCATTGGCAACTAGGGCGCAGATCGCGCCGAAGACGGCAAGTATCAAGAGTGCCATGCCAACTCCCTGCTTTCTGGCTGCACGCGGCGGCGAGCCGCTATGAACGATGATGCGCTCTGCGCGTCTTGCACCGCTGCGATCCTGGCACCACCATGGCGTATGAATCGTCATTTCAATATCGAATTGACTGGTCATTGACGAACCACTTTCATAAATCACTGCTCGTCCAACGCTTTAGGTAAAATCTCTCGCGAGCCGTAGGGACACGTTGCAAGTGCTGAGGTCAGTTGAGGTTACAGCGACGCCTGGTAGACGAGTCGTGGCGCGACGCGGCCGGCGGAGATGGTTGCACACAGTGCTGCAAGTGATGCATGGTCATGAGCCTCCTCGTACGGGCCAGGCGCATCCATATCGTCGACCTCGTCACTTGCATGTAGCTTAGTGTTATGTATACACTAACAAGGAGGCCAGGATGGAAAGCGGCGTAGCGTCGATGCGTGCGGGAGAGGGACGGTGAGGCAGCTGCGTGCGCCCATGGCCCCTGACGAGGATGCCCCACGGCCATGGCTGTTCCTCACCGGCGCCATCGATCGCGGCGCCGCCGCCTGCTGGCAGGACCAGGTCGTGGCGGCGCTTGCGGGTACGCCGGGCTGCGTGCTCAATCCGCGCCGCGACCACTGGGATGCGGCATGGGATTCCGATCCCGATGGCAATGACCCCGCCTTCGTGGAGCAGGTCGCCTGGGAGCTCGGGGGCCTCGAGCAAGCCGATCTCATCGCCTGCTGGCTGCCCGCGGGCAGCCAGGCTCCAACCTCGCTGCTGGAACTGGGTCTGCATGCGCGCCACGGCCGGGTGCGGGTGGGCTGCGCACCAGGATTCCACCGCCGTGGCAATGTGCTCGCCGTGTGCCGGCGCTACGGCCTGCTCCAGGTCGATAGCCTGCCGGACCTGGTCCGGGTTCTGGCGGCGGAGCTCGAGCGATATTCCAGGCTGGATGCAGATGAGCAGCATGCGTAGGGCAGCGCGGGAGCGTGCATGGATCGGCTAGCACATCTGCACGTGCGGGGTGTCATGCCGATGCCAACGAAGTCTGCTGGCTGGAGGCCGGCCTACTTCGTCACTTTGCGCACGCTCACCTGCTGCACGTAATAAGTCCCCTCATTGAAACGGAAATTGAAGGCCCAGGTCCCGACGAACTGATCATCGTCGATCGTCCAGGTGGCCTTATGCCACTGCGTATTGTCCGGGATCTCGTACGGGACCGCCGTCTTGTAGCCGGTGAGCGATTCATACTCCAAGGTCAGCGTTGACGGATCGTTCTTCTCGTTGCGCCGCACCAGCGCGGTGATTGCGATCGGCACCGTCGTGTAGGACAGGAAATTCGGATCGACCATGAAGACGTTCCCGCCCGGCACCGTGCCGGCGCGCGCTCCGCCGCCGTAGGCCAGGACGTCGCGGGCGATGGTGGCTGCGGCCATGGTATGCAGGCCCTGTTCGACATTGGTGGCGCCCATGACGACCGATACTGCCTGCGCATTAGTGAAATCCCCGCCCCACGGGAAGGGCTTGTTGCGATCAGCTTTCGCCTGGGCCACCAGCGCCGCCGGCACGCCCGTGACCAGCACCGGCGTCACCGTCAGGCGGTAGACTTGCGTCTGGAGTTCATTCCCGGTCGGCGGATCGATGAGGGTCACCGGCGCGCCGAAATCGACCTCGTCGGGAGCGCTGGTCGCCGCCCAGGTCGCCAGCACCGGTCCGGTCACGCCCTGGAAGACGAAGCCGTAGTGCGTGTGGTTCAGCAGGATCCAGCCGAGGTAGGTCGGATGCCGCCCGACCAGTGCGATCAGCCTGCCCAAGGCAGCGTACGCTGGCCGCGGCCGCGCCCGGCCGTCGATCAGGCCCATCGGCCCGCTGTCGCCGTCCATGCCTTCAAACCACTCGATGCACTGCACGCCTTCGGCGATGCCCAGCACGTAGGCCTTGATCACCGCCGCGGCCTGCTTGCGCACGCCGCGCTGCGCGTCGAAACCGATCTCGGTGAACCACACCGGCGCCTGGGCATGCGCCGGATCGGTCGCCGCCAGCATCTTGCGCACGCTCGGCACGATCGACATGAAGATCGGCTCGGTCCCGGGATGGGCCATCAGCGTGCCGAGGATCTCATAGGGATGCAGCGTGATGTAATCGAAATGCCCCTTGGCCCCTGCCTTGATCGCCTGGTCGAGGTAGGTGATATGCGCCGACTTCGCCGCCATGCCGACCTGTACCAATGGATCGCCGGCCTTGGCCGCGTCATAGGCCGCCATGACCACCTGGGCGTAGTCCGCCCCGGAGGCGTTGTTGGTGCCGTTGGGCGGCTCGTTCCAGACCTCAATATGGCTCACCCGCCCCGCGGTATGCCGGGTCAACGCGGTGATCATCGCCATCCAGGCCGGCAGGCTCTTCAGCGGCAGTCCGCCAGGTGCGTCCACGCTATCCCATCGCGCCAGGCCATTGAGGATCAGCCCGCTGGTGACGCCGATGCGGGCGAGGTAGCTCAGCCGCTGGTCGAGAACGGAATAATCCCAGGTTCCTTCCGTCGGCTCGATGCCCCAGCCGTTCTCGCAGGCGCGCAGATCGCGCAGTCCGATCGCCGCCATCTGCGGCATCCAGTCGGCATGGTCGTGCGAACGCGACGCGCTGCTGCCGATGCCGAACGGACTGGGCACCGGATCACGTGGCACCGCCACCGGCACCGGCACCGCCGCGCCGGCCTCACCGGCCTCACCGGCCATCGCCGGCGCGTCAGCGGCCGATACCGGCCACGCACTCACGGCCACGAGACAGGCCATCACCGCCGGCACGCCAAGGAATCGCAGCGGGGCTTCCATGTTCATCATGAGCGGTGCGCGCAGCGACGGCTTCCGACCGGGGTCAGAAGGTCCCCTGATGCGCGGGCTGCGCGACAGGCGCACTAGGGGCGGGCGGGGCATCGTGAGGGATGCGAATGATCACCGTCCCCGGCGCCACTGCTGGCGCCACCGTGGGGACGATCACCTGGGTGGTCACGACCAGAAACCCGGCGCGCGGCGGCTGATCCTTCTCCAGGAACATCCCGGTCGTGAGGATCAGCGATGCCCCGTTCTCGATCTCCTGATCGATCTGCTCGTGGGTGTTCCAGACCTGCGGCTCCTCGGCCGTGAGCGCGGAGCCGTCGCGCTTCACGCCAACCGCCACCGTGGTCACCGACTGCAGGCTCGCCGTGTCGTAGGACATGAACAGATGGATGAAGCGATGGTCGTCCGTGGCGGTGGCGCGCAGGGACATGGTCATGCCATATTCCAGCAATCCCATGCCGACCGTCGGACCGCGTGCCGCGAAAGTGAGCTTGGGGTAGCCATACGTGGTCTTGAAGGAGCAGTTGGCCAGCTGGCCGGAAAAGCACGTGATCGATGGGGAGAGTGCATTGCCGAGGCCCGCCTGCGCCTGCCAGCTCGCAGTCAGGGCCTTATGCTGGGCCTGCGTCAATGGCGCATAGGCCAGTCCCGGGCTTCCCGGCAGATCCTTCCAAGCCAGTTCTGGCAGCGCATACTGCTGCTGCCTGAGCTTGGGATCCATCAGGACCACCTCGAGATGCGAATGGATCTCCGTCTCCCGCTCCAGGCGCAGGCGCTTGAGGACATCCGCGACATGATCGATGAGCACAGGGCTGCCGGTGACGCTGAGCATCGGCTTGTGATAGGTGCTGTCGGTGAGGATCAGCTCCGCCATGCCCGGTTCGAAGGTGTGGCGCACGAACGCCTCCATCTGCTGCTGATCGCTGACCGGCAGGCCAGGAGGGGCTCGGGTGACCTGGTCATCAGGCTGGAACGAGGCGGGGAAATCATGCACCGGATCGAGCATGTCATCGAGCGAGAAGCTCGTCGTCATGATCTCGTCGCTCGCCGCGGTGATCGCGGCCGGGACGGCCATCAGTGTCAGCGTCAGCAAAGCAGGAAGCAGCGCGGGGAGGAGGGCGGTGTGCAGGCGCATGGGTGGATCCTCAGGCGGACCACTCTGCGTCTGCCGTGCGTGGAAAGCCATGCGCAAGCCTCGGCCCTGCCGGTGGTGCAGCGTACGCTGACGATATGGCGTCTGATCAGGTCAGGCGGGTGACGGCCTGGCAATGCGGACAGCGCACCGGCAGGTTGACGCTGGCCGCCACGACGAACTCCTGACGGCAGCTCTGGCAGGTGACCACGCGCGTCGGGTGGTGCGCATCCAGCGGCACGTCGATCGAGAGCGGCGCCTGCCGCCCCTCCTCGCTGACCGCCGGCGGCAGCACCGAGCGGCGGATGCGGCTCGGCGCGCCATGCTGCGCATCGCTGGTCGTCGGCGGCACGAGGCGGCCGTCGGAGCCAGCCTTGGCCGGTGCCGCGGCCGGCGCCGTCGCGACCGTCCGCGTGGCCGGCACCCCGGGTGCGGCCGGCGCCTGATGGAGTCCGGAAGCCGTCGTGGCTGCGGTGCCCGTGGTGCGCGCACCGCGCACGTGGTCCTGCGGCTGCGCCGGCGGCACGCGCGCATGCCAGCGCAGCTCGGTGATCAGCTTCTCCAAAGGCTCCGACATGCCCGCGCGGCGCAGGATGGTCATGCAGCCGTACTGCAGCTGAAGACGCGCATCCTGCGACTGGGTGGCGGACTCGGTGTAGAACACCGTATGCGTCGGCCAGGAGCGCTTGCGGTACTCGCGCACCGCGCTCACCCCGTCGGCCGACAGCGGTCCGACCACCAGCTCGCAGCCCATCGGCGATGACATCAGCCGCTCGAGCCAGATCAGCGCCTCGACGTAGGTCGGCGCGACGTGGCAGCGCTGCCCGGCCGCGCCGCAGCGCTCCACCAGCAGCGCCGCGGTGCCGAAGCGGTCGTCGACGATGACGATCGAGATCGAGCGCGGCTCCTCGAGGCGGCGCCGCCCCTCCGGCTCCGCGGCCTGCGGCGCGGTGGCGCCGGGCCGCGCCGGCAGGCGCTCGCTCGCGGCCGAGGCGGGCGTCGTGGCCTTGGCGGCCGCGGGCGCCTCCGGGCCGCCGTAGTCCTGCAGCAGGCGCTGCACGCCGGTCGGCAGATCCGCGCCCGGCGCCTGGCGGCGCGGTGGCGGCTCGCGCACCGACGAGGAGCGGCTCGAGCCGGTGAGATCATCGAAATCGCGCCCGGCCGGGGCGCCCGTGCCCAGCGGCGGGGTGCGCATGCGAGTACGGCCCGCCGGCGCCGGCGGCAGCGGCACCTCGACCGCCTGACCGCGCAGGGCGGACGTCGCCGCGTCCGCGCTGCCCAGCGGTGCCACCTCGGTCAGCGGCGCCAGGTCCAATCCGTCGTCGCCCCCACCGAGCAGGCGCGCGCGGTCGGCGGCGCTGAAGGGCTTGTGCAGAATGGTGCGCAGCTGGTACTGCGCGATCAGGACCGTGTCCTGGTCGTGCGATCGGTTCTCGGTGTAGAGCACCGCCGGCGGATCGATGCCCTGGCGGCGCAAATTGGAGAGGCTGTCGATGGCGTCCTTGGAGAGGGGGCCGATCAGCAGCGCCGGCGGCGGGGTGTTGGCGAGCTGCTGATAGGCCAGGGTGTCGGCGGCCTCGACCCAGCTGCCGGCGATGGTCACCTCGCAGCCGTCCAGGGCGTGGGCGTCACCCAGCGCCTGCGCGCTGTGCACCCGATCATCGACCACCAGGACCTTGATAGACATCGACGCAACTCCCAGAGGAGTTGTACCAGCGCCTGGACCGCAAATCCACGCCCGGGTCGCACCTGGGCCGGCCGGTGGATGGCATTCCGGGGCCCTGCGGCGGGGTGGTTTCCCCCCCCCGCCACCCCCGGATTGACGGTGGCAAACGTCCGCCGGGGCCCAGCATCCCGCCCATGACCTACAAATTCACCTACGCCCGGGGTACCCAGCTGTCGTCCGTCCTGATCGATGGCGCCAGCCTCAAGGAAGCGCTGCGCAAGGGCTACAGCCAGTGCCAGTGGGATAGCGTCCTGGAAGTCTCCACCCCCGACAACCGTCCGCTGCAGAGCCTGGTCGCGGCCACGCACTGAAGAGTCGTGCCGGCCATCGCCGGCACGCAGGTCGGAAGGCCCTAGCTAGGCGTCGCCGCGAGGCCGCGCCAATCCATCTGACGGCAATCTGACGGCAATCTGACGGGCCTGGCGAGCGCCGACCTACAGCTCTACAGCTTCATGGTCTTGGTCATGTCGTGGACATCGGCCGGCGCGCTGGCCAGGGCCAGCAGCAGCGCCTCGAGTAGGCGCGCCTGCTTGATCGGCTTGACTAGCGGGATGACGTCATCGCCCACCGAGCGCTCGGCCAGGGTGGTGGCGACGATCACCGGCAGCCGGGTCCCGGCGGGGCCGGCCCGCATCTGCACCGCGAGCTCCCGGCCATCGCAGTCCGGCAGGCGCGCATCGACCAGCACCAGGTCCATGCGCAGCCCCGCCTCGGTGGCGCTGGCCAAAGCCGCCAGGGCGCGGGCCCCATCGGAGGCCTCGTAGACGCGCAGCCCCAGGCGGCTCATCGAGGCCGAGAGGGCGGTGCGGTGCGCCACGTTGCCGATCACCAGCAGGCAGCGCCGTCCGGTCAGCTCGCGCGGGGCGCGCGGCGCCTGGTCGGCGGCGACTGTGAACATCGCCGTGAAGGCGAAGGTCGAGCCCTTGCCGGGGGTCGAGGTGACGGTGATGTGGCCGCCCATCAGCTCGACCAGGCTCTTGCTGATCGCCAGACCCAGCCCGGTGCCGCCATAGCGGCGCGTGGTCGAGGCGTCGCCTTGCGAGAAGGCGATGAAGAGCTTGCTCTGCGGCTCGATGCCGATGCCGGTGTCGCGCACCGCGAAGCGCAGCCCGATGCGGCGCAGCGCATTGGTGCCTTCGCGCCTGGCATGCTGGCTGGCGTCCATCGAGACGCGCACCTCGACCTCGCCCTTCTCGGTGAACTTGATGGCATTGCCGACCAGGTTGATCAAAACCTGCCGCAGGCGCGACGGATCGCCGATGAGCATCGGCGGCAGCTCCGGGGCCAGCGCGCAGACCAGTTCGATGCCCTTGACCTGGGCGCGCTCGGCAAGCAGGTACAGCGCATCCTCGACCACCACCCCGGGATCGAAGGCCACGGTGTCGAGCTCGAGCTTGCCGGCCTCGATCTTGGAGAAGTCGAGCACGTCGTTGATGATGGACAGCAGGTTGTTGGCGCAGTCGCGCAACGTCACGGTGAAGTCGCGCTGGTCGGCGTCGAGCTCGGTGTCGAGCATCAGCTCGCTCATGCCGAGGATGCCGGTCAGGGGCGTGCGCAGCTCATGCGACATGTTGGCCAAAAACTGGCTCTTGGCATCGTTGGCCGCCTCGGCCGCGGCCTTGGATTCCAGCAGCGCCTCCTCGGCGCGCTTGCGTTCGGAGATGTCGCGCAGGATCGCCAGTACGCGGTTGTTGGGCAGGAGTTTCGCGATCGCCTCGGCCGGCAGGAAGCTGCCGTCCTTGCGCTGGAAGAGCCGCTCGCCGGTGAGGGTCGAGCCGGCCACCACCGCCGAAAGCTGGTCGGGCAGCGCGTCCGCATCGACCGCCGGCACCATGTGGCGCAGATTGCGCACCAGGATCTCCTCGCGCGTGTAGCCCAGCAGGCTGCAGCCGCGCGAATTGACATCGACGAAGTTGCCGGACATGTCCAGCAGGAAGATGCCCTCGGGCGCCTCCTCGATGAGCTGGCGGAAGCCCTCCTCGCTCTGGCGCAGCCCGAGCTCCGCGCGACGCTGCTCGCTGATGTCGCGGCCCACCGACTGGTACTCGATGATCTCGCCTGAGGCATTGAGGATGGCGCGGTTGGTCCACTGGTTCCAGCGCGCCTGGTTGCCGGTGATGACCTGGTGCACGACGGTCGAGACCGGGGATTCGTGATTGAGGTGCGCAAGGTGGAAGTCGACCAGCGCCTGCTCCTTGGCCGGCACCTCCGGGCGGAAGGCCGAGCCGACCAGCTCCTCGCGGCTGCGGCCGAAGTAGCGGCAGAAGGCCGCATTGACGAAGGTGATCGTCCGGTCCGGGCGGTGGCGCCAGATCATCTCGGTCTGGTCCTCGACGATCGCGCGGTAGAGCGCCTCCTCGCCGCGCGCCGACTCGGCGGCATTGCCGCGCTGGTCCTCGTGCTCGAGGCGGTCGAGCGCCGAGCGCACCAACCGCGCGCAGGCGTCGAGGAACTCCAGCTCCAACGCCCGCCACTCGCGCGCCGAGCGCAGGTGGTTGAGCACCAGCAGCGA
>Ga0302314_10013654_pt1 | contig 13940 bp, 11 predicted proteins | sample III_Palsa_N2_3_FD_200533 | JGI IMG/M metagenome (GOLD analysis project Ga0302314, IMG submission 200533) | Peat permafrost microbial communities from Stordalen Mire near Abisko, Sweden - III_Palsa_N2_3 | ecosystem: Environmental > Terrestrial > Soil > Palsa > Peat permafrost | place: Sweden... | reverse complement strand
TCGGCTACCAGCAGGTCTCCATCGCGTACTCGCACTGACCGGGCCTCAGCCACTGGCCGCAGCTGATTTCCCAGCAGCCGGACACCGCGGCCGTCCATCTCGGTGACCCAGGCCTCGGTGGCCGGGCCGATCGCCGCGCGCTCCTCCGTACTGAGCTGGACCGATTCGTCGACGCAGATCAGCAGCAGGAATCTCATTGTCGCCTCCTTGTGATGAACAGTTCCGGTACCTGAATCAGGCCGGCCGCGGCCGTCGCGCCGCCGGCAGCGGCAGGCCCAGCCACGGTAGCCGGGTCACCCGTCGGCCATACATCCGGCGGGCTCCGCGCGCGCGGCGGACGGCGGCCGAGTGCTCCTGCTTGTCCCTGATGACTTCGGCAGCGATTGCCTGCATTGTCGCTGGATGCATGACATCTCCCTGATCTGGACCCGCGGGCCCTTGCTATCGGCCATCTGATCGGCCGGTCATTTCCACGACGAACCGGGAACGCCGTTTTGGACCGCGACGCGAACGTGCGATGCCGCTGTGACGTCAGGACGCCTGGCATGACGACGGGTCAGCTGGGAGGAGGTATTGCCCGGCCGGACGACCCGGCGACCGAATAATCTGGCGCTCGGGGATCTGGCCCTGGGGGATAAGGAACATGAGAACATCGACGACTCCGTGGATGCGGCTCACCCGCCGGCTGGGCCGTGGCCGCAATCCGCTGCGGCGCCGGGCGGACGTGCTGGACGCGTGGCTGACGCCTGCGGCGGTCATTCTCTTCCTCGCTCTGTTTCCGCTTGTCGTGACCGTGACCGGTTCGCTGGTGCGCGCGGACAACGCCGTCACTGAGCGGGCACAGTCGTCGTGGCACCCGGTTCACGCGACGCTTCAGCGCACGGCACCCGGCACGGCGCAGCCCGGCTACGGAGCCAGCGAGTGGCAGGACCCGACCCGGGCCCGCTGGACCGCCGACGGGAGGACGCATACCGGCTACGTGCCCGCGCCCGCCGGCGCCAGGGCGGGTGCCACCGTCACGGTCTGGGTGGACGGCGCCGGGAATGTCCAGCTGGAGCCGATGACAAAGGCCGAGGCGCATGAACTTGTCATCGAGTCGACGCTCAGCGTGCTCGCCATCCTCGCGGCGCTGCTGATTGCAGTGACCCAGCTCGCCCGCTGGGCCATGGACCGCCGGCGTCTCGCCAGCTGGGAGTCGGCCTGGCTGTCAGTCGGCCCGGTCTGGAGCCGCCAGGGCAAGTAGACCCGGCAAAGCATCAGGACGGGAACGCACCCGGCCCGGCCGCCCGGGGGCGGCCGGGCCGGATCATCGCTGCTCTCGCCCGCAGGCGGTGAGATGCGGCGGTCGCTAGCTGCTGACTCTCTCGCGAGCCAGCTGCTGACCGGCCTGCTCGGCGATCTCCTGCTCAGCCAGGCCGGACAGCTCGGCCGCCGCGGCCGGGACCAGCCTCTCGTCAGCCGCCGCTGGCCGCGGGATCCCCCGGAGGGCGAAGAAGCTGACGACGGCTCCGGCTGCGACCAGCGCGACGGTGAGGATCAGGCCGGAGTGGTAGCCGTGCAGGTACGCACTGGCTGCGTCCTGTCCGGCGTGCAGCGCTGAGCTCTGCGACGAGCGGAGCACGGCCCCGATGATCGTGATTCCGAGCAGGCCCGCCACCTCACGGGAGGCGTTCAGCAGCGCTGAGGCGACGCCAGACCGCTCCGGCGGCGCCGAGTGCAGTACCGCGTTCGTCAGCGGGACGTTCATCAGGCCGCCGCCCGCGCCGAAGATGAGGAACCCGGGCATGAGGGTAGCGAATGTCGCGCCCCCGCCGAGCCGCCCGAACAGGTACAGGCCGGCGGCCATCACTGCCATGCCGAGCGCGACGGTCTGGTTGGGCCGCAGGAAACGGGAAACCGGCCCGGCGAGTCCGGCGAACGCCGCCATGCACAGGGCCATCGGCACGAAGGCCAGCCCGGCCTTTGTGGGCGAGAAGCCGAGGATGGTCTGCAGGTAGATCGAGGTGAAGAAGTAGATGCCGAAGATACCGAAAGCCCACAGCATCATGGTGACCGTTCCGCCGGCGAAAATCCGCGAGCGGAACAGCCGCATCTCGACCATCGGGTGCGCGGAGCGGGACTCGATCACCGCGAACGCTGCTGCCGCCGCCGCCGCAAAGGCGAACGTGCCGAGGATGAGCGGTGACGTCCAGCCCTTGTCGTGGCCGTCGATCAGTGCGTAGGTCAGCGCGAACAGCGCTAGCGCCGAGCTGATCAGGCCGGGGATGTCGAGACGCCGCACGATGGACGGGTCGCGGGACTCCTGCGTCGCGAAGACCGCGATGAGGAGCGTCACGATGCCGACCGGCACGTTGATGAAGAAGATCCAGCCCCAGTGGAAGTGCTGGCTGATGAAGCCGCCGATCAGCGGGCCGAAGGCGAGCGCCATCGCGCCGATCGCCGTCCAGATTCCGATGGCGGTGGTGCGCTCCCTGACGTTCTGAAACGTCGCCATGATGATCGCCAGCGTCGTCGGGACGACCAGCGCGGCTCCGAGGCCCTGCACTAGCCGCGCGCCGATAAGCTCGGCGCCGCTGCCGGCCAGTCCCGCTCCGAGCGAGCCCAGCATGAAGACCGACAGGCCGATCAGGAAGAGCCGCCGCCGCCCGTACAGATCGGCGAGCCGGCCGCCGGCCAGCAGCAGTCCGGCGAACACCAGGATGTAGCTGCTGACGACCCATTCCAGCCCGCCGAGGGACAGGTGCAGGCTGCGCTGGATGGTCGGGATCGCGACATTCGTCACGTTGTTGTCGAGGTAGGTCATGAAGGCGGCTAGTGACATCGCCACCAGGGACCACCAGCGTCTGGACATTGCCGGGCTCCTCCCGAGTTCCATGTACCGCGTACTTGTACGCTGCTCGCGTACGACGTTCTTATACGTTGTATATGGCCACCTTGCCTTGTACGGCGTATAGTTGTCAAGTGATGGCACCAGCACAGGCACGAGAAGCGGACCGGACCCGGCTCACCAAGCAGGCCGTGGTCGATCGCGCGCTGGCCCTGGGGGATGCCGAGGGCCTGGAGAAGCTCACCATCCGGCGGATCGCGGCCGAGCTTGGCGTGACCCCGATGGCGTTGTACTGGCACTTCCGGAACAAGGAAGAGCTGCTTGCTGGCCTCGGCGACCAGGTCTGGAGCGAGCTCGACACCGACGTCGATCCGGATGCGCCCTGGGATCTTCAGCTCCGCGGCCTGCTGGAGTCGCTGCTGCACGTGCTGCGCGCGCACCCGTGCGCCTCGCAGCTCATCCTCGACGGCGAGAAGAACAGCAGCGCCGCGCTCATCGCGTCCGAGACGGCGCTCGACGTGCTGCGCCGCGGCGGGTTCGATGCCGAGCGGGCGGCTGAGATCACCCGCAACGCGCTGTTCACCGGCCTCATGCTGGTGATGAGCGAGCCGGGCTTCGATCCTGCGATCAGTCCGGCGGCGAAGGCCGAGGAGCAGCGCAAGCAGCATGTGCGGCTCGCGCTGCTGCCGCCCGACAAGTATCCGTGCCTGGTCGAGGCAGCGCTGCCGATGTCGTACTCCGATCCGGAGTTCCACTACCAGTTCGGGGTCGACCTGTTCATCGCCGGCGTGAAGGCGCTCGCCGCGCCGAGCTGACGCGCGCCGGACTGACTCCCGCGGAGTACTCATTCGCGCAGCACTTATTCGCGCACAGCTGATCTCGCGGGGCGTTATTCGCTTGGCCCCGGCGGCGGGGTACCCGGTAAGTTCGGAGTTCTGACGTTACTGGGGAGGGGTTCGGGGTGGCAGAGGACGGACCGGGGCCGGCGATTCTCGTCGAGGGCCTGACGAAGTCGTTCGGTGACGTGCACGCGCTACGCGGCATCGACCTGGTGGTGCCGCGCGGGACGGTGCTCGGCGTGCTGGGACCGAACGGCGCGGGCAAGACCACGGCCGTCCGCATCCTGACAACCCTGCTGCTGCCGGACAAGGGCCGCGCGCTGGTGGACGGCCGTGACGTCGTGCGCCAGGCTGCCGCGGTGCGCCGCTCGATCGGGCTGTCGGGGCAGTCGGCGGCGATCCAGGAGGAGCTGACCGGCCGCGAGAACCTTGAGATCATCGGCCGCCTGTTCCACCTGAGCTGGCCTGCGGCGCGCAGCCGCGCGACCGAGCTGCTCGGCCAGTTTGATCTCAGCGACGCGGCCGACCGGTCGGCCAAGAACTACTCCGGGGGCATGCAGCGCAGGCTCGACCTGGCGGCGAGCCTGGTCGGCCGGCCGCAGGTGCTGTTCCTGGACGAGCCGACGACCGGCCTTGACCCGCGCTCGCGGCTCGGTATGTGGGACATTATCCGGTCGCTGGTCGAGGGCGGGACGACGCTGCTGCTGACCACCCAGTACCTCGACGAGGCCGACGAGCTGGCGAACGAGATCGTCGTTATCGATCACGGCCTGGTCATCGCGGCCGGAACGGCCGAGGAGCTCAAGAGCCGGGTCGGCGGTGACGTGCTTGAGTTCACGGTGCCGGACCGGTCCCGGATCAGCGATGCCGTCAGCGCGATCGTGAATATCGGCGAGGGCGAGCCGCACGCGGACAAGGAGACCGGCATTGTCAGCGTGGGCGTCGGCGGACGCGGCTCCGATGCGCTCGTCGACGCCGTGCGCAGCCTGGACGGCGCGGGCGTGCGGACACAGGGCCTCGCCCTGCGGCGGCCGTCGCTCGACGACGTGTTCCTCGCGCTGACCGGGCATGCAGCCGAAGAGGAAGAGCAGGCCGTTAAGGGCCGCCGCGGCCGCGGCCGGGGCAAGGGACCTAAGGGCGACGACACGAAGGCGGCGTCATGACCACTGCAACCGCTCCCCCGATCACGCTGCCCGACGAGCCGAGCATGCTGACTCGCTTCCGCTGGGCCGTGACTGACACCCTCACGATTACCCGGCGGAACCTGATTGTCTGGACGCGCGTTCCCGCCTATCTGGTTTTCACGGTCATCCAGCCAGTGATGTTCGTGCTGCTGTTCCGCTATGTCTTCGGCGGTGCGATCAAGATCCCGGGCGGCATCCCCTACGTCGACTTCCTGATGCCGGGGATCATCGCGCAGACGGCCGCGTTCGCGACGTTCGGCACGGCGATCGCGCTGGCCCAGGAACTGAAGAAGGGCGTGATCGACCGGCTGCGGTCGATGCCGATGGCCCGCTCCGCCGTGCTCGGCGGCCGTCTGGTCGCCGACACCGGCCGGATGCTGGTGACGATCCTGATCGTCGTCGGAGTGGGCTACGCGGTCAGCTTCCGGTTCCTGAACGGGGTCGTCCCGGCGATCCTGATGATCGTGCTGGCGACGGTGTTCGGCCTGTCGATCTGCGTGATCTCTGCCTACACCGGGCTGGCCATCGGTGACGAGGAGTCCGTCCAGGCGTTCGGGCTGATCTGGCTGTTCCCGCTGACGTTCCTCAGCTCGGCGTTCGTGCCGATCTCGTCAATGCCGGGCTGGCTGCAGGCGTTCGCCAACAACCAGCCGGTGACCTACATCATCAACACGATGCGGGCGCTGGCGCTCGGCGGCCCGATCGAGGCGAACCTGTGGAAGAGCCTCGCCTGGCTGGCCGGGATCTTCCTCGTGTTCAGCCCGCTTGCCGTCCGTGCCTACAAGCGCGCGAGCTGACGCCGGCTTCGCCGGGCCTGATGACTTTCCGCTGGGGTTGCGGTTAATGTCCAGACAAGGGTATCGGGGTACACCGGCGGCCCCGTCCGGCGTGAGCGAGGAGAACTCCAGACATGGCCTACGACATCGCTGCTGACACCAGGCTCGACCCCCGGCTGAAGGCCCTGCTGGGCGGCATGGCCATGGAAGGCGGAAGTGACGTCGACAGCCGGGAGACGCTGCTGGCCGAGGCGAACTCCGAGGAAGCGAAACAGCAGGCGGAACTGTTCCGCGGGTTCATGGATATGTGCGACACCGAGGAGGCCGCGCCCTCGGCCGGGCTCCGCGTGCACACCGAGAAGATCGTCTCCGAGCCTGACGGCAACACGATCAACCTGCAGGTCATCCGGCCCGACACCGACGAGACGGTGCCGTGCGTCTACTACATTCACGGCGGTGGCATGGCATCGCTGTCGTGTTACGACGGCATGTACCGGGGCTGGGGCAAGATCATCGCGGCGAACGGCGTGGCCGTGGTCATGGTCGACTTCCGCAACTCGGTCACTGCCTCGTCGGTACCCGAGGTGGCTCCGTTCCCGGCCGGGCTCAACGACTGCGTCTCGGGCCTGAAGTGGGTGGTGGCCAACGCCGGGCACCTGAACATCGACCCGGCCCGGATCATCGTCGCGGGCGAGAGCGGCGGCGGGAACCTGACCCTGGCAACTGGCCTCAAGCTCAAGCGCGACGGGGAAATCGGCCTCATCAAGGGCCTGTACGCGCTGTGCCCGTACATCCGGGGCGAGTGGCCGACGCCGGAGTGCCCGTCCTCGACCGAGAACAACGGGATCCTGCTCGACCTGCATAACAACCGCGGCGCCATGGGCTACGGGATCGAGGCGTTCGACCAGCGCAATCCGCTGGCGTGGCCGTCATTCGCGACCGTCGAGGACGTAGCCGGGTTCCCGCCCACCGTGATCAGCGTCAACGAGTGCGATCCGCTGCGTGACGAGGGCATCAACTTCTACCGCCTGCTGCTGGAGGCCGGTGTCCCGGCGCGGGGCCGCCAGGTCATGGGCACCAGCCACGGCACGGAGATCTTCACGATCGCGTGCCCGGACATCAGCCGCGACACCGCCCGCGACATCGCCGCGTTCTGCCGGGGCTAGCCGGGCCCGCCCGCGGGCTCGCCGGGGCCGCGGCGCGCGTGATCCTGGTCTCGGATTCCCATCTGTCCCCGGCTGCCCCGCAGGCGCAGGACAACTGAGCCGCCGTCGTTCGCTATGTGGCTGCGGCAGCGCCTGACCTGGTTATTCACCTGGGCGATCTGAGTCTGGACGGCGCCCGCGACCCGGCCGGGCTGACTTACGGCCGCCGCCTGCTTGACCAGCTTCCGGTGCCGTGGCGCGCCGTTCCCGGCAACCACGACATCGGCGACAACCCGCAGCCCGGAGGGCCGGACGGCCTGGCGGCGGACGAGAGCCGCCGCCAGCGGTGGCTGGAGACAGTCGGGCCTGACTACTGGTCCCTGACCCTGCCGGGCTGGACGCTGCTCGCCCTCAACGCGCAGCTCCCCGGATCCGGCCTGGCCGCCGAGGCAGGCCAGTGGTCGTGGCTGCAGGACCAGGTCAGCCAGACTCCCGGCGACCGGCAGGTCGCCCTGCTCTCGCACAGGCCGCTGGCCGCACCCGAGGCGGAGCTCGCGCCGGCCCTGCCACCGCGGCGGAGTTCATCGAGCCGGACGGGCTGGCCCAGCTGACGATCACGGCGGACATTCCCGACCCCTATCGGCGCTACTGAGCAGAGCGCTACACCCGGGCGTAGTCTTCGATGTCCTGCTCGAACTGCTCCACCATTTCCTCGGTGAGGGTGCGGCGCGTCTGGGCGATCCCGGCCAGCACGTCCGCAGTCGTGGTGAGCTCATCAGCCTGCTCGAACATCACTCGCTCGAAGACCAGCTGGGCGGTCCGCCGCGCGGCGAACTCAATGTCGGCCGGGGTGAACAGCCGGGACCGCTCGACGACTGACGCCATGTCGATGTCGGCGTGCGGCATCGCGGCCAGGTACCGGTTCCAGATTGCCTGCCGGGCTTCGTCGTCGGGCGGCCCGACCGGGATGACGTAGTCGAATCGACCGTGCCGCAGGAACGCGGTGTCCAGGTCCCTGACGGAGTTGGTCGCGCAGATCAGCAGCCGCTCGTCCTGCTCGCGGAACGGCGGGATGAGCTTCAGCATCTCGTTGGTCACGCCCTGGGCAGTAGTGGCGGAGCTCGGCTGCCGCCGCCCGGCGATCTCCTCGACCTCGTCGATGAACACGACGACTTTGTCCAGCTCGGCGATGAGAGCGAACGCCTCCCGGAGGGCGGCGGCGAGGCCGCCAGCCGAGTCCGCGGCCAGCCGGGACGGGAACAGCTCGACGAACGGCCAGCTGAGCCGCGACGCCACGCCCTTGGCGAAGGTTGTCTTGCCGGTTCCTGGCGGCCCGAACAGGATGACGGCCTGCGGCGGAACCAGCCCGAGCCGGCCGGCCAGCTGCGAGCTGGCCAGCGGAAGGATGACGCGCCGCTCGATCAGCTCCTTCTCCCTGGCCATGCCGCCGAGCTGATCCCAGGTGCGCGCCCGGATCATGCGACCGCCGAGCTGGGCGAGGATGCCGACGTCGGCGAGGCCGACCGGCTCCAGCTTCTCGTACAGGCTCACGCCGTGCCGGGCCGTGTAGCCGCAGTGGTTTAGCGCCACGGTGCCGACGTCCGCCTCGTCCGCCAGCAGGCACACGATCCGGTGCACACCGGCGACGACGAGCCGGCGCTCCAGCTCGGTCAGCATCGCGCTGCCGATGCCGCGCTGCCGCCATCCCGGCGCCAGGCTGATGCGCAGCAGCGTGGCCCGCGGCCCGGTGATGGTGGCGACAACCGAGCCGATCAGCTCGTCGCCCACGACGGCCACTACCGCCGGCGCTCCGCCGCGGACGGCGGTAATCAGATCAGATACGCCGAAAACCGGGGCCGCGCTGCCGGCCACCGGATCGTCCCAGAGGCGGACAGCAGCGTCCAGATCGTCGTCGTGCAGGTCGCGAATGCGCCAGGGCGTCATCAGCCAAGTGTGTCAACCCGGCCGGGAGCTCTGACGGCGCCCCGCCTGGCGTGTGCGCGGCCAGGATCTGCGCCGGGGCGTGAAGGCCCGCGAATTTCGGTCTGAATTACCCGCGCCGGAAGAGAACGGCCGCGTGGCCGCCATCGAGGATTTACCTGGCGCCCGTACCGTCACGGCCATGGACGATCTGGGCATCTTTGGATCAGGATCCTCGGCAGCCGGCGGCAGCGAGGACGGCAGCAGCGGCGGCGTCTCCCGGCGGACGTTCCTGAGCGGCGTCGTGGTGGTCGGCGCAGCGGCGGGGCTGGCCGGCGTCAGCGAGGGAGCGCTCTCGCGGCAGCCTGCGCTCGCCGCTACCACGCCCCCGACCGGGCCGCCGACCACGACAGTGCCGCTGCCCACGACAACGGCACCGGAGCAGCTGCTGCTCACCTGGGGGAACGACCCGGCGACGCAGGTCACGGTGTCCTGGTCGGCACCGGGCACGGTCGCCCAGCCGGCCCCGACCCTCAGGTACTCCGCCGCGCCGATCAGCGCGACCCGGCCGGGACGGACCATCGCGCTTCCCGAGCCGCAGCCGCTGAACGTGGCCCGCCATTACCCGAGCGAGTCCAGCGTGAGCTTCACCGACGGGCTGAACGCGCAGACGACGTACTTCTACCACGTCCAGCTGCAGGATCTGGAGCCCGACACCCGGTACTACTACCAGGTCAGCGACGGTGCGACGCCCGCCCCGTCGACGGCCGGGTCAAGTTTCCAGACCGCGCCCGCCGGCCGGGCCCGGTTCCGCTTCTCCAGCTACGGCGACCTGGCAACGCCGTCGTATGACCTCAACGCCTCCGGCAACCAGTGGCACGAGTCGTGTGACAACTCCTACTACGGGGTCAGCGCGATCGAGAACCCCGGTGACGGGCAGGGTCCGCCGCTGTTCCACCTGCTCAACGGTGACCTGTGCTACGCCAACCTGGACTACCAGAATGCTCCGGGCGTCTGGCGCGACTTCGGTGTCAACATCGCCCGGTCGGCCGCGAACCGGCCGTGGATGCCCGCGCTCGGCAATCACGAGACTGAGTTCGGCACCTGCGACCACGCAGGCCACGAGGGCACGGCGCCTGGCGGCATCGGCGCCCAGGCGGCGGCCGGCAACTACTGGAACGGCCCTTACGGCTACGGCCACTACCTCAGCCGCTTCCTGCTCCCGGACAACGGCATCACCAACTACGACGGCAACCACCTGCGCGGCAACTTCTACGCCTTCCAGGTCGGCACCGTGCAGTTCATCTCGCTGGACGCCGACGACGTCATCTACCAGGACGGCGCCTCGGCCTACCTGAACAGCGCCCCGAACGCGGCGCCGGAGTCCACCTCGGCCGGAGCGCAGATCCCCAACGGCACCGTCACTTACAACCACGGCTACACCGGCGGCCTCACCATCGTGGCGGCCGACAACGCGGCGGTGCCCGACTACGGCAGCGGTCAGCCGAACCTGCAGTACATCTGGCTCGAGCGCACGCTGGCGCAGGCGCGCCGCGACCCGTCGGTCGACATGATCGTGGTGTTCATGCACCAGTGCGCGATGTCGACCAGCGTTCCCGGCAACGGCTCCGACCTGGGCATCCGCCGGGCCTGGCTGCCTCTGTTCGACCGCTACGAGGTGGACCTGGTGCTGTCGGGCCACGAGCACGATTACGAGCGGAGCTACCCGGTACGGGGCTACGACCGCGGAACGCTCGGCACCGTCGTCTCGCGCAACCCGGATCAGACGGCCGGGGCAGCCGTCGACACTCGCCGCCCACACGCCGTCACGACGACCCCGGTCAGCTACGACGGCCAGCAGGCGTGGGACACCGAGCAGGGCACCGTCTTCCTGGTGCTCGGCGGCGGCGGGACCGACGGCCCGACCAACACCTACGGCACCGACACGGCCACCGACCTGCCGAAGGCCAAGGTCATCACCGAGCGCAACGCGATCAGCGGGTCGGAGGCGACCGGCTTCACCCGCAACTCCGCGGACTCGGTCGAGGACGCGCCCTGGTCAGCGGCCACCAACGCGGGCGACGCCTACGGCTACGCGATCTTCGACGTCGACCCGGGCCGGCGGCGCGGCGAGACGACGATCACCTTCCAGTACTTCGCGATCCCGGCCGTGAGCGACGAGACCGGCACCCTGCACACCGGCACGACAACGCTGCCGACGACACCGTACGAGACGTTCGTGTTCGGCCGCGGCATCTCCGGCACCGGCCGCCAGCACCAGGCTGCGCCAGCTTCGGCCGCAGCTGCGTCGGCTCCGACAGCCGCGTAGCGACGGCAGGCCGGGATGGGGACGGCCCCGTTCCCGCCATGGTTTCTTTCAGGCAGGAACGAGGCCGCGTCACCCCCAGCTCCCGTCGTCTAGCCGAGCACGCCATCGAGCCAGTCGAAGACGACCTGGTTGCGGGTCTGCGGCGGGCTCAGGGAGCCTGCGGCAGGCCCAGGGCCTGCTCGATGCTGGCGGCCTCATCGAGGTGCGCGGCGCCCTCCTGCGGCTGCCCGTGCCGGATGAGCAGCCGGCCGAGCTGGCGGCGGGCGTTGATCTGGCCGAAGCTGTCGCCTTCGGCCGCGAGGATGTCGATGGCGTTCCGGTACTCGGCGGCCGCGAGCGGCCACTGGCTGAGCCGGTCGTGAACCTCGGCCAGCGTGCTCATGCTCATCGCCGCGCCGTCCCGGTCTCCGATCGCCAGCGCGATGTCGCGGGCACGGGTGACATGCTCGAGTGCGCCGTCCAGCTCGCCGGCCTTGAGCTCGGCCTCGGCCAGGTTGTGCAGCACGATCGCGGTCCTGAACGGATCGGCTGCCTGGTCGAGCAGCGTGAGCGCCTCCCGCAGCGCGTCCGCCGCCTCCCGAGGCTGATGCAGCTGGCTGTAGACGGTCGCCAGGTTGTTGAGTGCCATCGCCTGGCCGGCCCGCAGGCCCGCGTGCCCGTATGCCTCGTGGGCGCGGCGTAGCGCCGCGGCCGCCTCGGCGGCCCGGTGCATCTCGCGCAGCGCGATCCCGAGCGAGACCGACAGGTGACCGACGTCGGCCGGCCGGCGCTGGCGCCGGGCGACCCGGATTCCGGCCTGGCACATCTGCTGCCATTGCGGCCAGGGCTTGCGCAGGTTGAAGTAGCTGGTCAGCACATACGGCAGCAGGTACGCGAAGCCGTCATCAGCAACCTCGGCCTGCACGACGGCTGCCGTCAGGTTCGTCAGGCTGGAGCCAACCCAGGCGATCCCCGCGGCGGGCGTCGCAAGCCGCGGCGCGGAGACTGGCTTCGGCAGGCTCGTGGTCAGGGGTTCGCGGCCGCGCTGCGGCAGGATCACCCGGTCGGCGGCGTCAGCTGTCCACAGGTAGTAGCCGAGCAGCCGCATGCGGATCTCCTCGCGGTACTCCGCGCTGAGCGCGTCAGCGGCGGCGGCTCTGGTGACCCAGTCCCGGATGAGCGGATGGAGTTCGTAGCGCGCGGCGCCGATGGCGGTGATCAGGTTGGTCCTGGTCAGGCTCGTGAGCAGCGGCGGCGTTCTCGCGGCGGACAGGCCGAGAACGGCAGCAGCCTCGTACACGTCGAAAACGGCGCCGGGCACCAGTGAGAGCGCGGCGAAGGCGCCGGTCTCGGCGCTGGACGCGGCTCCGAGAGACCAGGTCAGGATCGTGCCGATGCTCGGGCTGCTCCCTGACCTGCGGTCCTCGGCCAGGCTGGCGACGAGGTCCTGCAGTGCGCCGTTGTCCTCGCCGCGCTGCACGGTATCGGCCGCCACCCGGAGCGGCAGCGGCAGATAGCCGCACGCCTCGGCGATGAGCCGGGCCTGGCTCTCGCTGATGCCCGGCGCCGAGCGGCTGAGCAGCTCGACGGCCGCCTCCGGTGCTAGCGCGGGAACTGGCTGCGCCGCTATCCCGTCCTGGATGATCAGATCGTGCAGCCGTTCCCTGGCCGTCACCAGCACGATTGACCGGCCGTCGCCGGGCAGGAAGGGCCGGACGTCGGCGGGCCGCTCGGCGTTCTCGATGACCACGAGAAGCGTGCGGTCGGCCAGCGCGGAGCGGAACATCGCCGCCAGTCCCGATTCATCGGCCGGCAGGTCGCCCGGGCTGTGACCGAGGGCGGCGAGGAAGTCGATGAGCACCTCGGGCGGCGTGAGATCGCGCAGGCCGTTCCGAGCCCCGAAGTCCGCGTAGAGCTGACCGTCCGGGAACTGATCGCGGCGACGGCGGGCCCAGGTCAGCGCCAGCGCCGACTTGCCCGCACCCGCCGGGCCGTGCAGGAGCAGCGTGGCCGGCCCGGTGTTCGCGCCGGCCTCCTCGAGCCGCCGGTCGAGCCAGGCCAGTTCCTCGTCGCGGCCGATGAGCAGGCGGCTTGCCGCGGGCAGCTGCCACGGTACGGCGGCACGAGGCTGAACATCGTGCTGCGGCAGCGGGCCGTCGCCGTCCTCGCGGATCTCCCCGTCGCCGGCCTCCGGCGCGTACAGCCGCTCCCAGCGCAGCTTCCACAAGTCAAGCTCTCGTTCCGGACCGGGAACGGGCACGTCATTGGCGTCGGCATACGCTAGGACGGCGCGGACATAAGCAAGCACGAACGCTAGCTTTGGCGCAGTTCTGGAATTCAGTACGCCGCTGGTGGTGGACGGCGGCAGTATCGCCGAGATCTTGTAGAGCTGGGCATATGACGGACTGCCGCAGGCGACTCTGAGCGCTACCAGTTTCTGTGTGAGAACTGTCAGCGCCAGCGGGGAGGGCCTCCTGCTGGCCAATGTTCCCGGCTACCTCCTGCCCTGCGCATGGTTCGCGCCCCAGTCTGCCCGCCTGCATGCTTGCCGGTGTGCAAACGTCATCGCTGCGCGATAGACCCGGGGGCAACACCTCGGTGGAATGCCACTGCCGCGTGGCAGCGCCCGCCCGGCGCCGTGCCTGGCACCCGGCAGGTTGCGGAGATGACCAGAACCCGGGCAGGCGGACGCAGAGGCCGTCCCCCCCAGGTGATCTCGGTCCCTGCACCCGCCCGCCCGGGCAGGGACAGGCTCGCCTCCCGTCGGGGCGGGCCGACGAGGGGCAGTTCCTATCCCGTTGAGAACTGTGTCACCGGGTGAGCACTCGGCGCGACTGCAGAGCAAATCTCGAACATTCTCGAACACAACGAGCAGAGGCAGCCGGCAGTGGCACTGCATCGCAGTGCGCTGCGGCGACCGGAATCCGGTCACCGTGCCGGC
>Ga0302314_10013653_pt1 | contig 13940 bp, 14 predicted proteins | sample III_Palsa_N2_3_FD_200533 | JGI IMG/M metagenome (GOLD analysis project Ga0302314, IMG submission 200533) | Peat permafrost microbial communities from Stordalen Mire near Abisko, Sweden - III_Palsa_N2_3 | ecosystem: Environmental > Terrestrial > Soil > Palsa > Peat permafrost | place: Sweden... | reverse complement strand
CGTCCGAGATCGAGGTTCTCGTCGTCGGTGCCGGGCCGAGTGGCCTGGGCGCGGCGGTGGAGCTCACCTCGCACGGCGTCCAGGTCGCGGTTGTCGACCGGGCGCGCGAGGCGACGCTGGTCCGCGCCGGGGCGATGGGCCACTCGGCCCGCACCGTTGAGCACTTCCGGAGGTGGGGGCTGCTGCAGGCCATCCGCGACGAGTGGACCTTCCCTCCGGAGTGGAATCAGGGCACGCGCCTCGTCACCTCGCTGGTTGGTCATGATCTCGCCCCGAATCCCCGGCCGGCGTTTGTCGCCACCCCCGGCGCCCAACGGCCGAGATTTGCCGCCGAGGGGATCCGGCGCCCGCAGACGGTGCTGCAGAAGGTCTTCCTCGGCCACCTGGGTCTCCACGACGTCAGCGTCGCCGGCGGGTGGCGCGTCGAGGCGCTGACCGAGGATGCCGACGCAATCACGGTCGAGGCCGTCGACGTCGACTCCGGCGACCGGCGCAGCATCCGCGCCCGCTACGTGATCGGGGCCGACGGCGGCAGCAGCAGCGTCCGCACGCTGGCCGGCATCGAGCGTAACGGAGAGCGCGCCACCGAGAAGCGGCTGCGGCTGATCGTCCGCACCGGCGACATCTCCGACCGGGTGGGGCCGGTGCCAAGCGCCACCAACATCGTCGTCAACGCCAAGGCTGACGGGTTCCTGGCCGCGGTGTCCGACCGGGAATGGCGCATCTACGGCGGCCCTTTCCCGCTGGACTACGAGCCCAGCGAGGACGAGCTGGTCGAGATCGGGCGCGCCGCCTTCGGCTTCGACCTTGACCTGGAGCTGGTCTCGGCGACGACGTTCTACGCGGCCACCCGCATTGCCTCCACTTTCCGCCATGGCCGAGTGCTGCTGCTCGGTGACGCTGCGCACGTGCGCACCCCCGGCGGCAACCTCGGCGAGGGCTTCGGCGACGTCGCCAACCTCGGCTGGAAGCTCGCAGCCGTGCTGCGCGAGCATGGCGGCGAGGCGTTGCTGGACTCCTACGACGCCGAGCGGCGGCGCCATAGCTGGCGTATCGCCGACAACGCGCTGGAGTCCTGGCGCAGGGGACAGGCCGGGTTGGCGGAGATCCGTCGCGGTGGCATCCCCGACGACGCCGACCTCAGCCCCGGGGCTGAGGTGCGGCGAGCCGAGATCGCTGCCCGGCTAGGCGGCGGGTTCGCCGGCCGCGGCGGACTCACCTTTGACGAGCGCTACGACGCCTCCAGGGTCGTCTGGTACGAGCCCGGGCAACTGGCCGACGAGCCAGCGTGGGAGCCGGGGCTGTACTCCGACGATCCGCGTCCCGGGCACCGCGCCCCGAACGGCGAGATCGACCCCTATGGCGGCACGCTTTACGACCGGATCGGCAATGCCTTGGCGCTGTTGGTGATCGGTGACGCGACCGGCATCGACCGCAGCGTCGAGCATGCGCTGGCCGCCGAGGCGGCCAGCCGCGGGCTGCCGTTCACCGTCGTGCATCTCTCGGAGCCGTCGCTGCGCGGAGTGTACGGCGACGGCACCGTCCTCGTCCGTCCGGACCAGCACATCGCCTGGCGGGGCAGCTCACTTCCCGCCGGCGGCGCCGCCGCGGTGCTCGACCACGTCCTGGGCATCCGGCAGGCCGCCGAGGCCGAGGTCCCGGAGGCCGGATCGGTGCTGGCCGGGACGGCGGCCGGATGAGCCGAGCGCGTCAGCCGTGACGTCGGTGCCACTCACGGGCGAGTAGCTCGTAGGAGCGCACGCGGTCGGCGTGCCGGTGCGTGATGGTGGTGATCGCGAGCTCGTCGGCGCCGGTGGCCTCCCGGAGCTGCTCGAGCTTGTCGGCGACGGTGGATGGCGATCCGACCAGCTGCGTGTCCACGCGGTCCTTGACCAGCTCGCGGTCCTCATCGCTCCACTGATGGGCGGCGGAGACCTCGGGGGTTGGGTAGGGGATCGCACCGACGCCGCGCCGGATGCTCCGCACCCACAGGCCATACCCCGAGGCCAGCCGGGCGGCACGGTCGTCGTCCTCGCCCACCACCACGTCAGCGGACACCGACACGTACGGGCGGTGCATCTCAGCCGATGGCCGGAAAGCGGCACGGTAGGCGTGCGCGGCGTCGAGGACCGTGCTGGGACTGTGGTGGTAGGAGGCGGCGAATCGCAGGCCGTTCGCGCCGGCGACAGAGGCGCTCTCGCCGCCCGACGCGCCGAGAATCCAGACCTCGACATTCGCGCCCTCGCCGGGATAGGCGTGTCCCTCGAAACCCCCCGCCGATCGGAACGTGCCCCGCAGCAGGCCCAGGATCGACTCGATGATGCGGTCGTAGGTGTCGGCGTAGGCACCCGGTTGCTGCAGCAACTCGAAGTGCAGCGCGAGCCGGTCCGAGGCAGCCAGCCGCGAGAAGTCGAACTTTTTCGGAAGCAGCAGGCCGTTGTCGGCCCGCTGCTCCGCGCTGTGGTCAACCAGCCCGGAAAGCGTCTGGTAGTTCGAGACGGCGGTGGCGACCAGCTCACGCTGCGGGGGACCCGACACCGACGCCCCGGGCTCGGCCCCCGGTTTCGGCCGGCTGAACGAGCGGCCGATGCCGAGGTCAAGCCGGCCCGGGTACACGGCATCGAGCAGCCCGAACTCCTCAACGATCGACAGCGGAGTCCGGTTACCGGTCTGGACGCCGGCCGAGCCGAGTCGGATCGCGCGAGTCGCCCCGGCGACCAGCGCAATCGACAGCGCCGGGGCGGCGCCGAGGACACCGGAGTTGAGGTGGTGCTCCGCGAACCAGTACCGCTCGTAGCCGAAGCGCTCGGCGTGCCGGGCCAGGTCGATCGAGTTGCGCACCCCCTCGGCGATCGTCGCGCCCTCGCTGCGCGGTACCAGGTCGAGCACGGCGAGCGGAATTCTGGTCATGGGTTTCCCTTACGGGTCGACAGGAGGAGCGGCTTCATGGCGTGCGCCGTCACCAGCCGTTGACGTGCAGCACCGAGTCCAGATCAACCCGGGGGCCAGGGCGGAAGTCGGTGCCCTTGGTGTAGGCGACCGGCAGCAGCACCCCTTGCCGCACGCCGGCCGGCAGGCCGAGCAGGTCGGCCACCTCGCGCTCGTAGCGCAGGTGGAGGGTCGTCCAGGTCGTGCCCAGCCCGCGGGCCCGCAGCGCCAACGCCAGACTCCAGGCCGCCGGCAGGAGCGAGCCCCACAGCCCCGCCTGGTTGCCGTCAAGCTCGGCCTCGCCGGCGCTGATCGCGCCGATCACCAGAACCGGCACCTCGGCCAGCGCCTCGCGCAGGTAGTCCGAACTCGCCGCGACCCGGGCGGCGGCCGCGTCGGTCGGCTCGGCGCCGGCCTGCCGGTAGGTGAGATGCGAACGCCGGTAGTAGTCCGCCACCTGCGCCTTCAGCTCCGGGTCGGTCACCACGATCCAGTGCCAGCGCTGCCGGTTGCCGCCCGACGGGGCCTGCAGCGCGACCTCCAGCGCCTCCCGGATCACCGCCAGCGGCACCGGCCGGGACAGGTCGAGCCGACGGCGCACGGCCCGGGTCGTGCTCAGCAGTTCGTCCGGCGTCAACGGCAGCAGTTCGGTCACCGATACCTCCTCCATTATGTCCACTATGTCTACCGGCAACATCGACAAAGCCCGGCGTTGTTCCCGGCCGGCCGACTCGGGGCGCCGCAGGCTTCCGCGGAAGGTGAAACCCGCGGCCGTTCGAGAAAATCAAAGACATCAGCCCGAACGGACCGTTGTTTCACCGTGAACTCAGCCATCACCTGACCGGGGGCATCCGGGAGCGGCTTGGCGGCCGCGCTGATAGGGGACGAAGGCCAAGGTGATCACGGAGCGTCGAGGCCCCGCTGCCTCCGCACGCTGGCGTTGACGCCGGGAACCCCGGCCGCGAAATGGATGTGCTTGGTCGGCCTGCTCATCAGCGTGCTCCTGGGTGGTCGCGGACCAGGTTGGCCGGCGGTTCGCGCTAGCCGGCGATTACCTTGCGGTAGACCCGGGGGCCGTCGTAGTCGTTGACGGCGTAGTGCCAGGTGGCCAGGTTGTCCCAGAGGACGAAGTCGCCCGGGTGCCAGCCGAAGCTGACGGTGTAGTTCGGGGAGGAGGCGTGGGCCAGCAGGAAGGGCAGCAGGGCCTGGCCCTCGGCCTCGGTGATGCCGGTCAGGCCGACGGCGCCGGTGCTGATGAACAGCCCCTTGCGGCCGGTCTGACGGTGGGCGCGGACGACCGGGTGCCCGACCGTGTCGGTGACCGCCGGCCGGTTGCTGGTTCCGTCGCCCGGGTAGGCGCTGTAGACGGCGCTGACCGACTCGAGCAGCTTCTGCACCGGCTCGGAGAGGCCGTCATAGGCCGCCTGCAAGTCGGCCCACAGGGTATGGCCGCCGACCTCCGGCACCACCTGGTAGGTCAGCGACTCGATGTTGAACGGCGGGTTCCGCCAGGTGCCGCCGATGTGCCAGCGGTCCGCGGTGCCCCTCTCGTAGTCAAAGGTGTAGACCAGTCGGCTGTCGGCGTGCCGCTTGATCCACAGGGGGTGGTCGAAGGGCTGGTCGAAGATCCGCACCGCCGCCACGTGCTGGAGCGGCGACAGGTTCTGGCCGCGGAAGACCAGGACCTTATAGGTCCAGAACGCCTCCCGCAGGGCCTCCGCGGTGGCCTCGTCGACGGGCCGGGTCAGGTCCACGCCCTCGATCTCGGCCCCGATGAGAGGGCTGGCAGGGCGGACGTTGAACCGGCTGGCCAGGGTCTCGGTCACGTGATCCTCCTCAAGGAGATCCGGCGAACAAGATAAATCCTACTTATCCGACCGATTTTATTCAACCGTGACCTTGCCGGACGTGGCTGACCCGTGCAGCCACCGTTACCAAATCATTGAACTAAATGATCTAATATGAGATATTATCCGCGAGTTCCCGGAGCCGAAGCACCACCCGTCAACGGAAGGAACGATCTTGGGATCATCGGGCCCGGACAAGGGAAGATGCACGGAAGTGCCGGATCTCGCCGAGAAGCTGTGGGACATCGAGCAGATCAAGCAGCTGAAAGCGCGTTATTTCCGGCTGATGGACACCAAGGACTGGGCGGCCTGGAAAGACCTATTCACCGACGACTGCCTCCACTACCTGCCCCGAGAGGTAGGCCGTCCGCCGCAGACCAACGCGCAATACCTGGAGTACGTGCCGGAATACCTGGCCGACGCGTTCACGACCCACCACGGCCACATGCCTGAGATCACGATCCTCAGTCCGACCGAGGCGGAGGGGATCTGGGCGATGTTCGACTACGTGCTCAAGCCCGGCCAGCCCACGGGAATCAAGGGATACGGCCACTACCACGAGACGTACCGCAAATGCGAGGACGGCCAATGGCGAATAAGTTCGAAACGCAACGAGCGCATCAGAATCGATCAGGTACCGAACACGTTGTGAACAGGCCAGAGATAACCGCAACCGGAAGGCGGCCGAGTTGAAGATCGGCTTCATCGGGCTTGGCGCCATGGGGGGTCGGCTCGCGGCTCAGTTGGCCGGCATCGGCGAGCTGACGGTGTTCGACGCGTCGCAGCGAGCGATGGAGCCGTTCACCGGCCGCGCTTTGCTGGGCGCGAGTATCGCGGATGCCGGCGCCAGTGCGGACGTGGTCGGCGTCTGCGTCCGTACCGGCGCTCAGGTCGCCGACTGCGTCGACGCGCTGCTGCCGGTCATGAAGCGAGGAAGCGTGCTGATGATTCACAGCACGGTGAGCCCCGAGGATGTGAGGGCGGCCGCCAAGCGCGCGGAGTCGCATGAGATAACAGTGATCGACGCGCCCGTCACCGTCACCCGCTACGAGACCACGGACGTCCCGTTCGTCTGCATGATGATCGGCGGGGGACACGCCGTCGACGATCGCCTCCAGCCGCTGCTCGAGGCCTGCGCGACCGACGTCGTCCACGTCGGACCGATCGGCTCGGCAATGTCGCTTAAGATCATCAACAACCTGGTGTCGTTGGTGCAGATCATCGTCGCCGAAGAGGCATTCAGGCTGGCCGCCTTGACCGGCGTTCCGGCCGAGGCCCTGCGGGCGGTCATGAAGAGTAACGGCGCCCTGACGCCGACGATGATGGCGATCGCCTCGCGAGCCGGGCAGCCACCCGCGGATGAACACACGGCCGCCCTGCGGTACGTCCAGGCGAGTAACGGCGTGAAGGATCTAACGCTGGCCGAGAGCCTCGCCAAATCCGTCGACACAGCCAGTGCGGCCGCGACATTCGCCAGAGGGCAGTACTGGTTCTCCTACACTGCCAACCTGCCGAACGGCTGACACGCCGCCGGCTAGCAGCTACCTCCGAGGGCCGGGAGGCGGGCTCCAGGTTGGCGCTGCAGTACCAGGTCGCGGTGAAGGTCATCAGGGCCCGCCCGGCCCTGGTGCCGGTGACGATCATCCGCAGGCCGACCGCCTCGGCGACCAGTCGCATCGACGGGCCGAACGAGTAGGCGCCGTAGGCGAATCTCTCCGGCGGGAACTCGTTCGCCGGGTGACCGAAGCCCATCAGGTCGAAGAGCATCTCCGGTGAGTCGCGGCTGGACACGTCGGCGTACTCGTTGATCGTGAGGGCGTCGAGGCGCCGCTGGATCGACGTCAGTACTAGCGGAAGCGCCTCGGAGATGAACCCGGGGCTGGAGCCGGTTGCGCATCTGATTTACCCGGCCGCCATCAGCCATCGATGCGGCCGCTACAGCGAAGAGATCCCCTCAGCTGCCAGTCGTGACCGGACGGACTCGCCTCCGCCGGTCACATCGTCCAGGAATGCGGACAGCGCCTCCATCGCGGCGATGGCGTCAGCGACCCGGTCCAGTTTCATCCCGCGACCGCACTCGAGGTAGTACGCGATCAGCCTATCCAGCCATACGCGGCGCGCCGGCGTGAGCAGGAGCTCGCAGAATTCCCGGTAGCTGAGGAGCCGGTCCTCGGCCGCGATGATCATGTCCTGGCCGATGCTCGGCTGCAGGACGTAGTAGATCCCCTGGTCGCGCAGGAAGGAATGACTGACGCGCAGCATCAGCGCGGACAGGCGCGTGTCGTCGTCGCTCCCGATCCGCAGGTAAGGCGCGCTGTCTCGCGTCTTCTTCAGCCAGGCGAACAGGCAGGCCGTCAGGTAAGCCGAAGAGGCCAAGTACGCCCCCCAGCTCGTGAACCAGCCGGGCTCACGATCCGCCAGGTCTGAAGGCGTGTCGATGGCGAGCAGGTCCTCGCACTGGCCCGACTCCCCGGTGCGGAGCAGGATCTCCGCCAGGCGGAACCGGGTCTCCGCCAGGTGGAGCCGCAGCGGGTTCAGGTACCTCGCGTTGAGCTCCTGCCGTTCCGCCCGCGCCGCCTTCCTCTTGTCCTCCCGGGAGGACAAGAGGAAGGAGACAAGCACGACGGCGACTGACGTCAGCGCGGATATCAGCGCCGTAGCCAAGGCGCTCACGCCGGCGCTTCGAGCCAGGCCACGTAACCCCGATAGTCATCGCGGAGCTCAACGTTCACTGGTCTCTCCAGAACTCGGTGCCCCCTTGACGGAAGTATCCCGCAAAATCCCACTTACGCTGAGGGCGTTATTCCGTGATCTTGATCAGGAACAGCCACGTGCTCGCAATGCCGCCGACAAAAGCTGCGAGTACTGGGGCAACCAGAACGTACAGTCCGGCGCGCTCGCCGAGGACCAGGACTATCCCCGCAGCCAGCAGCAGCGCCGACGTGAGCGTGTTAGGAGAGACAGCATCCAGAATGGGTGCGATCGCCTGATGGCTCTTGGCGCCCTTCGCGCGGCGGTCCAGGATGTAAAGGCCGGTGCCAGTGAGCACGGCGAGAACGACCAACTCGGCGCCGAGTGTGCGGTACGCCTGAGCGGGAATCGCAAGCAAGACCGAAACTATAAGGACTGGTGCCGAACAGCGTCAGCGTCTGGGCTGCCCGGTTCCGCAGTTCCTGGGATTGCGCGACAGAGGCGATCCTGATCGAGACCGCCACAAACAACAGGCCGGTCAGTGCGGCGGCCGCGCCACCTGAAATCGTGGCGAAGGTGCCCCAGGCTTCCACGCAGATCCCTCCCTCGGCCTACAGGTCCATGAACGCACGGGCTCCGCCGCGAGACTACGGCCCTGATCTGTTTCCCGGCAGAGAATCCCAATACGGCCAGACCCCAGACCGGGTAAGCCCGGTCAATGAACCTGCGGGGCGGCGGGTGCAGCTCGGCGGCCGGCACGTATGCGCCGGCGAAGCCCGGGTGGTCGGGGCGCCGGGAACCCGACGTGGCTAACCCGGGCTCAAAAGTCGGCGCTGCCGAGACCCTCGAAGATGGCCGAGACCACCGCGCCGGCCACGCGCAGGCGTCTGCGGCCGGGGTCATGCTCCTGCCCTGACGTCAGCTCAGCGGCGGCCGCGTCACCGGGCGGCAGCCAGGCCTGGCCAGACGGGTCCCACCGGTCGAGCCGGATGTCCGCGACCAGGCCCTGCTCGGCGAGCGCCTCACGCGCCATGCCCTCTGCGGTCGCGGCGGCATCCGACGTGGGAGCGTACAAAAAGACGCCCGTCTTTCCCGTGGTAACGGAGACATCCTCACCTGCGCGGCTGCGCAGCAGGTCACGAACGAAGTCAGCGGAAACCGGCTTCCCGGAAGCCAGCTGGCCACAGGCGATCAGGCTCACTCGCCATTCTTCATCCACGTTGCCAGCGTATGCCGATCGCATGCCCCAGGCACGTCACCATCATGCGCTCGATGCTTGTCGTCGTACAGAAATACATGATCTGTGCGTAGTTCCCGCACGTTCTGGCGCATCATCGAACCGCTCAGCGAGCTGTGCTCGCGGTCGAGACCGCAAGCGATGGCCGATTGTGGTCTGGCCAGCCCTGCGCTGGCGGACTCCTCGACCATTCGCCAGCCGCGCACATCCGGCGTCCCCGGGTGGACTACGAGTCCCACGCCACCATCCTGGACCGGAACGAGGTCGGCGCCCTCCGAGTCGCCGCCGGTCTTGGCGAGGCGGCCGAGCACGCCCTGATCTCCCTGCTCGCCCTCAACGGGCTTCGGGTATCGGAGGCGGCCACCGGTGCCGACATCGAGCACCTGGGTCTGAAACGCGGGCACCGGATCCTCGTCATCACGCTGCACGACGTGCAGGAGGCCGCCTCGCACGCCGGCCCGCGCACCACCGTGCGCTGCGACCGGGCCCGTGCCAGCCTCGACCGCCACGCAACCTGCATCGTCGCGACCTACGTCGCCCGAGCCGCCAGGTAGCCCGCTGCGACCGTCACGGCCTGGCCGCCCGGTCAGCGGTCAGGCCATGGCGCCAGTTCAGATCGCCGTCAGGGCCGAGTGTCATACCGGGACAGTAATCTCACCTTCCGTGACGGGATCAATGCGAGAGCTGTACGGCTTCGAGCTCGAGCCTGAAGTGCGCGACTGGCTCAACAGCCTCAGCGACAGCGACTACAAGCGCGTCGATGAGGTCTGCGGGTTGCTGGCGGAGAAGGGCAGCGAACTCGGCGGCCCATGGTCAGACCACCTGGAAGGGTCGGTGTGGGAGTTGCGGCTCAGGCTTCGCGATGTTGCGGCCCGGGTCGCGTACTGGTGTACTTCTGATGGGACGATCGTGCTGCTGACCGTGTTCCGCAAGACCAGGCAGCACGAGCAGCGGCAGATCGACCGGGCCGTCCGCGCGCAGAAGACCTGCGAGCGGGACCACCGCGGCCCGGCGACGGAGACCTACGAAAGGCAGGTGTGAGATGACCGGCTACCACACCCGCTGGGCGCGCCCCCAGGAAGCGGCCGATGATCCCGAGCGCATCGCGATCCGCGAGGCCCTCGCGTTCGGCAAGGCCCTGTACGACATCCGCACCGCCCTTGGCCTGACCATCGCCGAACTGGCCAACCGCGCCGCCCTGACCGACGACGACATCGAGCGCATCGAGGAAGGCGGCACCGAGCCCACCATCCCCCTCCTGCGCCGCCTCGCCGCCGCCCTCAACGCAGACGTCCGCCTCACCGGCGGGCACGACCTCGGCTCCGTCTGGTTCGAAACCCACGCCGCCTAAACCACGCCGTAGGAAATATAGACACAGCGCTTGTACGCGCCTGAACCGCCGATAAGCGCGCCTCGGAGCGGGAACCAAGGTGAGCATGTGGCCGCGCATAACTGGCTCGTCTGCAGAAATTACATATGCCAACATCGGATGAAATCTAACCCTCTGGGCGAAAATCCACCCTGTGCCTAGTTTTTGTTTCTAGTTAGTCGGTGTAGGTATCACGTGATAGTTAGGCCTTTTCGGCTGGCATGGTGCGGCCCCGGTCAGGTCGGGGCTGGCGGGACACGGCCTAGGTCGCGGTCTTTGGAGCCAGCCGCTGTCTCCTTGATGAGCTGTCCGCAAGTAGTAGTCCGCCATGGCATGCGAATCGCCGTCAGGAGCTGCCAATTACTGCCATGCTGGCCTGACACGGCTGGGAGTCTTTTTAAGAAGGGCCTGTACCGGTTCAGCTTCCGGTTCTGCGGCTGTCGTGAAGGCTCTCATGTTCAGCATCCCGAGCAGAGTTACGCCCACGCAGTAGGATTTCAATAGCGAGGTTTCCCGATGATGCTCCGTCGACTACAGATCGAACACTTCCGCGGCATCGAGTCTGCGGAGTGGGCGATCAACCGGCGCTTGGTTGGGCTGGTCGGTGCTGGCGACAGCACGAAAACCACGTTGTTGGATGCGATCGGGCTGGTGCTCAGTCCGAACTACAACCCGCAGTTCACGGACGCTGACTTCTTCGGCTTCGACCTGACTAAAAACATCGTCATCGAGGCGGCAATCACCGACCTGCCGGACAACCTCATCAAAGAGAGCCAGCTGGGCAAGGACCGCTCCGGGATCATGCCGGACGGAACGCTTGTGCACGATCCTGTTGATGAGGCCGAGGAGTGCCTCGTGGTCCGGCTTACCGTGACACCGGAGCTTGACCCGACGTGGGAAGTTGTGCGCCCCGACTCTGATGATGCCCGGCCGATCACCGCGAGCCAACGGCGACAACTCGGCTTCTTCCGCCTGGGCGAGCGGCCAGACTTCCACCTGCGCTGGGCGCGGGGATCGGCGCTGTCAGGCCTGACCGACGGTGGAGACGGCGCTTCATCTGTCATCCTCGATGCGCACCGCGAAGCTCGGGCAGCAGTCTTCAACGCTAAGCCCAGCGCCTTGCACACCGCAGCCGCCACAGCGCAGAAGTCGGCAGGAAATTTTGGTGCGGCGGTGTTCGGTGAACTGCGCCCCGGGCTCGAGCCTGCTTCTGCAACGTCCGCTCACGCCTTGATGCTGCACGACGGTGAGGTGCCTCTGTCGAGCTTCGGGCTTGGTACACGCCGGCTGACAAGCTTGTCGATCCAAGATCAGGCGATGGACGGCGGCTCGATCATCGCCTTCGACGAGGTAGAGCACGGGCTTGAGCCGCACCGGCTGGCGCAGACGCTCCGTCATCTCAAGAAGCGCACCGGCACCGGTGACCTGCAGGTCATCATGACAACCCACTCCCCTATCACGGTGAAGACGCTGAGCGCCGTCGATCTGGTCGTCGTACATGCTGATGGAGCCGGAGTCACGACCTGCCACCCCGTACCCGAAGACCTCGACAACGTGCAGGGCACGTTCCGCAGCGCCCCCGATGCGGTCCTTGGTCGCCGCGTGCTGGTCGGCGAAGGGGCTACAGAGGTCGGGTTCTTGCGCGGCCTGCTCCGCCACTGGGACGCGGAGCAGATCGCTGCCGATCAAGCTCCTGCTGCCGCGATCGGCACCGTTCTCGTCAACGGCAACGGCGGTACCCAGCCGGCGCAGCGCGCCCAGAACTTCCAGCGGCTCGGCTACCCGGCCTGCATGCTCGTCGACAACGACGACCGCACAATCGACCAGTCAGTAAAGGAAGCCGAGGCCATCGGTGTCGCGGTGCACCGCTGGACGTTCGGTAATGCCCTTGAGGACGAGGTGATCCAGACCCTCTCGGCAGAGGGTCTGCAAGCAGTTGTCAACGCGGCCGTGGGCATCAAGGGCGAGCAGTCGATCCAGGCGACCGTCGGCGCGAAGCTCGGGAACAAGCAACTCACGGGAACCACCGTCGCCGCCTGGCAGACGCAGGCCGGTGTCGATGAGCCCGTGATCCGCACGGCCATCGCGGACGCTGCCACATCCAAAAAGGACGAATGGTTCAAGCGCGAGGATCGGGGCGAGGAACTGGCGGGGGTCCTCATCGCCCACTGGAACGGCTTGGATCACACCAACCTCTTGAGGGTCATCAGTGAGCTGCGGGCGTTCGCCTACCCGATAGCACCGGAAACGTCGCCATCGAAGGACGCCGAGCAGCTCGCCCATGACTGACGATCCTTCCATCGGGAGCGCCGTTCAGGCGGTGCTCGGCACGTTGCCGTGCTCGGTGACGCTGCCCGCCGGTGCGGGCAAGACTGAGCTGATCGCCGCCGCCGCGGCCGAGGTTGCTAAGCAGGGCGGCACGAGCCTCGTGCTGACGCACACGCACGCCGGCGTAGATGCCCTTCGGCGGCGGATGAAGAGGTACGAGGTCGCAAGCGACCGGGTCGTCGTTCGCACGATCGATTCATGGTCCTACGACCTGATCGCCCACTTCCCGAAGCTGGCCAGGCTCGCTGTTCCCGCCGCCCCCGACTGGAGCGAGGTTGCGGACTACTACCGTGCCGCCGCGTGCACGGTAGGCGCCAAGGCCGTGCGGCGCATGCTCAAGGTCAGCTACACAAACCTGTTCATTGACGAGTATCAGGACTGCTTGGACGGCCAGCACGAGCTGGCGCTCGCGCTGGCCGCGGTACTGCCTACGGCGGTGCTCGGTGATCCTTTGCAGTCCCTGTTCAACTTCAGAACGAATCAGCCAGTCGACTGGGATTCGGACGTGCTCCCGAACTTCCCAGCTGTCGGGGTCGCCCACCGGCCGCGCCGTTGGGACCCGAACCATCAAGACCTCGGGGCGTGGCTCGTAGCCATCCGCGACAACCTGCGCGGCGGCTTGCCGATCGATCTAACATCGACGCCCGTCAGGTGGGTGCAGCGGCGCGACCCCCGAACGTACGTAAATATCTGCTATGCGGCCTTGAACAACGATGGCACGGTCGCCGTGCTGGGGCAATTCCGACCGGACTGCGTCAACGCCGCAGGCAGCCTGGGCGGCTCCTATTCAGTCATGGAGGCCATTGACGAGAAGGTGCCGGTGACCTTGGCCGCCAAGATCGACACCAAAAGCGGCGCCGAAGTCGCACAGGCCACCGTCAAGTTCGCGGTCGACTGCAGCAGCGGCATCCCCAATCACATCTCAGCCGCCAAGCGAGAGCGGCTCGGTGAAGGCAAGTCATTCACGACCAGAAGCGAAGACCTGAAACCTGCCTACGATGCCGTCGTTCAGATGCGGAACGCCCCCACGCCCAGCACCGTGCGCACCGCACTCGACCGCCTCAGCAAGCTCCCCGGCGTGACCATCCATTGCCGAGAGGCATGGAATGAGATCGCGCGATCCGTCGCCACGGCCGTGACCGACGGCTGCACGGTGTCCGAAGCGCTTCAGCGAACGAGGAGCCACACTCGAGTCGTCGGACGCAGACCAACTGCTCGTGTGGTCTCGCGACCGCTACTCGTGAAAGGGCTGGAGTACGACCACGTCATCATCCTGAACCCGGAGAACTACAGTGCCCAAGAGCTGTACGTAGCTCTTACCCGGGGATCGGAGTCGGTCACGGTTATTAGCAATAGCATCGTGCTCCCAGCGGCCAAGGTGGCCGTGTCCCGAGCCACGGGATCGCCAAAGTCGTTTGAGACTTGCGTCTCATAGCGGGAGGTAGTCGAGTAGGCGGTTTCGGTCGCGTGCGATGGCCTGGAGGGTGCGGATGATTTCTTTTACGCCGTAGAGGTAGAGCAGGCTCACGGAGAGGTTCCG
>Ga0302314_10013652_pt1 | contig 13940 bp, 14 predicted proteins | sample III_Palsa_N2_3_FD_200533 | JGI IMG/M metagenome (GOLD analysis project Ga0302314, IMG submission 200533) | Peat permafrost microbial communities from Stordalen Mire near Abisko, Sweden - III_Palsa_N2_3 | ecosystem: Environmental > Terrestrial > Soil > Palsa > Peat permafrost | place: Sweden... | reverse complement strand
GACGAGACCCCGCGCATCCTCACCACCCCCCGCGCCTCGGCCTACATCAAGATCGCCGAAGGCTGCGACCACCCTTGCAGCTTCTGCATCATCCCGCAGCTCCGCGGCAAGTTCCGCTCGCGCCCCATCGCCAGCATCGTCGCCGAAGCCAAATCCCTCATCGCCCAGGGCGTCCGCGAAATCACCCTCATCGGCCAGGACACCACCTGCTACGGCGAAGACTTACCCAAGCAAGAATTCCCGGGTGCCCCGTTCATGACGCGGTCTCATCGCGACATGAGCGGGGTAGAGGGTGCTGGCCCCGCCACCATCCTCCGCCGCCCCGAACTCGCCGACCTCCTCGACGCCCTCGCTCCCCTCGAAGGCCTCAAGTGGCTCCGCTTCCTCTACGCCTACCCCAACAAGATCACCACGCGCCTGCTCGAGACCATCGCGAAGCACGACACCATCGCCAAGTACCTCGACGTCCCCTTGCAGCACGCAAGCGCCAACGTTCTCCGCCGCATGAAGCGCGGAGGCTCTGCCGATCGCTTCCTCCAGATCATTGAGAAGGCTCGCAAGATCGTCCCGAACCTCGTCCTCCGCACCAGCTTCATCGTCGGCTTCCCCGGCGAAACGGAAGCTGACTTCGAAGAGCTCCTCGCCTTCGTCCAGGCCGCGCAGATCGACTGGCTAGGCGTCTTCAGCTACTCCGACGAAGAAGGCGCAGGCGCGTTCGACCTCGACCAAAAGGTCCCCAAACGCACCATCGAATCCCGCCGCCGCAAGCTGATGAAGCTCCAGCAGAAAATCAGCACCAAGGCCCGCAAGCAGTGGATCGGCCGCGAACTCGACATCCTCGTCGAAGGCGAGTCCGAAGAGACCGAACTCCTCTGGCAGGGCCGCTCCATCGATCAGGCCCCCGAGATCGACGGCAAAGTCCTCATCAACGACTTCGGCCCCCACGAAGTCCTGGTCCCCGGCACCTTCTACCGCGCCGAAATCACCGAGTCCCACGACTACGACGTAGTCGCCCGCATCCTCGAATAACCCGTCCTCATCCAACGGAGTGCCATGACCCAATCCCTCAAGTGCCCCATCTGCAAAAAGGAAGTCGCCCTCGACAACACCGAAGTCCCTTTCTGCTCCGACCGCTGCCGCACCATCGACCTCGGCAAGTGGGCTTCCGGCGACTACAAAATCTCCTCCCCCATCCTCGACCCCGACCTCCTCGAAGACCTCGAACACGCCCACCAGCAGCAACACCCCACCGACGAATCCAAGTGGAAGAACTAACTACCACTGCTGCGGGTGCCCCGGGTCCGGTCCTGAGCCTGGCGAAGGATCGGACCCGGGCATCGGGCAAAGCCCGACCGCTCTCCTCCAAACCCACCTCAACTCTGTCATCCTGAGCGAAGTGGTTCGCGCACTTTGCGAATCACGCAGTCGAAGGACCTGCCACACCGTTAGCCTCCCTCAACCGACCCTCTCTCGCAAGGGTCCCCCTCCCAAGTAAAATCCAAAAGTGACCACCCTCAAAAAAACTCGCTGGGCCTGGGCCCTCGCCACGTTCTTCGGCGCCGGCTACCTCAAGCCCGGCCCTGGAACCTACGGCTCCGTCGCCGCGCTGCTGCTCTGGTACGCCGCCGCCCACGCCTTCCATCCCTCGCAAACCGTCCTTGCTCTGGCCACGCTCTTCGCCGCGCTCGTCTTCACCGACCTCGGCATCCGAGCCTCCACCATCGTCGCCCGCGAGTCCGCCCGTAAAGACCCCAGCTTCGTAGTCATCGACGAAGTCGCCGGCCAGCTCATCGCCCTCATCGCCATGCGCCCTGACTGGAAACACGCACTCCTCGCGCTCGTTCTCTTCCGCCTCTTCGACATCACCAAGCCCGGCCCCATCCGCCGCCTCGAAGCCCTCCCCGAAGGCACCGGCATCATGCTCGACGACGTAGCCGCCGGCGCCTTCGCCCTCATCCTCGGCCTCATCATCAGCACCCTGGCCACCCGCTTCCTCTAACCAAAAACCAGCCCCTTAAAAAGCAGATCCTTCGCAAAGCGAAAGATCTGCTTTTGCCTTAACTCGCAACTCGAGACCCGCAACTCGAAACTCATACGCCTAACCAGCTCTCCTCAACACCCGCACAACCTCACCCCATTTGCATCCCCACCCGCACCCGCATACCCTTACCCCATGTCCCTGCTCCACCCCGCAAACCCCGAAGCCCCCCACCTCGACACTCTCACCCCCCACGCTGCCATCCCCGGCGGCGCATTCGAGATCACCGGCACGCACCTCCTCCAGCAACAAACGCCGCACCTCCCTCACGCCACCTTCGGCGAAACCGAAGCCTCCCTCGACGTCTCCCGCGAAACCCGCGCCCGCATCCGCGTCCCCAGCGGAGCCATCTCCAGCGACCTCACTCTCCACCGCGACGGCCTCACGTCCAACATCCTCCACGCCAACATCGGCGTCCCCATGGCGGAAGAGCTCCACCTCGTCTCCAACCCCGCCGTCGACGCCGACAACAACCTCTTCGCCATGGTCTCCGGCCCCCGCGGCGAGCGCGTCCCCGTCAGCATCTTCCGCATCGACCGCGACCTCCAGATCCGGCCCTTCGTCCGCGACCTCCTCAACGTCTCCGCCCTCGCCTTCGACCGCGAAGGCTACCTCTACGCCAGCTCCCGCAGCGAAGGCACCATCTACAAAATCTCTCCACAAGGCGCCATCTCCACCTTCTCGGAAGGCATGGGCATCGCCACCGGCATCGCCTTCGACAATGATGGCAACCTCTACGTAGGCGACCGCTCCGGCACCATCTTCAAGATCAACCCCTCCCGCGAGATCTTCGTCTTCGCCACACTCGAACCCTCCGTCGCGGCCTACCACCTCGCCTTCCGCGACGACGGCACGCTCCTCGTCACCGCTCCCACCACCAGCAGCAACCAAAGCATCTACGCCATCGACCCCGACGGCAACACCACCATCTTCTTCCGCGGCCTCGGCCGCCCACAGGGCATGGCCCTCGACACAGACAACAACCTCTACGTAGCCGCCAGCCTCCACGGCCAACGCGGCATCATCCGCATCACCACACCAACAGACAACACCGAACCCGTTGCCGAACTCCTCGTCTCCGGCAACGACCTCGTAGGCCTCTGCTTCCTCGAAGACGGCTGCGCCGCCCTGGCCTCCAACACCACCCTCTTCCACATCGACCTCGGCATCCAGGGCCGCCCCCTGATATAGCTTTTAGCAAAAATAAACTCGGAACCGGATTGTCTCGCAAAGAGAATCTCACACAAATGTGGTGCGGCATTTGCAGAAATTCATGGATATTCTGAGCAGATGAGCCGTTTATACTGTTCATACGGAGGTGTCCCATGGCCTATTCAACTCAGGAAGCTTACAAACGAATCACCGGCATGGACATGCCCAAACCGTGGGCGGAACGAACCGAGGAAGAGAAAATCCGCGCACACGACGTTTTTGTCACCTCGGTAACGAATTCGACTCCAGAAGAAGATAAAGCTATCGACGAGTTCATTGCGAACATCCAAAAGAACCTCGAAGAATCAAGATCACACAGTGAACCGCGTGAGGATGCAGACGCGGCATGATTCGGTATTTGCTCGACACCGATACCGCAAGCTTCCTGATGAAGCAATACGATCCAAAGCTGACACAGCGTTTTAATCAACTCTCCAACAATGACTGGGCCATATCGGCGATCACGTATGGTGAACTTTTATTTGGGCTCGAACCATTGCCGCCATTTCATCCGGCCCGGGTTCGAGTTGCAACCTTCGGAAGCACGGCAAACGTTCTCGATTGGCCCACCCACGCCGCCGTACCCTACGCCGACATTCGACATCGCACGCGGAAGCAACCACTCAACGACCGCGATATCTTCATCGCCGCCCACGCTATCGCCATTGACGCTACCCTCGTCACCAACAATACCCGTCACTTCAACCGCATGGGTGGGAACCTTCGCTTCGAAAACTGGCTTGACTAGCCGCACCCGCTTGCCCAAATCAGCATCTATCATTCAGCTAACATCATGATCGCTGAAATCATCGCCGTAGGCTCCGAGATGCTCACCCCGCATCGTCAGGACACCAACTCGCTCTACCTCACGCAAGGTCTCAACGACCTTGGCGTCTCCGTCGCCTTCAAAACCATCATCGGCGACAACCCCCAACACCTCACCTCCGCCATCCGCATCGCGCTCTCGCGCGCCGACATCCTCATCACCTCCGGCGGGCTCGGCCCCACTGAAGACGACCTCACCCGCGAGTGCGTCGCCGAAGCCCTCGGCCTCGAGCTCTTCCGCGACCCCGACACCCTCCTCGCCATGCAGGCCCGCTTCACCGCCCGACGCATGGCCATGCCCCGCAACAACGAAAAGCAGGCCGAACTCATCGACGGCGCCACACTTCTGCCCAACAACAACGGCAGCGCCCCCGGCCAATGGCTCGACACCACCGTAGACGGCCATCGCAAAATCGTCATCCTCCTTCCCGGCCCACCCAAAGAGCTCAAACCTCTCTTCGACGAAGCCTGCAAGCCCCGCCTCGCCACCTCGCTCCCACCCCGCGCCCTTGCCAAGCGCATGCTCCGCATGGCCCTCATCCCCGAGTCGCAGGTAGACGCCCGCACCGCTCCCATCTACAAAACCTTCACCGACGTCGAAACCACCATCCTCGCCGGCTCCGGTGAAATCCAGCTCCACTTCCTCTGCGTCAAGCCCACCGCCGAAGCCGCACAGGCCCGCGTAGACGCCCTCACCGAGCTCGTCGAAGCCGAAATGGGCGACGACATCTTCTCCTCCCACGGCGAGACCCTCGAAGAAGTCGTCCTCCTCATGCTCGGCCTCCACAACCTCACCCTCGCTGTCGCGGAAAGCTGCACCGGCGGCCTGCTCAGCGAGCGCCTCACCGCCATCCCCAACGCCTCACGCAACTTCTCGGGCGGCGCCGTCACCTACACTAACGCCCTCAAGACCGCCTTCGCCAACGTCCCCACCGACCTGCTCGAAACCAAGGGAGCCGTCAGCGAAGAAGCCGCCCGCGCGCTCGCCGAAGGCATCCGCCAGCGCACCGGTTGCAGCCTCGGCCTCAGCATCACCGGCATCGCCGGCCCCGGCCTGCTCAGCGGCGCAGACGCCAACAAACCCGTAGGCCTCGTCTACATCGGCCTCGCCGACGGTGAAGACACGCAAGTAAAACAGCTCCAAATCCCCGGCGACCGCGACCGCATCCGCCTCTGGTCCACCCAGCACGCTCTAGAACTCCTCCGCCACCGCCTCCAATAAAACATCGCAGCAAGAACCTAGAGCGTAGTGGCGAGGATCTGGGTGCCCCATGTTCGCGATGGCTTCATCACCGCGAACGTGGGCATTCGCGCTTAGCGAACCGCTCTCCTCCACACCACCTCTACCCAAAAATCCTCCCCACCTTGCTACACTCAACCTCGTACATGAAGCTCGAAATCACCATCCTCGCGATCGCCTATCTCCTCGGCTCGATCCCCTTCGGCTACCTCCTCGTCCGCATCTTCCGCAAAGAAGACATCCGCGCCACCGGCTCGGGCAACATCGGAGCCACCAACGTCGCACGCTCCGGAGCCAAAGGCCTCGGCATCGCCACCCTTGTACTCGATACCTTCAAGGCCCTCGCCGCCGTCCTCATCGCCAAACACTTCGCCCCCGGCGTCGCTGGCCTTCCCTCCACCCTAGCCGTCGCCGCTGGCGTAGCCGCCGTCATCGGACACGTCTTCCCCATCTGGCTCGGCTTCAAAGGCGGCAAAGGAGTTGCCAGCGCACTCGGAGTCTTCCTCGCTCTCGCTCCCTACGTCGCTCTCGCGGCTCTCGGCATATTCATCCTCGTCGTCTTCACCACGCGCCTCGTCTCCCTCGCGTCGATCATCGCCGCCATCACCGTCCCTCTCTTCGCGCTGATCCTCCCACCGGGTCGATCCTCGGCTCTCGTCGCTGGCTTCAGCTTCATCGCTCTCCTCGTCATCCTCAAACACCACGCCAACATCGCGCGCCTTCTCAAAGGCACCGAAGGCAAATTCGGCAGCAAGAAAAACCAAAAGGTGCAGGCATGAGCCGTATCGCAGTCCTCGGAGCAGGTGCCTGGGGCACCGCACTCGCCGTCTCTCTCGCCCGTCGCGGAGGCCACGATCTCAGCCTCTGGGCCCACTCTCCCGCCCACGCCGAAGAGCTCACCGACACCGGAGAAAACCTCCGCTACCTCCCCGGCTTCATCCTCCCCGTAGACATCCGCATCACCGCCAAGCTCACCCAGGCCATCGAAGGCGCCGACATCATCCTCTGCGTCACGCCCTCGCAACATCTCCGCGGCGTCATGGCTGAAATCGCTCCCGCCATCACCTCCCGTCAGGTTCTGCTCTCAGCCAGCAAAGGCATCGAAGAAAAGACCTTCCTGCGCATGTCGCAAGTCATGCGCGAGCACGCTCCGGAAAACCCCATCGGCACCCTCGGCGGCCCATCGTTCGCTGCAGAAGTCGCCGCCGGCATGCCCACCGCCATCACCATCGCCACCGACGACCGCAACGACAACCAGGTCCTCGCCAAGTCCTTGCAGGACGACTTCACCTCCGTCTCCCTCCGCGTCTATCGCAACGAAGACGTCATCGGCACCGAGCTAGGCGGCGCGCTCAAAAACGTAATCGCCCTCGCCGCCGGCGTCATCACCGGCCTCGAACTCGGCTCCAACTCCGCCGCCGCTCTCATGACCCGCGGCATCGCCGAAATCACCCGCCTCGCCGTGGCCTGCGGTGGCCGCCGCGACACCATGGCCGGACTCTCCGGAGTCGGCGACCTCATCCTCACCTGCACCGGCGGCCTCTCGCGCAACCGTGCCGTGGGCATCGAGCTGGGCAAAGGCCGCAAGCTCCCCGAAATCCTCGCCAGCCTCAACGGCAAGGTAGCCGAAGGCGTCCGCTCCACCACCGCCGCTCTGGGCCTCGCCGCCCGCTACGGCGTAGAGATGCCCATCACCGAACAGATGGCCGCCATCCTCCACGAGGACAAATCCCCCAAAGACGCCATCCGCGACCTAATGTCCCGGCCCGGCCGCACCGAATAAACTCCGCCTCTGCTCTCGTTCTCGCTTTTGCTTTTCTGGTTGTCATTCCGAGCAAAGCGAGCGAACCTGCTGTCTCCCGTTCTTCGCTCGCACCACCACGTCACCATCCCTCGGCTAAATCTTCCCAGGTCGGATTGACCTTTTCAATCAGGGCCACCCTCTTCTCGCGCGTCCAGTTCTTAATCTCTTTCTCCCGCGCAATCGCATGCTTCACATACTGATATCTCTCGAAGTACACCAGCCGTTGAATGCTGTAGGCAGCCGTATGCGTTCCCGGCACCATCTCCCGATGTTTTTCCACCCTTGTACGCAGGTTGTTGGTCATCCCGACATACAGGCCCCGTGACCGGCTACTCAAAATGTAAACAAAGAATTGATACTCCCTTTCAGCCATGCGCAAAAGTCTAGCGCACCCAAACCAACCCATCAGAGATAATCAACCAAGGAGGACAACCCCATCGCCACCGATCTAGTCCTCCACCAAACCCCCACCAAACCCGACCTCGAAACCACCCGCGAGCAACTAACCTCCGCCCGCACGCTCCTCGCCGACCGCGAGTCCGAGCTCACCCACCTCCGCGCCCAGCTCAAAGCCTTCGAAGGCCGCTACCTCCGCCAGGTCGGCATCCTCTACGCCGAGCTCGACGACCTCGAAGCCCGCATCGCCGAACGCGAAGTAGACCTCTACGACTCCGACACCGCCCGCCAGCACGCCGCCGAAACCCGCCAGCGCGCCAACGAAACCCACGACGCCGCCTTCGCCGAAGCCCGCGAAGCCGAAGAGTTCGACCCACCGCCCACCCTCAAAGCCCTCTTCCGCGACGTCGCCAAGCGCATCCACCCCGACTTCGCCCGCGACCCCGTCGAGCAGGCCCACTTCACCCGCCTCATGTCCCTCGCCAACGCCGCCTACACCCGCGGCGACATCGACACCCTCCAGCGCATCCTCGACGACCACCACGACACCACCACCTCCATCGCCGGCGAAGGCCCCGCCGCCGAGCTACTCCGCCTCACCCGCCAACTCCGCCACGCCCAACGCGACATCGCCGCCCTCGACGCCGAACGCGCCACGCTGCTCTCCAGCGAAATCGCCCACCTCCACCTCGACGCCGAAGCCGCCCGCCTCGAACACCGCGACCTCCTCACCGAGCTAGCCACCAACCTCCGCACCCAAATCGCCGACGCCCAATACCGCTTCAACTTCATCGACCGCCAAATCAAAGCCCAGCGCAAATAGCCAACCCAACACCCAAAGCTCTCACCTCGGCTTGTCATTCCCGAAGGGAATCTGCGTTTAGCTTTTGCTGTTGCCTTTGCCTTTCTGGTTGTCATTCCGACCCTGAGCAAAGCCGAAGGGGAGCGAACCTGCTGTCTCCCGTTCTTCGCCCGTACCAGCACAATCCGGGTGCCCCATGTTCGCGATGGCTTCATCATCGCTAACGTGGGCATCGCGCGCATGGGCGCGACCGCTCCCGCCCATGCCAACTCACCCCCCAACCGTCATAGCGAAGCCACACCCACTAAACTAAAACCAGCAATGCCCAAAGACCCCACCAACGACACCGCCCTCCAACACATCCCCAACACCGGCGGCCTCACCCTCTCACCCTCCCGCACCGGCCTCTTCGCCCGCGGTCGCAAAGACGCATCCGAGGCCAACTCCACCGCCTCCGCCGCTGCTCTCTACAAGCTCGGCGTCCAGCACTACAACGGCCACGGCGTCCCACAAGATTTCTCGCAAGCCGCCGCCTGCTTCCTCAAAGCCGCCGATCTCGGCCACATCGAAGCCCAGTACCAACTCTCCACCCTCTACGACACCGGCACCGGCGTCCCGCAAGACCACAAGCAAGCCACCCAATGGGCCCGCAAGGCAGCCGAGCAAGGACACGCCTACGCACAAGCCGACCTCAGCTTCAGCTACTACACCGGCACCGGCGTCCCGCAAAACTTCGCCGAAGCCTTCGCCTGGTGCCAAAAAGCCGCCGACCAAAACCTAGCGTGGGCGCAGTACAACCTTGGCCTTATGTACCGCAAAGGTGAAGGCACCGCACAGGACAACAAACAAGCCGCTACGTGGTATCGCAAAGCAGCCAACCAGAACTGGCCCGAAGCCCAACAAAAACTAGGCGACCTCTACTACTCCGGCCACGGCGTCACTACAAACTTCACGCAGGCAGCCCACTGGTATCGCAAGGCAGCCGACCAAGGCAACGCCGAAGCCCAGTTCCAGCTCAGCCATCTCTACACCATCGGCGAAGGCGTCCCCCACGACTACACCGAGGCCCGCCACTGGATCCGCAAAGCCGCCGACCAAGGCCACCAACAAGCCCAACGCGAACTAAAAAAGCGCGAGTACCGCGACCCATAACCGAATCGACTCAGTTCATCGCTGCCCTGTAAACAGGGCATGTTACAGTTAGCGACAAATGAATCTTCTGCGTCTCCCCACGTTCTACGGGGTCAGACAGAGAGTATGGGCCATGAACGCAGTTAAGCTGAGCTTCCCCATCCTGCCTTCTTTTTTTCTCCTCACCCTCGCTCTCACAGGATGCGGCTCCAGCAGTTCTCCTAACTCATCCGGACTTACTGGCAACACCTCGGTCACCTTGATCGCCACCAGCACCGCCAACGATCAGCTTTCCGAGTTCCTTCTCTCCCTGACCAGTCTTACACTCACCAATCAGGCCGGTGCCACCGTCAACATCGTCCCGTCGCCACAATCTATTGAGTTCATGCACCTCAACGGTGCCGCAGAACCCATCGTCACCACGACAATTCCGCAGGGCGTTTACACATCCGCAACTGCCATTGTCGGCGGCGCTCAATTCGTGTGCGCGGGCTTCAACTCTTCACAGAACGAGCTCCAGACAAGCACCTACGCCTACGGTCAGACACCCCCGGCGCAAGTCTCCGTAACTCTCTCACCTATCACCATCACCGGCACCGCCATGGGCCTGTCGCTCGATATGCTCGTTTCGAAGTCCGCAACTTTCAGCGCCTGCGCCGGCCCTTCGACCTACGCCATCAATCCGACTTTTAGCCTCGCCCCCATCACATTCGCTGCGCAGCCCACCAACAACACCAACGGAAAATTCACCGCCCTCTCTGGCCTCATCACATCGCTCTCCGCCAATGGAGCCTGCCTCACCGTCACCGCCGCCGATGGCCCCGTCTTCTCCGCCGACTGCAACTCCTCCACCATCTTTCAAGGTGTTTCCGGAGTCTCGGCCCTCACGACCGGCCTGCCCGTCAGTCTCGACGCTGTCACCCAGTCCGATGGCTCACTCCTCGCCACCCGTATCGCCGTCCAATCGACAAACACGTCCGACCTCAACATCTGGAACGGCCAGATGATCGCAGCCTATTCCTCAACCTCGCAATTCTTCACCGTTGCCCGTGAACAGTACGGCTACCTCTCCGCTTCAGCAAATTATGTCGGCGGCCAGCCTTTCAGCTTCGGCAGTGCCACCTTCCAAATTTCGAGCCAACTCTCCAACCTTGAAAGTCTGCCCTTTACGCCCAGCTTCACGGCAACAAATCTAGTCGCCGGTCAAACTGTCTCTGTAACAACGAACGTCACGGGACCGCAACTGCCCTTTGCTGCCTCCACCATCCAACTCATTCCACAAACCCTCGACGGTACCATCACCAGCATCTCCACCTCCGGATCTTTCACGACCTACTCCATCACCCTCGCTCCCTACGACCTTTTCCCCGATCTCGTCATACTCCCCGGACAGGTTTCTACGCTGAACACACCCAACACTGTCACGGTTTATATCGACACAAATACCGAACTTCTCAACACTACAGTTCCGGCTGTCGGCACTCTTCTCCGCTTCACCGGTCTGGTCTTCAACGACAATGGCACCCTCAGAATGGACTGCGCCCAGATCAACAACGGAGTCGCCGAATAGACATGCCGCCGCGCATTCCATTCATCCCCGCATCTTGTGGCAGGACATCCTTATCAAGAGTTCTCTGACACCGGGTGCCCCAAGTCAGAATCTTCGAACGTGGGCATCGCGCGCTTAGCGCGACCGCTCTCCTCCACACAAGCAACAATGCCCGTTCCCATTCCCGCACTACTCTCAAAACAAAAACCCCTTTCCCTGAAACTCCCCACCAGCATCCTCGTCCCACATCACGATTGAAGACACACGCAGGCCCTAACCACCTGTCCTGTCTTCGCATTACCGGGCCAGAATCCAGCGCAACAGGAACCCCCGCACCTTCCCCAGGCTCGCGGCTGCAACCTCCCTGCGCCTGCATCGACTATCCAGTCACAAGGCCGTCTCATGTCGCTTCTCTCCACGCGCACCGCACTCACACTCTCCGCCGCTTTCCTTCTCACCGGATGTTCCACCACCCCCTCCACGCAATCCACAACAACCACCTCCGCCGCCGTCACCACCCCCACCATCGCCAACCTCCAGCCCTTTGCCGACACCACCGGCAACATCGCCACCTACACCACCGCCTCCGTCATCGACGAGTCCACCGCCTTCTTCCAGCCTCTCGGCACCAACGCCCGCACCTGCGCCACCTGCCACCAGGCCGCTCAAGGCATGAGCCTCACACCAACCGCCGCTCTCACCCTCTTCACCACCACCTCCGGCACCGATCCCCTCTTCACCGCCATCGACGGAGCCAACTATCCCTCTGCTCCCACTGGCGACACCGCGTCCCACTCCCTCATCCTCAACAACGGGCTCATCCGCATCCCCGTCGAGCTCCCCGCCAACACCCAGTTCACCCTCACCGTCCTCTCCGACCCCTACAACTGCGCTCTCACCATCGACCCCGTCACCGGCCGCCAGATCGTCTCCACCTACCGCCGCCCGCTACCCACCTCCTCGCTCGCCTACCTCAGCAACATCATGTGGGACACCCGGGAAACCATCTCGCCGCTCACCACCGCCTCAACCTTCGACACCAACCTCACCGCCGACCTCAACCAGCAACTCCTCGACGCCGTCAGCATCCACGAGCAAGGCACCACCACCCCCACCGCCGCACAAGTCGCCGCCATCCTCGCCCTCCAGCAAAGCCTCTACACCGCGCAATCCACCGACACCCTCGCCGGCTCACTCTCCACTGCCGGAGCCACCGGTGGCCCCACCAACCTCGCCGCCGTCACCTTCTACCCCGGCATCAACGACGCCTTCGGTGCCGACCCCACCGGCAAGCCCTTCAACCCCGCTGCCTTCAACCTCTACACCGCCTGGGCCAACAGCACCAACGCCCAGCAGGCCAGCATCGCTCGCGGCGAAAACATCTTCAACACCGCTCCCATGCAGATCACCGACGTCCGCGGCATCAACGACAACCCCGCCGTCGGCGCTCCCGCCAACCAACGTGGCTCCTGCAGCTTCTGCCACGACACGCCCAACATCGGCAACCACTCCCTGCCCTTGCCGCTCGATACCGGCACCAGCCGCCTCTCCGCCACAGAGACCGACCCACAAATCATCGCCGGCCTCGCCCAGCTCTCCGCACCCACACTGCCCATCTACCAGATCACAGGCTGCAAAAACGCCGCCAACCAACCCGTAACCTACGTCACCAGCGATCCCGGCAAAGGCCTCTTCACCGGCCAGTGCGCGGACATCAACCGCGTAAAAATCCCTATCCTCCGCGGCCTCGCCGCCCGAGCCCCGTACTTCCACAACGGCTCAGCCACCAACCTCACCGAGCTGGTCAACTTCTACAACGCCCGCTTCCAAATGAACCTGAACCAAAACCAAAAAACCGACCTAATCAACTTCCTAAACGCCCTTTAGCCCACACCATCACCACAAACACCATCACCGCAAAACCGTCTTCAGCTTCCGCACAAATGCCGTCATCCTGAGCAAAGCGAAGGACCCCCTGTATTTGCTGTTGCTGTTACATCTCGCATCTCGCATCTCGATTGTTAGAACCCCGTAACCTAACCCTGCTACCCTATCGGCCATGCGCTTCCGCTTGTTCCCTCTCGCACTCCTGATCGGTTCCTCGGTTCTCTCGGCCCAATCCTTCACCCCTGTCCGCGACCTCAAAAACCTCTCGCCTGCTGCGATCAACAAGCTGCACACGCTCGAAACTCTCACCACGCTCCCCTCCGGAAACTGGCACACCCACGTCGGCGACATCCCCCACGGCGAGTCAGCCACGCTCGACGACTCCTCCTGGCCTCTCGTCGCCCTCAAAGGCAAAGGCTCCAAAGACGCCATCTGGTACCGCCGCGAGATCACCGTCCCCGCCAACTTCCACGGCTACGACATCACCGGCGCTCGCATCTTGTTCCAGTTCCGCGCCACCGCCAACGGTCCCGTTCCCGAGATCATCTACTTCAACGGCCGCCGCGTCGCCCTCGGCGAAGACCTCGAGCCCATCTCCCTCTTCGAGCCCGCCCACCCCGGCGACAAGATCCTTATCGCCGTCAAACTCCTCCGCACCGTAGACGACAAAAACCTCCACCCCGCCACGCTCACCATCGAGCCCGCCACCAACGGCACCCGCCCCAATCCCGACGACATCCGTACCCAGATCATCGCCGCCGCCAACCTCCTTCCCTCGCTGCCCACACCACGTCCCGACCTCCTCCCAAAAGTCGAAGAAGCCGCAGCCGCCATCGATCTCAACGCCCTCACCGCAGCCAACCAACAAGCCTTCGACGCCTCCCTCATCAAAGCCCAGCAAATCCTCGACACCCTCCACGCCGCACTCTCCACCGCCACCATCGACCTCGCCGGCAACTCCCACATCGACGCCGCCTGGCTCTGGCCCCGCTCCGAAACCATCGACGTCGTCAAGCGCACCTTCACCACCGCGCTTCAGCTCATGAACGAGTACCC
>Ga0302314_10013649_pt1 | contig 13942 bp, 12 predicted proteins | sample III_Palsa_N2_3_FD_200533 | JGI IMG/M metagenome (GOLD analysis project Ga0302314, IMG submission 200533) | Peat permafrost microbial communities from Stordalen Mire near Abisko, Sweden - III_Palsa_N2_3 | ecosystem: Environmental > Terrestrial > Soil > Palsa > Peat permafrost | place: Sweden... | reverse complement strand
GGCGATGAAGGGCGACCGCCAGAAGTGCATCGAGGCCGGGGCGTGGGACTACATCTCCAAGCCGGTCGACCCGCGCCACCTGATGTCGGTGCTCAGGGGATGGCTGTGCCGATGACCCTCAATCATCCTCCTGCAGCGGCCAACGCGCCGTCCAGCGCCTGGGGCGGGCTCGACGAGGCGGCCGACCGCGCCGACATCCTGATCGTCGACGACCTGCCCGAGAAGCTGCTCGTGTTCGAGACGGTGCTGGGCGACCTGAACCAGAACCTCGTGTTCGCGCGCTCCGGCGCCGATGCTTTGCGCCAGATCCTGCGGCGCGACTTCGCGGTGATCCTGCTGGACGTCAACATGCCGGACATGGACGGCTTCGAGACGGCCACGCTGATCCGCCGCTACAAGCGCGCCGCGCACACGCCGATCATCTTCATCACGTCGTACGCCGACGAGATGCAGACGGCGCGCGGCTATTCGCTGGGCGCGGTCGACTACATCCCGTCGCCGGTCGTGCCCGAGGTGCTGCGCTCGAAGATCCGCGTGTTCGTGGAGCTGCACGTCCTGCAGCGCCGCATCGCGCGCCAGGCCGAGGAGCGCGTCGCGCTCGCGGCATCCGAGGCCGCGCTGCGCCTGGCCGAGGAGTCGACGCGGCGCTCGAGCCTGCTGGCCGGCCTGAGCCATTCGCTGAGCGGCGTGCTCGATCTCGGCCAGGGCATCCAAGCGCTGCTGGCCCACGTGGTGCCGGCGCTGGCCGCCAACGCCACGGTGGCGCTGGTCGACGAGCGCGGCGTCGTCACGCATGCGGCCACGCGCTCCAGCCTGTTCGGGGACGATGCCGCGAGCGTCGAGCTGGCGCCCGCGGCCTTGCCGAGCGCGCATTTCTCGCTGCTGCGCGAGGCGCTGGAGGCGCCCGCCGACGCGCTCGCGCGCAAGTCGACCTTCGTGGATGGCGCGCTGCAGATGCTGCCGCTGATCCACGGCGACCGCCTCCTCGGCGGGCTGTGGATCGACGGCGAGATCACGCCGCTGTGGGCCGCGTTGCTCGACGAAGTGGCCGCGCGCGCGGCGATCGCGTTCGCGACGGCCAGCCTGTACGGCGCGCTGCAGGTGGAGATCGCGGAGCGCCGCCAGGCCGAGGCGCGCCTCGAGGAAGCCAGCCGCCGCAAGGACGAGTTCCTCGCGATGCTGGCGCACGAGCTGCGCAATCCGCTGGCGCCGATCCGCAACGCGGTCGAACTGATCCGCCTGGCCGCGCCGGCCGACGCCAAGGTGCGCTGGGCCGCCGACGTCACCGACCGCCAGGTGCGCCAGCTGACGCGGCTCGTCGACGAACTGCTCGACGTCGCGCGCATCAGCCAGGGCAAGGTGGTGCTGCAGACGCAGTGCCTCGATCTCGTGACCGTGGTGACGCAAAGCGTCGACGCGCAGCGCGACCTGCTGGACAAGCGCCGACAGACGCTGACGCTGTCGCTGCCCGGCATGCCGGTCAACCTCAACGGCGATGCCACGCGGCTGGCCCAGGTCGTCAACAACCTGCTGTCCAACGCGATCAAGTACACGCCCGAGGGCGGCGCGATCTCGGTGAGCGTCGCGCGTTCCGAGGGTGGCGCCGGCGAGTTCGCCTTGCTGGAGGTCGGCGACAACGGCATCGGCATCGACGCCGAACTGCTGCCGCACGTGTTCGAGCTGTTCGAGCAGGGCAAGCGCGCGCTCGATCGCACGCAGGGCGGCCTGGGCGTCGGGCTGACGCTGGTGCAGCGCCTCGTGCAGCTGCATGGCGGCGAGGTGGTGGCCTGCAGCGCCGGCGCCGGCCTCGGCTCGCAGTTCCGCGTGCTCCTGCCGTGCCTGGGCGAGGCCGACGAGCCCGTGGCGGCGGACGCTGGCGTCGGGCAGCTGCCCGCGGCCGCGGTGGCGCGGCGCATCCTGGTGGTCGACGACAACGTGGACGTCGTCGAGACCACCACGATGCTGCTGTCGTTGTCGGGCCACCAGGTGCGCAGCGCCAAGGATGGCCTGCAGGCGCTGCACGTGGCCACCGAGTTCCGGCCCGATGTCGTGCTGCTGGACATCGGCCTGCCGCTGATGGACGGCTACGAAGTGGCGCGCCGCCTGCGCCAGACGCCGCAGACCGCCGGCGCGCTGCTGATCGCGTTGACGGGCTACGGCCAGCAGGGCGACCGCCAGCGCGGACGCGACGCGGGCTTCGACGGCCACATGCTCAAGCCGGTCGATCCGCACGCGCTCGCGAAGCTGATCGACGGCTGAGCGCCGCCGGCGTCGTCAGGTCGCGAAGGTCGTCCGCGAGAAGCCGGACGACGGCCGGGCGATCGAGCTGGCCGACGAGTCGCGGCGCACGGGCCGCGGCGCGATCATGCGGTCCAGCCGGGTCAGCAGCGTCGGCACGCGCAGCGGCTTGTGCCACACGTCGCAGAAGCTGGTGCCGGCCGGCATGAACTCGGCCTCGGCGGTGACGGCGACGGCGGGGATCTCCTCCCAGCCGGGCACGCGGCGCATGCGTTCCAGCAGCTCGGTGCCGTGGCAATCGGGCAGGCGCAGGTCCAGCAGCAGCAACGACGGTTTCAGGTGCGTGGTGGTCGCCATGGCCGACGAGCCATCGATCGCGACGACCAGTTCCAGCTCCGGCCTCAATTCGAACACCGTCTGCATCAGCAGCACGTTGACCGGGTGATCCTCGACGTACAGCACCACTTCTCGCATCTCGTTCCCCTGATGTTGGCCGGCTGCGCCGGACTTGCTCACCTCGACCCGAAGGGACCCCGAGCAATCGACGTGCCCGGAGATGCGCCGGATTTCACGACGCGCCGCGCGCAAAAAAGGGACGGCCGTCGGCAAGTCTTGCGCGCCTGCGTCGCGGTACGTCGCTTGCCTGAGCTGGGCATCGGGCGCTTTCGCCCGCACCACTCAAGGAACAGACCATGACCTCGACCCGAATCCCCGCCCTGATCGCCGGCCTGGCCATTGCCGCCACCCTCGGCGCCTGCTCGGACATGACCCCGCGCGAGCACAGCACCGCCGTCGGCGCGGGCATCGGCGCCGCCGCCGGCGCCGTGCTGACCGGCACGCCGGAAGGCGCCGCCGTGGGCGCCGCAGCCGGCGGCGTGGTGGGCAACCAGATCAAGCGCTGATCCAGCTCCAGCATGAAAGACGGCACCCTCGGGTGCCGTCTTTCATGCGTGGATCAGCAGTTCATTCCGGCGCGATGTCCACCTTGTCGGCGGCGTATTCCTTCAGCCGGTTGTAGAGTGTCTTCAGGCTCACGCCCAGCGCGGCGGCGGTGCGTTCCTTCTGCTGGTTGAAATGCTCCAGCGTGGCAAGGATCAGCTGGCGCTCGGCGTCCGCCATCGACGTGCCGATGGGGATCGTGATCGACGGACCGCTGGACGACGCGGCGGGCGCGTTCGCCGGGGCGGCCGCCGCAGCCCGGGTGGGCGAATGCAGCGATGTTGCGTAGGCGCTGTTGGCGCCGTGCGGGTCGTCGGGCAGCCATTCCTCGTTGATCGAGTTGCCCGAAGCCATCACGTAGGCGCGCTGCACGACGTTGCGCAGCTCGCGCACGTTGCCCGGCCAGCGATAGGCCGTCAGGCGCGTCAGCGCGCCCGGCGTGAAGTTCTTGGACGTGCCTTCGCGCTCGCAGATGGCCGACAGGAAATGCTGCGCCAGCAGCGGCACGTCCTCCGAGCGGTCGCGCAGCGGCGGCAGCTCGATCGGGAACACGTTGAGGCGATACAGCAGGTCCTCGCGCAGCTTGCCGGACGACACCGCGAGCTCCGGCGGGCGGTTGGTGGCCGCGATGACGCGGACGTCGGTCTCCTGCGCCACCGTCGAGCCGACGCGCATGAACATGCCCGTCTCCAGCACGCGCAGCAGCTTGACCTGCAGCTCCAGCGGCATCTCGGTGATCTCGTCGAGGAACAGCGTGCCGCCGTGGGCGCGCTCGAAGAAGCCCTGGTGCTGGCGATCGGCCCCGGTGAAGCTGCCTTTCTCGTGGCCGAAGATCTCGCTCTCGATCAGGTTGGGCGAGATCGCGCCGCAATTGACGGCCAGGAACGGGTGCTTGCGGCGGCGGCTGAGGTCGTGCACGGTCTGCGCGACCACTTCCTTGCCGGTGCCGCTTTCGCCGGTGATGAAGACCGACACCGCGGTGACGGCAACGCGCGAGATCTGTTCGTAGATGCGCCGCATCGGCTGCGAACGGCCCCAGAGATGTCCGAAATGCCCCGAAGCCTCCCATTCGGCCGTGAGCGACGCCAGCTCGGCCTGGATCGCCGACGGCCGCATGACGCGCGACAGGATGCCCTGCAGCTGCTTCATGTTGATCGGCTTGACGAGGTAGTCGGCCGCGCCCATGCGCAAGGCCTGGATCGAGCTCTCGAGGCTGGCGTGGCCGGTGATCAGCACGATCTCGGAGTTGGCGACGAGCTGCGCGTCCTGGAACAGGTCCATGCCGCTGCCATCGGGCAGTTGCAGGTCGAGCAGGACCAGATCGGGCAGTTGGAGCACGATCTGGCGGCGGGCGTCACGCATCGTCCGGGCGATGGCGACGGTGAAGCCCTGGGCGGAAATCAGGGCCGCCATCGTCTCGGCGGAGTCGGCGTCGTCTTCGACGATCAGCGCATGGGTCATGGCAATCAGCTTCTTCTAGGTCGGTCGGCTTGCCGCAAGGGCAGGGGCTCGGCGGATGACGCCCTCGGTCCTCGGGGCGCGTCCGGCGTCGGCGACATCCGAACAAAGGATACGCCGAGTCAGAAGTGATTCTGCCCATGGCCGAGCGGACCGCTTGTCAGACGATAGCTCGACCGCTGGGGGATCTGCACCTACGGTTCGAGGGGGTGGCTGCTCGTCGGGAATGGGGATTGCCGTCGAGTTGGCGAAACCGCGCTCCGGCTGAACATTCGCTCACGCACCAAAGGATCCCTTCGCCATGCTCCACATCGTCATCTGGCTCGTCGTCGGCGCGCTCATCGGCCTCGTGGCCGGACTCCTGATGCGAGGCAGCGACGACCAGAGCGTGTTCGTCAACGTGCTCGTCGGCGTGCTCGGGGCGTTGATCGCCGGCTGGATCGTCGCGCCGTACTTCGGGCTGCACGCGGGCGATCCGAAGGTGCTGGATTTCGGCGCGCTGTCGGTGGCGCTGGTCGGGGCCATCGTGTCGCTGGCCTTGTTGAGCATCGTCCGCAGCCGACGCCGTTGAGCCGCAGGTGGCATGTCGGTTGCCGAACCAGTGGGTAGCAACAGCCTTCCACTGGAGACTTCCATGCCCGCACCTTCCATCCGACCCGCCGCCGATCCGCTCGACGACATCGACCGCGAATCCGGCGGCGTCGACACCGTCATGGCGCGCCAGGACCGGGCCGACCTGCCCGGCGAGCGTTCCGACCAGCCCCAGCCCGGCAAGGGCGACGTCTATCTCGACGCGGCGCGCGAGGTGGCCCGCGAGTCGCTGAATCCGAACCAGGAGGCGCTGGACGCCGATCGCGACGCCGAGCGCGTCGTCGACGGCGATCCCGACCTCGATCTCGCGCGCGACACCCTCGCGCCCGCGGAGACCGGCCAGGGCCCCGACGACGACGACACCATCGACGAGACGGAACGCGCCGGGGACGATTCGATCCGCTGAAGGGGCATCGGCAGCGCCGGCGCCTGGACAGCGCCCTCGCCGGCGGCCCGGCACTCGCAAGAGGCGGGGCCGCTCTCCTTCGTCAGGCGGTCGCGACCATGCCGATGACGCAGGCCGCCATCACGGCGGTCGTGAGCCAGCCCATCGCGCGCAGCAGGCCCGAGATCGCGAACCTGCCCATCGCCTTTTCCTTGGCGGCGACCAGCATCACCGCGGCCAGCATCGGCACCGCGATGACGCCGTTGATCACGGCGGTCCAGAACAAGGCCTTGATCGGGTTGATGTTCACGAAGTTCATCGCGGTGCCGGCCAGCGTGGCGATCGCGATCACCGCGTAGAAGCCGCGCGCCTTGCCGGGTTCGCTCTCCAGGCTGCTGTTCCACTGCATCGTCTCCCCGACCGCGTAGGCCGCGCTGCCCGCGAGCACCGGCACGGCGAGCAGGCCGGTGCCGACGATGCCCATCGCGAACAGGGCCGACGCGAACGAGCCCGCGACGGGCTTGAGCGCCTGCGCGGTCTGCGCGGCGCTCTCGATGTCGTGCACGCCATGCGCGTGCAGCGTGGCGGCGGTGGTCAGGATGATGAAGAAGGCGACGACGTTGGACGCGCCCATGCCCAGGTACGTATCCACGCCGATGCGGTGCAGCTGCGCGCTGGCCTGCTGCGGCGCGTCGCGCAAGGCGTGGTCTTCGTCGCAGGCGTCGAGATCCTCGACCTCCTGCGACGCCTGCCAGAAAAACATGTACGGGCTGATCGTGGTGCCGAAGATCGCGAGGATGGCGGTCAGGTAGTCCTTGCCGATGGAGAGCTTGGGCAGCAAGGTCTCGTGCAACACGTGCGCCCACGGGATGTTCACGACGAACGCCGTCGCGACGTAGGCCAGCAGCGCCAGCGTCAGCCATTTCAGCACGCGCACGTAGCGGTGGTAGGGCACCAGCACCTCCAGCGCGACAGACAGCAGCCCGAAGCCCACCGTGTACCAGCCCGCCGCGCCGGGCAGCAGCAGGTGGATGCCTTCGCCCATCGCGCCGAGGTCGGCGCCGATGTTGATCGTGTTGGCCGCCAGCAGCAGCAACACCAGCGGATACAGCGCCCAGCGCGGATAGTGCTCGCGCAGGTTGCCGGCCAGGCCCTTGCCGGTGACGCGCCCGATGCGCGCGCAGACCAGCTGCGCCGCCACCATCAGCGGATACGAGAACAGCATCGTCCACAGCATGCCGTAGCCGAACTGCGCGCCCACCTGCGAGTAGGTGCCGATGCCGCTCGGGTCGTCGTCGGACGCGCCGGTGAGCAGGCCCGGGCCGACCAGCGCGGCGAGGCCCTTCTTCTTGCCGTCATGGCCATTCGCGGAACGATCGTTCGGGACGCTGGCGGAGGTGGGCTTCATGGTCCGCCCTGGCAATGCCCGTGCCGGAGGCCGCGCCTAGCGCCCGCCGCAGGGCTCGGCGGCGCCGTCGTTCGATGCATCCGCCGACAGCGTGCGCAGGAACGCGACGAGGTCGTGCCGCTCGGCGGCGGTCAGCAGAGGCGGCATGTCGCCGCGATCGGCGGCGTGCGGCTGCACGGCGTCGCACAGGCGCGCGGCGCTGCCGTCGTGCAGGTACGGCGCGGTGGAGGCGACGTCGCGCAGGCCGGGCGTGCGAAACGTGTTGGCGGGCGCGCCGGGGTGGCCGGTGTCCGGCACGCCGGGCGCGCTCATCGAATGCACCAGCGACAGGTGGAATGCGTCGTCGCTGAAGGTCGGGCCGGCATGGCAGGCCGCGCAGCCGGCGCGGCCGACGAACAGCCGCAGCCCGCGCCGCGCGGCGGCGGGAAACGCATCGGAGGCGGCCGGCTCGAGGCCGCCGGGCGCGCCGGCGAGGCGGTCGCGCCAGTCGTCGAACGGCGTGCGCGGCGACGCAAGCGTTTCCACGTACGCCGCCAGCGCCAGGCCGACCTCGCGCGTGACGCGCGCGCCGTCGGCGTCGGCGTCGGGGGTGTCGCCGAAGACGGCCGCGAGCCGCGCGGACAGCGCCGCGTCGCCGCGCACCAGGGCCGCGACCTGCGCGTTGCTGGCGGGCATCTCGCGCGCGTCCTGCAGCGGACGCAGGCTCTGCTGCCACAGCTGGTCGCGCGCGCCGTCCCAACCGTAGTGGCGATGGCGCGCGGCATCCAGCAGGCTGGGCGTGTTGCGCGAGCCGGCGGCCATGCCTTGGGCGACGACGCGGCCGTCCGCGAAGTGCCGCCACGGCTCGTGGCAGCTCGCGCAGCGCAGCCCGGTGGGCGACAGCCGCGGGCTGTGGAACAGCGACTCGCCCAGCGCGATGCCGGCCGGATTGCCGGAGGCGGGGTTGTCGGCGTCGCGGATCGGCGCCTGGGGCCACGGGCCCAGCGCGAGGATCGCGGCGCGTTCCGACGGCGCCAGCGCGCCGGCGTCGACGGCGGCCGCCGGCACGTCGCACAGCAGGGCGACCAGCGCGATCGCCACGCCGCCTGCGAGCGGCGCGCCGAGCGCCGCGGCCGGCGAACGCCGCGTCGACCGGCTACTCGCTGCCGACCGTCTGCGCATGCGCGGCCTTCCAGCTGGCGACCGCGCGCTTGAGCGTGGAGTACTCCGTGCAAGGCGTGAAGCACAGCTCGTCGAGCGCCTTGAGGTGCTCCTCGGCCTGCGCGATGTTGCCGGTCATCAGGTAGGCCTCGCCCATGTACTCGTGCGCGCCGCGATGCTTCGGGTCGATGGCCAGCGCCCTGTCGTACTGCAGGAACGCGGCGTCGAGGTTGCCGGACTTCCGATAGGCGTAGCCCAGCCAGTTGTGGGCATCGGCGTCGTGGTCGTGCTCGGGGCTGCGCGAAACGTAGGACTCGAGCAGCGCGATCGCCTGCGGGAAGTGCTGGGCCTGGATCTCGTCGACGCCCTGGCTGTACTCCGGGTCGACCGCGGACAGCTTGCCGTTGGGCAGCGCGGTCATGCCGCCACCGCCTCCGCCACCTCCGCCGCCACCTCCGCCGCCGCCGGAGGCGAGGGCGGGCGCCGCGGCGCTGGCGGCCAGCAGGATTGCGAAGGTCAGGCGGGTGAGCGGATTCGATGGCATGGGAACTCCTCTGGGACGGGATGGCGGTGTCGCGAGGTTGATACCGGGGCGTCGCGCGGCGGTTCATCGGCGGGAGGCGCGGGCGCCGCGCAGTCGACCGCGCGGCCGGGCCGGATACCGGGCCACCTACCCTGTCATGGGTAGCTGTACCGACTCGCGGCGCGGCGCCATCGGCGCTATCCTCGACCGACAACTCCGGCCGCCAGGATGGATCCCCGCCGAAACGCCGACGACACCCGCCGCCTCGACCTGCTCCGGACGCTGGACCTGCTGGCGTCCGATCCGGATCCCGCGCTCGATCGGCTGAGCCGCATCGCCGCGGCGGTCACGGGCGCGGAGATCGCGATGATCACCTTCGTCGCGGGCGATCGCCAGTTCATCCGCTCGCGCGTGGGCACCCAGGCCATCGAGTCGTCCGTGCGGGAGAGCTTCTGCCTCTGCGCGCTGGAAGGCCCGCGGCTGGTCGAGGTGAGCGACGCCACGCAGGACGTGCGCTTCGTCGACAACCCGTTCGTGCGCGGGCCGCAGGCGATCCGGTCGTACGTCGGCGTGCCGGTGATGTTCGACGGCCTCGTGCTGGGCACCGTGTGCGTGCTCGACTCGCGGGCGCGCACGCTCGGCGGCGACCAGCGCGCCATCCTGGTCGACCTGGCCGGCATGGTCGAGAGCCTGCTGCAGTCGCGCCGCAAGCAGGCGCAGCTGCACGAGGAGCGCCGCTACGCGGTGGAGCTCGCGCAGGCGCTGGGCGAGTCCGAGGCCATGCTGGCGCAGGCGCAGCGGCTGGCGCGGCTGGGAAGCTGGGAGATCGACGTCGAGACCGGGCTGATCGCGTGGTCGGCCGCGTTGTACGAGATCTTCGGGCGCGACGCGGCGCAAGGGCCGATCACGGTCCACGAGTTCGCCCGGTACGTGGCCGAGGGCGATCGCGCCGAGTTCGACGCCGTCTCGCAGCGCGCGTTCTTCCAGCACGAGCCGACGCAGATCGAGTTCCGCTGCGTGTTGCCGGACGGCCGCGCGCGCTGGATCAGCGCGGCCAGCGAGCCGGTGCGCGACCTCGACGGCCGCGTCGTGCGGCTGCGCGGCACCTTGCAGGACGTCACCGAACGCCGGCTCACCGAGCGCCTCGTGCGCGAGAGCGCGGAACGCGACCGGCTGCTGTGGCAGACCTCCACCGACGTCGTGCTGATGGTCAGCGAGGACGGCCTGATCCGCTTCTGCAATCCGGCCATCGTGCAGATGCTGGGCTGGCTGCCCGACGAGGTGGTCGGCCAGCCGCTGACGATGCTGCAGCCCGAGCGCATGCGCGACGCGCATCGCCACGGCTTCGCCCGCTATCTCGCCGGCGGCGAGCGCAAGCTGGACTGGCGCGCCGTCGAGATCGTGGCGCTGCATCGCGACGGCCGCGAGATTCCGGTGGAGATCTCGTTCAGCGACATGCAGATCGACGGGCACCGCATCTTCGGCGCGTTCATGCGCGACGTCACGCAGCGCCGCCAGCAGCAGCAGGCGCTGCAGCGCAGCGAGGAGCGCTACCGCCGCATCGTGCAGACCGCCGAGGAAGGCATCTGGATGATCGCCGCCGACACGACGACCACCTTCGTCAACCCGAAGATGGCCAGCATGCTGGGCTATGAAGTCGAGGAGATGCTGGGCCGCTCGATGTACGACTTCATGGACGAGCGCGCCAGGGCCGACGCGCGCGAAAACGTGCGCCGGCGCGAGCAGGGCATCTCCGAGCAGCACGACTTCCGCCTGACGCGCAAGGACGGCAGCGACCTGTGGACGGCGATGAGCACCAGCGCCGCCGTCGACGCCGACGGCCGCTACGACGGCGCGCTGGCGATGGTCACCGACATCACCGAACGCCGGCGCGCCGAGGAAGCGCTGCGCGAGAGCGAGGAGCGCTTCCGTTCGCTGACGATGCTGTCGTCGGACTGGTACTGGGAACACGACGCGGAGTTCCGCCTCACGAAGGTGGTCGGCGGCCGCGCCTACGACAACAACGTCGGCCTGCGTCGCGTGATCGGCCAGCGGCCATGGGAGGCGCCCAGCGCCGGCATGGATCCGGCGGACTGGGATCGCCATCGCCGGCAGCTGGAGGCGCACGAGCCGTTCCGCGACTTCGAGATCACGCACGAGGGCGCCGACGGCACGCGCTACTCGGTGAGCGTCAGCGGCGAGCCGATGTTCGACGACGAGGGTCGCTTCACCGGCTACCGCGGCGTCGGGCGCGACATCACCGAGCAACGCCGCAGCCAGAGCGTGCGCCTCGAGCTGGAGGCGCAGCTGCGCGAGGCGCAGAAGATGGAGGCGATCGGCGTGCTGGCCGGCGGCATCGCGCACGACTTCAACAACGTGCTGGCGGGCATCCTCGGCAACGCGGCGCTGGCGATCCAGGACCTGCCGCCCGACCATCCCGCCGCGGCCAGCCTCGAACAGATCCGCAAGGCCGGCCTGCGCGGACGCGGGCTCGTGCAGCAGATCCTCGCGTTCGCGCGCCGCCAGCCGCGCGAGGTCGTCAGCTGCGAGCTGCGTCCGCTGGTGGACGAATGCATCGCGCTGCTGCGCTCCACGCTGCCGGCCGGCGTGATGCTGGAGACCGAGCTGAGCGACCAGCCGCTGTTCGTGATGGCGGACGCGACGCAGGTCGAGCAGGTGCTGATGAACCTGTGCACCAACGCCTGGCATTCGCTGGGCGGGCGGCCGGGCCGCGTCGCGGTGGGGCTGGCCGGCGTCGATCTCGACGCCGCCGCCGCGCGCCGGCTCGGCGCGGGGCTGACGCCGGGTTCGTACGCGCGGCTGTGCGTCGCGGACAACGGCCGCGGCATGGACGCGCAGACGCGGGCGCGCATCTTCGAGCCGTTCTTCACCACCAAGCCGGTGGGCGAGGGCACCGGCCTCGGCCTGGCGGTGGCGCACGGCATCATCGCGGCCCACGGCGGCGTGATCCGCGTGCAGACGACGCCCGGCGAGGGCAGCACCTTCGAGATCTACTTGCCGCGCTCGGCCAACGCCAGCCCCGGCAGCCGGCCCGCGCCGCTGGCCATCGCCCGTCGCGGCCACGGCGAAAGCGTGCTCTACATCGACGACGACGACGTGATGGTGGTGATGGTGGAGCGCCTGCTCGAACGCCTCGGCTACGCCGTCACCTGCATGGACGACCCGGCCGACGCGATCGAGGCGGTGCGCGCGTCACCGCAACGGTTCGACATCGTCGTCACCGACCTCAACATGCCGGCGCTGTCGGGGCTGGACGTCGCCCGCGCGCTGCATCGCCTGCGGCCCGGCCTGCCGGTGGTCATCAGCTCCGGCAACCTGCCCGACCAGTTGCAGGGCGAGGCGCGCCAGGCTGGCGTGCGCGCGCTGGTGCACAAGCAGTACACGCTGGAGGAGCTCGGCGCCGTCGTCCACTGGGTGCTGGCCGGCGGGCAGCGGCTGGGGCTGGAACCGCTGCAGCTGTCCGCGCGCTGAAAGAAAGGCCTCGCCAGGCGAGGCCCGGCCCGAAACGCATCGGGAGATCAGTCCGGCACGACGAACACCACGGCCGCGCGCGGCGGGATCGTGAACGTGCCCGACGTCGGGTCGCAGGTCGCCCGCGCCGCGAGCGCCCCGGCGAAACGGCGGTGCCATGAAAAAACGGCCGGGCAGGCCGGCCGTTCTGGCGAGGAGGCGAAGGGCCGCGGAGCGGCCCGGGCGTCAGCGCTGCTTGTCCGAGCGATTGCCGTGGTCGCCGCCTTGCTGCAGGTTGCGGCTCTGCGCCTGGCCCGGGTCGGGCTTGATGTTGCTGCCTTGCTGGTCGCGACCGCCGCCCGACTGGCTTTGCTGGTTCGAGCCGCCGCTCGGGGTCAGCTTGCTGTTCTGGCCGCCTTGCGGGCCCTGGTTGCCGCCCGATTGGCTCTGCTGCTTGTTGCCGCCTTGCGAGGCGTTGTTGCCCTGCTGGCCTTGCTGGTTCTTTAGCACGTGATGCTCCTTGGGTTTGGGTTGCCCCGCCGTTCTCCGGTGGAGACGGCCTTCGAACGCGTCGGAGGTCGTGCTGGAAAGCGGCAAGGTGCATTCCCGAAACGTGAAGCGCGCTTCACGTCCGGAGCGCGGCAGGGGCTCAGTTGGTGTAGTTCTCGACGGTGCCGATGTCGCGCGGCCTGGCCGTCTCGGGATCGGCCCCGAACTCGCGCTTGGCGCGGCGCTGGCGCAGCAGGTCCCAGCATTGGTCGAGCTGTTCCGCGACGCTCTTGAGGCGCTCCGCGTTCGCCTCGGGCGCGGGCGCGCCTTCGCGCAGGCGGTGCTCCTCGTCGACGAGCGCCGTGATGCGGTCGAGAATGGTCTGGTCTTCCATGGTGGCTCCTGGGATGGCTTGGCGTCCGCGGAGTGCGGGCGCATCGGGCGCCGCAGGCAATTTGCGCTCCCCGGCAGCCGATGTCCATCACCAGGATGCACCTCCGGACGTCGGCCTCACCGCGGCAGGGTCAACGTCGTCCGGATCCTAGGGTTTTCATGTGGTACGGGTTGCCGATTCGGGCGTCCGATCCAGTGGACAGCCCCCCAGCTCCAACGCATACTGCCAGCTGGCGTTCGGGCTTCGAACCCAACAAGAGTCCCAGCCGATGGCCGCGCGAGCGCCACGAGCAGGGGACCGCATGTCGCGCGCTTCGGCACGAGGGAAGTTCCATGGTGGCAGCTGCAAAGCGGATCGAGCGTCTCGATCGGCTCGAACGCATTATCCAGACGCAATCGCTGCTGGTTCAGGCCGATCTGGCCCTGAACCCGTTCATGCAACTGGTCATCGACAAGCTCCGCGAACTCACGCAGGGGCACGGCGCCTCCGTCGACTTCGTCGACGGCGAGCACACCGTCGTGCGCCGCGCCAGCGGCACCATGGCCGGCCACCTGGGCCTGCGCATCGCCAACGACGCCAGCCTGTCCGGCCTGTGCGTGCGCACCGCCACCGTGCAGCGCTGCGACGATTCCGAGACCGACGAGCGCGTCGACCGCGCCACCTGCCGCAGCCTCGGCGTGCGCTCGATGATCCTCGCCCCGCTGCGCCAGGGCAACGCCGCCGTCGGCGTGCTGAAGGTGTTGTCGGAACAGCCCGATGCCTTCGACGACGGCGACGTGCAGATGCTGCAGCTGATGGCCAGCGCCATCGTCGCGGCGCTCGCCAAGAAGGCCGCGCTCGATGCCCGCAACGAGGCCGAGGCGCGGCTGCGCACGAGCGAGGAGCGCATGCGCGCGCTGCTGGAGC
>Ga0302314_10013648_pt1 | contig 13942 bp, 17 predicted proteins | sample III_Palsa_N2_3_FD_200533 | JGI IMG/M metagenome (GOLD analysis project Ga0302314, IMG submission 200533) | Peat permafrost microbial communities from Stordalen Mire near Abisko, Sweden - III_Palsa_N2_3 | ecosystem: Environmental > Terrestrial > Soil > Palsa > Peat permafrost | place: Sweden... | reverse complement strand
TCGAGGTGGGCATGGCCAACGTCAACACCCCCGCCGGCGAGGGCGCCGACCTCCCGTTCGGCGGCACCAAGCGCTCCGGCTTCGGCCGCGAGCTCGGCCCGCTCGGCATCGACGAGTTCGTCAACAAGCGCCTCTTCTACGTCCAGAAGTAGCCCGCTTTTACGTCGAGAGACAGTCCGCGCGCCCGCCGGGCCAGCCATCGGCCCGGCGGCGCTTACCCGTCTTCCCCGCCTGTCCCACCCGCATCCTGCCGGGTCGGAAACGATGGTTCGCACCATGATCACGAATGATTTTTGCACCTATAAGCGAATAATCCTTCGCCACGATGAAACCCTTCGTGATCACGGCCACGGCCAACTTAATCTCGCGCTGCGGAGGACCGCTCGCGCAGCCAGCGGTCGAACTCGGTCGCGACGATGCGCTCGTCGTGCATCCCGGCCGCCTCGTCCGACGCCAGCCAGACGATCGGCGGCCCCATCACCTCGGGCATCAGGAACGTGATCCCGCCGGACGGAATATCCTCCGGGATCATGCCGGTGACGGTCGCGCCGCCCGGCAGCAGCACGTTGACGGTGACGCCGGTGCCGCGCAGGTCGGCCGCCATCACCCGCGACAGCGCCTCGCTGCCGGCCCGCGACGGTCCGTAGGGGGAGAACCCGCCCCGGCGCATGGTCGAGTCGCTGACCGAGACGTTGACGATGCGACCGCCGCCGGCCGCAAGCAGTCGCGGCGTGACCTCCCGCGCCATCAGGAAGTAGCCGGTGAGGTTGGTGTCGATCACCGCCCGGAACCCGTCGATCGGCGTTTCCCAGAACCCCTGCGGCTCGGTCATGAAGCGCGGGTTGACGGTGCGCATGCCGATCCCGGCGTTGTTCACCAGCATGTCGAGCCCGCCGAGGCGCGACCACGCCTCATCGACCGCCCGCGCCACCGACGACTCGTCCCGCACGTCGAGCTCGAGGCCGACCGCACCCGGCAGCGTCGCCGCGACCGAGCGCGCGTGCTCGCCCGACCGCCCGGTCAGCGCGACCGTCGACCCGCTCGCCGCCAGCGCGCTCGCCATGGCCAACCCCAGCCCGCTCGTCCCACCGGTCACCAGCACCCTCATAGGAACCCTCCTCAAACGCAACGCAACTCCGGCCCCGCAGCCTGTTGTATCACCCGGCTGAAGGTCGCCTGAGGAACGTCTGCATAACCGATCGCAACCGCCGGCGCCCCGGCTGCGTCTGATTAGTCGAGACAAGAAGGGCGGTTCCCGGCGAATGCCTCGATATACCCAGAAACCAGGCGCTCAACAGCGGTCAGCACAGCCGGCCGTGTCGCGCCGGGTGATGCTCGTCGCCAGCGGCGGCCTGATGCTCGGAGTGGCCGGCGCGGTCGGCTGCGCCAACCAGAGGCTGGCGGCCGCCCCGCTGGACCAGACGCCGGCCCCGAGCGGACGAGCAAGCCCAGACCGCTCGCCCCAGCCCGCCCAGACCGGCGCAACCGATGCCTCGCCCCACCCCAGAGCCCCGGCGAAGCCCAAACCGCATCCCACCCCGACCGCAACCGACACGATCGCTCCCGCCCATCCGGTCTACTACGTGGACGACGGCCCGAAGACGATCGCGCTGACCATCGACGACGGGCCGAGCCCGATCTACACCCCGCAGATCCTCCAGATCCTGGCGAAGTACAAGGTCACGGCGTCCTTCTCTATGGTCGGGAGGAACGTGACCTACTACCCGAGCGTGGCCAGGGACGTCGCCGACGCCGGTCACGTCATCGTCAACCACACCTGGGACCACGCCGACCTGGCGACCCTGACGGAGTCCCAGACCCGCGCCGAGATCGCCAACGCCAGCGACGCCATTCACCGGGCGGTCGGCCGGGTCCCGACCATCTTCCGCGCGCCCTACGGCGCCTGGTCGCGCACGACGCTCGAGTACTGCGCGAGCGAGAAGCTGATGGCGCTGGACTGGTCGGTCGACCCCCGGGACTGGGCCCGGCCGGGGGTCAGCGAGATCGTCAGCAACATCCTCAGGAACACCGGGACCGGCTCGATCATCCTCGAGCACGACGGCGGCGGTGACCGGTCGGAGACGGTGGCCGCGCTCAAGATCGCCATTCCGCGCCTGCTCGACGAGGGCTACCACTTCAGAAGCGTCTAACCCCAGGGTGAGGCGGCGGGCATCCGGAACCTCGCCACCTCGTACCCGGTCAACGCGAGCGCCGCCACAGCCCCCTAGGAGGGACTGACGTTGCGCGGCTCCGGCCGGCGGGTTCATACTCCCCAAAAGCGCTCATTTTGCCGCACTCAGTGATCGCTCAAGGAGGAGCAGATGCTCAACCGGATCCTGACCAGCCACGCCGGCAGCCTGCCGCGGCCCGAGAACCTCATCAGCCTCAACTCCAGGCGTGCGGAGGCGGGAGAAGCAGCCGACGATCGCGCGTATCAGGAAGCGTTGCGCGCCGCGGTCACCGACGTGGTCAAGCGCCAGCGCGACACCGGCATCGACCTCGTGAACGACGGCGAGTACGGGCACTCGATGGGCCAGCGCTACGACTACGGCTCCTGGTGGACGTACGTGTTCCAGCGGCTCGGCGGCCTCGAGCTGGCGGAGTTCGACATCGCCCAGATCTCGCAGGCGAAAGCCAGGCCGGGCGAGATCACCCTCGCCAGCTTCGGCGAACGGCGGGACTGGCAGCGGTTCGCCGACGCCTACGGCGACCCGAGCTCCGGCGCCTCGCTCCCCAACCGCGACGCGATGCCGATGGCCCCGGTCTGCCGAGGCCCGATCACCTACACCGGCCAGGAGGCGGTCCAGCGCGACATCGCCGACCTCAAGGCCGCCCTCGCGGCGACCGGCCAAACGGACGGCTTCCTGAACTCGGTCGCGCCCGGCAGCTGCGCCCGGTTCGGCAACGAGTACTACGCCAACGACGAAGAACAGCTGCAGGCGTGCGCGGACGCCATGCGCGAGGAGTACGTGGCGATCATCGACTCGGGGCTCGGCCTGCAGCTCGACGACCCCGCGATCGCCGAGAACTGGGACCAGATCAACCCGGCCCCGAGCGTCGAGGACTACCAGCGGTTCACGATGGCGCGAGTTGAGGCGCTCAACTGGGCCATCCGCGGGCTGCCGACCGAGCGGATCCGGTTCCACCTGTGCTGGGGCAGCTGGCACGGCCCGCACACGACCGACCTGCCGATGGCCGACGTCGTCGAGCTGATGCTGGCGGTGCACGCGGGAACGTACTCGTTCGAGGCCGCCAACGCCAGGCACGAGCACGAGTGGAAGGTCTGGCGGGACGTGAAGCTCCCGGACGGCAAGGTCATCGCGCCCGGCGTCGTCGGCCACTCCACCAACGTCATCGAGCACCCCGAGCTGGTGGCCGACCGGATCACCAGGTTCGCTGAGGTCGTCGGCCGGGAGAACGTGATCGCGTCGACCGACTGCGGCCTCGGCGGCCGGGTCCACCCGCAGATCGCCTGGGCCAAGCTCGACACCCTGGCCCAGGGGGCGGAGCTCGCCAGCGCCGCGCTCTGGCGGTAGGAAAAGATCAAAATCAGTTTGTCCGAACGGTCCGTGCCTGACTCTGGTCGCTCACTGAAACCGGTTGGTCGGGCAGGCGGGGCACCGTTATCGTCGCCTCCATGCTCGACTCTGAACGCCTCGCTGCGGAAACGGCCGCCACCGTCCCGACGGAGGTGCTGGCCGCGTTCGGGCTCGCCGGGCTCGTCCCGGTCCGGCTGGCGGGCGGTCAGGGAACCGCCTGGCTGGCGGGGCCGGTGGTGCTCAAGCCGGCCGACATCGACCGGGCCGACCGCTGGAACGCCCACGTCTACGACACGCTGGCCGGCCCCGGCTTCCGCGTGCCGCGCCCGGTCCGGGCGGACACCGGGGACTGGATCGCGCACGGCTGGACCGCCTGGCAGCGGGTGTCCGGCGCCCCCGCCGACTGGTCGGGCGTCTCGCCCCGCTGGCCGGAGCTGATCGCGGGCAGCCGGGCCCTGCACGCCGCGCTGGCCGCCGTTCCGGTGCCGCGCTGGCGGGTCACCCAGGACATCCCGTGGACGGTCGGCGACCAGGTCGCGTGGGGCGAGCGCGACCCCGACCCTGTCCTCGGCCCGGCCGCGGGCTCGATCGCCGGGCAGGTCCGCCGCCTGCTGGCCGCGCTCCGCCCGGTTGACCTCCCGGATCAGCTCGTCCACGCCGATCTATCCGGGAACGTGCTGTTCTCCGGCGGCGAGCCGCCCGCGTTCATCGACTTCTCGCCGCTGCACCGCCCGGCCGCGCTGCCCCTGGCCGTGCTGGCGGTCGACGCGCTGCAGTGGCAGCACGCGCGGCCGGAGGCGCTCGACTACCTGGCCGACGAGCCGGAATTCGACCAGCTGCTGGCCCGCGCGTTGATCTACCGCCTGGTGACCGACGTCATCCTGCGCGCGGGCACCCCCGGCGTCGAGCTGGCCGGCCGGGCCGGCCAGCCGGTCACCGACCTGGTGCTGGCCCGGCTCGCGAGCAGCAGCGCCCGCTAGCCGCCGCCGTTCCTAGGAGAAGACCGGCTCGCGGGTGAAGACCTCTTCCACCGCCGGGACGAAGTGCCCGAGCGGTAGCCACGAGTAGGCCGGGTCGAAGCAGTTCTCGTCGTACCGCTCGCAGAACTCCACCGTCGCGTCGAACCACCGGTGGCCGCGGAAACGCTCGCGGGCGTTCTTGTCCCCGCCCATGTGCGGGCCATAGTAGAACATCTGAAACAACGGGTGGTGAGAGACGATCCAGCACAGCTCCTCGGACACGAACGGGCGCAGCACCGAGGCGGCGTAGCTTCCGTGCGAGTACGGCGCCAGGCCGTCGCCGATGTCGTGCACAAGCGCGGCGACGACGTAGTCGACCGACCGACCGTCGCGCTCGGCCCGGGTCGCCGACTGCAGGCTGTGCTCGAGCCGGCTGACCGCGTACCCCTGCGCCCCGCCCGTCTCCAGCGCCCGCACCGCGTCGAGCACACGCGCCGGCAGCGTGCTCGCGTATTCGGTCTCGGCCGCCTCGATGAGGGCGAATTCTTCGGCGGTGCCGTCTTGCATCCGGGTGAAGGTGGCTCTCGATTCCATGCCTCAATCCTGCCCGCTGCCGACGCTCGCCTCCAGAGCCTGATAGGCGGGAAATAGCTCGTCCATGCGCGCGTCGGAGTCGCAGCGCTCGCGCCCGCCGATGTAGGCGGTGAGATCCTCGACGTGGATCTGAACCCCGGCCCCGTAGCCGGCCAGGTACTCAAGCGGCATGCCCCTCTCCTCCAACACCAGGATGGTCTGGTCGCCGTCGGTAGTCAGCGTGACCTCCGTGACCAGCTCGTCCGGCTCGTCCTGCTCCTTGCCCACCACCAGGAGTCGGCGCGGCGGTTCGCACGCCTCCACCCGGCGGGCGTCCTCCCACCCGCTCGCGAAAACGCGCAGCCGGAACACGCCGCCGACATGGAGGTCGCCCTCCACCTCGCCGTACCAGCGGGCTAGACGGCTCGGGTCCGTGATCGCCGACCACAGGTCGTCGATGTCGGTGTCGTAGCGGTCCTCCATGCGCACGACGCCCTTGCCGTCGGCTGATCGCAGGGTGCCGAGGAGCCGGTTGCCCGGCTGTGCATTGCTCGTCATCCGAGGTTCTCCTTCGCGGCGAGGTCCTGATAGGCCGGCACGAGAGCGGTCCACCGCTCCTCAACGTCGTCGGGCTCACGCCCGCCGAGGTACGCGGCCAGGTTCTCGGCGTGGATCTGCCACCCCGCCCCGTAGGCGAAGGCCTTGTCAAGCGGCATGCCCCGAACCTCGACGACCAGGATGGTCTGCTCGCCGTCGGCGGTCAGCGTGGCCTCAGCGACCTGGTCGAACGGCTCCGCGCCCTGTCCCTTTCTGTAGGACGCCTCCGTCTCCCTGGTCGTCACCACCAGCCGCCGCGGTCGCTCGCATTCGTCCACCCGCCCGTCGCTGTCCAGCTCGGCGGTGGACAGCAGGAACGTCCCGCCCGGACGGAGGTCGCCTTCCAAGCGGTCCTCGATCCGGACGACGCCCTTGCCGTCCGCTGCTCGCAGGCGACCGAGAATGCGGCCGCCCGAACGTGCGTTGCTGGTCATCAGTGCTCCTTCGTTGAATACGGGCGCTCGGCCACCCGCGGAACCGCCCCACCGGACGGCGCCTACTCGACGGCGGCGGCGAGTTCCTCGTAGGCAGGGTGGAGCTCGCTCCACCGGGTCCCGAAATCGTTGCCCTTCCGCCCGGCGAGGTAGGCGCCGAGGTCCTCGACCTGGGCCTGGATGCCCGCCCCGTAGGCAGCAAGCAGCCTCGCCGGCACGCCCCGCTCCTCCCAGGTGAAGGTGGTCTGGTCGCCGTCAGCCGTCAGCGTGGCCTCGATGAACTGCTCTTCCGACTTGGCATCGTCCACGGTCCGCACCAGCAGCCGCCGCGGCGGCTCGCACGCCTTCACCCACCCGGTGCCCTCCCACCCGCTGGCCAGCGAGAAGTGCGCGCGGAACTCGCCGCCGAGGCGAAGGTCGCCCTTCACCTCGCCCAGCCAGCGGGCGAGTCGGTCGGGATCGGTGATGGCCGACCACAGGTCGTCGATGTCGGTGTTGAAGCGGTCCTGAACGGTCACGACGCCCGTGCCGTCGTGCGACCGCAGGGCGCCCAGGATGCGGTTTCCGGCGCCTTCTGTCCTGGTCATCTGGTGCTCCTTCGCTCGTGTTTCCCTCGGGCAATCTCGGTGTGCAGGGCGTCAAGCCGGTTCTCCCACAGGGCCCGGTACCGGCCCAGCCACTGGTCGACCTCGGCCAGCGGCTCGGGCCGGAGGCTGTAGACCCGCCGCTGCGACTCCTCGCGGACGTCGACCAGCCCGGCCTCACGCAGCACCCGCAGGTGCCGCGACACCCCCGGGCGGGCAATCGGCAGCAGCGCCGCCAGCTCGCCCGCGGTCGCCGGGCCGGCCGACAGGGCCTCCAGCATCGTCCGCCGGCTCTCGTCCGCCAGCGCCCGTAGGACAGCTTCCACGGCCTGAATGTACCAACCTTGTTACGTAACCGTCAAGGTACATAAGAAATCGACAGCCGTGCGCTCCGCGGCTGAACGATGCGCCGAGGGTGCCGGCTGTGCTTACAGGCCCAGGTCGCTGAGGCCCGGGTGATCCTGCGGCCGTGGTCCGGAGCGGTCCCAGCGGAACTTGCGGTCGGCCTCGTCGATCGGCACGTCGTTGATGCTCGCGTGCCGCTCGGCCATGAAGCCGTCGGCGTCGAACTGCCAGTTCTCGTTGCCGTAGGCGCGGTACCACTGCCCTGCGTCGTCGTGCCACTCGTAGCAGAACCGGACCGCGATCCGGTCGCCGGTGTACGCCCAGATCTCCTTGATCAGCCGATATTCGTGCTCGCGGCGCCACTTGTCGGTCAGGAACGCGACGATCTCCGCTCGCCCGGTGATGAACTGCGAGCGGTTTCGCCAGCGGCTGTTCTCGGTGTAGGCCAGGGAGACCCGATCCGGCTCACGGGTGTTCCAGGCGTCTTCGGCGGCCCGGACCTTCTGGGCGGCGGTCTGCGCGGTGAACGGCGGGACCGGCGGTCGCTGTGCCATAGGGCCATCCTCTCAGCCCTGGTGCGATCCGCCCGCGTCAGCCTCCGCTGCCGCGGCGTACGCGGCCGCGATGCGATCGCCACGGATGACCACCCGGACGGCGGCCTCGACCAGGTAGGCGGCGCCCCAGACCACGGTGATAACAAGGAGTTCCGGCGCGCGTTCACCAGCGCCGGCACTGTGCCGACCCCGTTCGACTGGAGCAGATGGTAGGCCACCAGGGGCCCGCCGATATCGAAGATCGCGATCATCGCGATCGATCGCAGCCGCCCGGTGTCCACGTGGCCCACGAGGGGCGGGATGCGTCAGGCTGCGCGGCGCTGGACGAGCCAGACGGTTGCCGCGATGAGCAGTACCGACAGCGCGAACAGCCAGCCCCCCTCGATCCACTGGAAGGGCCAGAACCGGCTGGCCGGCTGGTAGCTGGTCCACTGCGTATAGCCGTGCTGCATGAGGCACGGGCCCCAGTCTCCCGGACTGCCGCCCTTCCCCGCCCCGGTCGAAGGGGCCGCGCAGAACTGGTTGAGGATGCTGCTCGGGGGATAGCTGCCGAACGCGAACCGGCCGTCCTTGGCCCACCACTGGCTGATCACCCACGCGTTGCCGGGCACGCTGTTGCCGTTGGAGGTGAGCAGCGGCGTCAGGTAGTGCTGGCGCAGGAACCCCGCCGCCGCGAACGCGAGCCCGGTGTAGACGACCAGGGTGGCGACGATCGCGGGGACGACCCGGCGGATGAGCATGCCGGCCAGCGCGCCGATGGCGAACGCGGCCAGCGTCCAGGCCGGGAACCCGATCCCGCGCAGGTCGAACAGGCCGGGGGTGAGCGGGGTCGTCCTGGGCAGGCCGAGCGACTGGTCGCCCACGAACGGCCCGTAGTACCAGGACAGCAGAGCGCCGAACGCCCCGGCGGCGGCGCTCGCCGCGACCGCGAGCAGCGCCAGCTTGCCGACCGCCCAGCGCCTGCGGCCGAAGCCCTGGGTCCAGGCGTACCTGAAGGTGCCGGTCTCCAGTTCCCTGGCCAGCACCGGCGCCCCGACGAACGCCCCGATCGCCGCGGGCAGCACCTGCAGGACGAAGCCGTTCGACAGGAAGTTGTCCCTGCCGTCCAGGGCGGCGTCCAGCCCCTGGCAGGCAGCCGAGCTGGCCGGCTGACAGGCGACGGCGGCGGCGTAGGCGTGGTTGAGCGACAGGCCGGCGATCCACAGGTACACCGTCAGCGCGCCGAGCAGCACGGCCACCGCGACCAGCGCGATCCGGTGCTGCCGCCAGGTGACCCCGGCCATCCGCCGCCACGGCATCGGCCGCAGGCTTGTGTCGCCCGAGTCCGGGCGGGCGGGCGTGGTCAGCGCGCCCATCAGGCCGCCCGCCGGCGGACGAGCCAGACGGTAGCGGCGATGAGCAGCGCTGACAGCGCGAGCAGCCAGCCGCCTTCGATCCGTTGGAAGGGCCAGAACCGGCTGGCCGGCTGGTAGCTGGTCCACATCGTGTAGCCGTGCTGGGCGAGGCACTGCGCGAACGTTCCCTGCGAAGGCTTGCCCTGCCCTGATGGCGGCGAACTGCAGAACTGGTTGATGAGGTTCATGGGGGGACTGCCCGCGAAGGCGAACCGGCCGTCCTTGGTCCACCACTGGCTGATGATCCACCCGGTCCCGGGCACGTTCGCGCTGCTGGTGGTGACCGGGGTCAGGTAGTGCTCGCGCAGGAACCCGGCCGCCGCGACGGCCAGCCCGGCGTACACGGCCAGGGTGGCGACGATCGCGGGGACGACCCGGCGGATGAGCATGCCGGCCAGCGCGCCGATCACGAACGCGGCCACCGTCCAGGCCGGAAAGGCGAGCCCGCGCAGGCTGAACAGGATGACCAGCGGCGATATCTGGTCAAGGCCCAGGGCCTGGTTGACGCTGCCGAAGTACGGCTGGTAGTACCAGGACACCACCACCCCGCACGCGCCGGTCGCGGCGGCCAGCACGACCGCGAGCAGCACCAGCTTGCCGAGCGCCCAGCGCCACCGGCCGAAACCCTGCGTCCAGGCGTACCGGAAGGTCCCGGTCTCCAGCTCCCTGGCCAGCACCGGCGCCCCGGCGAACGCCCCGATCAGCACCGGCACTAGTTGCAGGAAGACGCCGCCCGGGGTGGTCGCACCCGCCAGCAGGTCGTTGATGCCATTGAAATTGCCGACCAAGTCCTGGCAGGCAGCCGAGCTTGCCGGGTGGCACGCGATTGCGGCGGCATAGGCGTGGTGCAGCGGCGTGCCGATGATCCACAGCCACACCGCCAGCGCGCCAAGCAGCACAGCCGCGCCGGCCAGCGCGAACCGGTGCTGGCGCCAGGTGACCCCGGCCATCCGCCGCCATGGCACCGGCCGCAGCCGGGTGTCGCCCGAGTCCGGGCGGGCGGGCCTGGTCAGCGCGGTCATCGCGTCACCGCCGGCGGCTGTTCGCGCAGATAGGCCATCGCCAGTTCTTCCAGGCTGGTCTGGCCGTGGCTGGCCAGCAGATGATCGACTGCCCCGGCCAGCCGTACCTGCCCCCGCGCCAGCAGCACCAGGTAGTCCGCGACCCGTTCGAGTTCGGTGAGCACGTGCGAGGACAGCAGCACCGACACCCCGTCGTCGGTCGCGGCCGCCAGGACCGTGGCCATGAAGTCGTGCCGGGCGATCGGGTCGAGCATCGCCACCGGCTCGTCGAGCACCAGCAGTAGCGGCCGGCGGGCCAGCGCCAGGGTCAGCGCCAGCTGGGCCTGCTGTCCGCCGGACAGCTTCCCCGCCTTCCTTGTCGGCGGGATGCCGAGCTCGTCCAGCCGGGCTCGCGCGTAGGCCGTGTCGAAGCCCCGGTTCAGGCTGCGGGTGATGTAGATCATGTCCGCGACCGACAGGGTCTTGTACAGCGGCGTGTCCTGGGCCACGAACGCGATGCCGTCAAGCGCGGCCGGCGACCCGGCCCGGAGGCCGCCAAGCACGGTGACCGCGCCCGCCGACGGGGCGGTCAGGCCGACCGTCAGGTTCAGCAGCGTGCTCTTGCCGGCCCCGTTCGGCCCGACCAGCGCGGTCACGCGCCCGGCCGGGATCTCCAGCGTGCAGTCGCGCAGCGCCCAGGTACCGCCGTAGCGTTTGCCCAGATCGCTGGCCTCGACGACGTTCATCGATCTCCTCCCATGCTCTCGTCCGGTGTGTCCGCCGCCTACTGTCCCTGGATCTCGGCCCGCTTGTCTGCGGCCGCAGGAGCGGATCCGTTCATCCGTGAGAGTGAATCCGGGCCGCCTCGCGGATGATGCGCAGGGCCAGGCCAGGGGATACCTTCGGTGGCATGCAGGCAGTTCGGTGGTTGGAGGGCGGTGACCCGGGCGTCATCGCCGATGCCGGGCTGGGGATCGCCGCGGCCGGGCTGACGGCCGTCGCGGCGTGGGGCCCAGCCGGCCTGGTCGGCCCGGCGGTCGTCGGTCCCTGGTGGCTGCGGGCGCTGCTGCCGCTGCTCATGGGGGCGGCGCTGACGTTGCGCCGGCGGGCGCCGGTGCTGACGTGGATAGCGATCTCGGCCGGTCTGGCGCTGCAGGACCTGCTCATCGACAACCCGCCGCGTGACCAGGTGCTCATCGTCGTGGTGCTCGCCGCCGCCTACTCACTGGGCGCGTACGCCAGCTTGCGCCGGGCCGTTGCCGGCCTAGTCATCACCGTGCCGTTCCTGGCCGAGATCAGCGATCAGGGCGGGCTGCAGCCCTTCCCGCCGCACTCCGGCAAGGGGGCGGCGGCCTTGTCGCTTCTCCAGGTCCTGGCGCTGCTGATGCTCGGCGTTCTGGTCCGGGCCCGCAGGCGGGGGGAGGCGCTGCAGCGCCAGGCCGAGCAGGCCGCGGCGGCTGAGCGGACCCGAATCGCCCGGGAGCTCCACGACATCGTCGCCCACCACCTGAGCGTGATCGTGCTGCAGGCAGCCGGCGCCCGGGCGTCGGGAAGGCCAGCCGAGGCGACCCTGGAGAAGATCGAGAACAGCGCCCGTCAGGGGCTGGCCGAGACCCGCCGCCTGCTGGGAGTCCTGCGCGACCCAGACGAGGAGACCGGGCTTGCCCCGCAGCCGGGAATCGGCGACCTGGGCTCCCTCGCCGCTGGCGTCCGCGCCGCCGGCCTGCCAGTGAACCTGGTCATCGACGGCGACCTCGCCGCGCTGCCCGCGACCGTGGACGTGTCGGTCTACCGCATCGTGCAGGAGGCGCTGACCAATGTCCTCAAGCACGCCGGGCCGGCCCGCGCCGACGTGACGATCGGGTGCGGCCAGGACGCTGTGATGATCGAGGTCACCGACGACGGAACCGGGAAATCCTCGCACGGGGCCCCGGTCGGCGGGCACGGGCTGCCCGGCATGCGCGAGCGGGCGGCGGTATTCGGCGGTGAGCTGGCCGCCGGTCCGCGGCCGGGCGGCGGGTACGCCGTGCGCGCCCGGCTGCCGCTCAGCGATGGCCTGCCGGCCCGCGTCCCGTCGTGATCAGCATCCTCATCGCCGACGACCAGGACCTCGTCCGCGAGGGCCTGCGGATGCTGCTGGAAGCCGAGCCGGACCTGGCCGTGGCCGGAGAGGCCGGCGACGGCGGCCAGGCGCTGGACCGGGCCCGGCTGCTGGACCCCGACGTGATCTTGATGGACGTCCGCATGCCCGGCCTGAACGGCATCGAGGCCACCTCCCGGCTGGTGCAGGCCGGGAGCCGGGCGAGGATCCTGATGCTGACGACCTTCGACCTGGACGAGTACGTCTATCACGCGCTGAAGGCCGGCGCGAGCGGCTTCCTGCTCAAGGACGCCAGCCGCGAGCAGCTGACCGGCGCCGTGCGCGCGGTGGCGGCCGGCGAGACCCTGCTCGCCCCGGTGATCACCCGGCGGCTGATCGAGGACTTCTGCCGCGGCCCCGCCCCCGGCAGCCCCGCGGCCGGCCCGGTCGGGGGCCTGAGCGAACGCGAGCTCGGCGTCGTGCGGCTCGTGGCCCAGGGCCTGTCGAACGCCGAGATCGCCGCCAGGCTCTACCTCAGCGAGGCCACCGTGAAGAGCCACATCGCCCGCATCCTCGCCAAGCTCGGCCTGCGCGACCGGGTGCAGGTCGCGGTCTACGCCTACGAGCACGGCATCGTCCGGCCGGGCCAGGGCCCGTTGCCAGGCGACCGGAAAACCCGGCCGTAGCGCCTATGCCACGATCGCGGCTGACCGGCTTCGAGCACGTGCTGCTCGGCATGATCTGCACCCAGCCTTCGACCGGCTACGACCTGAAGCGCCGGTTCGCGACCACGCCCCTGGGCGTGTACCAGCCGAGCTCCGGCGCGCTCTACCCCGCGCTCGACCGCTTGGAACGGCGCGGCCTGCTCCGCTCGCAGGGCCCGCGGTCGGCCGACGGCGGCCGGCCGCGCCGGCTGTATCACCCGACCGAGGCAGGCAGGCCCATCTCGACTGGCTCCGCGAGCCGGTCGTGCCTGAGACCGTCGGCCAGGACGCCGCCGGGAACCCGTACGCGGCGCTGGCCGTCGAGCACGGGCTCGCGGTGCACCGGGCCAGCCTGGCCTGGGCCGAGCGGGCGATCACCCGGCTGGCGGCCGATTCGCCCGGCCGTAAGGCCGTGGCGGCCTAAACTCGACGCCATGGGCAACCAAGAGCTTGCGATAACCCGGCGCAGTCTGCACGCGGTAGCCGAACTCGTTCTGGCCGGCCCGCAGTACCGGGCCACCGGCAAGCTGCGGCTGCGGGTGGTCCCCGGCGGCTTCGCGACCGTCCTGTCACCGGAGCTGCGCGTCGTCGGCGCGGGGGTCGTCGGCGGCGGGGGAGCGGCGGTCCCGATCGACGGCCATACCGCGCGGTCCATCGGTGCCGAGCTCGGGGTCACGGCGGGCGGGCCCGAGGGTGCCTACGCGGACGGCGCGGGTGTCGGCCTCGACGAGACGCTGACCCTCGATCCCGACCAGTCCGACGTCATCGTGGGCGGGCTGACGCGCGGCCACGACGCGCTGATCGCGTTCGCCCCGGCCGAGACGCCGGTGCTGTGGCCCGAGCACTTCGACGTGGCGATCCGGGTGCGGGACGCCAACTTCGGGGTGTCGCCGGGCGATGGCTTCATCGAGGAGCCCTACGCCTACGTGGGCGTCTCCCGCCCGCCGGCCGGCGACGCGTTCTGGAACGCCCCGTTCGGCGCCGCCGCGCCGCTGAGCGAACTGCCCGATGCCGCCGCCGTCAGAGCCTTCTTCGCCGAGGGCAGCCGCCGCAGCGCGTAGGCCCCGTCAGCGGCGGGCAGACGCGAGCGCGGCCCCCTCCACCAGCGCCGCGAGCTTCGCCCAGCCGAGCTCGGGGTGGATCCGCGAGCCGAACCCGCAGTCCGCCCCGGCGATGAT
>Ga0302314_10013647_pt1 | contig 13943 bp, 14 predicted proteins | sample III_Palsa_N2_3_FD_200533 | JGI IMG/M metagenome (GOLD analysis project Ga0302314, IMG submission 200533) | Peat permafrost microbial communities from Stordalen Mire near Abisko, Sweden - III_Palsa_N2_3 | ecosystem: Environmental > Terrestrial > Soil > Palsa > Peat permafrost | place: Sweden... | reverse complement strand
ACGTCAAGTGGTTCAACCCGACCAAGGGTTATGGATTCATCAAGCCGGCCGTCGGCGATAAGGACGTCTTCGTCCACATCTCGGCGGTCGAGCGCGCTGGACTCAGCACCCTCAATGAAAACCAGGTCGTGGAATATGACCTTGTGGAAAATCGCGGCAAGACCTCCGCGGAAAACCTCAAGGTCTCCTAAACTCCCTCACGATCCGCGCAAGCCATCATGACACACTCCCCGGCTCTCCCGCCGGGGATTATTTTTCAGGAATTCGACGGCGGCGAAATCAACACGTCGTCGCGAACCGGACGGCCTGTGGTCTTGCAGATATCGCCCTCCAGCCGGACAGCGCCGCCGGCGACCAACCTGAGCGCGTCCGGATAGATGCGGTGCTCAACGGTGAGGATCCGCGCCGCCAGCGTGTCGGGTGTATCGCCGTCGTGAACCGCGACCGCGCCTTGCATCACGATTGGCCCGGCGTCGGTTTCCGGGATCACGAAATGCACGGTGGCGCCGGAGATTTTCACGCCGGCGTCTAGCGCCTGGCGCGCGGGATCGATGCCGGGAAATGACGGCAGCAACGAGGGATGAATGTTGAGCATCCGGCCGTACCAGCGTTGCACGAATTCAGCGGTCAACAACCGCATGAAGCCGCCGAGGCAAACCAGGTCGATCCGGTGTTGATCCAGCGCCGCCTGCACGACGGCTTCGAACGCCACGCGATCCTTGCCAAAGGGCTTGCTTTCGATGGTGAGCGTCGGGACGCCGCTCTGACGGGCGATGGCGAGGCCGCCAGCATCGGCCCGGTTGGAAATCACGACCGCGATCTCGGCCGGGAAATCCGCAGCCTTGGCCGCATCGATCAGCGCGGCCATGTTCGAACCGCGCCCGGAAATCAGAATTGCGACGCGGCGTTTCATCGCTTCACGACGCCAGATCGAGATGACCGTTATAGACCACGCGATGCTCGCCCCGATGATCTCCTTGCGCCTCGATCACTTCGCCCAGAAGAGCAACGCTCTCGCCGCTCTGCGTGAGGATGTCGGTCACTTCGTCAATGGCATCCGGCTTCACGATGGCAATCATGCCGATGCCGCAGTTGAAGGTCCGCAGCAGCTCCAGTTCGGCGATGCCGCCCTGCTCCGCCAGCCATTTGAACACCGGCAGCACCGGCAAACGCGCAAGGTCGATGCCGACCCCGAGATGCCCAGGCAGCACGCGCGGGATGTTGTCGGTAAAACCGCCGCCGGTGATATGGGCAAGGCCCTTGACCGCGCCGGTCTCGCGGATCGCGCGCAGGCACGATTTGACATAGAGCCGCGTCGGCGTCAGCAGCGCGCCGCCCAACGTCATGACCGGCGAAAATGGCGCCGGCGCATCGAAGCCGAGGCCGGACCGCTCGACGATCTTGCGGACCAGCGAAAACCCGTTGGAATGGACCCCCGACGAGGCCAGCCCGATCACGGCATCGCCGGCGGCGATATCAGGCCGCGGCAGCAGCGTGCCGCGTTCGGCCGCGCCGACCGCAAATCCCCCGAGATCGTAATCGCCTTCCTTGTAGAGGCCGGGCATCTCGGCGGTCTCGCCACCGATCAGCGCGCAGCCGGAGTCCCGGCAGCCTTCCGCGATCCCGGCAATGATCGCCGCGGTGGTCTCCGGATCGAGCTTGCCGCAGGCAAAATAATCCAGAAAGAACAGCGGTTCGGCGCCCTGCACGACGAGATCGTTGACCGACATCGCCACCAGATCGATGCCGATGCCGCCGTGCAGGCCGGTCTCGATCGCGATCTTGAGCTTGGTGCCGACGCCGTCGGTGGCGGCGACCAGGACCGGATCGGTAAAGCCCGCTGCCTTGAGATCGAACAGGCCACCGAAGCCGCCGATTTCGGCATCGGCGCCGGCGCGGGCGGTGGCGCGAACCATCGGCTTGATCATATCGACCAGACGATTGCCCGCATCGATGTCGACGCCTGAATCCGCGTAAGTAAGGCCGTTTTTGCGGTCGATCATGCCCGATTCCAGATGATGGCGGCTGGTTACGTCGGAATCCGCTCGTGTGCAATGGCTCGCAAGCGGCCTCCGCCTATACTATGTAGACAGGAACCGGCTCACCGCGCAAAGGGCCGGATCTGTCGCGAAATCAGGCCGGTAGCCGGGAAGCGCCGCGTGAATATTCCGAACATCATTACGCTGGGCCGCATCCTGCTGGTCCCGTTCATCGTATGGGCGATCGCATCGAACCAGATGGAGATCGCCTTTGCGATCTTCATCATTGCGGGCGTCAGCGACGCGGTCGACGGCTTTCTCGCCAAGAACTTCAATATGACCAGCGAATTGGGCGCCCTGCTCGATCCGCTGGCCGACAAGGCGCTGCTGGTGTCGATCTACATGGCGCTCGGAATCTGGGGCGCGGTGCCGCGCTGGATCGTGATCCTGGTGGTTTCGCGCGACATCATGATCGTCGGCGCCGTGATCGTGTCATGGGTGTTCGGCAAGCCGATCCCGATGAAACCGTTGATGGTGTCGAAGCTCAATACCGTAGCACAGGTGGCATTTGCGGCGTTGGTGCTGGCATCGCTCGGTTTCGGCTTCGATTCGACGCCGTATGATCTGATCCTGATGGCCTTGGTAACGATCTTTACATTGCTTTCCGTATCCTTCTATCTCGTGGAGTGGGCGCGGCACATGAGCACGATCGAGGCCAACTAGGCTTCAGATCGTTGACCGCGCCGGATGGGCCCCGGCATGTACGTACGCCGGGTGGACCCCGGCATTTTAGTCGCGCCGGGTGGCCCCGGCATGGAGTGATTGCTTGGCAGGCCGCGTTCAACCTCGTCAGCTCGCATTCGCGCTGCCGCACGCCGAAAGCCTTGGCCGCGACAATTTTCTCGAAGGTCCGGCCAACGCCGCAGCGCTCGGATTGATCGACAGCTGGCCTGACTGGCCCAACCGGGTCATGCTGCTGGTCGGCCCCGAAGGTTCCGGCAAGAGCCATCTGGCCGCCATCTGGGCCGAGCAAGCCGGCGCCCGCTCGACCAGCGCGCATGCGCTGACCGCAGACGAGGTTCCCGGCGCGCTGGCGACCGGGGCGCTGGTCGTCGAAGACCTGAAGTCGTCCGAATTCGATGAACGCGCGATGTTTCATTTGTTGAATCTGGCGCGGGAAGACCAGGCGTCCATTCTGATCACCGCGCGCGTGCCGCCCTCCGCGCTTGCGATCGAACTGCGCGATCTGCGCTCACGCCTGCGCGCGATACCGACGGTGTCGCTGCTGCCGCCGGACGATCAGCTGTTTCGGGCGCTGATCGTCAAGTTCTGCGCCGATCGGCAGCTGAGCGTCGATGAGAGCGTGGTGAGCTTTCTGGCGACCCGGATCGAGCGGTCGTTCGCCGCCGCGCGGCAGGCGGTCGAGCTTCTCGACACCGAAGCGTTGCGGCTGGGCCGGCCGGTGACCCGGGCATTGGCGGCTGAATTGCTGGCGGCTGAATTGCTGCGCAATGCGGACCCTGACGCCTGATATTTGCGTCTGATATTTGGCGGGTCCGCGGCTTGACGGCGCGCAAGCCAGGAACATCAATGTCATCGAAACGTCATCGCGGTAACACATGGTTTGCGCGCATTCGCCGCAAGCTGAGCTGCCTCCTGTTCTGAGATGGATTGAATTCTGATGGAATCCGAGCAAGCCATTGTAATTAAAGAAAAAGAGGAGTTTGCCCAAGCCCCGTCCTCGATGGCCAACAGCCCCGAGCGCTTCATCAACCGCGAGCTCTCCTGGCTGCATTTCAACCGCCGGGTGCTCGAGGAATCGGTCAATCCGGGGCATCCCGCGCTGGAGCGGGTCCGGTTCCTGTCGATTTCGGCCAACAACCTTGATGAATTCTTCATGGTCCGCGTCGCCGGCATCAAGGCCCAGGTGCGCGAAGGCATCAGCGAGCGCAGTCCCGACGGACTGACCCCTTCGGAACAGCTTGTCCTGATCAACGACGCCGTCTCGAAGCTTGCCACCGACCAGCAGGCGATCTGGCGCGATTTGCGCGATATCCTCAAAGGCGTCGGGATCGTTCTGGTCGACGGCCGCGACGTCACCAAAACCGAGCGGGCCTGGATCGAGGATCACTTCCTCCACAATATTTTCCCGCTGCTGACGCCGCTCGCGATCGATCCGGCGCATCCCTTCCCGTTTATCCCGAGCCTCGGCTTTACGGTCGCGCTGCATCTGGCGCGGGTTTCCGACGGCAAGCCGATGAACGCGCTGATCCGCATGCCCGGCAAGATCGATCGCTTCATCCGCATGCCCGCCAGCAAAGACGGCGCGGTGCGAGTGATTACGCTGGAAGAGGCCACCGGCCTGTTCATCGGCCGGCTGTTCCCCGGCTATACCGTCAAGGGCCAGGGCGCGTTCCGCATCATCCGGGATTCCGAACTCGAAATCGAGGAAGAGGCCGAGGATCTGGTTCGCCTGTTCGAAACCGCGCTGAAGCGGCGGCGGCGGGGATCAGTGATCCGGCTCGAAATCGAAGCCAAGATGCCGGAAGAATTGCGCGCCTTCGTGCAGCATGCGCTTTCGACCGCCCCCGATGAGGTTCTGCTGGTCGACGGCGTGCTGGCGATGAACGAGCTGTCGCAACTGACCCGGCTCGATCGTCCCGATCTCGAATTCGTCCCCTACGTGCCGCGCCATCCCGAGCGGGTGCGCGATCATGGCGGCGATATCTTCGCCGCGATCCGGCAAAAGGACCTGATCGTTCATCACCCCTATGAATCGTTCGACGTCGTCGTGCAGTTCCTGCAACAGGCGGCGCGCGATCCCGATGTCGTCGCCATCAAGCAGACGCTCTATCGCACCTCGAACAACTCACCGATCGTGCGCGCGCTGGCGGAGGCCGCGGAGGCCGGAAAATCGGTGACGGCGCTGATCGAACTCAAGGCGCGGTTCGACGAGGAAGCCAACATCCGCTGGGCGCGCGATCTCGAACGCGCCGGCGTGCAGGTGGTCTACGGATTTATCGAGCTGAAAACCCACGCCAAGCTGTCGCTGATCGTGCGTCGCGAGGGCGGCAGCCTCACCACCTACGTCCACACCGGCACCGGGAATTATCATCCGGTGACCGCGCGCATCTACACCGATCTGTCCTACTTCACTTCCGATCCGATCATCGGACGCGACGCCGCGCGGGTATTCAACTACATTACCGGTTACGCCGAACCGAGCGACATCGAGAAGATGGCGGTATCCCCGCTCACTTTGCGCAAGCGCATGCTCGAACATATTCATGGCGAGACCAGCCACGCCCGTCATGGCAAGCCGGCGGCGATCTGGATGAAGATGAATTCGCTGGTCGATCCCGATATCATCGACGCGCTGTATGAAGCTTCACAGGCCGGCGTCGCGATCGAACTGGTGGTGCGCGGCATTTGCTGTTTGCGGCCTGGTATCGCCGGACTTTCGGAGAACATCCGCGTCAAGTCGATCATCGGTCGTTTCCTCGAACATGGCCGAATCTATTGCTTCGGGATGGGACAGGGCCTGCCCGGCGCAAAAGCTGCTGTGTATATCTCGTCCGCCGACATGATGCCGCGCAACCTCGACCGCCGCGTCGAGGTGCTCTGTCCGCTGCAAAATCCCACGGTGCATCAGCAGGTTCTCGAACAAATCATGGTCGCCAACCTGAAGGATACCGAGCAAAGCTGGCAATTGTTGCCGGACGGATCGTCAACGCGTATGAAGGCCGCGAAAGGCGAAGAGCCTTTCAACCTGCACAACTACTTCATGACGAATCCGAGTCTGTCCGGCCGTGGAAAGTCGCTTAAGGAATCTTCGCCGCGGCGCCTCACACGCCGCAACGAGCGTCAGCAATCGTCATAAGGGGTTTCTCAGGTGAAGCGACCGCGCAAACGCGCCTCCAGCGTCGCGGTCATCGACATCGGCTCGAACTCGGTGCGTCTTGTCATCTACGAATCGATGGCCCGCAGTCTCGTGACCATCTTCAACGAGAAAGCCCTGTGCGGACTCGGCCGTGAAGTTCAGAGCACCGGTCTGTTGGCGCCGGATGCGGTTGCAAAGGCCCTGACGTCGCTGCGGCGTTTTCGCGCGCTGTGCAAGGTGCAGAAAGTCGGCCGCGTCCATGCGATCGCCACCGCCGCCTGCCGCGACGCCACCAACGGGCCTGACTTCATCGCCAAGGCCGAACGCATCTGCGGCGTCAAAATCGAAATCCTGTCGGGACCGCGCGAGGCAAAATTATCGGCGCTCGGCGTCATTTCCGGCATCCACAATCCCGACGGCATTGTCGGCGATCTCGGCGGCGGTTCGCTTGAGCTGATCGACGTGCACGGCAATCGCGTCCGCAGCGGCGTGACGCTGCCGCTCGGCAGCCTGGCGTTGCAGGATTCGTCGCACAAATCGCTCAAGCGTGCCGAACGCATCGTGAAGACCGATCTCGACGGGGTGGCCCAGCTCAAGGCCGGCCGCGGCCGCACCTTCTACGCGGTCGGCGGGACCTGGCGCGCATTGGCGCGCATCCACATCGTCCAGAGCGGCTATCCGCTCCGGGTGATGCACGGCTATTCGATACCGGCCGCCGATGCGCTGGATTTCGCGCAGCGCCTGCGCCGTCTCGCATCGGCCAATATGCTCGCCAACATCGAAGTGGTCGCCGACGCGCGGCGGCCGTTGCTGACCTATGCGGCGCTCGTGCTCGAATACATCATCCGCGTTGCCCGACCGAAAACCATCGTGTTTTCGACCTTCGGCGTGCGCGAAGGCCTGCTCTACGAAATGCTGCCGCAGTCCGAGCACGGCAAGGACGGATTGATCTGCGCGGCGCAAGACCTCAACCAGCTGCTGTCGCGGTCCGCGCGCCATGCGCAGGAACTGATCGGCTGGACCGACCGCCTGATCAGGGTCGCAAAGCTCCGGGAAACCGATGAGGATCGCCGCCTGCGCCACGCCGCCTGCCTGCTCTCCGACATCGGCTGGCGGGTGCATCCCGATCACCGCGGCGAAGAAACGTTGAGCCTGATCACCAACGGTAATTTCGGATCGATCAGCCATCAAGGCCGCGTCTTCATCGCGCTGTCGGTATTTTACCGATATGCCGGCTTGAGCGAGGAAAACGAGCCGCCGCCGCTGATCCGCGGACTGATACCGCCCGCCATGGTCGAGCGCGCCCGCCTGCTCGGCGCAGCCTTTCGGGTTGCCCATCTGGTATCGGCGGCGCGGCCGGGCGTTCTGCCGGCCACGCATTTTCGAAGCCACGACCGCAAGCTGATGCTGGTGTTCGAACACCGGATGGTCGATCTCGTTGCCGACCGCGTCGGCAGCCGTTTCAAGCAGCTGGCGCGGCTGCTCGGCCGCTCCGGGTCGATCGTGCGGCGTTAACTCGCCTCGAAAATGTTCCATGCTGCGCTAAAATATATCGGTAGGCCTTAAGGTGCGACCGTGGCTAACGTCGCACCGGCACGTCACGGAGAACTGGCCATGACCGACTACAGCGCCCTGTCATTGACCGAACTGGAAGACCGCATCGCTATTGTCAGGGATAATATCCGGCAATTGATCGAGCAGGCCGCGGGCGCCTCCGGCGATCGCAACGAAGAGCGGATAGCCGACCGCCTAGCGCAGCAAAACACCGAACTCGAAGCGTTGTCGAAGGCGCACGATGCGCTTTCGCCGAAGCGCTAGGCGATCCCCTCGGCCGATCGCCTACGGCCGATCGACCGGCTGAACCGCCTCGCTGACGGCCGATAGCGCGGGCCGTTCAAGCTGGCGCAGCTTGCGCCGCCGCCAGATCGACCCCACCACCAGCACGATGATCGCGCCCAGGATCGAGCAAATATATTCGTCGACATCGCCATCGAGACGGATATGCGGCGACCAGTTGAAGATCGACGAGGTCGCATCGAAATTGAAGGCGATCTGGCCATCAAGGATCCGTTGCAGGAACGGATGATCGGCCGGATCGGTCGCGATCACGTCGCCCGCGATCCAGCCCAGCAATGTCGCGCCCAGCCAGATCAGGATCGGAAACCGGTCGAGCACCAGCATGATGAGGGCAGCGCCGGCAATGATCATCGGGATACTGACGGCAAGCCCGAGGATCAGCAGCGGAATCTGGCCGTTGGCGGCGGCGGCGACCGCGATGACGTTGTCCAGGCTCATGACGATGTCGGCGATCACGACAATCCGGATCGCGTGCCACAGGCTGGTGCCCGCGGTGACGTCGTCGCCTTCGTCTTCGGGCACCAGAAGCCTGGCGGCGATCACGAGCAGCGCAAGGCCGCCGACCAGCTTCAGATAGGGCAGCACCATCAGCTTCGCGACGATGCCGGTGAAGGCGATCAGCAGGATCACCGCGATGCCGGCGCCGATCGTCATGCCCCAGATGCGCTGCCGCGGCGCAAGACCGCGGCACGCCATCGCGATCACCAGCGCGTTGTCGCCGGACAACAGCACGTTGATCCAGATGATCTTGCCGACCGCAAACCAGAATGTCGGAGTTTGCAGATCGGCCTTGAATTGCGTCAGCAGGGCGCCGGCGCCGGCGGGATCGAAGACCTGCAATAGTCCGTTCACAGCCCGCCCCTGTTGGCCCGACGGCCCTCGCGGCTGTTCTCAGCTGAAGGGCGCGCCGAAATCCGCGTCAATCAGCCGACGATTTCGTTGCCCGAGAAAAACTGGGCGATTTCGATCGCGGCGGTCTCGGCGGCATCCGAACCATGCACCGAGTTCTCACCGATCGACTTCGCATGCAGCTTGCGGATGGTGCCGTCGGCGGCCTTGGAAGGATCGGTCGCGCCCATGACATCGCGATGCCTGAGCACGGCGTTTTCACCCTCGAGCACCTGGACGACGACCGGCGCGGAAATCATGAAATCCACCAGTTCGCCGAAGAACGGCCGCGCCTTGTGAACGGCGTAGAAGGTCTCGGCCTGCGCGCGGGTCATCCGAATGCGCTTCTGGGCCACGATACGCAGGCCCGCCTTCTCGATCAGCGCGTTGATCGCGCCGGTCAGATTGCGCTCGGTCGCGTCCGGCTTGATAATCGAAAAGGTGCGTTCAATCGCCATGATCTCGTCCTTGATAACCGCTGATGGGAGTTGCGGCGCTTATATCGGCGCCTTTGCGGGACGGCAAGCGATCCGGCGAAATGCCCGTGATCGCCCAGGGCCCCGGCCATCCGGCAACGCAGTCCATGCCCAAAATTACAGCGATTTCACCCAGATGAACCCATTCTGAAATGGCCGTGCCGCTCCGGTTCATTTTCTTCGGGCTAGCCTGCCCTCAACCGATCGCCTCCAGAGTCCCAAGGAGGCGTCAGGGACTGTGATCTCACCGGCGCTGGTGGCGCCAAACCTCGAGGAGACGACCCATGTTACGCAAACTCTCGCTTGTTGCAGTTGCAGCGGCTTCGCTCGGTGTGGCCGCGTTGGCGCCGACTTCGGCCTCGGCCTGGGGTGGCTGGCACGGCGGTGGCGGTTGGCACGGTGGTTGGCACGGCGGCTGGGGCGCCCCGCGCTTCTACGTCGGTGGCCCCAGCTATTACGGCTATGGCTACGGTTATGGCGGCTGCTATGCCCGGCGATTGGTTCCGACGCCCTGGGGACCACGCTGGCGCCTGATCAATCGCTGCTACTGATACGGATCCAGATGCCAAAGAGCCCCGGCCGCGCCAGCGCCGGGGCTTTTGCTGCCTGCACGGGAACCATTCCTCCGGCCTTCATGCTGTTTTCATGAAGCAGCACGCAATGTGTCAGGGGCACGAAACATTTTTGGCCGCCGCGAATTGATGCTGTGTCACCGAAAGCACGTCAGGCGGAACCGAGAATGAACAGCCAAATCAACGATGCCAGCGAGACGCTCGATCGGACGACAACCCGGTCGATTTGCGATGCCGTTGGCGAGCGGCTGCAACGCGACCTCCGCCCCGAAGCATTGCATCCGTCATCCCATCTCCAGCATCTGATGGATGAATTGCGTCAGCGGGACCACGAAACCCGGCCGCCGAACTAGCTGGCAAGCTGAAAAATCGGTCAAGATTTCGCCCATAAACGGGTTGCGTTTGGCCTCGGCAGCGGTGACAACGCCGCATGCTTTCAATCACCGACATATCGGTCCGGATCGCCGGACGGCTGCTGATCGACAATAGCTCCGTGCAGATCGTGCCCGGCGCGCGCGTCGGCTTCGTCGGCCGCAACGGTGTCGGCAAATCAACGCTGTTCCACGCCATTCGCGGCGAGTTGCCGCTGGAGGGCGGCAGCATCAGCATTCCGCCGCGGTGGCGCGTCGGCAGCCTCGCGCAGGAAGCGCCCGACGGACCGGAAAGCCTGCTCACCGTGGTGCTGAAGGCCGATCTGGAACGCGAAGCGTTGCTGCACGAAGCCGAAACCGCGCATGATCCGACCAGGATCGCCGACATCCAGACCCGGCTGGTGGACATCGATGCCCACTCGGCCCCTGCCCGTGCCGCCGCGATTCTCTCCGGCCTCGGATTTTCCACCGCCGACCAGGCGCGATCCTGTTCCGAATTCTCGGGCGGCTGGCGGATGCGCGTCGCGCTCGCCGCGACCCTGTTCGCAGCACCGGACTTGCTGCTGCTCGACGAGCCGACCAACTATCTCGATCTCGAGGGCACGCTGTGGCTCGAGGATCACCTTGCGAATTATCCGCGCACGGTGATCGTCATCAGCCATGACCGCGATCTGCTCGACACCTCGGTCGATCAGATCCTGCATCTCGATCGCGGCAAGCTGACGCTCTACAAGGGCACCTATTCGTCGTTCGAGGAACAGCGCGCGACCCGCGAAATGCTCGACGCCAAGCACGCCAAGCGGCAGGCCGACGAGCGCAAGCGGCTGCAGGCCTTCGTCGATCGCTTCAAGGCCAAGGCCTCCAAAGCCCGTCAGGCCCAGTCCCGCGTCAAGATGCTGGAACGGATGAAGCCCGTTACCGCGCTGGTGACGCAGGACGTGCGCGAAATCTCGTTTCCGACGCCGGAGAAGATGCTGTCGCCGCCGATTATCGCGGTTGACGATGTCTCGGTCGGCTATGATCCGAAAAAGCCGGTGCTCAATCGCGTCACGCTGCGCATCGATACCGACGACCGCATCGCCCTGCTCGGCTCCAACGGCAACGGCAAATCTACGCTGGTCAAGCTCTTGGCAGGCAAGCTGCCGCCGTTTTCCGGTCACGTCACCCGCGCGGAAAAACTGTCGGTCGGCTATTTCGCGCAGCATCAGGTCGATGAACTGAATCTCGACGGCTCGCCCTACGATCACGTCCGCAAGCTGATGCCGGATACGCCCGAGAGCAAGGTCCGCGCCCGCGTTGGCGCGATCGGCTTTTCCGGCAAGGCCGGCGATACCGTGGTCAGAAGCCTGTCGGGCGGTGAAAAAGCCCGGTTGCTATTGGGGCTGGCAACGTTCTTCGGCCCCAACATGATCATTCTCGACGAGCCCACCAACCATCTCGACATCGATAGCCGCGCGGCGCTCGCGGAAGCGATCAACGAATTTCCCGGCGCGGTCATCATGGTCTCCCATGATCGCTATCTGATCGAGGCCTGCGCCGATCAATTATGGGTGGTGGCCGATCAGGCCGTTACGAACTATGACGGCGACCTCGACGATTACCGGCGCATGGTGTTGTCGGCCCGCGGCATGCGCACCAATTCCCGCGACCGCGGCAGCAACGAGCGTGGCAATGGCCGCGACAAACCTCAGCGCGTCAAAGCTGAGAAACGCGTGCCGCTAAAGCAGAAGATTTCGGACGCCGAGGCCGAGATCGCCCGCATCAACGGCATTATTGCGAAAATCGATACGGCGCTGGCGCTGCCGGATCTGTTCAAGCGCGATCCGAAGCAGGCGGCCCAGCTCAGCAAGGCGCGCGCCGGCGCGGCGAGCGCGTTGTTGCGCGCTGAAGAGGAATGGCTGGCGGCAAGTTCGCAGTATGACGAAGCGACGGGCTGAGCTGATTTAGAATCGATCGATCGATCGCGCGACGATGGCCGCCTTACGTCGCCGCCGGCTTCTTCTTCACCTTGGGCTTTGCCACTTTCGGCGGCGCCACCGGCTCGGGCCCACGCTCGATCGAGGTCAGGCGTCCGGCGGTGAAGGTATAAATCCCGGCGCGCTGTCCCTGCGAATAGGTGATCACCGCCACCCGGTTGCCGCGCGCATTGTTCGACAGATTGACGTTGCCGGGCGCACCGATGCCACGCACGACGTCGCATTCGGTGTGACCGAGCGCCACCGTGCCGGTGGTCGTCGGCGGCGGCGCGCCGGCCGCGCCATCGGTCAGGGCGTTAGACCCGGCCGGAGGCGCCATTCCCGGGCAAAAACCGTCCGCGCTGACCAGATCGTCCGGCGAGATTGGCTTGTTCGGGGTCAGCGGCGGGGTTTCGATCGAAACGCTGCTGATCGTCAACCGGCCGGTCCGCGAAAACCACTCCGCATCCCTCGACAGAAGATCGGACTGAAACATATCGCCCGCACCCGCGCAGCCCGCCATCAGGGGGCCAAGCAGAAGCAACGCCAGCAGCGGCTTTCGATGAGCGTTCTTGTCTTGCACGATGAATTGAATTCCTGACCCGACCTTAAGCGGCTGTCCCACCATCACTTTGCGGCATGACCGTGGCTATCGGCAAGCCTGTCCGCCGAAACCGCAGATTATCATTAACCGCGGCAAATCGCTATTGCCGCCGCTGCCACCGGCCCCGCTCGTCGGCCTGCCAGTACGTGACCTCGAAGCCGCGCGTCCTGCAATCGGTCCATGCGCCGCGCGCCGCCGCCAGCGCCTCGCCGTCGTCGCCGTTAAAGACCACCACCAGCCGTTCATAGGCCTCCGAATCGGCCGGCAAGGCCGCGTTATCGACCAAAAACCTGACATTGGCCCGGTTCGGATTGCCCTCCTCCGTCATCAGCACGATGGGCTGTTCCGGCGCATCGCCGGCACGCCATGTCGCATGCGGCAAAAACGAATCGTCGCGATAGGTCCACAAATGAGCGTCGAGCGCATCGGCGCGCTCCTCCGAGGTCGACTGCACGACGACGCGCCAGCCGCGCTCCAGCGATTTCTCGAGCAGCGGCGGCAGCACGTTTTCGAGCGTCATGTCCTGCAGATGGTAGAACAGAACTTCAGTCATCCGGATTCAGCTATTTCTCGAGCTATTTCCTGGTTTCGTAGTACTCCGCAACCAGCCGCTCGAGCAGCCGCACGCCATAGCCCGACCCCCAGCTGTGATTGATCTCGGTTTTCGGCGCGCCCATCGCGGTTCCCGCGATATCGAGATGGGCCCAGGGCGTATCGTTGACGAAGCGCTGCAGGAACTGAGCCGCCGTGATCGAGCCGCCGTGGCGGCCGCCGGTATTCTTCATGTCGGCGAATTGCGAGTCGATCTGCTTGTCGTATTCCGAACCGAGCGGCATGCGCCAGACCTTTTCCCCGGTCTCGGTTCCGACCTTTGACAACCGTTCGGCCAATTCGTCGTTGTTGGAAAACATGCCGGCATATTCGGTGCCGAGCGCAACCATGATCGCGCCGGTCAGGGTGGCGAGATCGATCATGAATTTCGGCTTGAACTTCTTGGCCACGTACCAGAGCACGTCGGCCAGCACCAAACGTCCTTCGGCGTCGGTGTTGATGATCTCGATGGTCTGGCCGGACATCGAAGTGACGATGTCGCCGGGGCGCTGCGCGTTGCCGTCGGGCATGTTCTCGACCACGCCGATGGCGCCGACCACATTGACCTTGGCCTTGCGCGCCGCCAGCGCGTGCATCAGTCCGACCACGCAGGCGGCACCGCCCATGTCGCCCTTCATGTCCTCCATGCCGCCGGCGGATTTGATCGAAATGCCGCCGGTGTCGAAACAAACGCCCTTGCCGATGAAGGCTACCGGAGCATCGCCGCGCTTGCCGCCGTTCCAGCGCATGATCACGGTGCGGCCGGGCTG
>Ga0302314_10013642_pt1 | contig 13946 bp, 15 predicted proteins | sample III_Palsa_N2_3_FD_200533 | JGI IMG/M metagenome (GOLD analysis project Ga0302314, IMG submission 200533) | Peat permafrost microbial communities from Stordalen Mire near Abisko, Sweden - III_Palsa_N2_3 | ecosystem: Environmental > Terrestrial > Soil > Palsa > Peat permafrost | place: Sweden... | reverse complement strand
CTCAGATCCTGGGAGGAGCGGTTCGGGACCCGGTTGCTCCGGATCGGCTCCGACGCCGTTCTCCAGGTGCTCGCCGAGCGGCCGCCGAGGACGCGGGAACGCGCCACGCGACTCGCGGCCGAGTTCTACGCGTTCGCCGACGAGATCGACCATAGCGCTGCCTACACCGTGAGCAGCATCGCCGCGCGCCTGGTCGGCGCGCCCGTCTGGACCTTCTGGTGGGATTAGCGGGCTGACCGCGTGTTTGCGGGCACCCATCTGTACGAAGGCACCAACCCGGCCGGGCAGACTGCCCGGGTTTTGGGCCGGCGTCCAGGCAACGGGCCGGTTCTGGTCGCGATTGCGCAACGAGCAGGCCGCAGTCCAGCGTGTCTCTTCCCACCGGCGCCGCTGGCGATTTAGTCTTCGGGCAGTCCGGGCCAGGGGAAGCACCAGGGGAAGTACCCGTCATGCCCGGATACCAGCAATAAGGCCTGTGGAGGAAACGGTGAAACCTACCGCGTTGATAACCGCGGTCGCGGCGAGTGCGGCGACCCTGCTGATCGCCGCGTGCGGCAGCAGTTCGAGCAGCGCGAGCAGCTCGGCCAGCGCCGGAGCCAGCGCCAGCACGTCGGCGTCGGCGGCGGCGTCGAGCCCGGCTAGCGCATCGACCACGACTGGCGCGTCGACAACGGGCAAGTTCCTCGGCTGCATGGTCACCGACACCGGTGGCATCAACGACAAGTCGTTCAACCAGTCGGCCTGGCAAGGCATGCAGGAGGCCGCCGCGGCCAATCCGAACATCACGGTGAAGTACCTGCCGTCGACGTCGGAGAGCGACTACGTGCCGAACATCAACCAGTTCATCAGCGAGAAGTGCGGCATCATCGTCACGGTGGGCTTCGCGATGGCCGACGCCACCGAGGCCGCGGCGAAGGCGCACCCGACGCAGGACTTCTCGATCGTGGACAACGCCTACTCGCCGGTCATCAAGAACATCGACGCGCTAGTGTTCAACACCGTGCAGGATGGATTCCTCGGCGGTTACCTGGCGGCCGGCATGACGAAGACCGGCAAGGTCGCGACGTTCGGCGGGGCGGAGTACCCGACGGTGACCATCTACATGGACGGGTTCTGGGACGGCGTCCAGTACTACAACCAGAAGCACGGCACCAAGGTGCAGGTGCTCGGCTGGAACGAGCAGACCCAGAAGGGCGAGTTCACCGGCGACTTCACCAACGAGACCAAGGGCCAGACGGTCACCCAGACCTTCATACAGGAAGGTGCCGACATCATCTTCCCGGTCGCGGGCAATGTCGGTCTCGGCGCCGCCAAGGCGGTCCAGCAGGCGGACGCTCAGGGCGGCAAGGTCAACATGCTCTGGGTGGACACCGACGGCTGCATCAGCGCGGCGCAGTACTGCAAGTACTTCATCAGCAGCGTGACCAAGGGCATCCAGGCCGCGGTGAAGAACGCGGTGGTCACGTCGGCGGGCGGCACGTTCAAGGGCGGCGACTACATCGGGACCCTCGCCAACGGCGGCGTGCTGCTCTCGCCGTTCCACGACTTCTCCAGCTCCGTGCCCGCAGCGCTGCAGGCCGAGCTGAAGACCATCGGGGCCGAGATCGAAAGCGGAGCGATCAAGACTCCGACGAAGAGCCCGGTTAGCTGAGCGCGGTCGATAACACGTGGAACTAGAGCTCAGGGGCATCACCAAGAGGTTCGGTCCCCTCGTGGCCAACGACGAGATCAGCCTTTCGGTGGCCCCTGGGCAGGTCCACGCCCTGCTCGGTGAGAACGGGGCAGGGAAGACCACGCTGATGAACGTCCTGTTCGGGCTGATGAAGCCCGACGAGGGCGCGATTTACATAGATGGCAAGGCGGCGAGCTTCCACTCGCCTAAGGACGCGATCGCGGCCGGCATCGGCATGGTGCACCAGCACTTCATGCTGGTGCCGGTCTTCACGGTCGCGGAGAATGTCACGCTCGGAATCGAGCAGGCCGGCCCGGCCGGCCTGCTCGACCGGCGCAAGACGCGGCGCGACGTCCGCGAGCTCTCGCACCGCTACGGTCTAGACGTGGATCCCGACGCGCTGGTCGAGGACCTGCCGGTCGGCATCCAGCAGCGGGTCGAGATCGTCAAGGCCCTCGTCCGCGAGGCGAAGGTCCTGATCCTCGACGAGCCGACCGCGGTGCTCACCCCGGCGGAGAGCGAGGAACTGTTCCGCATCGTCCGCCAGCTTCGCGACGGCGGCACGTCGATCATCTTCATCTCGCACAAGCTCAAGGAAATCCAGTCCATCGCCGACACCATCACCGTGCTCCGCCGGGGCAAGGTCGTCGGCCAGCGCACCCCGCCCGCCACCGAGGACGACCTCGCGTCGCTGATGGTCGGCCGGGACGTGCAGCTCCGGGTCAGCAAGGACGCGGCCGCCCCGGGTGAGGTGGTCCTCGACGTCGAGGACCTGACCGTGGTCGGAGAGCACGGCACCCTCCCGGTGAACGGCCTGTCCTTCCAGGTGCGGGCGGGCGAGATCCTGGGGATCGCCGGCGTCCAGGGCAACGGGCAGACCGAGCTGTGCGAGGCGCTGCTCGGGGTGCGGCCCAGCGCGGCGGGCACGATCACCCTGAACGGCCGCGACCTTACCCACGCGTCGCCGCGCGACCGGCTGCGGGCTGGCGTCGCCTACATCCCCGAGGACCGCACCGAAGACGGCCTCGTCGGGTCGTTCTCGGTAGCCGAGAACCTCGTCCTCGACATGTACGACCGGAAGCCGTTCTCCTCCGGCATCAACCTCAACCTCCCGGAGATCGCCAAGAACGCGGCCGAGCGCATCACCGAGTTCGACGTCCGCACCGGGTCGGCCTCGACCCCGGCCGGCACGCTGTCCGGCGGCAACCAGCAGAAGGTCATCCTGGCCCGGGAGCTCGGCCGCGAGCACAAGGTGCTGATCGCCAGCCAGCCCACCCGCGGCCTCGACGTCGGCTCCATCGAGTTCGTGCACCGCCGGATCGTCGAGCAGCGCGACCACGGCGTCGCGGTGGTGATCGTCTCCTCCGAACTGGACGAGATCTACGCCCTGGCCGACCGGATCGCGGTCATGTACGAAGGCAAGATCACTGGCTTCCGCGACCCCGACGTGCCCACCGCCGAGCTCGGGCGGCTGATGGCCGGCGGCGTTGACGCCGCGCCGGCGGTGCCCGCGGAGGCCATAGCGCCGGAAGCGGCCGCTCCTGAAGTCAGCCCCGTGCAGGAGGAGATGTGACCACGCCGCCGCCGGCGGAACCGCCCGCGACGCCGCCCGCCGGGACGGGGAAATCGGGCGAGGAGAGTCGCCACCGCCCGTTCTCGGAAATCTTTAAAGAATCCTTCCTTGAGGGCAACACCGTCACGGTGACGGTGCTCGCGCTGTTCACCGCCACCGTGCTCGGCGGCCTGCTCTGCGCGTTCACGAATCCGACGGTGCTCCACGCTTCGGCGGGCAACATGCTCGGGCAGGCGTGGGACGTCGCCTCCGGCACCTACGTGGCGCTGTTCGAGGGGTCGGTGTTCAACCCGCACACCGTCGCGGCGCTGTTCCAGCAGGCCTCGCTGTCCACCGCGGTGCACGACGGATACCTGTCCGCGGTCTTCAACCCGCTGTCAGAGACCGCCGTGCAGGCGACGCCGCTGATCTTGACCGGGCTCGCGGTGGCCCTCCCCTACCAGGCGGGCCTGTTCAACATCGGCGGGCAGAGCCAGTTCATCGGCGGCGCCATCATGGCCGCCTGGCTGGGCTACGACCTGAGCCTGCCGTTCTTCGTGCACGTGGTCGTCTGCGTCATCGGCGGGTTCGTCGGCGGCGCGGTGATCGGCTGGCTGACCGGCGAGATCAAGGCCCGCACCGGCGCGCACGAGGTGATCGTCACGATCATGCTCAACTACGTCATGCAGTACTTCCTCGCCTACCTGCTGTCCTCCCAGTCGCTGCTGCAGGCGTCCGGCTCGCCGAACCCGATCACGCCGCCGATCGCGTTCAACGCGCACCTGCCGCTGCTGGCCGGCACCAACCTGCGGATCAACACCGGGTTCCTGATCGCGCTGGCCTGCGCGTTCGGTGTCTGGTGGCTGCTGAACCGGACCACGACCGGGTTCGAGTTCCGCTCGGTCGGCGCCAACGCGTCCGCCGCGCGGGTGGCCGGGATGAAGGTGGAGCGGAGCTGGGCGCTGGTGATGCTGACGGCCGGCGGCCTGGCCGGGCTGGCCGGCTCCGCGGTCATCCAGGGCACCGACTTCACCCTGAACCCGAACAGCTACGGCACCTACGGGATCGACGCGATCACCGTCGCCTTGCTGGGACGGGGCAAGCCCGGCGGAGTGGTGGCGGCCGGACTTCTGTTCGGCGCGCTGCACGCGGGATCTCCGGGGATGCAGACATCTACCTCCACGCCGGTGCAGATCGTCCAGGTGCTGCAGGCGCTCATCGTCATGTTCGTCGCGGCGCCGCCGCTGATCCGTGCCCTGTACCGGCTCCGGGCCTCGCGGTCAGGCGGGGTCGGCACGACTGTGTCCAAGGGGTGGAGCGCGTGACCTCGTCCTCGACGGCCCGGCTGCCGGTGCTGCTGACGCCCGGGCCCGGAGCGGGATCGGGTGCGTCGTGGGGCGGGCGGTTCGCCGCGCCGGTCACGTTCGCGCTGTTCGGCCTGGTCGACATCCTGGTCTTCGGCACCCACGCGCACGGCTCGGCCACCTTCTCCTTCACGCCGGAGTTCGCGAAGGTCACGCTGCCGAACCTGGTGCTGAACGGGGCGGGAACCGCGTACTTCTGCGGGGCCGCCTCCCTGCTGCTCGCGGCCGCGCGCTTCCTGACCGCCCTGGGCCGCTTGCCGCTGGGGCGCACGGTGCACCGGGTGATGCTCGGCCTGCTGCTGTTCTTCTTCGTGATCGCGCTGCTGGCCTGGTCCGACGCGGGCCAGTCGATCTCGTTCAACGTGGTGAACCTGCTGTCCGGCACGCTCAACGACTCGATCCCGATCATGCTCGGCGCGCTGACCGGCGTGATCTGCTCCCGGTCCGGAGTGATCAACATCGCCATCGAAGGGCAGCTGCTGCTCGGCGCGTTCTGCGCGGCGATCGCGACGTCGGTGACCGGGTCGCTGTGGCTCGGGCTGCTGTGCGGGGCCCTGGCCGGGTCCCTCGTGGGCATCCTGCTCGCGGTGTTCGCCATCGCCTACGCGGTGGACCAGGTGGTCCTCGGCGTCGTGCTCAACACGCTGGTGCTCGGCCTCACCGGCTACCTGTACAACGCGATCATGGTGCCCTACGGCAACACGCTGAACAACCCGATCACGTTCAACCCGTGGAAGGTCCCGCTGCTCGGCGACATCCCGATCATCGGGCCGGTCTTCTTCGATTCGACGGTGTTCCTGTACCTCACGTACCTGCTGCTCGCCGTGGTGCAGATCGGGCTGTTCCGTACCCGGTGGGGCCTGCGCACCCGGGCCGTCGGCGAGCATCCGGTCGCCGCCGACACCGTGGGCATCCGGGTTCTCGCGCTTCGGTACCAGAACGTCATCATCGCGGGCCTGATCGCCGGGATCGGCGGGGCGTACTTCACGATCGGCTCGGTCGGCTCGTTCGGCATCGACATGACCTCGGGCGAAGGCTACATCGCCCTCGCCGCCATGATCTTCGGGCGGTACACGCCATTCGGCGCCATCTGCGCCGCGCTGCTGTTCGGCTTCACGACGCAGCTGCAGTCCATCCTGTCCAGCCTCAACGTGCCGATCCAGTCCAACCTGCTGCTGCTCACCCCGTACGTGGTGACGATCATCGTGGTCGCGGGGCTGATCGGCAAGGTGCGCGGCCCGCGCGCGGAAGGCATCGCGTTCACCAAGTCTTAGCCCGCGCCGAACACGATGCAGGCGAAGCACGCGTTCTTCCCGCTGTCGGTGTGCACGACAAGCAAGGTCGACCTGAACGTCCGGCGGGTCCAGGCTGGCCTGTGACCGGTCAGAGCCCCCAGCGGAGCTGGTTGAGCATCATGGTGCTGGCGATCGGCGGGTCGGCCTCGGCGGCGAGGTGATCGAGCATGCTCTCGTAGCTGGCCACCTCGGACGGACCGGACGGGTAGCTGGCGCTGGTGAGCTGCTCGAGGTACACCACGTCGCGAAGCTGCTGTTCCTGCGCGAAGCGCAGCAGGATCACCGAGCCGCCGCGGAGGGCGTGCCCGCCGGCCCGGAACGGCAGGATCTGGATGTTGACGTGGCGGAGCTCGGCCAGCTCGGTCAGGTGCTCGAGCTGCGCGCGCATGACCCCGGGGCCGCCGACCGGGCGGCGCAGCGCCGCCTCGTCGATCACGGCCCACAGGCGCGGCGGCTCGGCCCGGTGCAGGACCTCCTGGCGGCGCAGCCGGACCGCGAGCCGCCGCTCGGCCCAGTCAGCCCGGTCGGCCCGGCTGGCTCGTCTGGCGGTTCGCTCGCCGGCCGGGCCGCTGGGCAGGCCGATGACCGCCCGGGCGTAGTCCGGGGTCTGCAGCAGGTCGGGGATCAGGTGGGCGTCGTAGCCGCGGATGAGCGTGGCGGCCTGCTCGAGCCCGAGGTAGGGCCGCGTCCAGGCGGGCACCGCGTCGCCGTACTGCCGCCACCAGTCGGGGACGCTGCCGTGACGGGACAGCTCGAGCAGGCTCTCGCGTTCCGCCTCGTCGCTGGCACCGTAGAACGCGAGCAGGTCGGTCAGGTCCGTCGTCTTGATCGCGGTGCGGCCGAGCTCCACGCGAGCGATCTTCGACGCCGACGACCGGATCGCGGTACCGGCTTCCTCGCGGGATCTGTCCGCTTCCCCGCGCAGGCGGCGCAGCCGCGTTCCCAGCCGGATCCGCGCGGCCGCCGGTCCCCCGTCGACCTCGCCGGGCCGAGTTTCCTCCCGCTGATTAAGCGCCGTGTATGTCACGGTCAAATCATCTCATTTCATCTGCGGGCAAGGTGGCCGATACGCACAGGTAACAAAAGTGATAGATGGCGCATCGGGGGCACGGCGTGCCGTTTGAGCGGCACCCGGTGCCAATTCCTCGTGCGTTATGGCCGAAAGGTCTACATTGCGCGGTAACGGCGTGTACCAGGAGATTCCCGCGATTGAGGAGATTCCCCCGTGACTGAGGAAACACCGATCCGACGATCGACATTTCCGTCCCGCATTCCGCCCGAATCTGGAATTACTGGCTCGGCGGCACGGACAACTACCCGGTCGACCGCGGGCGCTGCTGACCAGCTCGCCCGGGCCACAGTGGCGCCCCGACCCCAGCCCGTTCCCGCCGGCTCACGTCGGCACCCTCGCCGGCGTCGGGCGCGAGGACGGGCGGGGATATGACCTGGGTCATCTAGACGACACGTGTCCGTTAGTTGTAGCTTGGGGCCATGACGGTCGATGAAGACCCAGGTCAGGGCGGTCCGCGGGGCCGGTCCACGATCGGGAGCAGCGATCCCCGGGCCGTGCGGACCCGGAGCAAGCTCATCGACGCCTTCCACGCCGCGATCACCGAGGCCGACCCGAGCACGATGTCGGTCAGCTCGCTGACCCAGGCCGCCGGGGTGAACCGGACCTCGTTCTACAGCCACTTCTCCTCGCCCGAGGACCTGGCGATCCACGCGCTGAGCGAGCTCTTCGACGTGGTCGGCAACGCCGACATCGCGCGGCGCGGCCCCGGCGGCGTGCCCGGGGCGGAGGCCAGCCGCCGGGCGCTGCGGGACATCGTCTCCTTCGTCTGGGAGCGCCGCGAGTCCTACGCCCGGGTGCTCGGCCCGGGCGCGGCGCCGCGCCTGCTGCGGGCGGTCTCTGAGGCCTTCAGTGAACGGACCGTGGCGTCTCTCGAACGCCTGGATTCCCGTCCACCGGGGGCGGACCCGCGGGTCACCGCGCGGTTCCTGGCGGGCGGCGTCCTCGGGGTGATCGGGGCCTGGATCGCCGACCCGAACCCGGAGTGGACACCCGATGACCTGGTGGAGGCGCTGGTCCAGTGCCTGCCCGGATGGCTGAACGCCGACTGACTGAGATAACGACTGAGAGGAAGTACATCATGGGGCTGCTTGACGGCAAGGTCGCCTTCATCACCGGCGCCGCCCGCGGCCAGGGGCGCAGCCACGCGCTGACCCTGGCCCGGGAGGGCGCGGACATCATCGCGGTGGACATCTGCCGCCAGGCCCAGACCGTCCCGTACCCGATGGCCACCCCGGATGACCTGGCCGAGACGGTCAAGGAGGTCGAGGCGCTCGACCGGCGGATCATCGCCTCCGAGGTGGACGTGCGTGACCTGGCCGCGCTGACCGCCGCGGTCAACGAGGGCGTCGCCGAGCTCGGCCGGCTCGACATCGTGCTGGCCAACGCGGGCATCTCGACCCCCGCGCCCACGCTGGAGATGGACGAGCTGGTCTGGGACGAGATGATCGAGATCAACCTGACCGGCCAGTGGAAGACGATCAGGGCCTCGGTCCCGCACATCATCGCCGGCGGCCGGGGCGGGTCGGTCGTGATCACGAGCTCGCTGGCCGCCATCTACGCCAACGCCAACACCGCCCACTACTCGGCGGCCAAGGCCGGCCTGGTGGCCCTGATGAAGGTCATGGCCAAGGAGCTGGCCCCGCAGAGCATCCGGGTCAACACGATCCACCCCACCACGGTGGCCACGGACATGATCCTCAACGAGCCGACGTACCGGCTGTTCCGCCCGGACCTGGAGAACCCGACCCGGGAGGACTTCGAGGTGGCCGCGCGCACGCTGAACAAGCTGCCGGTCGCGGCGATCGAGCCGGCCGACATCTCCAACGCGATCTTGTACCTGGTCAGTGACGCCGGCCGGTACGTCACCGGCATCACCCACGTCGTCGACGCCGGGGGCCAGCTCTGACCGGCGTAAACGCCAGGTGTGAAGACCGCTCGCCCGGGTAGCCAGGGATCTCCATTCCGACTTCACGGGGGAGTTCCGGATCTATGGCAGCAGTATCCGCCGGCCAGCGCGCGGCCCTGGCCTTCACCGCGGTGGTAGAGGCCGGGCGGCTTGACCTCCCGCTGCCCGGCTCGGGCCGGACCAAGGACCGCCTGGCCGCGTTCGCCGTCCTCGCCGAGGAGGACCTCTCCCTGGTCCGGCTGGCCGAAGGGCACGCCGACGCCGTCGCGATCTTGGCCGAGCTCGGCGAGGATCCGCCGCCGCCGGGCAGCCGGTGGGGCGTGTGGGCGGCGAACCCGCCGGGCCCGGCGCTGACCGCCGTGCGGGCCGGGGGCCAGTGGCGGCTGCGCGGCACCAAGCAGTACTGCTCCGGCGCCCGGGCCTGCACGCACGCGCTGGTCACGGCGGCGGCCGAGGACGGGATGCGGCTGTTCGCGGTCGCCGTGGCCGGCCTGGCCCCGCGACCGGGCAGCTGGCCGGCCACCGGCATGGCCGGGAGCGACACGCTGGACGTCGGCTTTCCCGATGTCGCCGCCGAGCCGGTGGGACCGCCCGGCGGGTACACCGACCGGCCGGGGTTCAGCCACGGCGGGGTGGGCGTCGCCGCCTGCTGGTACGGCGGCGCCCGGGGCGTCGGGCAGACGCTGCTGCACGCGGCGGCCAAGCGGGACGTCGGGCCGCACGCGCTCGCTCACCTGGGGGCCGTCGACATCGCCCTGCGCACGGCGCGGACCGCCCTCGACCAGGCGGCCGACGAGATCGACGCCGACCCGGCGGACCTGCGGCACGAGGGCGGCGCCCGGGCGCTGCGGGTCCGGGCGCTGACCGAATCGGTCGCCACCGACGTGATGGGCCGGGTCGGCCGCGCGCTCGGGGCCGGGCCGCTCGGCCACGACGAGGCGCATTCCCGCGCGGTCGCCGACCTCACCGTCTACCTGCGCCAGCACCACGCCGAACGGGACCTGGCCGCCCTGGGCGCGATCGTCGCGGAACGGGGCGTCGCGTGGTGAGCCCGATCGACGCGCCGGGTACCGCCGAGGCGACCTGGGCCGGCTGGGCCCGGCTCGGCGCGCTTCCCGTCGCCGACATCACCCGGTGGCGCAGCGCCGTCATCCTCGCCGCGCACCCCGACGACGAGGTCCTCGGGGCGGGCGGGCTGATCGCCGCCCTGGCGGCGGCGGGCGCGCGGCTGCGGCTGGTGGCGGTCACCGACGGCGAGGCGTCCCACCCGGGACATCCCGCGCCCGGCGAGCTGGCGCGGCGGCGGACGGCCGAGACCACGGCGGCGCTGCGCGTCCTCGGCGCGGCCAAGGCCGAGGTCATCCGGCTGCGGCTGCCCGACAGCGGCCTGTCGTCACGGGAAGCCGAGATCGCCGCGCGGCTGTCCGCGCTCGCCGACGGGTTTGACGTCTGCCTCGCGCCCTGGACAGGCGACGCGCACCCCGATCACGAGGCCGTCGGCCGGGCGGCTCGCCGCGCGGGCCCGCCGGTGCTGCTCTACCCGGTCTGGATGTGGCACTGGTCGTTCCCCGGCGACCCCGCGGTCGCCTGGGACCAGGCCGTCCAGGTACCGCTCCCGCCCGGCATCGCGGCCTGCAAGCGGCTGGCGATCCGGTGCTTCCACAGCCAGCTCAGCCCGCGCGAGGGCACGGGACCTGTGCTGTCCCCCGAGACGATCGCCCATTTCACCCGCGAGGCCGAGGTGTTCTTTCCCGTGAGCCAGTCCCAGTGACCCGCGCATGACCGTCAGCCCTGAGTACTTCGACAGCCTCTACGCCGCCTCCCCCGACCCGTACGGCTTCACGACCCGCTGGTACGAGCAGCGCAAGTACGCGGTGAGCCTGGCCCTGCTTCCCCGCGAGCGCTACCGCGACGCGTTCGAGCCGGGCTGCTCGGTCGGGGTGCTCACGCGGCTGCTGGCGCCCCGCTGCGGCCGGCTGCTGGCTTGTGACGGCGCCGCGGCCGCCGTCGGCCAGGCGGCCGAGCGGACAAGCGCGCTGGAGAACGTCCGCGTCGAGCGGCGCGCGCTCCCCGGCGACTGGCCGCCCGGGGAATTCGACCTGATCGTCGCGTCCGAGCTGCTCTACTACTTCGCCGATCAGGACCTGGACCAGATCCTCGGCCAGGTGGTGGCCGGGCTGCGGCCGGACGGTCACCTGCTCGCCGTGCACTGGCGCCACGAGGCGTCCAACCACCCGCGCAGCGGCGACAACGTGCACGCGATCCTGGCCGCCCACGACGGCCTGGCCCGCCTGGCCGGGTACCGCGACCCCGACTTCCTGGCCGAGGTCTACACCCCCGCGGGCGGCGACCGGCGCTCGGTGGCCGCGGCCGAGGGCCTCGTTTGATTCAGGCGGTCGGCGTGGTCGTGCCGGCACACGACGAAGAGGACCTGCTGCCGGACTGCCTGGCCGCCATAAAGCGGGCGGAATCCGCGCTCGCCGGCCTCCCGGTGCACCTGGTCGTGGTGGCGGACGCCTGCGGCGACCGGACGGCGGAGGTGGCCCGCGCGGCCGGGGCCACCGTGGTGGAGATCGGCGCGCGCAGCGTCGGCGCGGCCCGGGCGGCCGGAATGCGCAAGGTGCTGCGCCGGACGGCGCACCTCGATCGCTCGTCGGTCTGGCTGGCGACGACGGACGCCGACACCCTGGTCCCGCCGGACTGGCTGAGCGCGCAGCTCGGGTGCGCCGCGGCGGGCTGGGAGGCGGTGGTCGGCACGGTGCTCGTCGCCGACTGGTCGGAGCACTCGCCGGCCGTCCGCCGCCGGTTCGAGCGGCGCTACGGCGACACCAGCGGCGGCCACCCGCACGTGCACGGGGCCAACCTGGGCTTCACCGCGCGGGCTTACCTCGACGCGGGCGGCTTCGGCCCGCAGCCGACGGCCGAGGACCACGCGTTCGTGGGGTCACTGGCGGCCGCCGGCGGGCGGATCCTGCGGAGCGGCGAGATAAGCGTGGTGACGTCGGCTCGCCGCGCGGCCCGCGCGCCGCTGGGCTTCGGGCACCTGCTCGCCCGGCTGGCCGACGCCTAGCTCAAAGCCGACCCTGTTCTCCACCGCCTTGATGTGGCTGCTGGCCCAGCTGTTCGAAGGGGCGACCAAACCCTTCGTGACCTCGGTGGCGCAGACCGTCCGCCTGATCCGCTCCAAGGGCGTGGGCGTCTACTTCATCACCCAGACGCCCAAGGACGTGCCGAGCGAGATCCTCGGCCAGCTCGGCAACCGGGTCCAGCACGCCCGGCGCGCGTTCACGCCCGAGGACGCCAAGGCCCTGAAGGCCACCGTCTCCGCGTTCCTCGGGTCCAAAGAGGGCAAGCAGATACAGAAGGAAGTCGTGCGGGGTGTCTTCGGCATGCTCAAGAAACGGCTGTGAGCACCGCCGGGGCCTGACGTCTACGTCGCCGGGCCCTCCCCGTCCGGGAACTCGTCCGGCGTGACCTCGGCTTGCGCCCGGCCAGGTGCACCGAGAGCGGCCAGCTGGCCAGCGCGATGATGGCGACGATGACGATCACGATGATCACGATCGCGGATGTGTGCATTCTTGTCCCCCTGTTGCTTGATCATTTCTGCGGTCAGGTCCCGGTCGCCGCCTCGAGGTAGCCGATCATCCGGCTGAGCAAGCCGGTGGCGTGCTCGAGATCCGACGAGACCGGCGACGGCGGGTCAGGCGGCAGGCGGTCGAGGAGGCGGAGGCCTGGGCAGAACAGCTCGGCCAGCTGGGCGCAGATCGTGGCGGCGTCGCGCACGGCCCGGGGGCTGAGGGTCCACAGGACCTCGAAGCGACGATCGGCGTCGGCGGTGCCCTGCTGGCCCGGGAACTCCCACGCGGTGAGGCAGGCGGAATAGTCGCGGGCCTCGCAGACCAGCGTCCACTCGCGGAGCAGCGGAGCGCCGGCCGGGACCGGCACCTCCACCAGGGAGGCGTAGGGCGCGGGCGCCTCGGTGAAGTCGGCGAAGACCACGGTCACCCAGGCGGTGCGGGCCAGTTCGGTCCAGCGGTCCCGCGAGCGGCGGTAGTAGCGCTGGCGCTGAAAGCTGCCGAACAGCAGCGCCTGCTCGGCGCGCGCGCAGTACTCGTCTTCCATGGCCCGGGTCAGGGCGAGCAGCGTGCTCTTGCGGACGACCTGGGGCAGCAGGTCGGGGTGGCGGCGGCGCAGGCCGGCGAAGACCGAGGATTCGGCTTCGGCGCCGCGCGAAGTGGCCCGGGCGATGGCGGCTTCCAGGCTCATCCCGGCGGCCCGCTGGCGCAGGATCTCCTGGACCACGGCGACGTCGCCGTGGTCGTAGCGGCGGTGCCCGCCTTCCAGCCGCCGCGGCCGGGGGAATCCGTAGCGGGACTCCCAGCTGCGCAGCGTCGCGGCCGGCACCGCCGTGCGCTCGGCGAGTTCGCCGATGGCCAGTCCGCTCCCCGGTTCGCTCACGATGCATAACCTCTTCAGCTTGCCTAGATTTATTTACAATTTATGCCCAATTCTGGGGCATGATCAAGCCCGGCTCACCGCGACCGCCCCTCGCCGCCCTCTTGCCTCCCCTAACGGGACTTAGTACCATCCGGGTGATACTAAGTACCGGAGGGAACGCTGCATGTCGGACATCACACGGGTTGGCGTCATCGGGTGCGGCCTGATGGGGGCGGGGATCGCCGAGGTCTGCGCCCGCGCCGGCCTCGACGTGCTGGTCCGCGAGATCGATGAGCGGGCCGCCGCCGCGGGCCGGGCGCGGATCGAGAAGTCGCTGGGCCGCGCCGTGCGGGCCGGGAAGCTGGCCGGCCCGGACCGCGACGCCGCGCTCGAGCGGATCGCGGTCACCACCGACGTCGGCGACCTCGCGGACCGGGACCTGGTCATCGAGGCCGCCACCGAGGACCCGGACGTGAAGACCGCGCTGTTCGCCGCCCTGGACGCGGCGGTCAAGCGGCCCGACGCGATCCTGGCGACCAACACCTCGTCGATCCCCATCGCCCAGGTCGCCAGCGCCACCACCCGGCCGGCTCAGGTCATCGGCCTGCACTTCTTCAACCCCGTGCCGGTGCAGAACCTGGTCGAGCT
>Ga0302314_10013641_pt1 | contig 13946 bp, 12 predicted proteins | sample III_Palsa_N2_3_FD_200533 | JGI IMG/M metagenome (GOLD analysis project Ga0302314, IMG submission 200533) | Peat permafrost microbial communities from Stordalen Mire near Abisko, Sweden - III_Palsa_N2_3 | ecosystem: Environmental > Terrestrial > Soil > Palsa > Peat permafrost | place: Sweden... | reverse complement strand
TACGGCTACACACCCGGCTCAGGTTGCGGAGGGGGCTTGGAACCCTCGTTCTTCGCGGCCGACCTCGACGCGGACACCCCGCGCACCAAACCGGTCACTGGATTCGACGACAACGGAGAGCGGGCCAGGCCCTCCGACTTCCCCTACCTCGTCTCAACGAAGGACCCGCAGGTCTTCGACGTCGACGCAGCCACAGCGGCCCAGAACGTCACCTGGTACCTCACCCTGGTCTGGAGCGTCGGCAACCGCCAGGGATCGCTGCGTATCGACGACCACGGCCACCCGTTCCGCACCGTCGGCCTGCACGGTCTCCCCACGTACGGCTACAACGGCACGGAGTGGACGCCGTCTCCAGCGGAATGACGTGGTGGCGACAGCCCAGGGTCCGGAGGGTGACGGTGCCGCGCGTGGGTCATCCGTGGCAGGAGGCGGCGAGGAGGAGCAGCAGGATCGCGATGGCGATGAAGGCGAGGCAGCCGCTGCCGCCGCCCGGGTTCTTGCGGTTGGTCTCGACGCGACCGCCGGGGGCGATCGCCGGGTGGTTGTGGGCGTAGTGCTCGATCTGCTGCTGCTCGCCCTGGGACTCGGTGCCCCAGGTGGTCTTGAAGCCGCATTCGCCGCACCAGTAGCGGTATGCCATGTCGGTTCCTCAACTGTGCTTGTCGGAAGGTGGGTTGCTCGTGCTGTCCGGTCGGGGTCCATGTCCGGCGCCAGCACACGGTGTAGCCGGGGGGACGGGTGGTCGCCGGGGCGCCAGTACCTGGAGCCGTCGCTGCCGCCGAAAGCAGTGGCCCTGGCCAGTGAGATTGGCGTTCACGCCGAGCGGAGCACAGGTCAGCAGACCGGCCATACGTGACCGGTGGTCACGGTAGGCTCACCGGCAGCCGAATTCGCCAGTCGATGGGACACCGGAATGACGGATCAGCTCGGCACACTGCTCCGTCGGCTGCGGATTCAGTCGGGGCTCACACAGGAGCAGTTATCGGAACGCTCCGAGGTGAGCGTGCGCACGATCCGCCGGCTGGAGACGAACAAGTCCACCGATCACCGGCTCGGAACCATCGAGCGGCTGGCGGCTGCCCTGGAGGTCGGGCCCGAGGACCACCAGCGGCTGATGGCCACCCTCGCGAACCCGCCGGAATCCGATCCCGGTCCCGGTGAACGGGTTCCCAGCCCCGTCCCCGTCCCGGCCTCGGCCCCCGTCCGCGACGCGCTCACTGACGCCGCGCAGGAACTCGCGAGAGAAGTAAGGCGTCGTTGGCGGCGCGAGGAGGAACAGCGCCAGGTGCACGACCCCTTTCCGCTGCCGGTGCGGTGGGAACAGGCGCTGGCACCCCTGACGGACCTTCCGCAGAACTTTCAGCTTCTCGAGCCCGGAGCCGCGTTACCCCCGGTACAGCTGAGCGGTGAGCTGCGGGACGTGACCGAGATCTACAGGCGGATCCGCTCCGGGCGGCTGGTGGTTCTCGGCCGGGCCGGCTCGGGCAAGTCGATCCTGGCGATCAGATTCCTCCTGGAGTTCCCCAAGACCCCCTCTCTTCCCCAACGAGCGCCGGTGATCTTCAGCGTCGGCTCCTGGGACCCGACAACCACCGCGTTACGGGACTGGCTGATCGGCCTGTTGCTGCGCGATCATCCGCATCTGGCCCGCAGGGTTCCGACCGGGGCGACGCTGGCCGCCGCACTGGTCGACGCCGACCTCATACTGCCGGTCCTGGACGGATTCGACGAGATAGCGGTGGGCCTGCGGCAGTCGGCCCTCGGTGAGCTCAACAAGACGTCGCTGCCGCTCGTCCTGACCAGCCGCCGTGCCGAATACGAGGAAGCGGTCACACAGGCAGAAGCACCGCTGGTACTCGCCGCGGGCATCCAGATCGCCGACCTCGCCCACCACGACCTCGCCGCCTACCTACCGCGAACCGCCCGGCCCGCCGCCAACCGCGACGGCGCGGCTGAGACGGCGTGGGAGGGCGTCCTCGAAAAGCTGCGCACTCGGGAGACCGCTGCGAGCCTCAACCTCGCCAGGGTTCTCACCACCCCACTGATGGTCGCCCTCGCCCGCACGATGTACAACGGGGCTCCCGACCGGCATCCGAAGGAGCTTCTCAAGAGCACCCGGTTCTCCACCGAGATCGAGATCGAGCAGCACCTGCTTGCGGGGTTCGTCCCGACGGTCTACCAGAACCAGGTCCCGGAGCGGATCGACAGCGGCCGGCGGCACCGACGGCGGACCTGGGACCCGCAGCGCGCCGAGCTGTGGCTCGGCTACCTCGCCGACCACATGGCCCGCCTCGACAACGACCAGCAGGACCTCGCCTGGTGGCAGATCGGCGACACCCTGCGGCGCTCGACCCGAATCCTGATCGTGGTCCTGGTGTCCGCACTGTGCGTCACCGTGGCCGAGTCTCTGGCCAACCTCCTCACCAACCGGATCGGGCAGAGCCGGATCGGGCTCACACCCATGGGGCTCAGTCAGACCGTGCTGGACGGACCCTTGATAGGGATGATCGGCGGGCTCGGGTTCGGCGCCATATACGCGGTCATGATCGTGTTCGGAGGCGGCACCTTCAAGCCCGCCCATGTACGGCTACGACTGCCCCGTGCCCATGACCGCATCGCCCGGAGGCCGCTGCGTACCTTCTCCACACGTTTCGTCACCATGATGCTGGGCGGAATCGTGATCGGGGCCGGCTACGCCCTCGCCCTCGCCCTCGAACGCTCCCTCTACGACGGACTCCCGCTGATGAACGGCGAAGTGATCAAGGGTAGCTTGATCAACGTGCTGGTCCTGGGAGTGATGTTCGGACTGGCTCTCGGTCCGGTCTTCGGGCTCATGGCCGTGCTCGAAGCTCCGCTGGACGACACGGCCGCGGCCACCCCGGCCGGCCTGCTGTCCGCAAACCGCGCGATAGTGAGTCGACAGCTCCTCATCCTCGTGCCGATGATCACCCTCGTCATCACGTTCGGCGGGCGCCTGGTCGTCGATGCGCTCAATCCCTTCCTCGGGCCGCTGACCTGGTCAATGCCGACCGCGCTCGTCATCGGTGGAGTTTCCGGGATCGGTGGCGGTTTCGGGTACGTGCTCTGCTTCACCGCCTGGGGACGATGGCTCGTCCTGTCCCGGCTCTGGCTCCCGCTCACCGGCAGGCTCCCCTGGGACACCGCCGCCTTCCTCGACGACGCCTACCAGCGGGGAGTCCTGCGCCAGACCGGCGCCGTCTACCAGTTCCGCCACATCCGCCTCCAGCACCACCTCGGCCACGCGTTCCGCCGGCAAAGCCCCAACTACAAGGCCGCGACGTTCACCACGCCTGGAACCGCGGCAGCCGATCCCACAGCCCACGAAACACCCCTGGTGCCGCCGTCCCAGAGGCACTGACGTCGGCCGCAGTCACTCCTCAGGGGTGGGAGGAAGCGGCGGGCCACCCCGATCCCCCCGTGCCAGGAGGAGCGCGGATCCGCAGGCCAGAACATGTACGGAGCGGCCCGGCCACATATGGCCGGGCCGTGGCCTCGTCCTGCCACCAGCCCGAACACCACCATGGGCACAGCAGGCCGGCCACCTATCGGTCCTGCCCCTCCCATCGACCGAGGACTCAAGATGAAACCGTTACTGCCCGCCTGGCGCTCCCGAGCGAGCGCGGTCGTAGCCGCCGTCGCGGTGATCACCGCGGCCGCGCTCGCCGCACCGGCCGCCCATGCCGACGTGTCCGGCGCGTCCGGACCGCCGACGCTGACCGACGGCTTCGGACTGACGCAGGTCAACGATCCATCGCTGCAGAACAACCCGTACATACCCGCCGCAACCCCCACCGACTTCACAGTCACCGTGACGACACCCGACGTCGCCAACGACCCGAACACGGTCGGGCACCACATCCGGATCGTCCTGCCGTCCGGCTACTACAGCGACCCGACCGCGCACTACCCGGTCCTGTACCTGTTGAACGGCTCCCCCGGCGACCCCTGCGACTACTTCGGACCCGCCAGCCTCCCCAAGTTCAACGCGCTGGCGCACGACTCGGGGATGATCATCGTCATGCCCGACGGCGGCGCGCGCGGCTGGTACTCCAACTGGGCGGACCAGACCACTGCAGCCGGCGCCCAGGACTGGGCGGACTTCGAGGTCGATCAGGTGGTCCCGTTCATCGACGCGAACCTGCGCACCATCCCGGACAAGGCCGACCGCGCCATCGCCGGCGTCTCCATGGGCGGCTTCGGCGCCCTGCACCTGGCCCAGGACTATCCGGACATGTTCAGCCAGGTGGCGAGCCTCTCGGGCGATGACGACCTGGGGGAGGACGCCATGGACCTGCGCCTGGCCACTGTCGCCTCGCTCACTGACGCGTTGGGGGCCATTGATGACGCAAGTGCCGCCAGCGGATCCAACTCCGCCGGCAGCACCTACTGGAGCGCCTGCCGCGCACCGGGCGACCCCGACGGCCCGGCCGTCACCAGCGACGCGCTCTTCGGCTCGCCGTACCCCCTCTCCTGGACCCCGCCGTACAACGACTCCCTCTGGAACGCCGCCGACCCCGTCGAGAACGCGGCCGCGTTCGCCGGAATGAACGTCTCCATCTACACCGGCAACGGTGGCGGCGACCCCACCAACCCGGAGTTCTGGCTGGAGAGCGCGGCCCAGCACCTCAACTCCGCCCTCACAGCCGCCGGCAACACGCCGTACTTCGTCGACTACGGCAACGGCTCGGGCTGGGGATGCGACGGCGGCCATGACAGCGGGTGCTGGGACCAGGACCTGGCCAACCTGCTGCCGCGCCTCCAGCGGATCTTCCAGAACACCGGAGGCACGGCACAGGTCACCGGCTATCAGGGCCTGTGCCTGGACGTCCGCGGCGGTGCCGTCGCACCCGGCACCGCCGTGCAGGTCCACGGCTGCAACGACAGCTCCGCGCAGTCCTGGACCGTGGGCACCGGCAACACTGTGCGGGCCTACGGCGAGTGTCTCGACGTGGTCGGCGGCGGCACCTCGGACGGCACCGGGGCCGACCTGGACACCTGCACCGCCACCGGCGCCCAGCAATGGATCCCCCAGGCCGACGGCGCGTTGCTCAACCCGCAATCCGGCAAGTGCCTGGACGACTCCAGCTGGGGCGGAGCCGGAACCCAGGTCCAGATCCGGGACTGCACGGGTGCCGCCAACCAGGACTGGGTCCTCCCCAGCCTGACGGCATAGCACCGCTCGGGGTGCATCGACGCGTTGGCCGCCAAGGCCGGCCCGCGGATTCCGGCGGCCGGCGCGGCACCCATCGAAACGTCCGGTCCTCACGGCCGGAACCGAACGGGACCATCCACACCCAAAGGAACGCACTCATGGCAATCGTCACCGCAAGACCCGCAGTGTTCTTCAGGAGGATGCTCACCGCCGTGGTGGCAGCCTGCTGTATCGCGGTCGGACTCGCGGCGGGCCCCGCCGCCGCGGCATCCACGCCCTCCAGCGGCATCGCCTCACTCAGCGGGGTGAGCATCACCTCGGTCAGCAACAGCTACAGCCTGGACGACCAGAACGGCACCACCGGGGCCGGCTCCATCATCGTCACCAATCCGAAGCCCGGCTACGACGAGTCCTGGACCGTCGGTACCCTGGCCACCGACGGATCCTTCCCCCTCGTCGACGACGGCACCGGGCTGTGCATCGACGCCGGCCTGCCGCTGCGCCAGCAGCCATGCGACGGCCGTTCAACCGAGAGCTGGTACTTCCAGCCGGTCACCGGATCGACGACCACCTTCATGATCCGTCAGGAGGGCACCGACAACTGCCTGGACCTGCTGCTGGGCGCCTGGTACCCCGATGCCTGGACCGACAGCTACGGCTGCAACGGCAGCACGGCCCAGCAGTGGACGCTTCCCGCGGCCGCTGACCAGGCGGCGATGAACCTGGCCCTCGACCATGCCGCCTCCACCTGCGTCAGCACCGCTTCGACCTGCTCGTGGACCACTGGCAGCCAGACCCCGGCCGCCCCGCTGCCCCTGCAGTGCGTCTCACCGGTCTGGTACAACAGCACCTCGGCACCGGTGACCTACGCCTTCCAGCTCAACAACACAACCGGCTGGTCGGACACCATCGGAGGCACCATCGGCACGGAGTTCGACCTCACCAACGCCGCAGAGGCCGGTGCCGGCGGTCCCGCCCCTGTACCCACCTTCCAGAACACACTCACCCTCGAAAACAAGATCACAACCTCTGTCTCCGGCTCGTTCACCAACAGCGTCAGCCAGACGCTGGGCAACACGGTGACCATGCCGATCCCCGTCGGCCAGTACGGATGGGTCGCGCTGTCAGAGCTGGCGACCCAGGTCACCGGTAACTGGACCTTCGACGTCGACGGCTTCCCGTGGACCGCTACCGACACGATCACAGTGCCGCTCACCACCGATGCGGCCGGCGGCACCAGCATCTACGTCGCCAAGACCAGCACGACCTTCAACTCCTGCAACGCCTGATCAAGCTCTCCGTCCCACCTGCGGTGATCGATTCGCAGATGGTTCAACCAGGGCCTTCCCGCTCCGGCGGGAAGGCCCTGGCGCCTGGGGAGCCGAGCCCGGGGCCCGCCGCGGGAGACCGGTGGCCGTGGACGGCAGGGGGTCACGGTGTGGTGAGCGTGTTCAGGCGGGCCTGTACTTACCCGCTCGGTATCGGGGCGACCCGGCTGCCGCCACGGCGGTCGCCATCCCCGGCAGGGTCGCGAGCTCGGCCTCGCGCCCGGTGAAGCTGGTGGTGTCGGCGGGCGAGGCAGGAGTCCTACACGGGACGGACCAGGGTGAGGGCGACGACGCCCTGGGACACGGTGACGCCCGTGGTGGCGCACTGGATCAGGTCCAGCGCGGGGTAGACCGCGGTCTGGTTGACCGTGTACCCCAGGAACTGCCCGGCGGTGACCGTGCCCACCGTGGTGGCGACGGTCTGTCCACCCGGACGGGTGACGACGATGGTGGCGTTGACGGTACTGGGCGGTCCGCTGTTCCAGTTGATCGTCGTCGTCCCGGTGGTCACCGGCGGCGTCACCAGGCAGCCGGCCTGCACCGTGTAACCGAAGTTGAAATCCGAACTGGTCACCGCACCACCACCCCGACAGGAGTAGGAACCATGGGCGGTGATCGCCGTCGACTTGGCGGTGAGCGTCAGCCCCGGGTTGTAGGTCTGCGTACCCGTACCGGTGCACGAGATCAGTGCCGGACCTGCCGCGTGGGCGACCGAGCCCGGCAGCAGCAGCGCCACATTCGCGGCGACCACGGTGGCGACGGTCAGCGGGAGACGCGAGAAGCGGATCTTCATGCGGGTCCTTCCTCGACGAAGAGGACCGGCGCCTCTTCGATGGCATACCGGCGCCAGAATTCCCTGATACCCATTTCATTCGTGAACGTACAGTCTCCCCGCGGTGCCTGCAACAGAGAGGAATGGCCGAAAGAATCGGCCTCCCTCCGAGCCGATGGCGAAGCACTCGCCGGACAGCGCAGACGGGGGACAGCGGCGCCCGGTATCCCGTACCGCCCGGAAAGTCATCGGCGCAGGTGAACGGCGGCGGCCGTGACTGTCGGCCTGTCGCTGCTCTGTCCCTTGCAGGTTCCGGCGACGACGCGGAAGGACGGTCACCTGGGCTGCCGAGACTGCAGCGGCCGCTCCCCGAGCGACCGGAACCAGGACGCCGGGACCCTCGCCCGGCGACACCAGCTCGCCGTCCGGCAACGCCAACTCACCTCTGCCCGGCCGACGTCAACCGGCCCGACCGCACTTTGCCCGCAGCGTCGCTCCAGCCACTCCCCTGCGGCATCCGGCTGACCGGGGAGCTCTCGGCCCGCACTTCTGCCTATGGTTCCGCCTGGTTCATGGCCCCGGCCTGTGGTCAACTGGCCCGAAAACGGATGCGGGGTCCCGCGAACTGCGGCGAACCCCTCTGCAATTCGGGGTCTGTGACGTCCTGCCAGATGAACATCCGTACCCGCCCTCGTCCGACTCCGCCTGCCCCGGAAGGCCCCGATGCGCCCTCAAGAGCACGTACCCGTCTCTCAGCATGACCAGGGGGACCATGCGTCCGTGCGTCCCGCGAAGACCTCCGACCCGGCAGGGAGTTCCTCGCCGCACTCGCTTCTCGCCCTGCAACGCAGTATCGGTAACCGTGCGGTCGTGCAGATGCTCCAACAGGCCGGACACCCCTGGGCCCAGCCGGAACACACAGTGCAGCGCAAGATACCGGGGCCGAACGCGCCTGACCGGCACTTCACTGACGACCCGGCCGCCCATCCGGAATGGCCGCTGTTCCACACCTTGATGTCGGACGCAGGCTTCTCGGAAAAAGTCATCGAGAACCTGTGGCAGCTCATCGTGGGCGGACTCCTGGCACAGGAAGCCATCAACCCCGCGTCGGCAGACCCGTCCCTCACACCTACCGAGCGGCGTGGCCAACGCGACAACAACTCCTGGTACCTCCAGGCGGTCGAGATGCTACGTGAGAACAGCGGGTTCACGACGTCGAAGATGGCGCTGTGGTCCGGCGGACTCGACGTTTGCGAATACGCGAAGGCCAAGGGCTTCACCCCCATGGAGTTCACTCGCGCCGGGAAGGCCTTCAACGCGCTGGAATACCATCGGGACTGGCAGTTGCAGGGTCCTCTGTGGAACATCCTGTCGAAGTTCTACGTCGAGCAGGCCACTGGCCCGGTCCACATCTTCCTGCGCACCTACAACCCGGAAAGCGTCCTCATCGGACGAGAAGTCCCCCGCCTCCAGCAGCTCCAACAGATTCACCCCGACGTCGAGTTGCTCTGGCACCCCCTCTATACGACCCCCCAAGGACACATCCAGGAGATATCCCGCGATCGGAAACTCGTCGACGACTCCTCCTTCTCCACGCGAGACGAATGCGTTGCCGCGCTTTACAGCTATCTGCAGTACCACCACGACGAGAGCAACCAGAACGCGGGAAGGTCATACGACGAGATGAACGCCGACCTGGCAAACAACATCAGCCACTAGAACACCGAGCACGACATGAGGTTCATCTTCAAGCTGTGCGACCCCACCCCCGCATCCGAGACACCGTGACCCGAGAGCCCCACGCCGCTGACCTCGTCCTGTTCGGCGGCCCCGTCTACACGGTCGACCCGGCCCGTTCCCGGGCCACCGCCGTCGCCGTGCGCGACGGCCTGATCGTGGCCGTCGTCCACGAGCACGACGTCCGCCCGCAAGGCGCCGGACGCGGTCGAGGAGGCGCTGCGCCGCAACGGCGACCGCCACCACCTGGCGCACCTCCAGGTGGTGCACTCCGACGACATCACGCGGTTCCGCGGCCTGGGCGCGACCGCCACCGCGTCCTCGGCGCGGAGGCCCCCGCAGGCCATCGCCGAGACCCGGGTGCTGCGCACCTACGTCGGCGGCGCCCCCGTCCAGACCGCCGACTGACGGGCAGTCAGCGGTGAGTTGGCCTGGTCTGCCTGTCCGCGCGGGTTCTTATTCCAGGCCTGCCGTGTTCCCTGCTTCTCGGTGCGGCGGCACCGCCGTCTTCGGGGCGAGCGACTGCCAGCCGGGTACCGGTGGGAGCGGCCACCTCGGCGGGGTCGGCAGTGGCAGGTCCGAGCGGAGTTGCGGGTCGCTCCCGCGTCCGGCGAGCCAGGCGAGCAAGGTGTGGCCCGGGCCGGTGACGGTGGGGCCGGTTGCGGAGAGCGTCCAGGATCGGCCCAGGTCCTCGGCCACGATCCGGGACACAGGAAAGTGACCGGCCGCCAGTGCCGCGACAGTGCCGTCGAGCGCCCAGGTGACGTAGTCGGCGGGCCAGTTTGCGGTGGTGCAGCCAAGATTCAGGTCAACGTGGTGTGTTTCGAGTTCGCGGCGGCAGCGGTGCAGGGTGAACCAGGCTGGGTGCCGCCAGCCCGCCAGCGCGGTGACCAGGGTGGACCAGCGTTCGACGGGCATGGACGCCGCCTCCTCCAGCAGTCGGTCCAGGCTGGTGCGCAGGTCGGCGACGAGTTCAGCGGCACCGCGCCCGGCGCCCTCGTGCAGCGCGCGGTCCAGCGTGGCGGCATCGGCCCGGGGGCCCGGCTCGACGCCGGTACGGGCGAGGGCCAGCAGCCAGCGGTAGACGTCGGCGCTGCGGGCGAGGTGGGTGACGACGTGGCCGCGACTCCAGCCGGCCAGCGCCGACGGCTCGCGGGCCCGCGAGTCGGTCAGCACATCGAGCGTAGCGTGGAGGCGTGCGGCGGAACCGCGGACGCCGTCCAGGACGAGCGCGACATCGGCCGGGTCGATAGCAATGGCGTCGGACACAGGCCCGTACTCTACGGCCCGCCTGCGATCAGGTCACCGGCGGCTGTATCGCTGAGAGTCGACTGCGCGCGTTGCTGAGCTGCGAGAGCACTCCGCGGAACGGCAGAACCGTGCTGCCGGGGTATGACAGTGCGTCAGCACTCGCTTTCAAACCCGACTGTGCGCGGGTGCCCGACGTCCGGGGACATCACTCCAACGCGGCCGCCTTGCGCAGCAGCACAGTTCGCTCGCGGGCGTTGCGGCACAGCCGGGCGGCGAGTTCCAGCTCGGCCCGGGCCTCGGCGGTGCGGCCGAGGCGGGCCAGCAGTTCGCCGCGCACACTCGGGAGCAGGTGTGATCCCGAGAGGCGGCCGGAGGCGGCCAGGTCGTCGACCATGGACAGCGCCTGCTGCGGTCCGCTCGCCATCGCGACGGCCACGGCCCGGTTGAGCTCGACGACGGGTGAGGGAGCCACCCGGCCGAGCGCCTCGTACAGGAGCACGATGCGCCCCCAGTCGGTCTCCGGCACCGAGGGCGCCGTGGCGTGGCAGGCGGCGATCGAGGCCTGCAGCCCGTACGGTCCAAGGCCCCGTCCGGCGGCCGCGGCCCGGCCGAGCGCGGCCAGGCCGCGACGGATTGCCGACCGGTCCCACAGGCGCCGGTCCTGGTCCTCCAGGAGCACCGCCTCCCCGTCGGGCCCGGTTCGTGCCGGGAAGCGCGCTGCGGTGAGCTCGAACAGCGCGAGCAGCCCGGACACCTCCGGCTCACCGGGCAGCAGGGCAACCAGCATCCGGGCCAGCCGGACAGCCTCGTAGGCGAGATCGGGGCGCAGCAGGCGGTCGCCGGTCGTCGCCGTCGAGCCCTCCGTGTAGATCACGTACAGGACGCTCAGGACCCCGCCGAGCCGGGCCGGCCGCTCCTGGGACGGCGGCAGCTCGAACGGCACGTGTGCTGCGGCGATCGTCTTCTTCGCCCGGGTGATCCGGGCCTGGACGGTCGCGGTGGGCACCAGGAACGCCCGGGCGATCTCCTCGCTGGACAGGCCGCCCACCACGCGCAGCGTGAGCGCCACTTGGGCCTCGGGCGAGAGTACCGGGTGGCAGGCGGTGAACATCAGGGCCAGGACGTCGTCGTTGACCCGGTCGGGGTCCCACGGCAGGTCGTCCGGCCGCTGCGGCGCGCCCGCCGCGCCCGCCGCGCCTGTGCTGAACTCGCCCTCGGACAGCCGGCCCGCGAGTGCGGTGTAGCGCTCCTCGAGCGTCGAGGCGCGGCGGAAGGCGTCGATGGCCCGGCGCCGCCCGGTCGCCAGCAGCCAGCCCACCGGGCTGGCCGGCGCGCCGTCACGCGACCAGCTGACCAGCGCCTCCGCCAGCGCCTCCTGGGCGACGTCCTCAGCGAGCGCGAAGTCACCCGTGTAGCGTGCGAGCGCGCCGACGATCCGTGCGGACTCGATCCGCCAGACGGCCTCGACGGCCCGCCGCGCCGACTCGGCGATCGGCGGGCCGTCGGTGGCTTCGGACATCAGAGCTGGCCGGTCCGCTCGCGCCACGCCCGCTCCTTGACAATCCACTCGTTGTCCTGCGGGAACTCCTCGATGCCCGGCACCCGGCGGACCTCGCACTTCGAGCCGGGGAACGCCGGGAGGCGCTTGGCCCACTCGACCGCGTCCTCCTTCGAGGCGACGTCGATCACGTAGAAGCCGCCGAACAGCTCCTTCGTCTCGCCGTACGGCCCGTCGGTGACCACCGGGGTCTCCCCACTGAAGTCCACCACCACGCCCTGCGACGGATCGTCCAGACCCTCGGCGGCGACGAGCACCCCGGCCCGGATCATCTCCTCGTTGACGCGGCCCACCGTCTCCAGCATCTCCTCGAAAGGCGTCTCCATCATCTTCGCGACGGACTCGTCCGTGCCCCGCATGATCAGCATGTACTTCGCCATCTCCGGCCTCCTTGCTCGGGGTCGCCTCTCGACCCTCTCCATCCCAGGTCGAACGACACAGTCGCAGATCGACACGGCAGACACGCATGGATCATTTGCGGATCCCGGCTGACCTGTATCCAGCTCACCGATCAATCGCAGGCACAGCCGGTTGGTGACGTCATACAGAGCGCCTGCCGCCCTGGACACGTCGGCCATGGCCGAGTCCGCAGCATGAGGCGGATCGCCGGGGAGCCGGACAGCAACACCCGACCGAGTAGCTCCGCCCATGAACAAAATCCCGCGGGGCACGGAGTTGATCCCGGGTCGGCAGGGACGGCAGGCCGGCATTCTCGGTCACGGCCTCGACCCTATCGGCGCCGGCCGAAGCCGCCTCTGCCACCTACCGCGCGGCTATGCCCGGGGGCGCCGGTTCTCGCGGATCCGCCAGGCCCAGCCGATCAGGGCCAGACCGAGCAGCACCACGACCACCCCGAGCGCGGCGTACTGGCTGTGACCGCTCATCATCGAGCCGTGCACCGCCCCGGACCCCTGGGCGATCCACAGCCCGCCGACCACTACCAGGACCAGCCCGATCACTCCGCGCACCCACATGTCGTCTCCTCGGCCCGTCGGTGAACCCACCCCCCTGGATACGCCGCCGCCCGCCCTCCGGTTCACCGGCCCAGAAGGATGGGCTCAGGCAGGGTCGGCCGGCGCGGCGAGAACCGTGCGCGGGGAGGTGCCGCTGTGGAGCAGCCGGATCACGATGATGGCCGCAGCCTCCAGGTGACGGCCTGGCTGACGTCGCCGACGTCCAGCGGCTCGCGGCCCACGGCCTCGATCAGTTGCCGGGCGATCGGCTCCATCTACGTGGAGGCTCACCGGCGGGCCGGGGCCGGGTGCCCGGCGCACTGTCGCTTACGGGGCTGCGCCAGTACCGAGCCGGCAGGGTGTCGAGGCTGGTCACCCTTATGGGCGTGGCGATGTTCGATTTACGGGGGCAGTATTCATCTCACCCCGGCCATGCGATCCCACATGTACACCGCTGCGATCAATCAGTTCAGGCCTCAGACGCAGGGCGCCCGGGGCCTGCGGTCTCCTGCTCCAGCGACACCCGTCCACGATGGCGAACTCCGTCACCGCCCCGCCCCCCGAAAGCCCGCACCGGCACGGAGACGGCGGCCCCTGCTCACTGAGCACGGGCCGCCATCAGGGGTCAGCCGAGGCTGGTTACCACCAGAGAGCGCCGAACTTGCCACCCTCGCTGTGGTCGCTGATGAGGCCCTGGGTCGTGGCACCCTTGAAGCCGATCACCTCACCGTTGGCGTAGCCCTTGCCGACGGCCGCGCCGCCGTCGGCGAGGGCAACGCCCGCGCTCATCGCGACGCAGACAGAAGCCACGACTGCGACAGCGGTGGTACGGAGCTTGTTACGCACGATCGATCTCCTTGGCTGGAACTGGTGGGTCTGAGGAGATCAAATCCGTTCGCACCCGTAGCAGTTCGGCAACGCGCCCATCGAGAGGCGCTCCGCTCACCCGACTGGCCCTGTGGGTGTCACCCATGGCATCCATCCAGCTCCGCAGGCAGCACGATGTTCCTCGTATCTCTCGCAGCACTCCCGCATCAGCTGCCGCGGGGGAAACTACGCCGACTGCACCTACTGGTCTCCCCCGACACCGTACTCCGATGACATCGTGACCTGCCCCCCGACACCACGCCCAGCAGTCACGCCCCAAGCGCCCGGGCTCGGCGCCCGGCCCCGG
>Ga0302314_10013640_pt1 | contig 13946 bp, 11 predicted proteins | sample III_Palsa_N2_3_FD_200533 | JGI IMG/M metagenome (GOLD analysis project Ga0302314, IMG submission 200533) | Peat permafrost microbial communities from Stordalen Mire near Abisko, Sweden - III_Palsa_N2_3 | ecosystem: Environmental > Terrestrial > Soil > Palsa > Peat permafrost | place: Sweden... | reverse complement strand
CCGGCGGACGGCGCAGCGTCAGCCAGGCCCTGAACGAGGTGCTGTGGGTGGACACCCCGACGCAGAACTTCGTCGGACGCTGGGCCGCCCGGGACACGCTGCTGGCCGGACAGCGGATCCGCAAGGGCGACTGCCTGGTGCTGGGCCTGGCGGCGGCGAACACCGACCCCGACGTGCAGCCGGACTTCGGCGCCGGTTCGGTCGGCAACCAGGCCCATCTGTCCTTCAGCTACGGCGAGCACCGCTGCCCGGTGCCGGCTCCGGAGATGGCTGAGGTGATCGCCCGGGCGGCGGTCGAGGTCCTGCTCGACCGCCTCCCGGACGTGATGCTGACGGTGCCCGGCGACGCGATCCAGTGGCGTCCGTCGATCTGGATGCGCGGCCCGGCGGAGCTGCCGGTCGAGTTCACCTCGGCCTGACCGGCCTCCGCGTGCCCCCGGCGTGAGTCAGTTCGCGCCGGGGGCGGGTCAGTTCGCGCCGGGGGCGGGTCAGTTCGCGCTGGGGGTGAACTGGACCCGCAGCGATCCCGGACCACGGGTGAACAGGCCCTTCTCGTCCGGAATCACCCCGTCGGCCGGGGCGAGGTCGGGCAGGGCGTCGAGCAGTTGGTTGACACCCACCTCGATCTCGGACTTGGCCAGCAGCGCGCCGACGCAGAAGTGCCGGCCGAGCGCGAACGCCAGGTGGTCGGCGGCGGCCGAGAAGGCGTTGTCGGTCGTCAGGTCCTTGCGGAAGATGTCGAAGGTGTCCGGGTCCGCGTAGCGGTCGCCGTCCCGGTTGGCCGCCGCGATCAGGCAGGTGACGGTCTTGCCGGCCTCCACCGTGCCGCCGCTCAGCACCACGTCCGCCGAGGGCTGGCGCATGATCATGTGGACCGGCGGGGTGAACCGCAGGGTCTCGGCGAACGCCGCCGGGATGAGCCCACGGTCGGCCCGGACCGCCGCCAGCTGCTCGGGGTTGGCCAGCAGGTTCCGGAACACCCCGGCGATGGCCTTGTCGGTGGTCTCGCCCCCGGCCGCGAGCAGCAGACTGACGAAGGACTTGATGTCCTCGTCGCTCATGGTGGTGCCGTCGATCTCGGCCGTGCAGAGCGTGGACAGCAGATCGTCACCGGGGTGGGCGCGCCGCTCCTGAATGACCGGAATCATGTACGCGGCGAGCTCCTCCCGGGTGCGCAGGCCGGAGGCGGTCACCTCCGGGTCCTGGGTGAGGTTGCCGAGGAAGCCGATCACCGAGGTGTACCAGGCGTGGAACCGGGCGTGGTCCTCGCGCGGCAGACCGAGCATGTCGACGATCACGTTGATCGGGAACCAGGTGGCGAACTGGCTGACCAGGTCGGCCTGTCCGGCGTCGCGGAACCCGTCGATCAGCTCGGCAGCGTTGCGCTCGATGACCGGGAGGAACTTCTCCTGGAGCTCCTTGCCCCGGAAGGCGGGGGCGACCAGCGCCCGGCGCACCGAGTGCTCGCGCCCGCCCATCTGCAGAATCGTCCGGCCGTGCACCGGCTCGATCTGCCAGTCATAGTTGTCACTGGTGAAGACCGGATCCTTGAACGCCTTTTCAACGTCCTCGTAGCGGGAGATGACATAGCTCTGCATCCCCTCGTGCCAGATCAGCGGGAACTGCTCGCGCATGGTCCGGTAGGACGCATAGGGGTCGGCGGCGAATGCCTCGGACAGAATATCCGGGGCCTGCTGGGCAGTTGTCACTGCGAGCTCCTTGCGATGAGGCCGACGCACGGAAGGCGACGTGCGCCGATCACCCTACTGAGCTGCACTCTTCATTGGAATGACTGGCATCTTATTTTTGGCCACCCGCGCCCCCCTGGGCCCATAGGCTGAGACGAGGCGGGTTGAGCTGCGCTGAGTCGTGGTCCGGACTGCGGTCCGGGTTACGGTCCGGCAAGGAACGAGGAGTTCGCATCATGGACGGGCAGGACCGATCGAGTGAACCCGCGGACAGGTCGGGACCGGAGCGCCGAGCGGAGGTCCGCGCCTCGGACGCCGAGCGCGAGGCGCTGGTGGAACGGCTGAACCTGGCCTGCGGCGAGGGTCGGCTCACCCTGGAGGAGTTCAGCGAGCGGTTGGAGCTGGCCTTCGCCGCCCGGACCAGGTCAGAGCTGGACGCTCTGGTCGAGGACCTGCCGCAGGACGGACCCGGCGCGTCCGCCCCGCCGACCCCGGCCAAGACGCCGGGTCGGACCAACTGGCACGTCTCCCCCCTGGGCGGGTTGCGGCGCGGCGGCAGATGGCGGGTGCCGGCCGACACCCTGGTGGTGACCGTGCTCGGCGGAGTCGACCTGGACCTGACCGAGGCCGAGCTGGACGCCCCGGTGGTCAGGGTGCGGCAGTTCTCGCTGATCGGCGGGGCCAGCGTGCGGGTACCGCCGGGCGTCCGGGTCGAGGTCAGCGGCTTCAGCCTGCTGGGCGGCCGGATGGTGGACGTGGACGAGCAGGGCATCGGCGCCAACGCGCCGGTGCTCCGGATCACCTCGTTCAGCCTCCTGGGCGGAATCCACGTGCGCGGCTCCTCGCGCTCGCGAGGCGACGCCGCCGACGGGCGCGAGGGACGTGGCGGTCGCGATGGACGCTACGGACGTGGCGGTCGCGATGGACGTGAGGGCCTGGAGGGGCTCCTCGGACGCCACGGGCTGGACGGACGCCACGGCCTGGACGGACACCAGGCGCTGGAGGGACTCTTCGGACGCCACGGCAGGCTGGACTACGACGAGTTGATCCGGCTGCGCGAGGAGCGCTGGGCGCTCCAGCAGGAGCGGCGCGACCAGTGGCGCGAGCTTCACCAGCAGCGCCGGGACTCCCGCCGCGACCGCCACCGGGACCGCGACCGGGACCGAGGCAGGGACCGGGACGACCGCCGGGACCGCGACCGCTGACCGCTCAGCTGCCGCCGGCGGCGCTGAACCCCGGGACGATCCCGGTCCCGTAGGCGTCGATCACCCCCTCGATGTCGTCGTGCATCGCGTAGACGGCAAACTGGTCGACGCCCAGCTCCCGCAGCAGTTCCAGCCGCTCACGGTGTGCCGACAGCGGGCCCAGCAGGCAGAACCGGTCGACGATCTCGTCCGGGACGAAGGCGGTGTCCGGGTTGTCCGCCCGGCCGTGGTGGCTGTAGTCGTAGCCCTCGCGGGCCTTGATGTAGTCGGTCAGCGCCTCCGGCACCAGCCCGGAGTGCTCACCGTAACGGGAGACCAGGTCGGCCACATGGTTGCCGACCATGCCGCCGAACCAGCGGCACTGCTCCCGCGCGTGGGCGAGCTGCTCCGGGCTGCCGTCGGTGACATAGGCCGGCGCGGCGACGCAGATGGTGAGCGCGTCGGGATCGCGCCCGGCCCGCTCGGCGGCCGAGCGAACCGCCTTGACCATCCACTCGGTCAGGAAAGGGTCGGCCAACTGCAGTATGAAACCGTCCGCCTGACGACCGGTCAACTCCAGCGCCTTGGGTCCGTACGCACCCATCCACACCGGGAGCGCCCCGTCCCTGACCCAGGGCAGTCGGACGGCGGTGCCGTCGATCTCCGCCTCTCGGCCCTCGGCCAGCTCCTTGATCGCGTGCATGGCCTCGCCGAGCCGGGCCAGGGTGGCGGGTCGGCGGCCGGCCACCCGCACCGCCGAGTCCCCGCGCCCGATCCCGCAGACCGTGCGGTTGCCGTACATCTCGTTCAGGGTGGCGAAGGTCGAGGCGGTGACCTCCCAGCTGCGGGTGGACGGGTTGGTCACCATCGGACCCACCCGCAGCCGCTCGGTCTCGGCCAGGATCCGGCTGTGGACGACGAAGGGCTCCTGCCACAGCACCACCGAGTCGAAGGTCCAGCCGTGGCTGAACCCGGCCGCCTCGGCGCGCTTCATCCGGTCGACCAGCAACCGGGCGGGCGGATCGGTCTGCAGGACGAGTCCGAAGTCCATCAGGGGCTCCATTCCGTGGGGTGACCGTGGGATCAGGCGCCGTCAGTTCAGGCACCGTCGTTCAGGCACCGTCAGATCAAGTACTGGCTGGTGCCGCGCGGCAGGTACGCGCCGTGGCCCGGACGGCCCCGGTACTCGCCCTGCTCGATGACCGCGCTGCCGCGCGACAGCACCGTCCGGGCCCGCCCGGTGACCTGCCGCCCCTCGTAGGCCGAGTAGTCGACGTTCATGTGGTGGGTGCCGGCGGACATGGTGTAGCGGTCGTGCGGGTCGAAGATGACGATGTCGGCGTCCGCGCCCGGGGAGATGGTGCCCTTGCGCGGATAGAGGCCGAACATCCGTGCGGGTGTGGCGCAGGCGAGTTCGATCCAGCGGCGCCGGGAGATACGGCCGTCCAGCACCGCCTGGTGCAGCAGGTCCATCCGGTTCTCCACCCCCGGCAGCCCGTTCGGGATCTTGGAGAAGTCGCCCCGGCCGAGCTCCTTCTGCCCGACGAAGCAGAACGGGCAGTGGTCGGTGGAGACCACGGACAGGTCGTTGGTGCGCAGCCCGCGCCAGAGCGCGGCCTGGTGCTCGCGCGGACGCAGGGGGGTGCTACAGACGTACTTGGCGCCCTCGAACCCGTCGGCGCCGGGCGCGGCCAGGTCGTCGGTGGACAGGAAGAGGTACTGCGGACAGGTCTCGCCGAAGACGTTCAGGCCGAGGTCGCGGGCGGCGGCGATCTCAGCGACCGCCTGCTCGGCGGAGACGTGGACCACGTACAGCGGGGCCCCGGCCACCCGGGCCAGCTGGATCGCCCGGTGGGTGGCCTCCGCCTCCAGCAGCTCCCGGCGGACCTCGCCGTGGACCCGTGGCGAGGTCCGGCCCTCGGCCAGCGCCTGCTGGACCAGGACGTCGATGGCGATGCCGTTCTCGGCGTGGGTCATGATCAGTCCGCCGTTGTCGGCCGAGCGCTGCATGGCCCGCAGGATCCGGCCGTCGTCGCTGTAGAAGACGCCGGGGTAGGCCATGAACAGCTTGAAGGAGGTGACCCCCTCCTCCACCAGCAGGTCCATCTCCTTGAGGCTGCCCTCGGTGACATCCGCCATGATCATGTGGAAGCCGTAGTCGATGGCGCAGTTGCCCTCGGCCTTGGCGTGCCAGGCGTCCAGTCCGTCGCGCAGCGAGCGGCCGACCGTCTGCACCGCGAAGTCGACGATGGTGGTGGTGCCGCCCCAGGCGGCGGCGCGGGTGCCGGTCTCGAAGGTGTCGCTGGCGGAGGTGCCGCCGAAGGGCATTTCCATGTGGGTGTGCGCGTCGACACCGCCCGGGATGACATAGTGCCCGGTCGCGTCGTACTCGGTGTCGGCGGTCCAGGCCCGGGCGGCCCCACTGCCGCTGGCGGCCAGGGCCGCCACCCGCTCACCCTCGATCAGGACGTCGGCGTGGACCTCTTCGGCGGCGGTGATCACCAGCCCGTTGCGGATGACGGTACGGCGGTGGGACCGGTCGGTGGTCACTGTTCCCCCTTGGAGTCGAGCCGGGGTTCGGCGAGTTGGAGCTGGGCCCGGCGCAGCGCCTCGACCAGTAGGTCAGCCCCCTCGGCCGCCTCGGCGGCGGTGAGCGTCAGCGGCGGCGCGATCCGCAGCACGTTCCCGGTGGGACCGCCCTTGCCGATCAGCAGCCCCAGCTCGCGGGCGTGTTCGAGGGTGTGTCCGGCGGCGGCGGCCGAGGGCTCCCCGGCGGCGTCGACCAGCTCCACCCCGATCATCAGCCCGCGTCCGCGCACCTCCCGGACGATCGGCAGCCGCGCCGCCCGCAGCCGCTCCCGGACGAACTCGCCCGTGCTGCGGGCGTTGCCCTGGAGGTCGTGGTCCAGCAGGTAGCGGAGGTTGGCCAGCGCCCCGACCGTGGTGATCGGGCTGCCGCCGAAGGTCGAGATGGAGTTGGCGCCGAGGCTGTTCATGATCTCGGCGCGGGCCACCACCCCGCCCATGGACAGGCCGTTGCCGATGCCCTTGGCGAAGGTCAGCAGGTCCGGCGGGCCGGCCTCGGCGTGGGCCTGCCAGCCCCAGAAGTGGTCGCCGGTCCGCCCCCAGCCGGTCTGCACCTCGTCGCTGATCCACGGAATGCCGTACCGGTCGAGCACCCGCTTGAAGGAGGCGAACAGCCCGTCCGGTCCCGAGGTGAAGCCGCCGACGCCCTGGATCGGCTCGGCGATCAGCGCCGCGACCGAGCCGCCGACCTGGCTGAGCAGGTCCTCCAGGTCGGCGGTGCAGGCCGCGATGAACTCGGCGTCCGACAGCGCCGCGAACGGCCCCCGGGTGCGCACCCCGCCGTGGACGTAGAGGGTCTGCAACGGCGACAGGCTGGTCGGCGACCAGGACCGGTTGCCGGTGACGCCGACCGTGGTGAACGAGCGCCCGTGGTAGCTGTTGCGCATCGCCAGCACCTGGTTGGAGCCGCGGTAGGCGGTGGTCAGCAGCAGTGCCGCGTCGTTGGCCTCGGTGCCGGAGGTGGTGAAGAACACCCGGGCGTCCGGAATCCCGGACAACTCGGCGATCTGCTCGGCGAGTTCGACCATGGGCGTGGACAGGTAGAGGGTCGACGTGTGCAGGATCCGGCCGGCCTGCTCGGCGACGGCCTTGGTCACCTCGGGCAGCGCGTGGGCGGTCATCGTGGTCAGGATGCCGCCGAAGAAGTCCAGGTAGCGCCGCCCCTGCGAGTCCCAGACGTGGCGGCCCTCGCCATGGGTCAGCTCGATCGGCTCGTCGTAGTAGGCGGCCAGCCAGGACGGGGTGACCGCGCGGTGGCGGCGGATGAGATCAGTCATACGACTCGTTGTCCCCTTCCAGGAGTCGTCCGGAACCGTCAGGGCGTGCTCAGTGACCCGTAGGCGTCCGGCCGCCGGTCCCGGTAGAAGGCCCACTGGTGCCGGACCTGCTCGATCAGGCCGAAGTCCAGATCCCGGACGACCAGCTCCTCCTCCTTGTCGGAGGCGGCCTCGCCGACGAGCTGGCCGCGCGGGTCCACGAAGTAGCTGGTCCCGTAGAAGTCGTTGTCGCCGTACTCCTCGGTGCCGACCCGGTTGATGGCGGCGATGAAGTACTCGTTGGCGACGGCGGCGGCTGGCTGCTCCAATTGCCACAGGTAGCCGGACAGGCCCCGGCTGGTGGCGGACGGGTTGTAGACCAGCTGCGCCCCGGCCAGGCCCAGCGCGCGCCAGCCCTCGGGGAAGTGCCGGTCGTAGCAGATGTAGACGCCGACGCGCCCGACCGCGGTCTCGAAAACCGGCCAGCCGAGGTTGCCCGGTTTGAAGTAGAACTTCTCCCAGAAGCCCTTGACCTGCGGGATGTGGTGCTTCCGGTACTTGCCGAGGTAGCTGCCGTCGGCGTCGATCACGGCCGCGGTGTTGTAGTACACACCGGGCTGCTCGACCTCGTACACCGGCACCACCATGACCAGGCCCAGCTCCCGGGCCAGCGCCCGCATCCGGGTCACGGTCGGGCCGTCCGGCACGGTCTCGGCCCAGCGGTAGTGCTGCTCGTCCTGCACCTGGCAGAAGTAGGGCGCGTTGAAGACCTCCTGGAAGCCGATCACCCGCGCGCCCTGGGCGGCCGCCGCGCGGGCGTACCGCTCGTGCAGGTCGACCATGGACTCGCTGTCGCCGGTCCACCTGGCCTGGACGAGGGCGGCACGCACGATCTGCGACGGTCCGGAGGCCCCCGGCGCTGCGCTGCTGTTTGCGGATTCCGACATGGCACACCCTCACCCTCGGCCGGGGACGGGCCCGGTGGACCGGACGGCGTCCCGGAACAGCGTCTGTCCACGTAGTTGTCTACGTGCGTAGAACGTAGATCGGGACGACCTGCGTGGCAATACATCCGGCGTAACGCCGCGAAGTCGTTCAGGTTTCGCCCCTCTGCCCCACTTCACCCGTTCGAGCTATCAGTTCGAGTTACCGGCTTCGAGCTTCCGGCTTCGAGCTACCGGCTTCGAGCTACCGGTTCGGGGCACCAGGCCACAGCGAGCCGACCAGCGCCCGCACCGATGCGGCGAACAGCAGGTCCGGGTCCGGGGCCGCCGCCAGCGCGTCCGCCAGCGGCCGGTCCTGGTCGGCGGCGGCGGCGTCCCACAGCTCCGGCTCACCGGGGTGCTGCGACGGCGCGCGCTCGCGGTTGCGCTCCACCAGCACGAAGCCGACCACCAGGAACTGTAGCGCCCGCACCGCCTCCGCCGCCCGGGCCCCGCGCAGTCCGGCCGCGTGCGCCTCGCGCACCAGGGCCCGCTGCGCCGGCAGCATCATCAGTTCGGTCCGGCCCCGCTCGTGCACCAGGGCGATCAGGTGCGGGCGCTGCCGCAGCATCCGGCGCAGCTCCAGCGCCACCGACTCGGCGCGCAGCGCGGGTGTCGCGCCCCGGGCCTCGATCCGGCCCATCTCCCGGACGGTGCGATCCACCACCGCGTCCAACAGCGCCTCACGGTTGCCCACATGCCAGTAGATCGCGGTCACGGCGGTGCCCAGTTCGGCGGCCAGCCCGCGCATGGTCAGCGCTCCCGGGCCGTGCCGCCGGACCAACTCGGCGGCGGTCGCGACGACCGACTCCCGGCCGAGCGGAACGATCTGCCGCATGTGTCTTCACCCTTCGCGCCGGACGGAGTAACAGTGTTACAGGCAACCAGAACTGACGGAAAGTCAGAATCCTGGACAGGAAGGCGGCACAGCCATGGCACACGTACGGTACGGCCCGCGCACAGAGGCGGCGGCGGGGACGACGGCGGCAGCGAAGGACAACCGCACTGCCCTGCCCGACATCTGGTCCACCGGGGTGGTCGCGGTCTGGGAGAGCGACCCGGACGCGGTGGCACAGGTGCTGCCGCCGCCGCTGAAGCCCGCCGAGCGGGCGCTGGTGCGGGTGAGCATCAGCCAGGTGGACCTGTTCGGCAGCCCGCTGGGGGCCGGGTCGTTCGCGGTGAGCGCCCAGCACGGGGCGTGCGACGGCTGGTACCCGCTGGTGATGCCGATGACCACGGAGCGGGCGCTGATCGGCGGCCGGGAGGTCTTCGGCGAGCCGAAGAAGCTCGGCGAGGTCGTGGTCGAGCGGACCGCCGATCCGGCCGGCGACCTGGTCCGGGCCCGGCTGACCCGGCACGGCGTCAGCTTCGTGGAGGTGCGCGGCCGGGTCGGCGGCACGCTGCCGCTGCCGGAGCCGTCCGAGAAGCTGGACTTCTACTTCAAGTTCCTGCCGGCCGTGGACGGCGCCGGTCTCGACGGCACCGGCTTCGATCTGGACCCGGTGCTGGTGCACTGCCTGCGGCGGGAGCGGGTCCGGCGGCTGGAACGGGTGGACGGCGAGGTGCTGCTGCGCGAGTCGCCGTACGACCCGGTCGCGGACCTGCCGGTACTCCGGCTGCTGGAGATCAGCGTCGGCGAGAAGACCTCCGACCAGCGCGGACGGGTGGTCGAGCGGGTCAGCCCGCGGGCGCTGCGGCCGTACCTGCACCAACGCTACGACGACGTCCAGCAGTTGCTGGACCAGCCGGAACCGTCCGAGTCCGGCCGGGAGGCGTGATGGAGCTGGTGCCCGGACAGGTCGCGGTGGTCACCGGAGCGGCGAGCGGGATCGGACTGGCGATGGCCGAGCGCTTCGCCGCCGAGGGACTGCGGGTGGTCCTGGCCGATGTGGAGCAGCCCGCGCTGGACAAGGCCGTGGCCGGCCTGCGCGAGCACGGCGCGGAGGTGGTCGGGCAGCTCACCGATGTCTCCGAGCGGGACAGCCTGCGGGCGCTGGCGGACACCGCCTACGGGGTGTTCGGCGCGGTCCACGTGCTGTGCAACAACGCCGGGGTCGGCTCCGGCGCCGAGGGCCGGATGTGGGAGCACGAACCCAACGACTGGCAGTGGGCCTTCGCGGTCAACGTCTGGGGCGTGTTCCACGGCATCCAGGCCTTCCTGCCGAGGATGTTGGAGGCCGGCGGTCCCGGGCACGTGGTCAACACCTCCTCGGCGGACGGCGGCATCGCGCCGCTGCCGACCGCCTCGGTGTACGCGGTGACCAAGTCCGCCGTGGTCACCATGACCGAGTCGCTCTACGCGCACCTGCGCGCGGAGCGGGCCCCGATCGGCGCGTCGGTGCTGTTCCCGGGGCCGCACATGCTGCGTACCGGGCTGTGGGAGTCGCACCGCAACCGCCCGGACCGGTACGCCAAGGAGCGCCCCCGGCGCGCCCCGTACCGCAGCCTCGCGCAGTGGGAGGCGGCGATGGAGGCAGCAGGGCAGCCGGTCGAGTTCACCCCGGTCGAGGAGGTCGCGGCGGCGGTCGCGGACGGCATCCGGGCCGACCGCTTCTGGATGCTGCCGCCGAGCGAACACAGCGACCGGCAGATCCGGGCCCGCTCGCAGTCGATGCTGGACCGCGCCAACCCGGCCTACCTGGAGCGCTTCATCCTGGAGGAGGAGGCATGAGCAGCGCCGCCGAACACCCTGGTACCGCCGAACACCCCGATACCGCCGAACACCCCGACCAGGAGCCCTACCTGGTGGTCTCGTCCGACTGTCACGCCGGGCTGCCGACCGAGCGGTACCGGCCCTACCTGGAGGCAGCGCACCATCGTGCCTTCGACGAGTTCCTCGCCCAGGCGGAGCAGCGCCGGGAGCAGGCCACCCGGCTCGGCGTCCGCAACGAGGCCTTCGCCCGGAGCTGGTTCGAGCAGCACGAGGAGGGGCTGCGCGGCGGCTGGGACCCGGTGCAGCGGGACAAGGAGCTGGACGGCGACGGCGTCGCGGGCGAGGTGGTGTTCCCGGACGCGGACGCGGTGGACAGCCGCACCGCCGCGCCCTTCGGGGTCGGCCTCGGCCTCAGCGGCGACCAGGACCCGGTGCTCGGCATGGCCGGGGCCCGGGCGCACAACCGCTGGCTGGCCGAGTTCATCGCGAGCGGGGCCGAGCCGCGGCGGCACTGCGGGGTCGCCCTGCTGCCGATCACCGGCGAGGTGGGGACCGTGGTCGCCGAGGTCCGCCGGGCGCACGCCTCCGGGCTGCGGGCGGTGATGATCCCGGCGATGTGGGTGGACCGGCCGCCGTACCACGACCGCCGCTACGACCCCGTCTGGGCGGTCTGCGAGGAGCTGCGGATGCCGGTGCTGACCCATTCCGGCGCGGCCCCGCGCCAGGAGTACGGCGACCACCTGGGCATCTATGTCACCGAGGTGACCTTCTGGCCGTCGCGTCCGCTGTGGTTCCTGCTCTGGTCGGGGGTGTTCGAGCGGTTCCCGGGGCTGCGCTTCGGGGTGGCCGAGTCCGGCTGCTGGTGGCTGCCCAACCTGCTGTGGTTCATGGACCGGCTGTACCTGGGCGCGCACGGCGGCAAGAAGCTGTCGCCGTTCCCCGAGCTGACCATGGCACCCAGCGCCTATGTGGACCGCAACTGCTTCGTCGCGGCCACCAACACCAAGCGGCGGGAGCTGGCCCAGCGCTACGAGGCCGGGGTCGGCAACCTCTGCTGGGGCAGCGACTTCCCGCACCCGGAGGGCACCTGGCCGAACACCCGTGAGTGGCTGCGGACCACCTTCCACGACATCCCGATCGGTGAGACCCGGCGGCTGCTGGGGCAGTCCTGCGCCGAGGTCTTCGGCTTCGACCTGGCCGCCCTGGCGCCGATCGCCCGGCGGATCGGGCCGACCCCGGCCGAGTTGGGACAGCCGCGGGACCAGCGCCCGGTGCAGGCGGCCTGGGCCCCGGCCCGGGAGGTCGGACGGCACTGGCTGACCGGCCGGGACTTCCCGTTCACCGGCACCGCCGTCCCCACCGAGGGGAGCACGCTGTGACCGGGGACCCCCGGCGGTCGGAGCAGCTGGAACAACCGGAGCGGTACACGGTGGTCTCCGCCGACTGCCATGCCGGGGCGGACCTGCTCGACTACCGCCCCTACCTGGCGTCCCGGCACCACGAGGCCTTCGACGCCTGGGCGGCCGACTACGTCAACCCGTACGCGGACCTGCAGGCGCCCGAGGCCGCGCGCAACTGGGACTCCGCCCGGCGGCTGGCCGAGCTGGAGCGGGACGGGATCGTCGCGGAGGTGCTGTTCCCCAACACCGTCCCGCCGTTCTACCCGAGCACCTCGCTGACCGCCGCCCAACCCACCGGCGCGGAGTACGAGTTGCGCTGGGCCGGGCTGCGGGCACACAACCGCTGGATGGCGGACTTCTGCGGCCAGGCCCCCGGCCGCCGGGCCGGGACCTTCCAGATCCTGCTGGGCGACGTGGGCGAGGCGGTGGCCGAGGTCCGCCGCTGCCGGGCGGCGGGCCTGACCGGCGGCCTGGTGCTGCCGGGCGTCCCGCCGGGCTCGCCGGTGCCGGAGCTCTACTCCCAGGCCTACGACCCGCTGTGGGCCGTCTGCGCGGAGCTCGGCGTCCCGGTGAACCACCACGGCGGCTCGGCCGGACCGGAGTTGGGCGCGGAACCGGCGGCCCGGGCGGTGTTCATGGTGGAGACGACCTGGTTCTCGCACCGGGCGCTGTGGCACCTGATCTTCGGCGGGGCGTTCCGGCGGCATCCCGGGCTGCGACTGGTGCTGACCGAGCAGGGCTCGGGCTGGATTCCCGGGGTGCTGGACATGCTGGACTACTACCACCAGCGGCTGGTGGGCGCGGCCACCCGGGTGGCCACCGCCGAGTCCAAGTTCGGCGCGGGCCTGGCCGAGGCCATGGGCGAGCGCCCGCGCACCGTCTGGGAGCGCAACTGCTTCGTCGGCGCCAGCTTCATGCGGGCGCACGAGGTGCCGCTGCGGGACCGGATCGGGCTGGACAAGATCATGTGGGGCAGCGACTACCCGCACGACGAGGGCACCTGGCCGCACAGCACCGAGGCGCTGCGCACTGCCTACGCCGGGCTCGGCTACTCGGAGGTCGCGGCGATGGTCGGCGGCAACGCGGCCCGGGTCTACGGCTTCGACCTGCCCGCGCTGGACGCGCTCGCGGCCACGGTCGGACCGCCGGTCGCCGAGGTGGCCCGGCCGCTGCGCACGCCACCCGTCGGGGCGACCAGCCCCGCCTTCGCCACCGGCTCCTCGGTCCGCGTCTGGTGACCCGTCCGCTCACCCCCGCGCTCACCCCTCCGGCAACGCGTGGCGCCGGTATGCCGCAGCGAGGGGACGGCATACCAGTGTGATGATCGTCTCGGCTATGCTGCGACTGACCGGACGTCAAAGGATGGGAAGCCATGGTGGATACGCCGAAGCAGGGCTCCTGGCAATGGGCGGAAGCCGACCAGTGGTCCCCGCCCACCGAGCTGAACACCCATATCGCCCACCCCGCCCGCATGTACGACTACTACCTGGGCGGGAAGGACAACTTTGAGGCGGACCGGGTCGCCGCCGAGGCTGCCATCGCCGCCTATCCCGCGCTGCGCTCCTGGGCCCGGGCCAACCGGGCCTTCCTCGGCCGGGCCGTGCGCTTCGCCGCCGAGCAGGGGATCCGCCAGTTCCTCGACATAGGCACCGGCATCCCCAGCGCCGGCAGCACCAACGAGGTCGCCCAGGCAGTGGACCCCGAGGCCCGGGTGGCCTACGTCGACAACGACCCGATCGTGCTCACCCACGCCCGCGCCCTGCTCGCCGGGCACCCGTCCGGGCAGACCACGGTGATCCAGGCCGACCTGCGCGATCCCGCCGCCATCCTGGCCCACCCCGGCCTGCGGGCCGCGTTGGACCTCTCGCAGCCGGTGGCGCTGATGCTGGTCGCGGTCCTGCACTTCGTTCCGGACGACCAGGGCGCGGCGGCGGCCGTCGCCACCCTGCGGGACGCGCTCGCCCCCGGCAGCCTGCTGATCCTCTCCCACGCCACCGGCGACTTCGCCAACCTGACCGTGGCGGTCGACGGCCCCAAGGCGTACTCCCAGGCGAGCGCGCCGCTGATCCTGCGTCACGGCAAGGACGTGGCCGAGTTCTTCGGGGACTTCACCTTCGTCGAGCCCGGCCTGGTCCAGACCCCGCTGTGGCGCCCGGACGGGGAACTCGCGGAGGACTGGGAGGCCGTCTCCGGCTA
>Ga0302314_10013638_pt1 | contig 13947 bp, 13 predicted proteins | sample III_Palsa_N2_3_FD_200533 | JGI IMG/M metagenome (GOLD analysis project Ga0302314, IMG submission 200533) | Peat permafrost microbial communities from Stordalen Mire near Abisko, Sweden - III_Palsa_N2_3 | ecosystem: Environmental > Terrestrial > Soil > Palsa > Peat permafrost | place: Sweden... | reverse complement strand
TCCGCGATCGATGGAGCGTTCCCGCATGCCCGACATGAAATTCCACAACAGCGAATCCGTTCAACTGCTGCCAATCGTCATGCCCGCCCCGGCTGCCCCTTCTCTGGGCGAATGGCCCGGCCGGGGACTGTGCGTGGGCGAGGACCCAGAAGTCTTCTTCCCATCCGGCGGCGACCCCGGTACGGATGCCAGAGAGATCTGCGCCGCATGCCGGGTACGCGACGAATGCCTCAACTACGCGATCGATGCTGACGAGTTCGGTATATGGGGCGGCCTCGACCAAGACGAGCGGCGAAACAAGAGGAGGAGGCAGCGCCGGAAGGCGGCCGCCGTGTGCGGCAAGGCCAGGCAGTCGGAGGGCGCGGCGTGACCCCAGAGCAGCGGCGCCTTCGCGCGCAACTCGCGGCCAACACGCGCTGGTCCCGTCCGATGGCCCGCGAGGACCAGGCCGACGCCGCACGGGCAGCCATCTACGCGCGCCTTGAGCGCGAGGTCGATCCGCAGGGGAAGCTGTCACCAGACGAGCGCGGCCGACTAAAGATCTTCAATGGCGGAGGTTACGGCCTCTGGCGATAGCTGCCATCTCGCGGTATGCCGGTGTCATGAGGTATCCCGATGGCGGCGGTCTGACCGCGCACCGGAGCAGACCGAGCCGTTTGAAGTTGAGCGCGAGCTTGCCGAAGCTCTTGTCGTTCAGTATCGAAGTCGAGTCGCAAGACCGGCGCAGCGAACTACCGCCCAGCTCCAGCGGAGGTCATCTGGTCATCGCGACCAGTCTCGGCGACCTCGACAACACGGTCACCCGCCTGGAGATCGCCGACGCGATCGCCGCCGCCGCCGTCGTGCTGCTGGCCGGCGTTGGTCTGCCGCTGGTGCGGGCCAGCCTGGCACCGCTTCGGGAGATCGAGTCGACGACGGCGGCGATCGCGGGCGGTGACCTCTCCCGGCGCATCGACCATACGTCGGGGCATAGCGAGGTCGGGCGGCTGGCCGATGCGCTGGACATGATGCTCGCCAGCATCGAGGCCGCCTACCGGGCGCGAGCGGACGCGACGTGACCACGGGCCGGAGCCCGTTGACCACCGGGACCGTCAGCTTCACGGTGGCCGCCGGCATCGTCTGAAAGGCCAGGCGCAGCACCCTGATTTGGAACCCCGCAAGGTACACCGCCGGCACTTCCCGAGGCCGAGTTATCGCGCGACGCGACGCCGGGCAAGAGTGCCGACACCGACCGCGAAGATCAGGAGGGTCCCCTGGAATAGGTACTGGTAGTACGTATTCAGGCCTAGAAGCGCCATGGCATTGAAGCCCACCGACACCGTCAACACCCCCAGCATGGTGCCGACGATGTGGAACTGGCCATCGCGAAGCACAGCCGATCCGAAGAAGCTCGCGGCAAACGCGCTCAGCAGATAGCCGTCCCCGCCGTCGACGGCGCCGCTCCCAGTTAGCGAGGTAAGCAGGATCCCGCTAACTCCCGCGCAGACGCCCGCGATCACGAATGCCGTGACCCGGACCCGGTTAACGCGGATTCCGGATAGGCGCGCGGCCTCAGCGTTCCCGCCCACGGCCTGGATCGATTGGCCAAGGACCGTCCGGTTCAGCACGGCCCACAGGAGGATCGCCACCGCGAACATCACGTACACCGGGTAGGGCAGGCCCAGCAGCTTGTTGAAGGTCAACGCGATGAATGACGTCGGATTGTTGATGGCAACCGGGTCCCCGCCCGTGTACGCATAGTTGACACCGACGACGATCGTGCCAACGCCAAGCGTGGTGATCAGCGGGTTCACCCCGATGCGGGTCACGATCAGCCCGTTGGCAAGTCCGATCACGGCCCCTACCGCCAAGACCAGGACAATGGCTACCGGAATTGAAAGCCCATCCCGTTGTATGAATCCGGCCACGAGCACACCACAGAAACTGGTTGCGTATCCGATGCTGAGGTCGAAGTCGCCGGCCGCCAGTACAAAAGTCAGACCCATAGAAACGACCGCAGCGATCGCGCTCTGGTTCAAAATTTGGATGGCATTGCTGCTAGTCGCGAACGTGTCGGGTTCGATGATCACGAACACCATGATCATCACCACGAGCACGAAGACCGCCCCGTAGCGACCTAGGACGCGCCACCAGTCGACCTCGGTCGGCAGCGGGACGCGACGTGGCCGGGAAGCGTATCGGTCAGGCTGCGGCCGACGGCTGGACTCGACGTGTTCTGCAGGCACGTCGGTGACGCCCGAATTCTCAGTCATGGCTCTTTGGGCCGATCTCGTAGCACAGCTCGGTCAGGGTTTCCTTCGTGGCGAGCGCAGCCTCAACCACGGCGGCGATCCGGCCCTCGCGCATCACCGCGACACGGTCGCAGATCGCAAACTCTTCGAAGTCGCTGGAGATCATCAGTACAGACGTACCGGTGTTGGCTAGAGTCCGGATGATTTCATACAACTCGGCCCGGGCCCCGACATCGACTCCGACCGTCGGCTCGTCGAGGATGAGCACCGAAGGACCGGTGCGCACGTATCGGCTGACCACTACCTTCTGCTGGTTGCCACCAGACAGTCCAGACACCGGCTGCGCGACCGATGACGCCTTGATGGCGAATCGGCTGACCATGTCCCGCGCCGCAGCACGCGCCTTTCGAGAGCTGAGAAGCGGGAGGTGCGTCCTCCAGCGATTGCGGCCAATGGTCGCCAGGTTGACATTGACCGCGAGCGACTCCCTCAGCAGGAGCGCTTGTGACCGGCGCTCCTCGGGCACGAGCGCGACTCCGCGAGCGATCGCCTCGTAGGGGCCACGCGGTGCGAAGGGACGCCCCTCGAGGGTGATCCTTCCCGAGGCGGCCCGGTCAGCGCCGAAGATCAGCCGCGCCAACTCGGTACGCCCAGCGCCGACCAGTCCGGCCAGTCCGAGGATCTCGCCGCGATGCAGGTCGAGCGTCGCGCCCTTCACCCGGGGCTCCCGCACGAGTTCCTCGACGTGGAGGACTACCTCGTTAGCCATCTCGCGGGCCACGTGATGGCGAGCGGCCTGCTCGACGGCACGTCCGACGATCGCTTCCGTGAGGCTGCTTCGATCGACCTCGGACGCGCGCAGGCTGGCCACCAGCCGACCGTTTCGAAGCACAGAGATTGTGGCGGACAGATCTAGCACCTCCTCCAGCCGGTGCGAGATGTACAGCACAGCGACTCCACGCGCAGCCAGGTCGCGGACGATGGCGAACACCCGCTCGGCCTCCTCAGCCGCGAACGACGCCGTCGGTTCGTCCATCGCGATCACGCGCGCCTCACGCATCAGCGACCGGCCAAGCGCGACGACCCAGCGCTGGCTGACCGTTAGATCGCGAACCTGTCGGTCAAGCGAGAAGTTCGCCCCAAGGTCGGCGAGCACGGTCTTCGCCCGCGGACGAACGTTCCCCCACCTGATCAGGCCGTAGCGACCTGCCGCGTCGTAGTTCATCGCCAGGTTCTGCAGCACGCTGAACTGCGGGACCAGGTTCAGCTCTTGGTGGATGAAGCCGAGCCCCAACTCGGTCGCGCCCCACGGACTGCTGATCACGCGGTCGACGCCGTCGATCACGATCCGCCCGCTATCCGGGGCTTCGAGTCCCGCGAGGATGCGGACGAGCGTCGACTTGCCGGCGCCGTTGGCACCGACAAGAGCGTGAACCTCGCCTGCCGCGATATCAAGCGACACGTCGGTGAGCGCACGGACGCCGCCGTAGTGCTTGGAAACGCAGTCCACGAACAGTAGCGGCGGCGACTTCTCGGCCGCGGGCGGGCGGGCGTTTGCCCGGTCGCCCGCCGCCGCGTGCCGCCCTGGGGGCATTGGCGCGCTGTTTTCCATTGCGCCAGCGCCCTACTGACCGCTCATTGCGCTTGGATACTCCTTGAGGAATGCGGCGATGTTGCTCTTGTCGACCAACACGGCCGGCGCCGCCAATTCGAGCGGCGACGCGTTGACGCCACGCTTGACGAGTTGCGGGATGGTCGCCGCCATCTGCTCGCCCAGCCCGTACCCGTTGATCCAGATCGTGGCCGTCATCGTCCCGGCGCGCACCGCGCTGAGCGCCGCGGGGCTCCCGTCAACGCCGAGGGTCGTGATGTTGGTCCGGCCCGCCTGCTTGATCGCCGCGAGCGCACCGACCGTCGGGTCGTCGAAGCACCCGAAGATGGCGCCTTGGCCGCTGTGTGACGCCAGCCAAGCCTGGCCGAATTTGTACCCCGCCTGCACCTGGCCGGGGATCGGGACCTCGTCATACGTCACCGAGGAGAAATGAGCCGTCTTCAGATACTGCTTCAGCGTTGCCTCGCGCTCGTCGCACGCAACGCCCGGCGTGTACTGGAAGACCAGCAGGTTGCCCTTCCCGTGGGTCACGGCCGCCAGTTCGTTGACCTCTAGCTTTCCGTCCGCCATGCCGACGTCCCAGTTGGCCTCAACCCCGGGACCGGTAGAGCCGCCGACCGCGATGACCGGGATACCTGCCGCCTTAGCCGCTAGAACCCCTGCGGCGAGGCTGTTGGCGGGGAACACCGTCGACACGATGAGATTTACATGCTTCTCCACCAAGGTCTGGATGGCCGCGACGGACTGTGCGGTCACCCCGCCCGGGTCGATCAGCGTGGTGCTCCACCCCTTCTGCTTGGCCACGGCCTCGATGCCATGCATCGCGGCCATACTCGTCGGCTCCTCACCCGAGAACGGCACAAGCCCGATTGTGTACCTACTGCCGGCGCTACTGGCCGACTTGCTGGTGCTGCTGGCCGACGCGGATGATGTCGGGCTGCTGCTGCCGCAGCCGGCCGCGGCCGCCGCAAGGGCACCCACCACCGCGCAGAGCGCGACCCGCCGAATAGCGGTTCTCATCTTTACCTCTCCTCTAAAGCCATCACGGATACAGCCATGACAGATATCGAATATGACGTCAACTTCAAGTTTGACCTATGGTTCGGCCTGCGACCTGGAGTAGGTCGCTACCTCACAGTCGGCTATCTGCACCAACTATCCGCACCAGCCGGTTACGACTCAATGTCTCGCGAGACCACCAACCGGTGGCCGATCCGCCCACCTCAGGCGGCTCCCCTGCATGGCGTGGGCACAGCGCCTTGAAGGCGTGGCGATGGCAGAGGTGCGTAGGAGGCTGGGCCAGGACGTCCGGGAAGGCATGGGCGGCTGGTCCGGAGGACAGGTAAGCCGATCGCGCAAATTAGAGCGTCGAGGCCGTCTGGCTTGGCCACGACTGGGCCTCCACGCGGAATGGTACTTACGCGCGGACGAGCCTGGTCGCGGAGCGAATCCGCAAGCACGAGATCGAGCGCACTTCGGCGCTCCTCTACATACGCCGTTGCGCGGTGGCCGTCGAGTCTGGCTGGGGCGGCCGGTGAGACAGGATACGAGCGAGTTCGAGCGCGACTCGCAGGTTCAGGCTCCCGCGGTCAATGGGCGTATCGAGCGATTCCTCGATCTTCTCGATCCGTTTGACGACGGTATTCCTGTGTAGCCGCATCCTTGCGGCAGTGGCTGCTGGGCTGCCTCGCTCCTGAAGAAAAACCCGAAGCGTTTCACGAAGGCTTCTGGACTTCTCGTCATCTGCGCTGAGCGACCCGAGGTGCGCCTCCACGAACGCGCACGCCAGTTCCGTATCCCGAGATGCGAGCGCCAAGACGCCGACGTCGTCGTACATCGTGAGCGACTGACTCCCGATCGCGCCGCTCACGCGTTTCGCTTCGAGCGCCTCTCGGTGGGTGAGGCGGAATCCGGACAGTCCCCAGTGGGTGGAACCGAATGCTGCCTGGATCCCCGGCGGAGGCTCCAAGCCGTGCAGGGCGGGCTGCAAGTTGCCCGCCCTGCACGACAGCCACCCATTGAGGGTGCCGCTATCGCTACGAACGGTCAGATGCTGCCAATGATCGACCCGCGCGCCTAGCTCCGCTGCGACCGTCTCCAGGCGCACTCGGTCAGCACCGCCGGCATCCCACAAGGTGTATCCGATGTGACTGGCGTCCAATCGATAGGAAATCGACCGCTCCGCCATTCTCGGATCTAGGTCGCCTTGGAGCAGACCGGTGACGGCGCGGAGGCGACTTGACTCGTCGTGGCGTTCCAGCCCCGCTTGCTCGTCCAGGTACGCCGATATGGCTTGCGCTGTGATCGTATTCGCGTAATCGAACAGGCGCGCGGAGGCGTACTCCATTATGTCGGCGCGGACCTCGGGCGACAGGCCCCAGCGGCTCTCCTTGAGGGTCGATGCTATGAGCCGCCACGCGTCCGCGTGTCCGCGCTCAAAGGAACGCAGTGCAGCGGTGAGGGAGTTCCCGTCGTGGACGAGTTGCCTCGACCATGCCTCTGCCTCATTGGGAAGGGTGGCCACCGATGATGAATCCCTGAAGGCCTTTCTTATGCCAGGCAGATGCGAGGTGAGCGCAACTCTGAGCTCACCTTCGGGATCCCGGCCCTTGCTCAACTCCGGAACTGTTCCGAGGATGCCCGTCAGCTGGGCCTCAACGAGAACGGTCCCTTCCTGCTCCATCCAATCGACGAGCAGGTGTCGGCAATGGCGCGTCGTTTCGGTCGCCATTGCGCCACCGTACCTTCGGGCCGTGGGTCTGGCAATAGGCGTGTCGGAGCCGGTTCGTCCTCGTTTGCGCAGCGCAGCGGGTGTTTGACAGGTCGCGGTGAACCCTGTGCGGCCGGCTGGTCACGGTGCCGTGCGTGTCTCCACGCGACGGGCGCCGCTTGTCTTTCCCTTGAAGACGGCCTTGGGCACCGCGCGCGGGGAAGCAGCCCGCCCATGGCAACAGGGCTCACTCTTGTGGGCGGATCGACTACCGGCCGGTGGTTTCGCGAGACATTGAGTCGCGGCCAGTTGGTCGGCACAGTTGGTGGAAATCGTCGGTTGGGGCGGTTTTGCAAGAAGGAGAAGTGATGACGGAGCCACTGTCGGTGCGTGGGCCTGTGAAGCTGGCGATAACGGTCGACGACCTCTTCCTCTGGCCGGATGCCGGACACCAGAACGGCTACAGCCCGGCGAGTTGCGGCGCAAGCCTGATCCGCGCGTTCGCGGCTAACGGCGTGTCTGACGTGTACGCCTTTTCTGCGACCTTCGCGCTGGACGGCGACCCGCGGCTGACGAGCGTCCTGGACAAGTGGTGTGACGCCGGCCATCACGTCGGGGGACACACGCATTTCCACACCAGCCTGAACTGGCTGGGCGCCAAGCGCTACATCGAGGACATCGACCAAAGCCATGAGCTCATCGAGCCATGGGTCTCTCGGGCGCCGAGCAGGTATTTCCGGTTCGCGATGGACATGCTCGGGGACACGCGCGGCAAGACCGACGAGGTGATGACCCACCTAGCGCAGACCGGCTTCATGCACGCGCCGATCTCGCACTGGTTCTACGACACCCAGTTCGTCTTCCCCTACGACCGCGCGGTGAGCCTGGGCAGCAGCGATGATGCTGCGTGGCTGCGCGATAAATTTGTCGAGACCGCCGTCTCATGTCTGCGCAGCCAGGTCGAGGCGTCGGAACGGAACCTCGGCCGGATTCCCGCCCATATCAGCCTGATCCACAACTCGGCCATCGCGGCGGATACCTACGACCGTGTACTCGAGGCCTACGTCGAGGCGGGAGTCGAGTTCGTGACGCTCGAGGAGGCGATGCGCGACCCGGCCAACCTGATCGTCGCGCCGGGAGCTAACCCTCACTTCCGCAACCTCACCCAGCGCTGGGCCGAGGTTCTCGGCGTCAAAATCGAGGGAAGCCCGCCAAGCGTGCTGGAAGAACTCGACTCGATCGCACCGATCGAGGGCAGGGACGCCGAGTCGCTGTTCAGTAAGGCGCTGGCCGGCATGGCCCGGGGCACTGGCGCCAAGCCCGTCCTCGCGGACCTCGCACCATGACCGCGCCGATCAGCATCGAGGACCGCCCATCGATCTTCACCGCCGGGGGCGGCTGCAGCCGATGCGAGTGACCGACCCGTTTCGGTTGCCCCCGGGCGTTGGTACGGTCACGGACGCCTTCCTGCGGGCTGTCGAGAATCATCCGGATGAACTGGCCCTGACCGATGCCGGCGGCAGCCTAGCGTTGACCTGGCGGGAATACGCGGAGCGAGTGGCTGCCCTGGCGTCGGGCCTGAAGGAACTAGGCGTGGCGGCGGGCGATCGTGTCGCGCTTCTGATGGGCAACAGGCCGGAGTTCAACCTCATCGATTCAGCAGCGCTGTTCCTGGGAGCGATTCCCTTCTCGATCTACCCGACGTCGGCCAGCGAGCAGATCGCGTACATCGCCGCCCATGCCAAACCAGCGGTTTACGTTGTCGATCCCGAAGCTCGCCAGCGGATGGAGGAGGCGGGTGTCTCCGGGACGATCTTCTACCTCGAGAATGACGAAGATGGGCGTTCGGCCCTCGATCAGATCGAAGGCTTCGCCGAGGAGCGGATCGACCTGCATGAGCACAGCGAGCGGATCACGCCCGACGACGTGCTGACGCTTATCTACACCTCGGGGACGACGGGTCCGCCCAAGGGAGTCGAGCTGTCGCATTCGGCCCTGCTGTTTACGATCAAGGCAACCTTGGAGAACATTCCGCTACCGGAGCACGGCCGGCTGATCTCCTACCTGCCGCACGCGCATGTCGTCGACCGGTTCGCCTCGCACTACCTGCAGATGGCGACGGCATCGATGACGACAACGCTGCTTGACGGAAAGACCATCTTCTCGCTGACCCCGAGCGTCGAGCCGACGCTGTTCTTCGCGGTCCCGCGGACGTGGGAGAAACTCCGGCAATCACTGACGGCCGAGCTTCAAGGCGGAATGGAGGCCGACCAGTTCCGGAGGATGCTCGAGCTGGGCAGCCGCCGCGTCTTTGCGCGCAGCGATGGTAGCCAGCTCGACGCGAGAGCGGAGGACGAGTGGCAGCAGCTCAACGCGTCGGTGGGTGCGCAGATTCGCCGGCGGATCGGCTTGCAGGAAGCGAACTGGCTCGTCACCGGCTCCACCACCACAGAACCAGAGTTGCTTCGGTTCTTCGCCGCTCTTGGAATGCCCGTGTGCGAGAACTGGGGAATGTCTGAGAATTGCGGGGTCGGAACGTTGAACGACCCCGTCACTCCGCGGATCGGCAGCGTCGGCAGAGCACTGCCAGGAACGGAGCTGACCCTCGCGGATGACGGGGAGATCCTGTGTCGCGGCCCGCACCTGATGCGTGGCTATCGGAGTGATCCGGGGGCGACAGCAACGGCGATCGACGGACGCGGGTGGCTCCACACGGGTGACATCGGCGCGATCGATGCTGACGGATTTGTTTCGATCGTTGATCGGAAAAAGGAAATCATTATCAACAGCAGTGGTAAGAACATGTCACCGACCAATATCGAGGCATCCGTCCGGAACAGCAGTCCGATCATCGCGCAGGTCTGTTGCATCGGCGACGCCCGGCCGTTCAACACAGCGCTGATCGTCCTCGATCCTGAGGCTGCCAGAGCGGTTGCTGCCGAGGCTGGTGACGACACCTTGCGGCTCGAATATATCGTCGAACACCCGGCGGTCAAGGCCACGGTCGAGTCCGCTGTGGAGGCCGCGAACCACCGGCTCGCACGCGTCGAGCAGATCAGGCGCTTTCGCGTTCTCCCTGACGAATGGCCTGCCGACGGCGACTTGGTCACGCCGACGCTGAAGCTTCGGCGCCAAGAGGTGCTGCGGCGATATCGAGACATCATCGAGGACCTGTACAGACCCGAGCGTCCCGGGCGATCGGATGGCGAGCCGTGACGACCCGGCCAACTGGCGGTAACCCCGCCGACCGCGTCGCGGTCCACCTGGTCAAGCGCCCCGAGGGCGTGCCGGCGCTTGACTGCTTCGCGATCGTCAGCTCACCCGTGCCCGAGCCCGCGGCGGGACAGCTGCTGGTGCGCTCCCGGATGGTGAGCGTCGACCCGTCCATGCGCGGCCGGATGAACGGCACCGAGTCATACGTGGCCGGCTACGGACTGAACAGCGTCGTAGCCGGGCGGGCGCTTGGCGAGATCGTGGCGGCCGGTCCCGGCACCGGGGGCTTCCGCGTTGGCGATACCGTCGTGCACTGGGGCGGATGGCAGGATTGGGCGGTAGTCGACGCGGCCGCTACCCTCCCGGTGCCGGCCATCCCCGGGCTGGCCGACGAGCTGTGGCTGGGCGCCCTCGGCGCCCCCGGCCTGACGGCGTACATCGGTGTGCGCGCCATTGGACGGGTCCAGCCCGGCGACAGCGTCTACGTGTCCGCGGCCGCGGGCGGCGTCGGCTCGATAGCGGGCCAGCTCGCGCGCGCCTACGGCGCCGGGCGAGTCCTCGGGTCGGCCGGCTCGAGTGGCAAAGCGTCGCACCTGCTGCGCGACCTGGGCTTTGGCGGGGCCTTCGACTACAAGCAGATCCGGGTCACGCAGGCGCTAGACGAACTGGCCCCGGATGGCATCGACGTGTATTTCGACAACGTAGGCGGCGACCACCTCGCCGAGGTGCTGCCGCACATGAACAACGGCGGCCGCATCGTCGCCTGCGGGGCGATCAGCCAGTACAACGGCGAGGCACAACGGGAATCGCCCGACCTCACGGCGATCATCACCAAGCGGCTGCGGTTCGAGGGCTTCATCGTGGGCGACCACGCCGACCGGCGCGGGGAGTTCATCGAGGAGGTCGCGCCCATGCTGCTTGACGGGCGAGTACGGGCCGAGGTCACGGTGTTCGACGGTATCGAGCGCGCGCCCGAGGCGTTCCTGGCGATGTTCCGCGGCGAGACCAACGGCAAGACCCTGGTCCGCTGCTGACCCCGGGCAGCACCACGGGCCGGATACCTCACGTCTTAGAACCAGTCCGGCTGGGCGTCCAGCGTCGTAGCGTCGAGCGCCGCGAGCAGGTCGAACTGCGCCGCCGTCTTCGGCAGCTCGTGGCGGAAGAAGTACAGTCCCGCCTGCCGCTTCCCGTCATAGAAGCTGCCTTCTTTTCCGTGGGCTGCGAGCAACTGCTCCAGCCACATCCACGCGACGGTGACATGCCCGGCTGCCTCAAGGTAGATGCTCGAGTTCGCTAGCGTCAGCGCCGGGTCGCCGGCTGACCGCAGGACACCTGTTACCTCGACCAGGCGGTCTGCGGCCGACCGCAGCGCCGTCCCGTGCGCGCGCAGTTCCCCGCCTGCGGCCTCGGCCAGCGCCGCGGACGAGCGGATTGCGTCAGCGAGGAATCGCAGCCCCGCACCGTCCTCCATCGCGACCTTCCGGCCGAGCAGGTCCAGGCCCTGGATCCCGTGGGTTCCCTCGTGGATCTGATTAAGCCGGTTGTCCCGGTAATACTGCTCGACGTCATAGTCGCGGGTGTAGCCATATCCGCCGTGGACCTGGATAGCGAGGCTGTTGGCTTCCAGGCACCACTGGGATGGCCAGCTCTTGACGATCGGCGTGAGCACATCGAGCAGCAGCGCGCACCGGCGTTCTTCCCCGGCCGACCCGGCGGTGAGCTGATCATCGAGCAGCCTGGCGCAGTACAGCCCGAGGGCCAGCGCGCCTTCGACGTAGGACTTCTGCGCGAGCAGCATGCGGCGGACATCGGCATGCTCGATGATGGGCACCGGCCTGGCCGCGGGATCCTTGCGCCCCGCTGGCCGGCCTTGGGTGCGGAGCCTGGCGTATTCGAGCGACTTGAGGTACCCGGCGTAACCGATCGCCGTTGCGAGGAAGCCCACGCCGATGCGGGCCTCGTTCATCATATGGAACATGTATGCCAGGCCCTGGTGCTCCTGGCCGACCAGATAGCCGACGGCACCGGCGTGGCCGCCCACGGCGTGCTTCCCGTCACCAAAGGCCAGCAGCGTGTTCACGGTGCCGCGGTTGCCCATCTTGTGGTTGAGGCCGGCCAGCGTGACATCGTTCCTCCGGCCGTCGGCGAGGAACTTCGGAACCGCGAACAGCGAGATGCTCTTGACTCCCGGCCCGCCCTCCGGCGTCTTAGCCAGCACCAGGTGCACGATGTTCTCACTGAGTTCGTGATCACCGCCGGAGATCCACATCTTGGTCCCGGTGACACGGTAGGAGCCGTCCGCCTGCGGTTCGGCCTTCGTGGTGATGTCGGCCAGCGACGAGCCCGCGTCCGGCTCGGACAGGCACATCGTGCCGAGGAAACGACCCTCAAGCAACGGGCCCACCCACAAGCGCGCCTGCTCATCGGTGCCGTACCGCGCCAGCAGGCTGGCGTTGGCCACCGTCAGCAGCAGGTAAGCCGCAGTCCCGGGATTGGCGGCCTGAAGCCAGGCCGCTGACGCCCGGGCCAGCGTCACCGGGAGCTGCAGGCCGCCCAGGCTCTCGTCGAACGTGGCGGCGATCAGGCCCGCGTCGGCGGCCACCTTCAGGGCGTGGCCGATCTCGGGAATCATCTCCACGGTTCCGTCAGGGCGCATAACCGGCTCATGAGCGTCGGACAGCTTGTTGTGCGGGGCGAACTTGCTCATGGCGATGTCCGCGCTGAGCTGCAGGAACGCGTCAAAGGTCTCGCGCGAATGCTCGCGATACCTGGGTCGGCTGGTCAGCGTGGTGACATCAAGCCACTCATAGAGGAGGAACTCCAGATCACGCCTGGAGAGGACGGGTGCGGTCATGGATGCTCCATTGACTTGAAGATGAGGTCGGTTTCAAGTATACTCTCGGAAGTCGGCAAGCGCATGCCGTATCGTGACCGCCGCGGTCAGCGCAGACTGGAGTACTCATGTCGCTGTGGGAAGATCCGGAAGCGGAACTGCGCACGTACCGGGCGGCGAAGTCGCGGCCGGCCGCTGCCGGGACGGCATGACATGGCCGGCCTGGACCTGACCGGACGGACCGCAGTGGTCACCGGCGCTTCTCGCGGCATCGGCCTGGCGGCGGCGCAGGCGCTCGCGGCCGCCGGAGCGAACGTCGTGCTGACCTCGCGCAGCCAGGCGGCCGCCGATGCCGGCGCCGCCCAGGTGACGGGCTCGGCGGTCGGCTTCGAGGCACACGCGACTAATGCCGATGCGGCGCGGGGGTGCGTCGAGTTCGCCATCGAGCGATTCGGCAGCCTGGACATCCTCGTCAACAACGCAGGGACCAACGTCGCCTACGGTCCGATGATCGGCATCGATCACGAGCGGTTCAGCAAGACGATCGAGACGAACCTCTGGGCACCAGTGCTGTGGACCTCGCTGGCAGTCCGGGCCTGGATGGGGCAGCACGGCGGCTCGATCGTGAACACCGCTTCCATCGGAGGGCTCAGCGTAGAGCCGAACCTGGGCGTCTACAACGCGACGAAGGCGGCGCTTATCCATGTCACCAGGCAGACCGCCTTGGAGCTGGGCCCGAAGGTCCGGGTCAACGCGATCGCACCGGGGGTGGTGCGCACCAGGCTCGCCGAACTGCTGTGGCGCGACCACGAGCGGGAGCTCAGCGATGCCCTGCCGCTCGGCCGGATCGGTGCACCGGAAGACATCGGGCAGGCGATCGTCTTCCTCGCCTCCGACGCCGCGTCCTGGATCACCGGCGATACGCTGGTGATCGACGGTGGCGCGCTGCTTGGCGACACGACGGCGATCCGGCGCGGGGCCGCCGATGCATCGAATGGGGTAGGCCCGTGACGGAAAGTCCAGCACGTCGGCCCTCCGGCGCTAGGAAGGGCAGAGCGTCGGCAGCGAGCCCGCCCGCTGGGCGCGAGGCGCCGCGCACGGCGCGCGGCGTGCGCACTCGCGAGCAGCTGATCCAGGCAGCCCGCCGGGTATTCGAGCGAGAGGGCTATCTCGACGCCCGACTGTCGGACATCACCGCCGAGGCGGGCACCGCGGCGGGCTCTTTCTACACGTACTTCTCCAGTAAAGAGGAGATCTTCGCCGCGATACTCGAGGAGGTGCAGGACGAGATGCTGCACCCCCACGTCCGCGACCTGGCCAGCAACGACGACCCAGTCGCGGTCATCGA
>Ga0302314_10013637_pt1 | contig 13947 bp, 8 predicted proteins | sample III_Palsa_N2_3_FD_200533 | JGI IMG/M metagenome (GOLD analysis project Ga0302314, IMG submission 200533) | Peat permafrost microbial communities from Stordalen Mire near Abisko, Sweden - III_Palsa_N2_3 | ecosystem: Environmental > Terrestrial > Soil > Palsa > Peat permafrost | place: Sweden... | reverse complement strand
ATTTCTGCGCTATCACGCCCGGCACATACCAGTCCATCTTCCACAGCCCGCCGTCGTCGATCGACTTGCCTGCCGCAAGTTCTTCCTTGCCGGTGGTGTCGCTCATGGGTCCGGTGAAGATCTGCTTTCCTGCGATGATGGCATCGCGCTCGGCGATCACCTTGTCGGCGAGCTCCTTGGGCACCGCCGGTCCGCAACAGGCGATATCGGTGCCGCCTTCCTTGATGCCGGGGAATGCGCCATAGGGGTTGGGCTGCCAGTTACCCGCAGCCACCTTCTTGAGTTCCGGCGACAGGAACTTGTCCCATGTCCAGACCGAGGAGCATAGCGTCGCCTTCGGCGCGAACTCACGCAAATCGCGGTGATGCCCGGTGCCGTAGATGCCGCGTTCCTGCGCGACGATCTGCGGCGTCGGCGTGTCGACGTGCTGGCCGATCACGTCGATGCCTTGATCCGCCATCGCTTCGGCCGCCGCACGCTCCTTCACGGGATCGTTCCATGCGCCGGTGAAGATCACCGTGACGGTTGCCTTCGGGTTCATCTTCTGGGCACCGAGCTCATAGGCGTTGATGGTCCAGTTCACCGGACCGATCGGATGCGCGGCGACGAAGCCGAGCTTGCCGGTTTTGGACATGCCGCCCGCGATCATGCCGCACAGATACTGGCTCTCATAGGTCCGGCCGTAGAACGATTCGAGGTTGGGACCGTTGGTGGTTCCGGATGCGTTGAGAAAGGCGACCTGCGGATACTTCTCGGACAACTCCTTGAAGGTGTCGGAATATCCGAACGCCGTTCCGATGATGACGTTGTAACCGCGCTGAATGAACTGTTCCGCGGCCGGTTTGATCTGACCTGCAACTTCAGGCACTTTTTCCACGAACGGAATTTTCATGCCGACCGCGATCTCGATTTTCGGGCGCGCTTCATCGAAAGCCTGGGTCCAGCCGCCGTCGTTCTTTTGGTCGAAGTAAAGAAACGCGATCTTCGGCGCTGCCGGAAGCGTGAAGCCGGTGGCATAGGCCACCGCGCCGCACGAGATCGCAGCACCGGCCGCGACCAGCATGGTCCAGTACTTTTTCTTCAATTTCCGTCGCATGATCCTGACTCTCCTTTTTGCCCCCAAAGCGGAGCGACGACGAATAGTTTCAAACCGCGCGGAAAATAGCGCGCCCAATGTTTGCGCAGCTGGCGACGCTATAGTGGGCAACACATCCCGTCGGGACTGCGCATGCCACGATCGGCCGACCAGCATCTGCGCCACCACGATGTCGTTCGATCTCAGGACAGCCAGGTATTGGATAGGCGCCTTGGACTAAGCGATCATGACGCTGGCCGAAGCGGCGCCGCCGGGACCGGCGAACAAGCGGCGGCCTGGAATGGCGTCGAGCAGCGCGCGGGTATAGGCGTGTCGCGGCGAGCGGAACACCGACTGCGTCTCGCCCTGCTCCACGATCTCGCCGTATCGCATCACCACGATGCGGTCCGCGATCTCGGCGGCGACCCGCAGATCATGGGTGATGAAGAGCATCGCGAGATTCATTTCCTCGCGCAGTTCCGCCAGCAGCGCCAGAATGTGCGCTTGCACCGAGACGTCGAGCGCCGAGACGGCTTCGTCCGCCACCAGCACCACCGGCTTCAGCGCCAGTGCCCGCGCGATGCAGATACGCTGGCGCTGGCCGCCGGAGAATTCGTGCGGATAGCGCCCGGCGGCGCTGTCCTTGAGGCCGACGCGCGCCAGGAGCCGCTTCGCGTCCGCCATCGCTTCCGAGGCCGGCGCACCGTAGGCCATCGGACCGCGCGCGATGGCCTCACCGACCTTCTGGCGCGGATCCAGCGCTGCGAACGGATCCTGGAACACGATCTGCACCTTGCGGCGCGCGGCGCGCAACTGACGCCCCCGCAGCCCGAGAAAATTCTCGCCGTCGAAATCGACCGTGCCCGCGTCCGGCTCAATCAGCCGCATGATGATGCGGCCGAGCGTCGACTTACCGGAGCCGGATTCGCCAACCACCGCCACGGTTTCGCGCGGGCGCAGCGACAGCGCCACGTCGCGCACCGCCTGCACCCGCCGTGCCGGCCGGAACAGGCCTTGACGCGTGACAAAAGTCTTGTTCAAGCCAAGCGCGCTGAGCAGCGGTTCGCCGGTAATCCCGCGGCTGGCCGTCGACGCTGGCCGCGTTCCCGGCACCGCGGCAATCAGGGCCTTGGTATAGGCGTCCTTGGGTGCCCGCAGCACCGCGTCGACCGTGCCTTGCTCGACCACGCGGCCGTTGCGCATCACAACGACGCGGTCCGCGATATCGGCGACGACGCCGAAATCGTGGGTGATGAACAACACGCCCATGCCACGCTCGGCCTGTAATTGCCGGATCAGCATCAGGATCTTCTTCTGGGTGGTGACGTCGAGCGCGGTGGTGGGCTCGTCGGCAAGCAGCAGCGCCGGGTTGTTCGCCATCGCCATCGCGATCATGATGCGCTGGCGCTGGCCGCCGGAGAGCTGAAACGGATAGCTGCGCGCAAGTGTCGACGGGTCCGGCAGCCCGACCGCGGCGATCAGTTCCAGCACCCGGGCCGCGCGCGCCGCCCGGGCCGGCCGTGGCCGGGCGTGCATCAGGATCGCCTTCGCGATCTGGTCACCAACCCGCGCGAGCGGATTGAGCGCGCTGAGCGGCTCCTGAAAGATCATGGAAATGGCGCCGCCGCGCAGGCCGCGCATGGTGTCTTCATCGGCGGCGGCGATGTCGGTGCCGCCGAAGCGGATCGCGCCGGACGCCACCGCGACGTTCGGCGGCAACAGACGGAGCACCGCATGCGCCGTGATCGACTTGCCGGATCCGGACTCCCCGACCAGGCAGACGATCTCGTTGCGGCGCACGGTGAGCGACACCTCCTCGACGGCGAAGCCGCGATCGCCGCCGGGCGGCAGCGCCACCGACAGGTTCTCGACGGACAGCAGGAGATCTTCGCTCATGCGGTCCGCGCCCTTCGGGCGATGCGCGGGTTCAGCGTGTCGTTCAAGCCTTCGCCGACCAGGTTGATCGCCAGCAGTGTGAGCAGGATGGCGATGCCGGGAAACACGCTCATCCACCAGGCCTGCCGCATCACGGTGCGCGACGCGCCGATCATGAAACCCCAGGACATCAGGTTCGGATCGCCGAGTCCCATGAAGCTCAGCGCGCTTTCGATCAGGATCGCCGTTGCGATCGTCAGCGAGCCGGTGACGATGATCGGCGAGATCGCATTGGGCAGGATGTGGCGCAGCACCACCGCAAACGGCGGCTGACCCTGGCAGACCGCCGCCTGCACAAACTCGCGCCCGCGCAGGCGCAGGAATTCCGCGCGCGTCAGGCGCGCCAGCGGCGGCCAACTCACCGAGCCGATCGCAATGATAACGTTGGTCAGCGACGGCCCCAGCGTCGTTACCAGCAGGATCGCGAGGATGAAGCCGGGAATGGTCTGAAACAGTTCGGTCACGCGCATCATGACCTCGTCGACCTTGTCGCCGAAATAGCCGGCGATGGCCCCGATCACGACGCCGATGAACACCGCCGCGAGCGTCGAGACGACGCCGATCAGCAGCGACACCCGCGCGCCATAGGCGATCCCGGCGGCGACGTCGCGGCCGAGCATATCGGACCCGAGCCACAGCCCATCGCTCAGCGGCGGCCGGAACGGCGCCCCGATCATGTCCCACGGATCGTCGGGAAACAGTGCGGGTGCCGCCGCCGCGAGCGCAACAACAGCCGCCAGAATGACGAATCCGATCATGCCGGTCGGGTGTCGCAGGAAAGCCTTGAGCGTATCCATCGCAACCTCCGCTCAGGACGCCGCGCGCAACGACACGCGCGGATCGATCAACCGGTAGATCGCGTCGGTGACCAGGTTGAGCACGATGACGATGATCGACATCACGAGGAAGATACCCAGCATCACCGGGTAGTCGCGCTGCAGCACCGCATCGTAGGTGAGCCGGCCGAGGCCGGGCCAGGCGAACACGGTTTCGATCACCACCGCGCCGCCGACCAGCGCGCCGGCCTGCATGCCGGCGACCGTGACCACCGGCAGGATCGCGTTGCGCAGGATATGGCGGGCGACGATGCGGCCTTGCTTCAATCCCTTGGCTCGCGCGGTCTTGATGAAATCCTGATGCGTGACCTCGATCACCGAGGAACGCATCAGCCGCGCATAGATTGCCAGATACACCGCGGCCAGCGAGACCGCCGGCAGCACCAGATGAGAGGCGATATCGCGGATGTGCTGCAACGGCGTCATCTCGACACCGATGGTGACGTAGCCAAAGGCTGGTAGCCAGTCGAGCCTGACCGAGAACAGCAGCACCAGCATCAGGCCGAGCCAGAACACCGGCATGGCGTACAGCAGCAGCGACAGGACGGTGAACAGCGTGTCGGACCACGTTCCGGCACGAACACCCGCCAGCGTACCGAGCACGACGCCGAGGAAAAGCGCGATGAGAAAGGCGGTGCCGGTCAGCAGCAGCGTCGCCGGCAGCCGCTCGGCGAGCAGCGACAGCACGGGCCGCTGCTGGCGATACGAAAAGCCAAGATCGAGAGTGAGAATCCGCTTCAGATAGGTGGCGAGTTGCACCGGATACGGCTTATCGAGACCGTATTCCGCGCGCAACTGACTGAGCAATTTGGCGTCGGCCGAACCGCTCTGTCCGGCGATCACCTGGGCCGGATCGCCGGGAGCGGCATGCACCAGCACGAAGTTGAAGGTAGCGATGACCAGAACCACCGCCACGAACTTGGCGAGCCAGCCGACGATGCCGAGAACGACCGCAACGCCGCGACCGCCCTTCGCGTCCAGCGCGATGACGCTCATCCAACCGACACCGTTCCGAAGGTCTCGTGCACGCCGATCGCGGTCGTGATCACGTTCTTCAGCTTCTTGTCGATGAAATTCGCATAGTCCTGCTCGACCAGCCAGACGATCGGCACCTCCTCGACGAGGAGCTTCTGCACGGCGCTGTAGAGCTCCTGCCGCTTGGCATCGGATGTCGCAACCGCAGCCTCCTCGAACAACCGGTCGACCTCTGGGTTGGAATAGCCGGCGGTGTTAGAGAAGAGAATGCCCTTGCGGATGTTGGAGGTGATGTAGGTGCGCGACACGCCGAGCGCCGGATCGCCAAACTGATAGACCAGGTTCATGGTCATGGAGAAGTCCCAGTTGCTGCATTTGTCGGCCCAGCCGGCGAGGTCGATCCCCTGCAGTTGCAGGTCGATGCCGACGCGGCCGAGCGACTGACGCAGAAACTCCGCCGACCGCTGGTAGATTTCGCCGTAGGGCGGAACGAGATAAGGGATGGTGACGCGCTTGCCGTCGGCGCCCGGCTTCAGCCCCATGTCGTCGAGCAGCGCCTTCGCCTTGTCGAGCGAATATTCGTACTGCTTGACGTCCTTCTCGTAGAATCGCGTCTTCGACGATACCGGGCCGGTGGCAACCTTGCCGAGGCCGAAGAACACGCGCGCGAGCAGCGCCTTGCGATCAATCGCGTACATCACCGCCTGGCGGAACCGCTTGTCGTTCATCGGCGCGATGCGGTTGTTCAGTTCGAGCCACTGGTGCGGCGCGAAGAACTCGTAGCCCTTGGTCGTCATATCGAGGTTCGGTAGCTTCGACAGGCGCTGCACGTCGAACGCTTCGACATCGGTCCACTGGGTCAGTTGCACGGTGCCCTGCTCCAGCGCCACCGAGCGCGACGCCGAGTCGGGGATCACACGGTAGATGATCTCGTCGAGATGGGGTTCGCCTGGGCGATAATAGCCTTCGTGCTTGACCAGATGCACGTGCGAGCCGCGCACCCATTCCTTCAGCTTGAACGGACCGCAGCCGATCGCCTGGGCGTTGGCCGGATTCTTGCGGTAGTCAGTGCCGTCATAGATGTGTTTTGGCACGATCGGCGCGGTAGTGCAGTCGAACGCGCCCAGGAATGGCGCGAACGGTGTCTTCAACCGGAATACCACCGTATGCGGATCCGGCGCCTCGGCCTTGTCGACGCGCGAGAACGTGCCGCGGGCACGGGCGTGGGTTTCCATCAGCATCTTCGTCACCGAGAAGATGACGTCATCGGCGGTGAGCGGCGTGCCATCATGGAAGGTGACGTTGGGAAACAGCTTGAACGTGTAGGTCAGCCCATCCGGCGAGACCTCCCAGGACTGTGCCAGCCCGGGAATCGGCTTGAGATCGAAGTCGTAGCGCAGCAGGCTCTCGTAGATTTTGCCGCCGAGCGTCAATGTCGGTTGTTGCTGGTTCAGCGCGGTAACGAGGATCGGCGGTTCCGGCTGAATGATGGTGTTGAGGGTGCCGCCGCTGGTCTGCCCCACGGCGCGCGTCAGGCCGAGCGGAAGTCCACCGATGCCGACCGCACCCGCAACCAGACCCAGTTTGGCAAATTCACGTCTGTTCATGCCGTCCCTCTTGATGACTGGAGTTGAAACCAACGCTTTGCTTGCAAGAATGACTCTGGAATTGAAGCCGAGCCACGCGACCACAGTCGGTGGCTATGCGCATTTCGCCGCGCGCAAACTTGCGCTTCGGAGAAAACAGAAATCTGGAATTGCATCCCCGGGATGGCTTCGGCTGCGCCGCGGCGGTTGTCGTCACAGCTTGCTCAGGCCGCACCATTTCGCGACGAACAGCGCGATGCACAGCGTGGTCTTGCGAACGCTCTCGAGTTCGACCCGCTCGTCGAACGCATGCGGGCCGATACCGTAGGGGCCATAGCATAATGCCGGGATGCCGTAGTCTACGCAGTAGTAACGGGTATCGTTCACGGCGGTGGACAGCCGCCCCTGCAGCGGCGCCTGGAACGCCGTTTGATGGGCCGCGTCGAGCGCGGCTTCGGCGGCGCTGCCCGGTTCGCACACCGCGGGATCGGCCTGAAAGCCGCTCCAGATCAGCTCGGCCGGATTCTCCGACAGGAAGCTGTCGCCCATCTGCGCTTGCGCAAGGCACTGTTCGATACCGCGCATCGCCTGCTGCGGCGTCTCGCCCGGCAACAGGCCGAGACGACAGTCCATGTCGCACCACGCCGCGGTGGAGCTTGCCCAGTCGCCGCCCTTGATGATGCCGACGTTGAACTTGATCGGATCCTTGACGGTGCCGAACCAGGGATCGTGAACCGCCTTGGCGTTGATCGCCTTGGTGTAGTCCTGGAAGGCGCGCACCAGATGCATCGCCGAAAGAATGGCGTTGGTGCCGGCCTCGGAATAGGCGACATGGGCAGGGGTGCCACGCACCCGCAGCCGGAACCAGATCGCGCCTACCTGCGCGCGCGTCAGCGTGTGCGCGGTCGGTTCGGGAATGAGGCAGGCGTCGGCGCGGTAGCCGCGTATCAGCGTGGAGAGCGCACCGTTGCCGGTGCTCTCCTCTTCCGTCACGGTCTGCAGGTGAATCCGCGCATCGGGCGCATAGCCGGCCGTGCGGATGGCGTCGAGCGCAAAGATCATCGCGGAAACGCCGGCCTTCATGTCCTGCGCGCCACGGCCGATCATCCAGCCGTCGCGCACGGTCGCCGCATAGGGCGGATCGCTCCACAGGTCGACCGGCCCTTCGGGCACCACGTCGATATGACCTTGCAGGATGAGGCTGCGTCCCTTGCCTTTGCGATCGTAGGTCGCGACCACCTGCTTCGAGCCGGCGAGATCGATGCCGTCCATCGGCGCGGCCTTGGGATGGCTGGCGAGATTGACGTCCGCCAGGCTGAAGGCATCGACGTCGTAGCCGCGCTCGACGAACCGCTGCGCCAGCCACTGCTGCTGTGGTGCCTCCTGCCCGCGCAGGCTGCGGAACTGCACCATGCGCCCCAGGAACGCGACCTGGTCATCGAAGTTGCGATCGACCGCGGCGCGCAGGCTCTCGGTGATCTGATCCGGTTTCGCCAGTGTGTCAGTAGCCACGTATCACTTCTCCTTACGAATCCAAAAACCTCATGCCGCGAGGCAGCGCTCCAGAATGGCCAGTCCCTCATCGACGATCGCATCCGACGCCGTCAGCGGCACCAGGATGCGGATGGTGTTGGCGGTGGTGCCGCACGACAGCAGAATCAGACCATTCTCATGCGCCCGCTGCGTAATGCGCCTGGTAGCCTCGGCATCAGGCTCGTTGCTGCCGCGCTGCTTGAGAACGTCAAAGGCGACCATCGCGCCAGGGCCACGGGCCGCCGACATCGGCACCAGCGTGTTGGAGCGGGCGAAGCGGTCGATCGCCGCGCGCAAACGCCCGCCGATCACATTGGCCCGATTCAGCAGATCCTCGCGCTCGAAGATGTCGAGCACGGCCAGCGCCGCAGCACATGCGAGCGGATGACCGGCATAGGTGCCGCCTAGGCCGCCGGGTTCGGCGGCATCCATGATCACCGCGCGTCCGATCACGCCGGACAGCGGCATGCCGCCGGCGAGACTCTTGGCCACGCAGATGATGTCCGGCTGCACGTCATAGTGTTCCATCGCGAACATCTTGCCGGTGCGGCCGAAGCCGGTCTGCACCTCGTCGACGATCAGCACGATACCGTTCTCGTCGCAGATCCGGCGCAGGCCGCGCATCAGTTCGGGAGGCGCCTGATGAAAGCCGCCCTCGCCCTGCACCGGCTCGACGATGATCGCGGCCACCTGCGAGGCATCGATGTCGGCCTTGAAGACGAAGCCGATGTATCGCAGCGCTTCGTCCACCGTGACGTCCCCGCCGGTCACCGGGAACGGCACGTGCCACACGCCCGGCAGCGGCGGGCCGAGTGCCTTCTTGTAGGGGATGACCTTGCCGGTCATTGCCGACGCGAAGGCGGTTCGACCATGGAAGCCGCCGGTAAACGCGATCACGCCGCTGCGGCCGGTCGCGGCGCGGGCGATCTTGACGGCGTTTTCGGTGGCTTCCGCCCCGGTGCTGAGAAAGATGGATTTCAGCGGACCATTGATCGGCGCCAGCGCATTCAGCCGCTCGGCGAGTTCAATGTAGGATTCGTAAGGCAGCACCTGGAAGCAGGTGTGAGTGAAACGGTCGAGCTGCGTGCGGATCGCCTGCATGATATGCGGATGGCAATGACCGGTGTTAAGCACGGCGATGCCGCCAGCGAAATCCACATAGCGCTTGCCTTCGACATCCCAGATTTCGCTGTTCAGCGCCCGCTCCGCAAAAATCGGCGTGGCATGGCTGACGCCGCGCACCACCGCAACCTGCCTGCGCGCCAACAAATCCGCATTAGCCGTCATCAGATCCTCTCCCGAAAGCGAGGCCAGCGTAGATGGGAGATCACGGCGATCAATCAGCTTGTAAGTCGGCTTCGGTGACTCTTATGCACCAATGGCAAAGCTCTGCCGCCTCAAAAGCAAAAGCTGACGCTTCATTGAGCGTTTCCGCCCACCGAACGCTCAACGACGTCCCGCAATCGAGTCGGCCGAGCAACCGTCTCTAGGCGCCCGCAAGCACGTGCTTCAGCCAGTCGCGCAACGCCACGATCGCCGGATCGTCCGAACGCTCCTTCAGCGCGACCAGCTGATAGGTTTCCATGTAGACCGAAGACGGAATCACCTCCACCAGCACGGCGGAGCGCAGATCGTCCGCGACCAGCACATCGTTGGCGAGCGCGACACCGTGACCGAGCCGCGCCGCTTCGATGGCGAGATGGGCGTGCCAGAGCCGCTGGCCGCGCAACGGCGGCAGGTCGAAGACGCCCGCGAGTTCGAACCAGCGCTCCCACTGTTCGGTGGATTCTTCATGGATCAGTGCGATCTTCGACAGATCGGCGAGGCTTGCGATGGCCGGATAGCGTGCGAGATAGGCCGGGCTCGCCACCGGAAACACCCGCGGCCGCACCAGCGCCTCCGCCATCAAGGCGCCGCGGGAATCGACCACGTCGGCGTAGACGATCTCCGCGTCGGCCTCCGCACGTGCGAGATCCGGATGCGACAAGGTCGGCTGCAGGTTGACGTCCCAGTTGCGCGGCGGCCCGGTCAGTTCCGGGAGACGGGAGAGCAGCAGTCGGTTGGCGATTCCGGGGATGCACCAGATGTTCAGCGTTGGGCGCGCCGCCGGGCGAACCGACATCGTGGCGCGCGCAATGATATCGAACGCCTGGGAAATCTGCGCATGGAATGCCAACCCAGCCTCGGTCAGCGTCACGCCGCGGCCCTCGCTGCGCACCAGCACGGCGCCGAGACTCTTTTGCAGATTCTGCAGGTGACGCGACACCACGGTATGGCTGACCGCCAGTTCATCGCCCGCCGCGCGCACGCTCCCGGTGCGGCCGACAGCTTCGAACGCGCGGAGTGCAATCAGGGACGGCAGGCGTAGTCGCGTCATTGCTGAACCGGCACCGCTATCACGGATCCTCGCACTTTATCTTTCTGTATCGGCTGCGGCCATTGCCGCGACGCACCCAGCGGGGTGTCGTGCGCAAATGGAACCGATCATGACAAACAAGCTGCTTGTCGCACGCCTGCGCGCTGGTCACAAATGCGTCGTAGGCTGGAGCCGGCCTTCGGACCCGCGTCGGTCGCGCCCGACAGGACGGCGTACGGGGCGGCGAGTCGGTGTCGATGGCCGGTTGCACGGCCTGTTGCGGAGCGGCGGATGGATCAGGACGACGCGGAGCCGACATGGAGCCCGCACAGCGCACATTGGGGCGCGTTTTCGGCCCGCTGGAGCGGTGAGCAGCTTGCGGTCCGCGCCTATTCCGGCGATCCGTCGCCGTCCGCGATCCTGGGAAATTTCACCAACGCCTTGCGCCACAGGGCCGGCATCCTGAAACCGATGGTGCGGCGGAGCTGGCTGGAAAAGTCGCCGGACCACCACCGCACGCTGGACGGCGCTTTCGTCGAAATGCCGTGGACCGAGGTACTCGACCTGCTCGCGGCCGAACTCTCCCGCGTGCGTACCGAACATGGTGCCCGCGCAATCTATGGCGGCTCCTATGGTTGGGCCAGCGCCGGCCGGTTTCATCACGCGCAGAGCCAGATTCACCGCTTCCTGAACGTCGCGTTCGGCGGCTATGTGCGCTCGGTCAACAGCTACAGCGCCGGCGCATCCGCGGTGATCCTGCCACACGTGCTGGGGCCGTTCGAGGGCGTCTCGCGGCACAACGTCACCTGGGATCAGATCAGCGAACACACCGACGTGGTACTGGCGTTCGGCGGCATGGCGCTGAAGAATTCGGCGGTCGCGAGCGGCGGCATCAGCCGGCACATCGAACGCGACGCGATGCGCAAGGCGGCGCAGCGCGGCGCCGTGTTCTACTGCGTCAGTCCGCTGCGCGACGACCTGCCCGAAGAGGCCTCCGCCAGATGGCTGCCGATCCGGGTCGGCACCGACGTCGCCCTGATGCTTGCGCTGGCGCATACGCTGGTCGTCAACGATCTTTGCGATCGCGACTTCCTCTCGCGCTATTGTACGGGATTCAGCCTCTTCGAGCGCTACCTGCTCGGCCGCGACGGCGGCCTTCCGAAGGATGCGGTCTGGGCGGCGGAAATCACCGGCATTGCGGCCTCCACCATCATGGAGCTTGCGCGCGCGCTGACGCGCGGTCGCAGCCTGATCACCGTGTCGCACTCGCTGCAGCGGGCGCAATATGGCGAACAGCCGGTCTGGATGGGCGCGGTGCTGGCCGCGATGCTCGGGCAGATCGGCCTGCCCGGCGGCGGCTACAACTATGCGCTCGGCGCCCTCGGCCACACCGGCCGGCGCGTCAATGCGGTGCCGATCCCGACGATGCCGCAAGGCCGCAACGGCGTCGAGGCGTTCATCCCGGTCGCGCGTATCAGCGACATGCTGCTCAACCCGGACCAGCCGTTCGACTATAACGGCCGAACGCTGCGCTATCCGGATATCAAGCTCGTCTACTGGGGCGGCGGCAATCCGTTCCACCATCACCAGGATATCAACCGGCTGCGCCGGGCCTTCAACGTGCCGCAAACCATCGTGGTACACGAAACCGCATGGACCCCGATGGCGCGTTTCGCCGACATCGTGCTGCCGGCGACGATGACGCTCGAGCGCGACGATATCGGCGCCGCCGGCACCGATCCGCGGCTCGTCGCGATGCGCAAGGTGGCGCCGCCGATCGGGGAAGCCCGCGATGATTTCGAGATCTTCGCCGATCTGGCGCGGCGGCTCGGGGTCGAGCATGCCTTCACCGAGGGACGCGACAGCCGGCAGTGGATGGTCCACCTCTACGAGACCACGCGCACTGCCCTCGCCGCGCGCGGCTGGGATGCGCCGGATTTCGATGAATTCTGGCGCCGGGGTGAACTCGCATTGCCGTCCGAGCCGGACGATGGCGGCCTCCTGCGCGCGTTCCGCGATGACCCCGAAACCCACCGGCTGCCGACGCCGAGCGGCAAGATCGAGATCTTTTCGCGAACGATCGCGGACTTCGGCTACGACGATTGTCCCGGTCATCCGGTCTGGCAGCCCTCGACCGAGCCGCCGTCACAGCGCTACCCGTTGACCCTGATCGCCAACCAGCCGGCGACACGCTTGCACAGCCAGCTCGATTTCGGAAGTTACAGCCAGTCGCAAAAGATCGACGGCCGCGAGGTGGTCCGACTCAATCCGGCCGATGCGCGGCGGCGCGGCATCGCGAACGGCGATCTCGTCCGCCTGTTCAACGATCGCGGCGCCTGCCTCGCGGCCGCCGTCCTTTCCGATCAGGTGATGGAAGGCGTGATCCATCTGCCGACCGGCGCGTGGTACGATCCGGAACCCGACCCCGACGGACAACCGCTCTGCGTGCATGGCAATCCGAACGTTCTCACCCGCGACGTCGGCACGTCGAAGCTGGCTCAAGGTTGCTGTGGCCAGGTGACCGTCGTCGCCTGCGAAAAATTCACCGGCACGATCCGGTCGGTGCGGGCCTTCGAGCCGCCCGAGCCGACGACTCGCAGGGTGATTTGAACCTGCAAGCCAGGCCATTGATGTATTTGGAGGCTCACTTCCCTTGGCCTGAGGATAACGCTCACATGGCTAAGCCTCGGCGAGACGGCGTCCCCAAAAGAAACTTTTCCGCGCCGCTCATGTCTTCAAGGTAAAACGGCTCCGAAAAATAGAAGCCCTGGGCTTGCCGGATACTCGTAGCAGCTTGCAGATAAGCGAGCTCTTCGAAGGTTTCCACGCCTTCGGCGACGATCGTCATATTCAAGGCATATCCAAGCGAATTGATCGCCCGCAGAATGCTCTGGTTGCGCGGGCGCCGGTGTATGTCCGAGATGAATGAGCGATCGACCTTAATTTCATCTGCGGTAATATCGGCTAGCGCGCTCAGCGAAGAATACCCAGTTCCAAAATCGTCAATTGAAACACGAATACCAATGCCTCGGAGAATCGGGACGATCACCGTCTGAAATGCTCCCTTCGGTATGAATGAGTCTTCCGTCAGTTCCAGTATAATTCGATCAGGGACCTTGCTATCCCCTATCGCGCGCGTGAAAGGCAGCATGAACTCCAGATCGTTGGCGAGCGTCGCTGCCACATTGATGCTGATGGTCGTGCCGGACCCGAACGCCGCGTCGAGCCGATCGACCGATTTGATCACTATGTCCAAAACGAAATTAGTAATCTGATCGATCAACCCCAGCTCAACTGCGAGTCCGATGAACTCATCCGGTAAATGAATTTCGCCGTCATCATCACGCCAGCGAACCAGAGCCTCAAAGCCGACCACCCGCCGTCCGAATATATCGACCTTGGGCTGAAACGCGCAGCAAAATTTCCGATCTCTGACCGCGAGCCGGAGGCGCTGTTCGGCCTCCATCCGCGCCGTAGCCGCCTGCATCATATTGATGTCGAAAAACACCGCCTCCCCCTTGGCGGACCGCTTGGCTTGGAACATCGCGTTGTCAGCATTTCTTCGCAGATCCTCATAACTGCGACCATGCTCCGGATAAACGCTCACGCCAATGCAGCACGAACAGAACAGTTCATGTCCCTCCATCAGGA
>Ga0302314_10013635_pt1 | contig 13948 bp, 13 predicted proteins | sample III_Palsa_N2_3_FD_200533 | JGI IMG/M metagenome (GOLD analysis project Ga0302314, IMG submission 200533) | Peat permafrost microbial communities from Stordalen Mire near Abisko, Sweden - III_Palsa_N2_3 | ecosystem: Environmental > Terrestrial > Soil > Palsa > Peat permafrost | place: Sweden... | reverse complement strand
AAGCCGCGCAGGCGCTGGCCACCGAACTCGACATGCTCCGCGAACAGCACGCCACGCTCACCGCCGAGTGGGAAGAGCTCGCCACGCAACTCGAAGAGCAGCAGGCGGCCGTGTAGTTTTCAGCGCTCCACCACGCTCAAGGTGAATTCTTCGTCATCTTCACACAACGACGAACATCCCCTCGATAGAATGGCTCCGACTCAGACGTTCTATCGAGGTAGCCATGCAGCTCACCTTCCGCGAACTCCTCACCGCGCTTCACGGCATGCTCTTCGGCGGCTTCTTTCTCATGGCCATCTTCGGCCTCGTCGTCGAGCTCGTGCGCAGCCGCAGCACCGCCGTTCCTTCTGAGCTAACGCCGAGCGGCCGCCGGCTCGAAGCCACCTTCCTCATCCTGATGGCCGCGTTCGGCTGGCTCGCAGTCTTCACCGGCACCTACGTCATCTATCCGTGGTATCGCGCGAAGCCTCCGGCCGGCACAACCGACCTCACTGCCTATCCGCGTTCGCTTTTGCTCTCGCACCCAACCACGGCAGCCTGGCACAACCTCGGCATGGAGTGGAAGGAGCACATTGCCTTCTTCGCCGTCATCGCGATCACCATGCTCGCCTTTGTGCTCCTGCGCCAGCGAGCAGCGCTGCGACAAAACCCCGCGCTGCGCAACGCCGCACTCGGCTTCTCGCTGCTGGCGCTGGTAAGCTGCGGCGTCGCAGCCGGCTTCGGAGCGATGCTCGATAAGGCCGCGCCGGTCACCGGCGGCAACACCATCACTCTCATGCGGAGCAGCCAATGATCACCAGCGAACCGCAAGTCCCTAACGGTCCCGTGGCCGCCGCCATCCTCAGCGCCGCCATCGGCTGCTTCGCGTTGGGCGTTGTCAGCACCCTGGCGGACAAGAACAAGGCCTTCAACAAGCTGATGCTCTTCTATCCACCTTCGGGCGCGCTCACCGGTGAAACAACGGTCGCCATCCTGATCTGGCTCGTAGTGTGGCTGCTGCTCGCGCGCCTGTGGCGTAACTCCAGCCGCGCCATCGGCCCCATCAATCTCACCTCGATCATCCTCCTGCTGCTCGGCTTGCTGCTCACCTTCCCGCCATTCATCGACGCGCTGTAACATCGAGGCGAAGCAGCACGCCAGCCGCGAGGTCTCCTTTCGATGACGCCCGCACCCCGAGACACCGCCTACTCCGGCACACCGCTGCCGAAGAAGCTCGGCCTCATCACGGCCAAGGGCGGCATCGGAGAAGTCGCGATCCTCGGCGATCCGCCTGGCTTTCGCGCGCTGCTCGTTGATCTTCCCTCCAGCGTCACGCTTAGCTCGCGCTTGCGCCCCAGCGTTCTGCTCGCACTCTGCTTTGTCCGTTCCCGCAAGGAGCTGGACGCTCTCCTGAGCCTGCTCGCCGCGCAGCTTCCGCCCCTGGCCCACGTCTGGATCATCCATCCCAAAGCCCACGCGAAGCCCGACTTCAACCAGAACGACGTGCGCGATCGGGCGCTCGCATCCGGTCTCGTCGACTACAAGGTCTGCTCGGTCGATGCCGACTGGTCTGGCCTGAAGTTCTGCCGGCGCAAATCCAGCTAGCCCGGCTGGTCCTTCGATCCTCTAAACTTCTTCCATGCGTATTCTCGTTATCGGCGCCGGCTCTGTCGGCGGATACTTCGGCGGACGCCTCACCAAGGCTGGCCGCGACGTCACTTTCCTCGTCCGTCAGGGCCGCGCCGAGCAGCTTCGCCGCACCGGCCTCCATGTCATCAGCCTTGAAGACGACTTCACCGTCCAGCCGAAGCTGCTCCTCGCCTCCGAGCTCAAGCAATCGCCGCAAACCTTCGATCTGATCCTCGTCAGCACCAAGGCCTATCAGCTCGCCGGTGCTATAGAAGACTTTGCCCCCGCTGTCGGCCCGGAGACCGCGATCCTTCCGCTGCTCAACGGCATGGCGCATCTGGACATCCTGATAAAACGCTTCGGCGAGCACGCCGTGCTTGGCGGCTCCACGCGCGTTGTGGCCGACGTGGACGCCGACGGCGCCATCCACTCCATGGAAGCGCTGCATGACCTTGCCTTTGGCGAGCGAGACAAATCCATCACGCCGCGCATCCAGGCCATTGCCGCAGCGCTCTCCGGCGCTGGCTTCGACGACAAACTTTCGCCCGACATCATCGCCTTCATGTGGCAGAAGTGGACATTCCTCGCCTCTCTTGGAGCGATCACTTGCCTGCTTCGTGGGAACATCGGCGCCGTTAATGCGGTGCCCTACGGCCTCGAAACCTCCCTGGCGATTCTCAATGAATGCAACGCCGTTGCTACTGCCAACGGCTACCCCACACCGCAAACGTTCCTCGACTCCACTGCCACCCGCCTCACCCGCAAAGACTCCCCGCTTACCGCATCGATGTACCGCGACCTCCAACGCGGTGGGCCCGTAGAAGCCGACCACATCCTCGGCGACCTCATCCGCCGCGGCGAGCCGCACAACGTCCCGACACCGCTGCTCAAAGCCGCCTGCGTGCAGCTCAGCATTTACACCGGCTCATTAGGCAAAAAATAGCCGCCAAAGCTGGTTGTGGCACGGACAACTCCCGCCGTCCGCGTAGGACATTGCATAATCAAAGGATGCCTTCGTTGTGGACACCGTCAGATTGGCCGGCCCGACTAGCCGAGCTCGAAGCCCGAACGGGCGAAGAAAAACAAGCCCCGCTACGCCGCGACATTCGCTCGCTCGGCACGCTGCTCGGCCAGGTTCTCCGTGAGCAGGCCGGCGAGGACCTCTTCGATACCGTCGAATCCCTCCGCCGCATCGCCATCGCGCGCCGTGAGGCCGAAGCCGAAGACAACGCCCCGGCGGCGCTCCGGTACCTCGACGAAGCCCAGGACCTGACCCGCGAAGCCGCCGCCGACCCCGCTGGCGCCTACCGCCTCGCGCGCGCCTTCGCCTCCTACTTCGAGCTGATCAATCTCGCCGAAACCAACCACCGCAAGCGCCGCCGCCGCTCGTCCCTGCTGGATGCCGCGGCCGCACCCCAGCGCGGCAGCCTTCGCGGCACCTTCCGCCGCCTGCGCGCAGCCGGTTTTGACCGTGCCTCAACACTCGGGCTGCTGGCGCAAATCTGCATCACGCCCGTCTTCACCGCGCACCCCACCGAAGTCGCTCGCCGCAGCGTGATGTTCAAACGCCGCCGCATCTCCGACCTGCTCGAAAAGCTCGACGGCATCCCACTCCCACCCGCCGAGCTGGACGCGCTGGAGTCCGCGTTGCTCGCCGAGATCACCGCCCTCTGGCAAACCGACGACGTACGCAGCGCACGCCCCACGGTCCGCGACGAAGTTCGCATGGCGCTGGACTACTACGACGCCTCCATCTTCGAAACCATCCCCGTGCTCTACGCGGAAATCGCCGCCGCACTGGCAGCCGAATTTCCCGCCGACCCATCGCCCTCTGAAACTTTGCCTTTAGTCGTCTCCTTCGGCTCCTGGATCGGCGGCGACCGCGACGGCAACCCTTTCGTTACCGCCGAAACCACCGCCGACTCGCTCGCCATGTCGCGCCAGCTCCTGCTCGACCGCTATCTCGCGCAGCTTGCGCTCATCTTCGACCAGCTTGCGTCTTCGACCAACCAGGCGCCCATCTCCGAAGCTCTTTCTCTGCGTCTCCGTACCTATCTCGAAGAACTGCGCGCCTCCGGCCACACCACGCGCGAAGATTACTTTCCCCACGAAGCCGTCCGCTTCGCGATCGCCTGCATTACGCTTCGTCTCGGCGGCGCACCGGCCGCGACGATCCTCCGCAACCTCGCGCTCACACCCCAGGCCAGGCTCGCCAACTACACGCACGCATCCGAGCTGCTCGACGACCTCACGCTCCTTCGCGACTCGCTCGCCGCCAACCGTGGCCTGCGCCTTGCACAGGTCTTTATCGACCCGCTGCTGCTCGAAGTCCGCACCTTCGGTCTGCATCTGCAAACACTCGACATCCGCCAACACGCACGCGTGCATGAGGCCGCCGTGGAAGAACTCACCGCCTGGCAAACGTCCGACGCTACCGCCATGCAGCTTCCCGCGCCACTTACCGAGCAAACAGCCGAGGTGCTCGCCACCTTCCGCGGCATCGCCGAAGTAAAGAAGCGCGCGCCCGAAGCCATCACGCAGTACGTCATCTCCGGGGCAAGCTCCGCGCAGGATGCTTTGCGCGTCCTCTGGCTCGCGCGGCTCGGCAACGTGCATGTTGAAGGCGGCGACCGCAACGGCATTCACGATCCCGGCCTGCAGCCTGTGCCACTCTTCGAGTCCATCGAAGACCTTCGCAACGCCCCGGCCATCTGCCGCGAGCTGTGGTCGAGTGAGGCTTACAAGCCGCTGCTGGCCAGCTGGAACGGCCGCCAGGAAGTTATGCTCGGCTACTCCGACTCCAACAAGGACGGCGGCATGATCGCAAGCACCTGGGAGATTTGGAAAGCCCACCGCGCACTGCACGAAGTGGCCCGCGAGTGCGGCGTCACGCTTCGCCTCTTCCACGGACGCGGAGGCACGGTAGGCCGCGGCGGCGGACCCACGCACCGCGCCATTTACGCCCAGCCGCTCAACAGCTACACCGGCGAACTGCGTATCACCGAGCAGGGCGAAGTCCTCAACTGGAAGTACTCCGACGTTGTGCTCGCCGAGCGCAACTTGGAGCTCATGATCGCCGCCTCGCTCGACGCGATTTCGCGTCCCGATCTCGCAAACAACACGGACAAGTCTTACCTCACCGGCGCGATCACGCCCGAGTGGGAGTCAGCCTTCGACGAGATCTCCGCGGCTTCCTTCGCCTTCTATACCGCCAACATCGTCGACAACCCGGAGATCTTCACCTACTTCGAGCAGGCCACACCCGTAGCCGAACTCGAACACGCCCGCATCGGCTCGCGCCCCGCGAAGCGCTCCGACGCAAGCGCCACAAAGAAGCGCAGCATGGCCGACCTGCGCGCCATCCCCTGGGTCTTCGGCTGGATGCAATCCCGCCACGTCGTCCCCGCTTACTTTGGCGTCGGCCATGCCCTTGAATCCTTCGTCGCCGCGCACCCTGACGGTCTCACGCTTCTGCAGCAGATGGTGAGCAGCTTCCCACTCTTCCTCGACATGATCCGCAACGTCGAAATCGCGTTAGCCAAAGCCGACTTTGGCATCGCAAAGCTTTATGCTTCGCTCGTCGAAGACGAAGCTCTCCGCGATCGGGTCTTCCATATTCTGGAATCCGAGTTCGACCGCACACGCCGCATGGTGCTCGCCATCACGGAGCAGGCTGACATTCTTGAGCGCAACCCGGTGCTCGCGAACTCCATCCGCCTGCGCAACCCGTACGTCGATCCCATGAGCCTGCTGCAGGTTGAGCTTCTGCGCCGCAAGCGTTCCGGCGAGCACTCCGAAGAACTCGACCGCGCCATCACGGCGACCATCAACGGCATCAGCGCAGGGCTTAGAAACACCGGCTGAGACTCCGCAACACCGGCTGATCGCCGCATCAGTGCCCGCCGATCGCCCTGTCGTAGTCCAATTCCATCACTGTGCCGATCTCCTGCATAGCCACCAACTGTACCAGCGTATGCCGAAGGTCTATCACCATCGCCGCTGCATCCTGCGGCGTCATTCCCTGCAGATCGAACACCAGTGCATCCAGCGACATATGGGAATGTGCCTCCAGATAATCCTTCAGCGTCGCCTGCTGCAGAGCAACAAACTGCTGCTGCATCTCATAAGCCTCGGCAAAGCGCTGCACCTGCGCATAGTCCATGTAGTTCAGCACCTCGGTGGCCGACGCCGTCCCCCACGCCGCCCGGTGTAGCGTCGCAAAATTGAACCCGAGCTGCTGCGGAGGCGCCACAACCGTCTTCCCCTGTGCGCGTTCCTGCGCTAATTGCAGCAACTGCGACAGGGCCTTGCGCTCCTTCGGTATCGACGCCATAACCTTCGCCAGATCCCTCGCATTGTCCCGCAGCTCCTGGCGCAGGTTCTCCTCAGCTTCTCTCCGCTGATGCCGGTGATGCATCGCCTCCACGCCTGCTTCCAGCGCCAGCGCGATCAGCAGCCCTGCTGTGATCGTCAGAAGATGGACAAAGAAATCCCGTACACCGTGAATTCGATGTTCGGGTGCATGAACGTCCAGCATGGAGCATCTCCTCGTTTCGGTTAGCTTACTTCAGGGCGATGTCGTACATCTGCAGCGTGCCTCCACCGAGGTCGCGCATCGCGCCAATATACGCCAGCGCCTGGCGAATGACAGGCTGCGACGCCCGCAGGTTCTCATCGTCCAGATCCGCAGGCCTTTTGACCGCAGCGAAGCTCTCGATGTTGAGATACGCCTCCATCGTGTGCTCCTGCAGCAGTTCGTACTGGTCCTGCTCTTTGTAGCACTCAGCGAACTTCTCCACGGTCGCGTAGTCCATGTAAGCGGCAACGCCTGTGGCTGCCGCACTGCGCCAGGCCGCGTCCCTCAGCGGCCCTTCACTCAACGCCACATGCAGCTTGCTGGCATCCGCCGGCTTGTGCGCCAATCGCTCGTCGATATATGCCAGTAGTCCCACGAGATCGTCCGTCTCCGACTTCAGCGTCGCCTGCCGCTGCATAAGTTCGTCCCGGTTCTCGCGCAGCTCCTGCCGGATCATGGCTTCAGCCTCTTTGCGCTGATACCGGTGATGCACCGCTTCCACCGATTGCTCCAGAGCAATCGCAATCAGCAACCCCGCCGTAATCGTCAGCAGGTGAACAAAAAAATCTCGCGCCCCATGAATCCCGTGTTCCGGTGCATGAACATCCAGCATTGTCGTAGCTCTCCTTGCTTTCCCGCTAGATTAGCAGCGATGCCAGAAATAACACTGTCAAGGTACACTCTGCGGATGCTTCGCAAGCTCATTTTTCTCGTCCTGCTCGCCGCCGCCGTGCCGGTTTTGGCCCAACAGCCGCCAATCCCTATCCAATCGCACCAGGTCAACCCAGACAGCACCATCACCTTCCGCTACTCCGCTCCCACGGCTGCAAAGGTCATGGTCAACTCCGATGCCTTTCTCGTTCCGCAACCCATGACCAAAGGCGCGGACGGCATCTGGACCCTCACCACCGCGCCCATGCCGCCGCAGTATTACTCCTACTCGTTCTCCGTCGACGGCGTCACCGGTCTTGACCCCTTCAACCCCATCACCGTCCAGAACTCAGACACGCTCCCCGCCATTTACTACATCGCTTCAAAGGTCCTTGTTCCCGGCACACCAGCCATGCCCTGGGAGCTTACCGATGTCCCACATGGCACGGTCACCCATCACTACTACACCACGCACATCGTCAAAGACCTGCCGACCAACCAGAGCGGCTACACCGTCTACACGCCTCCCAACTACGACGCTAAAAAGAAGGGTGGTTATCCCGTCCTTTACCTGCTGCATGGCTGGTCCGACGTTGAAACCGGCTGGACCAACGACGGCCACGCCGACCTCATCCTCGACAACCTCATCGCCGCCGGCAAAGCTGTCCCTATGATCGTCGTGATGCCCCGTGGTTACGGCGTGGAAGACTTTGCCAAACACCCCATCTCGATCTGGGGCAACAAAGCCCTCGTCGCGGAAAACCTCACACTCTTCACGCAGGCTTTTGAGACCGAAGTCATGCCCGCCGTAGAGCGCGAGTACAACATTGCCAAAGGCCGCGAGAACCATGCCATCGCCGGCCTCAGCATGGGCGGTCTCGAAGCGACCACCATCGGCTTGAACCATACCGACCAGTTCGCCTGGGTCGCCGGCATGAGCTCCGCGCTCATTGGCGCCTCCTTCGACGAGCGCATCCCCAACATGACCTCCGAAGCCGCAAAGAAAGCCGACCTGCGCCTGCTCTGGGTAGCCTGCGGCGTCTCGGACGGCCTGATCACCCCCAACCGCGCCTTCGTCGCCTGGGCCAAAACCAAAGGCCTGCCCGTCACTGCCGTAGAAACCCCGGGCCGCCACACCTTCGTCGTATGGCGCGACAACCTGGTTCACCTCGTCCCCCTACTCTTCCAACCCAAATAACGAAGCAGCAAAAAGACACCCACAACAACATGGGTGCCCTTCGCCTTTATTCACTATTCACTACTCACTGTCTTTACGACCCCGGCTGCACATAAGGCACCTGCCCCAGATACCGCCGCTCCCTGCCCCGTGGATCATCCTCCACCCGCACCGGCAGATCGAAAATCATCGTTGGCCGCTTCGCCAACTCAAATGCCGGCCACTTCGGCAGACGCGCATTGTTCGGATTACCCGTTCGCGCAAACGCAATGTACGTCTCGCTGACGATATCCGCCATCTGCTGCGCCCGCGCCTGATCCGCAGCCGAGCTGCCCACCATTCCCGGCGACAGTGCCACATTATCGAACGCCAGCGGAATATCCAGCGTATGCGGCGCACCCCACTTGCCTCCGTCCACACCCGACTTCCAATTCACCTGATACACCCACGTATGGGGCTGGGCCTTAGCATCCGCCGCTCGACGCTCGGCCTCAATCACCTCACCACGCCATGACCGCGAATCCGTCGTCACCGCAAAGAAAACATCGCTGGCGGAGTATGTAGGATTCCACTCGCGGTAGTTCTTGATCACCTCGGCAACAGGCAAGCTGACGGTCTCCGACTTCAAAAACGGCGCGCCCTTTTCGAGCGCATCCGGCAGCGTCTCCCACGTCAGGTCGAACAGCTTCGGCTGGCCGCCGCCAATCAGCACCCGCGTCTCATCATGCGTATTGCCCAGCACCATCGGCACATTCGCCGAAAGCTTCGGGTCGGTCGGCGTAAACGGATCAACCGGTAGCGACCGTCCATCGGTCACCGGCCCAAAGTATCCACCTGCCCGCGTCGCCGCTTGAATCTCTTCCATCGTCTTCGCCCGCAACGCTGCGGCTGCATCCGCCGGACTCATCACCTCCAGCTTCAATGCAGCTAACACCTTCTTCGCGCGCTCCGTCGCATGGTCCCGCTGCACACCCACCACCTGCTGTCCGCTCATCGATAGCACACGATGAAACAGCCCCTTCGCCGGCGGCTGCGCCATCAGCGTCGCGCACTTCGCCCCGCCGCCACTCTGCCCAAAGATCATCACCCGCGACGCATCCCCGCCAAACTCCGCAATGTTGTCCCGCACCCACTCCAACGCCAGCACCAGATCCAACTGCCCGGCATTGCCCGAGTCCTCAAACCCCTGCCCCGGCAACGCCTCGGCCAGATACATATACCCAAACGAGTTCAGCCGGTGATTCACCGTCACCACAACGACATCGCCACGCTTCGCCAGCCGTGTGCCGTCATAAAGCTCGGCATTCGCCGTCCCATTCGCAAACGCCCCGCCGTGGATGTAAAACATCACCGGTCGCTTCTTACCGTCGCGTAGCCCCGGCGTCCAGACATTCACGTGCAGGCAGTCTTCGCTCTGCACACCCTCATCCGGCGGCAGATGATACCCCGGCCGCGTCGCCGCTTCCTCGCGCGCCTTCGCGCTCTCATACTCCGGTCTTGCACCCACTGTCTGCGGCGCACGTGGTCCCCACTCCGTACACGCGCGAACATCCGTCCAACTCACCGGCCTCTTCGGCGCCGCAAAACGAGTCTTCGCCGTATCCATCCCATACGGAATCCCCTTGAAGCCGAAGATATCCTGCCCCGCCATGTACCCCACAACTTTGCCTGCGTTCGTCGTCGCAGCCGGAACAACCTCACCCCACGCACGACGCCCCACCACAGCGGTTGCTCCTACCGCCGCAGCCCCCGCCAAAATCTCACGCCTGTTCATCCCATCAAGCCTCATCGTTCAAGTCGAAGCAAATCACCCAGCTCCGTCCTGACAACTTAGCCCACCTGACAAACAACAAGCAAACGCATCGCGATTCACTAGGAGTCCGCTGTAATCTTCACCGCCTTGCCGTTCACAAAGTCCAGCGTGAACGGCTTGCCGTTGTTGTGATACGTCACGCTGCGGTCGCCGATCTTGTCTCCATGCGGAGTCTGCACCTGCCCCAGCGCCAGCATCGCCTGGTTCTCGTTCATGCCCAATGCAGGCTCATGCTTGTCGATGTGCTCCCACATCGCCGGCCCCCAGTAGTCGTACAGCTTATGTGGGTCGTCGTAGAACAAAATGTTGTCGGTCAGGAACGTGTAGCCGCCGTTGTCATAGTTGCCTACGGGGACCGCGTACTCGGCCTTTGGATCGCTGGAGTTCGGCATCGTGAACGACAGCAGCACATGCCGCTGCCCCGGCGAAATTCGCACCAGCCAGCCCGACTTTGGCGGCACCTGCTCAAACACGCCCGTAATCACCAGCGGTGCCGCGCCCGGCAACGTGCCCACGGCATGCAGATAGTCGGCGTGGTGATTCGCATAGCGATAGTAGTCCAACTGCGACGCCGCGCTCACCCAGACAGTCTTCCCAATCAGCGCCTTCTCGTCTTTCGGCGACGCCGGATACTGCTTCTTCAAAAACACATTGTCGTCCGGATCGACTGTCGCCTTCTCGTAAGGATTCTTCGCCACCGGCATCTCTTGATTGTTCTTGTGATGAATCCACGCAAACTCTCCCGCGATCACCAACAGAAACGCCAACGTCACACCCAGAAAAACCTTCGTCTTCGTCTGCATCATTACCCCGCTTCGAGTGCCCATCCTCGCGACGGTTTCATCGCCGCACGCTGGGATGCCTTCTTCTATTGAGCCACAGATTCTCAGATGCGAGCTGGGGCTTAATCTACTTGTTCCGCCCCGCTAAACTGCTGCTCCACCGCAATCAGGCTCTCCGGCGTCAATCTGTCCGCCTCACGCAGTGCCGGGAAGAACACGCTCCACAGCCCCGTGATCGTCATACTCGCCACGCCGCCGATCACCACCGCTCGCACCGCGCCCCACCAGTGCGCGGTCAACCCGCTCTCGTACTCGCCAAACTCATTCGACGCGCCCAGAAACAGCCAGTTCACGCTCGACACGCGCCCACGCATCTCCGGCGGTGTCGCCAGCTGCAGAATGCTCGACCTCACGACCACGGAGATCATATCGCTGGCACCCGTCAGCACCAGCGCCACGCAGCTCAACCAGAACAGCTTGCTCAAGCCGAATACGACTGTCGCCGCACCAAAAATGCCCACGCACACCAGCATCGTGCGTCCTGCTCTCCGTTTCAGCGGAAACGCCAGCAGCGTCAACGAAACCGATAGCGCACCCAGGCTCGGCATCGCCCGTAATACACCTAACCCGCGCGATCCTGAGTGCAGTACGTCCGCCGCAAAGATCGGCAGCAGCGACACGGCGCCGCCAAGCAATACAGCAAACAGGTCCAGCGAAATGGACCCCAGCAACAACCTCGTGCCCGCCACATACTTCAGCCCCGCGAGCATCGTCTGAATCGTGAAGCCCTTCTTCTCTGCCGATCCGCGCGGCTTGATGAACAGGAAGATCACGATGTAGCAAAGCAACAACGTCAGCGTGAACGTATACACCAGCGGCGCGCCATTCCACACAGCAAGCGCCCCACTAAGCGAAACCGTGAACAGAAACCCGCCGATCATTGGCCCCGAAGCGTTCGCAATCTGAAAGATCGTCGCGCCCCATGTCACCGCGTTCACAAAGTGCTCTTTTGGCACCAGCGTCGGCACCAGCGCGCTCATCGCAGGGCCACTGAAACATCGGCCTGTGCCGATCACAAACAAAATCGCGTAGATCAACCAGACGTTATGCGTATTGTGCAGCGAGATCCAGAGCAGCAGTCCCGTCGCAATCGCCTGCCCGGAGTAGCACATCAGCACAATCGTCCGGCGATCATAGCGGTCAGCCGTATGGCCCGCAAGCAGAACGAAAAATATCCCCGGCAGAAACAGCGCCAGCCCGGTATAACCCAGCATCAACGCCGAGTGCGTCAGCTGATACACCTGCCACGCGACGCCCACGGCCTGGGCCTCGCCGCCCATCACCCCCAGCAGCCGCGCCGCCGAGTAGAACCGGAAGTCCCGCGACTGCCACGCTATCGTGGCCTCTGATTTCTTACTTTCCCCGTCAGGCATGCCTCTCTATGCTTACACATTTACGTGCCGCTGTTGGTTACAACGCTTCAATACTTTCTAGCGAGCAGGCTTCCAGGTATGCGGAAACAAAGAAGATAAGCTCCTTCCGCAGCGTTTCGAAGTGCTTCTCCGGCGAACCGGATTCGAGCAATCTGCGGCTCACTCCAGCCATTGCGCTCTGCAGCATCGATGCAACAAGCTGCGGATCTTTCTTCAGCGGCTCGCGTGCAGTCGCAAGCATCTCCACAATCAACTTGTTGGACCGCACTCCCATCTGCGCCACGATCTTCGCTCCATCCACGTCTGAGCTCACGGAATAAAGTGCGACGCTGGCCTTCCCATCCCGCATCTTGGCTTCAAGGAATGCGTTGATCAAAGCAGTGGCCATCTGTTGAGCGGTGTTGCCCTCTTGCTCCCGGCAGGCCTGTTCGATGGCCTTTGTGACCGCCTCCATGTGACGTCTCAACGCGGCCTGCAGCAGAGCGCTCTTGTTGGGGAAATACTGATACAAGGTTCCAACCGACACACCGGCACGCAGCGCCACCTTCGTCGTGGTCAGGCGCTCCTTCCCCACACCGAGCAAAACCTGAATGGTCGCTTCAAGAATCGCATCGACGCTGGCAGCCGAACGCGCCTGAACAGGCGATTTGCGGGGCGTTAAGACCATTTGGGAAGATTGAGCCAAATGCGAACTCCTAACCTGAAGCTTCTTTCATCTAACCACAGGTGCATACGATTGCTACAGATCGTGAACAGACCAGAGGAAACAATATGACAACACAGACTGACCTTGGCGGCGTCTTTACACTGCCCAACACATCGATGACCTTGAACCGCATGGGCTATGGCGCGATGCAACTCGCCGGTCCACAAGTGTTTGGACCGCCGCGCGACCTCGACGCCGCCATCGCCGTGCTGCGCGAGGCAATTGCCTCCGGCGTGAACCATATCGACACCAGCGACTTCTACGGCCCGCACGTAACCAATCAGATCATCAAGCAGGCGCTGCATCCTTACGCGGATGACCTGGTGATCGTTACCAAGGTGGGCGCTCGCCGCGGAGCCGATAAGTCCTGGCTGCATGCGCTCTCGCGTCAGGAGCTAATCGATGCCGTTCATGACAACCTCCGCAATCTTGGCCTCGAAAAGCTCGACATCGTCAATCTGCGAGTCGGCGGGATCACGGCGCCATCGGAAGAATCCATCGAAGAGCCATTAACCGTACTCGCCGAACTCCAGCAGCAGGGACTGATTGGTCAGCTCGGCCTGAGCAACATCAGCCCCGTGCAGTTCGCTGAAGGTCAGAAGATCGCAGAAATCGTCTGCGTGCAGAATTTCTACAACGTTGCACAGCGAAGCGACGACGCCTTCATCAAGGACCTCGCGAAGCAAGGCATCGCGTATGTGCCATTCTTCCCACTCGGAGGCTTCACCCCACTACAGTCCACTGCGCTCGATACAGCAGCAGCTTCGCTAGGGAAAACGCCTATGCAGGTCGCGCTCGCGTGGCTTCTTCAGCGCTCGCCCAACATCCTGCTGATCCCCGGCACATCCTCCGTCGCACATCTTCGCGAGAATCTTCAGGCCGCAACGCTGCAAATGCCTCCCGAAATAATCGCCGAACTCGATGCCATCGGCGAGAATCCAAAGCAGTAAAGGAAGCGTCCAGGCTCACTCTCTGCGCGCCCCATTCATGACGCAGCATTTGGCGTCATGAGTGGGGGCAGCAAAATGTCCGCGCACCAACAGACCTGACTCGTTATCATGGTCAGAGAATGCCCGCACCCGACCAGAAGATCCTCGGCTCGCTGCTCACCGAGACCCGTAACCCTGCCACCGAGCACCTCGACGAGCTGCCCACGCTTGCCATGCTCGAAATCATCAACGATGAAGACGCCAAGGTTGCCG
>Ga0302314_10013631_pt1 | contig 13949 bp, 14 predicted proteins | sample III_Palsa_N2_3_FD_200533 | JGI IMG/M metagenome (GOLD analysis project Ga0302314, IMG submission 200533) | Peat permafrost microbial communities from Stordalen Mire near Abisko, Sweden - III_Palsa_N2_3 | ecosystem: Environmental > Terrestrial > Soil > Palsa > Peat permafrost | place: Sweden... | reverse complement strand
CCGAAATTGGTCTCGTAACCCCAGATCCGCTGCTCCGGGTCGAGCATGGTGTCGTTGTGCCCATCGGAGCTTTCCAGCTCCACGGACAGGCAGTGGGCGACGACCTCATCGCCCGGCTTCCAGGCGGTCACCCCGGGAGCGGTGCGCAGCACCACGCCCGCGAGGTCCGAACCGACCACGTGGTACGGCAGGTCGTGCCGCGCGGCGGGCCCCGACAGCTTGCCGTAGCGGCGCAGGAAGGCGAAGCTCGAGACGGGCGAGAAGATCGAGCTCCACACGGTGTTGTAGTTGACCGCGCTCGCCATGACGGCGATCAGGGCCTCACCTTGGCCGAGCTCGGGGACCGGCACCTCTTCTACGTGCAGGGATTTGCGGGGGTCCCGGTCCCGGGTGTGGATGCCGTCGAACATGTGCTCCTCGTCCCGGTGCAGGGTGACGGCCCGGTAAGCCTCCGGCAGCGGCAGCGCCGCGAAATCAGCGGGCTGGCTGCCGGGGGCCAGGATCGTGTCAAGGACTTCCTTCAAGGCTGCCTCCTACCAGGCAGCACCTGCGCTGTCGGCGCAGGACGCCTGGGCGACGCTGGGAACTTGAGCGTGCACCAGGGTTCGGGCAAGAACTACGTTTCGTTCGGGGTAAAAAAGCGAAGACACGCGATGTTCGGTAAAAATGACGGATTTTTATCTCCCGAACGGCCAGTGGTGACACCGGCCGTCGGCTCCTCGCCCACGATCGTTCTTAGCCGACCGGGCCGTCCGGAACGCTCTCGGCCGTTGTCGGCTGGCGCCAGATGGCCGCACCCTGCGAATACCTGCAGCCGGCTTCCGACCCGGTGCGTGCTCAGCTTCCGGTCAGTAAGAACGGAGCGGCGACAGGACTGGGTTTGAGGGTTACGGTGAGGACAGACACTCCGATGCTGGCGTCGTGGTGCGGCGAGGAGGCGATGTGCGGGAGGACGGACGGCGGACCCGCATCATGGCGGCGGTGGCCGGGGAGGACGCCGCGGCCGGTGCGGAGGAGCTGGTTCAGCGGCTCTGCCGGTTCGCGGTGGATGAGATGGCCTTGTCGGGGTGCGCCCTGGTGCTGATGTCAGGGGTGGAGTCGGCCAGCGTGCTGGCCGGGGCGGGGCCGCACGCCCGGACGGTTACCGGGTTGCAGATGGAGCTGGGTGAGGGCCCGTGCCTGCATGCCCATGCCTACGGGATGCCGGTGCTGCTGCCCGATCTGTCAGCCGAGAGCGCCAGCCGGTGGCCGACTTTCGCGGCGGCGGCGCTGGCGGCCGGCGTGCACGCCGAGTTCTCCCTGCCGTTGACCGTGGGGCCCGGCGGTATCGGCACGTTGGACTTGTGCCGTGACCGGACGGGCATGCTCAGCGACGAGCAGATGGCGGATGCTTTGGTGGCGGCGGACATCGCCCGTGATACCGTGCTGTACCAGCAGTACGCCCCGGGTGGGCCGAGGTTGCCGGAGCTGCTGGCGACGGCTAGCACGGATCGGATCGTGATCCATCAGGCGACCGGTATGATCGCCGCGCAGCTGGATGACAGCATCGCCAACGCACTGGCCCGGCTGCGTGCCGCTGCGTTCGCGAGCGGGCGTTCGATGTACGACCTGGCCCAGGACGTCGTGGAACGGCGGGTGCGGTTCGATGACTGAGATCGGTGCAGGGCGCCCGGTCTGGCCCGGGGATCCGGGTCAGGGTGGCCGGGGGGATGGCGTTGCCCGCGAGGCCGTGCTGGCCCGGTCCTTCGTCCGCTTGGCGGATACGCTGGCCAGCGACTTTGACGTTGTTGATTTCCTGCATGGCCTGTCCGCCGACTCGGTGGAGATTCTCCAGGCCGCAGCGGCCGGGGTGATGCTCGCCGACGGGCGCGGCGGGCTGCGGCTGATCGCCTCTTCAGACGAGCGGATGCGGCTGCTCGAGCTCTTCGAGCTCCAGGGCGCGCAAGGACCGTGCCTGGACGCGTACTCCTCCGGCCGGACCGTACAGGCCAACGCAGCCGACAGCCGCGCCCGCTGGCCGGTCTTCGCGCCGGAAGCCTGCGATGCGGGCTTCCAGCTCATGTGCGCGGTCCCGCTGCGAGTACGCACCGACGTGATCGGAGCCCTGAACCTGTTTCGCGGCAGCGACGAGCCGTTCACCGGCACCGAGCTGGCGATAGCGCAAGCCATGGCGGAGATGGCGGCGATCGGGCTGATCCAGGAACGGGCGGCCCGGGAACGTAACCTGCTGGCCTCGCAGCTGCAGGCGACACTGAACAGCCGGGTGATCATCGAGCAGGCCAAGGGAATGATCTCCGAGTACCTCACCATGACCGTCGACGACGCATTCGAGCTGCTGAGGAGCTACGCGCATTACCACAACCGCAGGCTCTCCGAAGTCGCGAGCGACGTGGTTGACCGGAGAATCCCGAGCGCCGCACTGGCCCGCCCGCACGGCCAGCATTTTTAGCTGGCCGGGCCGGTCTCGGCAGTTGAGACGAGTACCTCGGAATGCAGCGTGCGATGAACCGGGCAGCGTTCGGCAATATCCAGAAGCCGGGCACGCTGGGAGTCGGTGAGCTCACCCTCGAACTGCAGCTCGCGCTCAATCTGGTCCATCTGGCCAGTCCTCGTTTCGCAGTCGGCGCAGTCCTTGGCGTGGATGCGCTGATGGCGCAGCCGCACCGTGGTCTGACGCAGCGGCCAGCCCTTGCGGTCGGCGTACATGCGTACGGTGATGGCGGTGCAGGCGCCAAGACCGGCGAGGAGCAGGTCGTAGGGGGTGGGGCCGCTGTCGGCGCCGCCGATGGCGGCCGGCTCGTCGGCGACCAGCTGGTGGCCGCCGGCGGTAATGCGCTGGCCGTACGGGCGCGCGTCGGACTCGGTCACGACCACGACATCATGGCCGGCGGGCCCGGCTGGCGATGTCCCGTTGTCCTGGCGTTGCGGTGCGGGCAGGTAGCGCGCCGCCCACGCGGCTATGACGCTGGCCGCATAGCTGGCATCGGCGGGGCGGGTCAGCCCATGATCGGCCCCGTCCAGGCTGATGAAGGACTTTGGGTGGCGCGCCGCGTCGAAGATGACCCGGGCATTGTCAAGGCTCACAACCTCGTCGCCCGGCGAGTGGATGACCAGCAGCGCCCGGTGCAACGTGGCGATGTGCTGGCGCTGTGCCTGCGCGTCGATCTGGCCCAGGCCAGCTGCGCCGGCCGTCGTGGCGATGGTCGCAACGGCGCGTGCCTCGGGCACCTGGTCGGCGATCGCCAAGACCGCTGCCCCGCCGAGTGAATGGCCGACGAGGATGCTCGGCGCGGCTATGGTCGAACGGAGCTGGGTGGCGGCGATGGCCAGGTCATCGACAATGGCCGACTTTTCATCGGCGTGCGGAGGGCGAGCAAAGTCCAGGCTGAGCACGGCCATGCTTAGCTCGTTGAAGCTCCGCGCGAGCTGGGCCGCGGCGGGGCCTGTGTTACCGCCGCTGAAGCAGTGGGCGACCAGCACCACGGCCCGTGGCTTCCCGTCCGGCAGGTCCAGCCGCCCGGCCAGCCGGTCTCCGCGCGCACCGGCAAACGCGAGCGTTTGGGTCTCGGTCACGGTGACACCTTTCTTCGCACACACCTAGCATGCCTGGACGCTGGTCGCGATGTAAGCATTAACGTCGGGTAATCGGGAAGGTTCGCGTGGTGGCAGCGGTTGCGAGCTCCCGGGGAAGGATTACGTCGATGGCCGACGAAGAGCAGAACCCATTCGATGTGATTCCCGGTTTTGTCCAGGAATACATCAGTCAACTTCGGGCGACTACCGAAAGGCTGCAGGACCTCGGCCGATTCGGCGGGAGTCCCCCGCCGGTCCCCAGCGCAATGGCGCTGCCCGGCGCCTTTTCTGCGGCGCAGATGACCTCGATCACCGATAACATCGCCGCCCAGCGACGCAGCATAGAGGTGCTGAAGGCCCAGCTGTCCTCGTACGACGAGCAGCTTGCGGTGCTGGAGCAGGCCCTCGGCCCGTTCGCGGAGTGGAGCAAGACGTGGGCCGACTTCGAACAACGGCTGCTGAACATGGGCCGCGGGCCGGAGACCGGAAGATAGGCCAGCGGCCAGTGCCCGCCACGGGAAGCCGGCCGGCTTTCTCTGGGACAGGCACCACTGCCGTTCCGGAAAAATGCTCTTATCCCGAACGGTCCCGCGATGCCTCCTGGCGGCCAGGCCAGGAACGGGTTGCGGACCTGGACGCCCTCGTATACGCGTGTCGACAGATTATCTGAGACACAGCATGACCGGAAACTTACCATCGCTCCCACTTAACACCATATAGCCTGCAAAAATCAGTAACCAAGCCGTAAGGGGTTCCGTTCAGCGATGGGTTCAACTAACGTACTGTCGACACAGTAACGGAGGAGGGCGAGGATCAGACGGTGACTGACTGGACCACGGGGACTGACCGGCGCCGGGAGCTGCGGGAGGCGTTCATCGCCGCGCGCGGCTTCTGGGCACCACCGTTCGAGGCCATCCTTGACGCCGACCCCGACTTCTTCGCCGGTGTACCGGAGTGTGCCGTTCCGTCCGTGGGATTCCTGTGGGGAACGGGCGCTGCTCGCAATGATCATTAAGTCGGCCGGGCCGTGAGCTCCGGTGCCGCAGCGCCGTCGACTGACGTGAGCGGCCCGGAAGCCGCCGGCGAGGTGGCGCCGCTGCGCAGGCCGAAGTAACGGGCGCCGATAATGAGCTGCCGTGACCCGACCTCCACCAGGACCATGAGCAGTAGGCAGGCCACGATGGCGCTGGAACTGGTGATATTCCAGGAGTGCATCACCCGGCCGATGACCCGGTCGGCGGATGCTCCGCCGTCGCTGGCGTACAGGCTGAACGCAGTGCGCAGCATAACCCCGGTGGCCCAGAACGTCGCGGCCAGCAGACCAGCTCTCGCGTAGATGCCTTTCTCGCCGGGATAGACGCGGGTGAACGCTCCGGCGCCCACCCCGAAGATGAGGCCGAGCCCCACGCCACCAGCGATGAGGTACAAGTCGTTGCCGGCCGTCGGGACACCCTTGAGGTACGCGAACAGGAAATACACGACGATCGCGACGGGCAGGATCAGGTAGCGGACAGTGAGCCGCCGACCCCTGAACTGCAGGAAGATCGTCGCGAGCAGGACCGCATCGAGGATGTAGTCAAGAGCATTCACTCCGGTCGCTCCTCTTCTGAGGCTTAACCTGCCTCGCTGGCACTGGCTGACCAGGAGGCCCGCGTGTCGCTTCTCGCCGTGGGTCTCAACTCGGCGCTACCATATCAGTCGTTTCGACCTATTGGGAGGGTTGCTTGGCGGAGTTTCGCAGGCTGACTGACTTCGAGCACATTCTCATCGGCTTGGTGGCGGGCTCGCCGCGGTCGGGGTATGACCTCAAGCGGTTCTTCGCAACCACTCCCGCCATTGTCTATGAGCCCAGTTCTGGTGCTCTGTATCCCGCCTTGCGGCGTCTGGAGAACCGCGGGCTGCTGCGCTCGGAGCTGGCGGTGTCATCCGGCAACCGCGCACGGCGCCGCTACTTCGCCACCGAGGACGGCCGTCAAGCCCACAGCCGCTGGCTTCACCAGCCTGTGGGCCCAGCCACGGTCGGCAGAGATCTCGGCATGCATCTGATGCGGTTCGTGATGGCCGAACCGGAATTCACCACCGATGAGACGCTGGCCTTCCTGCGCGATCTCGGCGACGCTCTCGACGCGTTCATCACCGCCATGGAGACATTCGCGCGAGGCACCTCCCCAGGCGCCGGTCATGGGGCCTTGGCACTCGAACACGGCCTGGCCGTTCACCGAGCCAGCTTGCAGTGGGTCCACCACGCCTCCGCATCACTCACGGCAGCCGCGTCAGCTGCAAACGAGCCAGCCCGGTCCCTCCCGGGGGCCAGGCTGACCGCCACGTCACCTGAAAGCCCGATTGAAAGCGGGTGAAGCTCCCGCACGAGCCAGGCAGCCCAACTGGCCGGCCGATCGCGGGCGGCTTGTAGCTTGGAGCCGGGCGCCCACCGAGGAACCGTGTCAGTCCCTCTCTTCCTGCGTTCTCGCAGGTGAGAGGACTGGAAAACTCGTCAGGGCTGGGCTCCCGCGCCAAGACTCGAACTTGGAACCTGCCGGTTAACAGCCGGCTGCTCTGCCAATTGAGCTACGCGGGATCGACCCGGTTAAGGGTAGCGCACCCGGGACGGGCATGCGACGACGGCCGCGCGCCGACCCGGTGTTCACCAGAGCCTAACCTGATGAGTACGCTCGCGTAATGGGGGAAGGTCATGTTTGCACATGACGTACATGCGCGAAAGGGGTGCCAGATGCGGTACCGCGCCACGTTCCTCGCGGGGTTCGCTGCCGGCTTCGTGGCCGGTACGCGAGCCGGTCGCGAGCGCTACGAGCAAATGAAGAAGGCTGGCCGGAAGATAGCGGAAAGCCCGGCCGTCCAGAAGGCTACCCACGCCGCGGGCGAGAAGGCCACTGAACTCAGCAAGGCCGCCGGCCGCAAGGCCGCCGCACGGATGCCGAAGATCACCGAAACGGCCAAGACCAGCGCGAGCAAGGTGCGCGGACAGCTTGACCGGATACCCGGGCGGCACTCCGATGACCCCGAGCACGCCACCGTGAACGGCAGCCGCCCAGCCGACTAGTATCTCGCCCTGGTGACCACGGGACCCGGAGACTTGTACGCGAACCAGCTCGGGATGGTGACCGAGATGTCGATGTTGGCGTCGGCGAGGTTGGCCTGGGAGACGTAGGCGAACGACCACCAGCCTTTGTCCTGCCGGACGAGACCCTGGGCGATGACGGTGCCTTCGGTGGCCGCGCCGGTTTCCATGTCGGCGACGGGACGTACCCCGCGACCTTTGGCGTGGCGGGGGATGTTGTCGGTGTCGGCGCCGATCGCGTCGAGCATGATGGCGTAGCTGCGTGTCATGCTAAGCCGCTACATGGCCTGTTTTTGCAGGTCAGGCCCATAAAGAGCCTCAGTCCAGGTACTCGCGGAGCATCTGGGCGCGGTTCGGATGGCGCAGCTTGGCCAGGGTCTTGGATTCAATCTGCCTGATCCGTTCCCTGGTCACCCCGAACTCCTGGCCGACCTCCTCCAGGGTCCGGGGATGCCCGTCAGTGAGGCCGAACCGCAGCTGGATGATCCGCTGCTCCCGTTCGGCCAGCTCATCCAGGACCCGCTGGAGCTGGTCCTGCAACATGATGAACGCCGCGGCCTCGATGGGCACCACGGCATCAGCATCTTCGATGAAGTCTCCCAGAGCGGACTCTTCCTCGCCGATCGGGGACTGCAGCGATACCGGCTCCTGGGCTATCCGCTGGATCTCCGCGACCCGCTCGGGCTCCAAGCCCATCTCCGCGGCGATCTCGTCGGTGCTGGCCTCCCGGCCCAGTTCCTGGTGCAGCTGGCGCTGCACGCGGGACAGCTTGTTGATTGTCTCGACCATGTGCACGGGCACCCGGATGGTCCGGGCCTGATCCGCGATGGCCCGGGTTATCGCCTGCCGGATCCACCAGGTCGCGTACGTCGAGAACTTGTAGCCGCGGGTGTAGTCGAACTTCTCCACCGCGCGGATGAGGCCGAGGTTCCCCTCCTGGATGAGGTCGAGGAAGACCAGCCCGCGGCCGATATAGCGCTTGGCGATAGAGACCACCAGCCGCAGGTTCGCCTCGATCAGCCGCTGCTTGGCTCTTACTCCTTCGGCGACGAGAAGCTCCAGGTCGCCGTGGACGGCGCTGGGCAGACCGAAGTCGGGCAGGCCGAAGCCGCCGTCGACGTCGAGCTTCTCCTCGGCGAACAGGCCCGCCTCGATGTACTTGGCCAGATCCACCTCGTCTTCGGCAGTCAGCAGCGGCACGCGGCCGATTTCCCGCAGGTAGATCCGGACCAGATCGCTGGTCGGGGCCCGTTTGCCGCCGTCGATCTCGGCGGGCCTGACCTCGATCTCCTCCTCATGCGGGACGTCGAGCACGTCGACGCCCTCGTCAGTCAGGGCGCGCACCGCCGCGTCGAGAGCCTCGGGGGGAAGGTCGGCGCGATCAAGGGCCACCACGACGTCAGCCATGGTCAGGGAGCCTCGCTCCCGTCCTAGCGCCACGAGATCCGTCAGCTGCTCTGCTGGTGATGGTCCGTTCGTTAGCACGGTGGGGGTCACGGGACCAGTTTGCGTCACGAACCCCTGGTTACGGGGGACCTAATTTTGTCACCTCACCGCTACTTAACCGGATCAAGCTCGGCGAGGACAATGCTTCGCGACTCGATTTCACCCGCCGGCGGCGCGGTCGAGCAGGGCCTTCCGGCGTTTCTCCAGCCCCACCAGGTCCCCGAACATCCTGTTGTAACCGGCCTGCTCTTCCACCGGATTCATGCGCTGGAGCCGGGCCTTGACCGAGGCGATCTCGCGGCTGACCGCGAGCAGGGCCACCTGGGCGAGGACCCGGTCGGCGTACTTGACGTCCGGCTCGCCCTCGCGATGGAGTGTCTCGACGGCCAGTGCCGTCACGAAGCTCTGCGCCCGCTCGTTCGGCGCCTCGTCCCGCAGCCGGGCGGCCCACTCCCGCGAGCTGCCGCCGCCGGCCGCGGTGCCGCCGCAGGTGGCGATCAGCGTGAAGGTGGCCTTGTGCACCGCTGCGGTGAACGCGTCGGCGCCGAGCGCGTCAAACTCGGGCCCGCACAACGCGGGCCGCTGGACCGCGAGCTTCAGCGCCTCGCGCTCCACCACGACCACAGGGTCGCTCAGGTCGTAGGGCTTGGCGCCGTCGCCCCGTTTCCCGCCGTCCCGCTGCCCGTTGCCATTTACCCCGAACGATCCCTGGTGCCCGTTCCAGTCCTGCTCATCGCGCCCCGGCGATCTCGAGGTTCCCGGGGTCCTCGTGCCGCCCGGCCTGTCCCTGGTGCCCCGCCTGGGATCCCGGCTATCGCCCGAGTGCGCCTTGATCCGGCTCAGCACGAACCGCTCGTCCATCATGCCGAGCCAGCGGTCCAGGTTGACCGCGTACCTGGTGCGCAGCCCGGTGTCCTTGATCTTCGCCACGATCGGCGCTGCCTCGTCGAGCGCCGCGAGCTGGCCTTCGGTCGTGTTCAGGTCGTGATGCCCGAGCACACCCCTGATGGCGAACTCGAACAGCGGTACCCGCCGCGCGATCAGGTCGCGAACCGCCTGGTCGCCGTGGGCCAGCCGCACGTCGCAGGGGTCGAGGCCGTCGGGCTGCACGGTCACGAAGGTCTGGGTGACGAACTTCTCCTCCAGGCTGAACGCCCGCAGCGCCGCCCGCTGCCCGGCCGCGTCGCCGTCGAAGGTGAAGATCACCTCGCCGGCCGACCCCTCGGTATCCATGATCAGCCTGCGCAGCACCTTGACGTGGTCCTCGCCGAACGAGGTACCGCTGGTCGCCACCGCAGTCGGCACCCCGGCCAGGTGACAGGCCATCACATCGGTGTAGCCCTCGACGATGACCGCCTGCCTGCGCTGCGCGATCTCGCGCTTGGCCAGGTCCGCCCCGTAAAGCACGGTGCTCTTGCGGAACAGCGAGGTCTCCGGCGTGTTCAGGTACTTGGGCCCGTCGTCGTCGGGGTCGAGCTTGCGCGCGCCGAAGGCGATCACGTCGCCGGACAGGTCACGGATGGGCCACATCAGCCGGCCGCGGAACCGGTCCCGAGGGCCACGCTGGCCTTCCTTGGCCAGGCCGGCCGCGATCAGGTCGGTGTCGGTGAAGCCGCGGCCGCGCAGGTGCCTGGTCAGGTCCTCCCAGGCCCTCGGTGCGTAGCCGACGCCGAACTGGTCGGTGTCCGCGAGCTCGAAGCCGCGTTCGTTCAGAAATTTGCGGGCGTGATCGGCGTCAGGTCCGCGAAGACGCTCGGCGTAGAACTCGGCGGCGGCGCGGTGCGCGTCGATCAGCCGGCGGCGCTGGCTCTGCTCCTGGCCGGGGACATAGCCGCCCTGCTCGTACCGCAGCTCGATGCCGGCCCGGCGGGCCAGCCGCTCGACCGCCTCGACGAAGCTGAGACCGTCGATCTTCTGCACGAACTTGATCGCGTCGCCGCCCTCGGCGCACGAGAAACAGTAGAACAATCCTCTCGCAGGGGTCACATTGAACGAGGGTGTTTTCTCCTCGTGGAATGGGCACAGTCCCTTGAGTGAGCCGCCGCCGGCGTTCCTCAGCTGCAGGTACTCGCCCACCACCTCGTCGATGGGGGACCGCTCGCGCACGGCCGCGATGTCCTCGTCGCGGATCCGCCCAGCCACCATCCACCTCCGCGTAGCGCCAGTGTCTCGCGGCGATTCTAGTCCTGCCGGGCGACAATCCGCCGGTACAAGCGGCGCGGCCGGGCTGGGTACGGCGAGGTCCGTTGGCCGGTCTAGCCTGAGCGGGTGACCGATCTGCTTGTCCTGTGGGATGTCGACGGCACGCTGCTGAACGCCGCCGGGCTGGGAACGCGCTTGTACGAGATGGTGTTCAGGGTGCTGTTCGGCCGTGAGCTGCCGGCGGTGGCGCCCAAGGCCGGGCGTACCGACCGGGCCATCATCATGGACACGCTCACGCTTGCTGGGATACCCGAGCCCCGGGCTCAGGTGGATCGGTTCCTCGCCGGGCTGGCCGGCCAGGTGGCCGCGGTCGACGGCACCATGGACGCGCGGGTGCACCCGTTGGCCGGCGCGTCCGCCGCTATCGCGGCGCTCGCCATGGCGTCCACACCGCACCGGCAGATCCGCCAGTCTGTTCTCACCGGCAACATGCGGCCGCTGGCGGTGCTGAAACTGGATGCGGCTGGCCTACGTGACCATCTCGACCTGGGCGCCGGCGCGTACGGGGACGCGCACGAGGTGCGGGCGGAACTGGTTCCCGTGGCCAGGCTCGCGGCCGGTCGCCGCTACGGAGCGGGTTTTGCCGGCTCGTCGACAATCCTCATCGGCGACACGCCACTCGACGTGGAGGCCGGGCTGGCCAGCGGCGCCCGCGTGGTGGGGGTCGCGACCGGCGGCTACTCCACCGGGGAGCTGACGGAGGCCGGCGCCCATGCGGTCCTGCCCGACCTCACCGACCCAGCGCTGGTGGTCGCGGCGGTCACCGGGTGATGCTGCTGCTCGCCGCGGTCACCGTGCTCGCCGCTGTCACCGGGTGATGTTTGTGGCCGCTGTTGTCGCGGGTCAGGGCTGAAACTCCTGGCGGACGGGACAGCTCGGCGAGCAGGGCCTGGGCCAGCCGTCCCAGCCGCGCCGGCGGAGCACCTTGGCCAGCTCGACCGCGGTCGCGCACGCTTCCCACTTGACCTGCGCCCAGCCGTACCTGAGCGTCTGCTGCCCGTCCACCGCCGCGGCGTTGTCCCGTGTCTTGTCCCGCCACTGATTCTCGGCCGGATGAGCCAGCCGCCCGTCCAGCTCGACCACCACGGCGTACTGCTCATATACCCGATCCCGGCGCCCCCGGCGGCCACCCGGTCCGGCAAATGGCACCTGCCGGCCTGGCTCGGGCAGTCCGTGCGCGCGCTCCACGTCACGGTGATAGCGGAACTCCAGTACCGAGTGATCGCCGCCGTCGGCGGCCACGATAAGTTCGTGCAGGTCCGCACGCCAGCGCAACTTTGTGCGCGCGCCCATGGCCTCGCGCAGCCTGGTCTCGTCGGTGAGGTCCCTGGCGAACGCGCGCGTTACCCAGCCGCAGACGTCATCGAAGGTCTTAGCGGTCTGGGTGAGATCGAGCACCGTCTCCTCGATCTTGGTCCGCGGCGGATAAGTGTGTCCCTGTACTGATTCCACGGCGCGGCCGGAACGGTGAATTACGGCACCGGAAACGGAATCTATGTGGCGCTGGCGCGGAACAGTCACATGGATCGAATCGGCAGGCCGATCGATAAACCGATGCAGTTCAGCCGCCGTCTCGTGGCTCAGCACCGCGCCCGGCCCGGCCGAAAGCACCGCCGCCCACAACTGCGGGCCGCGGCCGAGCCCTCCGGTGAAGGTCGCGTATACCCCCGGATGAATCTGTTGCCAGCGGCCGCTCCTAACCCTGAACTTGATCATGTCTACGGTGAGCCCGGCCCGGATCGCCTGTGAGCGAGAGACAACGCCCAGCTGATGCCTCACCAGGTTGCGGAGGGCAGCCGGAAAGTCGCGTTCCATAGCGGACATTCTGATCCCAGCCAACGACAAAACCGGGGACACTTGAATGATTGTGGCGGATCCGGGCTCCGTGGTGCATCCGGTGCACGATGATCCCCCTCATCCACCGCCAAGCCCGAATCCACCACGGAAACTCACGCGGCAGCGGGAACGGTGAGGCGGGTGGGGATTTTCTGGATCAGTGAGGCTGGCAGGGAAGTGCCTAGCAGCCGAGGAAGGCAGGCCGGGGCCGCCCAGGGGCGAACCGGACGACGAGCACGGGGCTAGAGAGGGGAGGACGGGGCTAGAGGTCGGTTAGGGGGATTTCGGGGTTGGTGAGGCGGGAGGGGTCTACTGGGCGGGCGGAGCGGATGAGGGACTGGATGTCGTCGTTGACGTCCCAGACGTTCACGTTCATGCCGGCGACTACGGAGCCACGGGAGAGCCAGAACGCGATGAACTCGAGGGCGGACCGGTCGCCGCGGTAGAGGACCTGATCGTAGGAGCCGGGCGACGGCAGGCCTGCGCACTCCATGCCGAGCTCGTACTGGTCGCTGTAGAAGTACGGCACCGGGTCGTAGACCACGGGCTGGCCGAGCATTGACTTGGCCGCCGCCGGGCCGCCGTTCAGCGCGTTGGCCCAGTGCTCGACGCGGATCTGGCGGCCGAGCAGCGGGTTGAACGAGTTCGCGACGTCGCCGGCCGCGAAGATGTTCACGTCGGAGGTGCGCAGCGCGGCGTCGGTCAGGACGCCGCCGGAGACCTCGAGGCCCGCATGGGCGGCCAGCGCGTCGTTGGGGGCCGCGCCGATGCCGACGACCAGCACGTCCGCCTGCAGTTCCGCGCCGGCCGAGGTGATGACGAGGCCGGGACGGAACTCGGCTGTCGTCTCGCCGAATCGGAACTCGACGCCGTGGGCCCGGTGCAGGTCCGCGAACACCCCGCCGATTTCGGGACCAACCTGGTCGTGCAGCACGGTGTGCTGCGGTTCGAGCACGGTCACCCGGCAACCGGCCGTCCGCGCCGCCGCGGTCGTCTCCAGGCCGATCCAGCCCGCCCCGGCCACTACGACACGCGTTCCTGGCTGGAACGCGGAGCGCAGCCGGTCCGAGTCGGCCAGCGTGCGCAGGTACAGCACCTCACCGGAGTCAGCGCCGGGAAAATCAAGGTGTCGCGGCGAAGCGCCGGTAGCGAGCAGCAGCTTGTCGTAGGACAGCGATTCGGTGCCCGCCGGCCTGGACGCGGTCACGGTCGCGGCGGCGCGGTCGATGGCGGTGACGGTGACGCCCGGACGCAGGTCCACATCGTGCTTGGCGTACCAGTCGGCCGGGTGCACGTAGACCGAGTCGCGCTCGTCGTTGCCCAGCAGGTATCCCTTGGACAGCGGCGGGCGTTCGTAGGGGCGTTCATGCTCGGAACCCAAGAGCACGATCTCGCCGTCGAACCCCTCGTCGCGAAGTGTTTCGGCGGCCTTGGCCCCGGCCAGGCTGGCGCCGATGATGACAAATGATGGCATGGAGCTAAGGCTACGACGATGGGCTTGGGCTACGACGTGCCGGGCGCGCAGAGGCGGTGGTGCCAGGCGATCGCCGAGGTATCGGTGAGGGAAGCGACCTGATCGATGACGACCCGGCGGCGGGCTGCGTCGGTCGGCGCCTCGTCCCAGGACGGGCGCAGCAGCGGGTCAAGCGTCCCCGGCGCGCCGCGGGAGAGGGCGTGGGCGAGTTCGGTCAGCAGTTCCCGCTCCAGGGCCTGGGCCGCGGCCGCACCCGCACGCGTCATCACGTAGTGGGCGGTGATCCCCTTCAGCAGCGCGCATTCCAGCCGCGGCCGACGCGGAACGACCAGGTCCGCA
>Ga0302314_10013630_pt1 | contig 13950 bp, 10 predicted proteins | sample III_Palsa_N2_3_FD_200533 | JGI IMG/M metagenome (GOLD analysis project Ga0302314, IMG submission 200533) | Peat permafrost microbial communities from Stordalen Mire near Abisko, Sweden - III_Palsa_N2_3 | ecosystem: Environmental > Terrestrial > Soil > Palsa > Peat permafrost | place: Sweden... | reverse complement strand
CCGGTATGGTGGCCGGCGCCAACGATGTCGGCGGCCTGGTCGGGTACAATACCGGCACGATCGACGACATTACCCTGCGTGGCAGCGTGCAGGGCGCGAACTATGTGGGCGCCCTGACCGGCTACAACACCGGGTCGATCTCCCTTGTGCAGGGCTATGACACAAGCATCCACGGAACCAACGATGTCGGCGGTCTCATCGGCTATAGCAGCGGCGGCGACCTGATCACCGACACCACCTACGCCGAGGCCGTCTCGGGCGCGAGCTACGTGGGCGGCGTCGTGGGGTATCTAAACAGCGGAACCCTCAGTGGCGCCCAGTCGGTCTCCAATATTCAGGCCAGCGGAACCTATGTGGGCGGCCTCGCCGGATACAACGCTGGCGCCGTCTATGGCGGCGCGGCTTATGAAGGCGCCATCGGCCCAACCCTCTTCGGAACCATAAATGGCGCCTCTGATGTTGGCGGCGCCGTCGGCTACAATACGTCGACCGGGACGCTAAATTACACGAAGGCCTATGGCGACGTGACCGGGACGGGCGCTAACACCGGCGGCCTCGTCGGCTACAACGCCGGCGGGATCACCAACGCGATCGCGCAAGGCACTGTGTCCGGCCAGAACTTCACCGGTGGCTTGACGGGCTACAACAGCGGAACGATCAACAGCATCAGCGCCGACACGACCAACCAGGTCGTCGGCGGCGCGATCTGGGTCGGCGGCCTGACCGGCTATAGTTCAGGAACCATCGGCGCCACGGACGGCGCTGTCGCCTCCAACGCCACGGTTACGGCCACAGGCAACGCGTCGGGCGGCCTGGTAGGGCAGAACGTCGGAACCATCACCAACGCCGCCACCTCCGGCTCCGTCAGCGGCTTAAACCAGGTCGGCGGCCTGATCGGGCTCAACAGCGGCGGCGTGACCAATGCCTCGGCAAGCGCGAGCGTCAGCGCCACCGGCTACGTCGGGGGCCTGATCGGCTACAACAGCGGGTCTATAAGCGGCTCCAGCGCGACCGGCCAGGTGTCGGGCCAAACCCTCGTGGGAGGCCTTGTTGGGTACAACACCGCCGCTGGCGTGATCACCAACATCGCCGCCGACTCGACAGCGCAGGTGGTTGGCGGTGTCGAATTTGTCGGCGGACTGGTCGGCTATAACCTGGGCTCGGTGGGCTCGGCCGGCTCGACGGTGGCGGCCAACGCCACCGTGACGGACACAGGCGGCAAAGCTGGCGGTCTGATCGGATACAATACCGGGACGGTGACAAACGCCACATCAGCCGGCAGCGTCTCCGGCGTCGATGACGATGGCGGCCTGGTCGGCCAGGTCGACGGCGGCAGCGTGACCGGCTCATCCTCCAGCAGTACGGTGAATGGAGCCACCTATGTCGGCGGCCTGATCGGCTCCGCCGCTGCTGGATCTACCGTCTCCGATGACAGCGCGAGCGGGGCGGTGACCAGCACCGTCAACTATGCCGGCGGCCTGATCGGCTATGACCTCGGCTCGGTCTCCACTTCCGGGGCCACCGGCAATGTGGGCGGCGTCTACAACGTAGGCGGCCTGATTGGTCGCGCCGGGGCCGGATCAGTGCTGACGAGCGACACCGCCTCGGGCACGGCGACGGCGACCTATGACTATGCCGGCGGGCTTGTCGGCGCCAACCTGGGTACAATCAGCGGCTCCAGCGCCACCGGTCAGGTCTCTGGCCGCAACTTCGACGGCGGCCTGGCGGGCTATAACGACGGAACCATTACCAACATCACGGCTGGCGCGACGCCTCAAATCGTCGGCGGCGCGGTCTGGGTTGGCGGCCTGGTGGGCTATAACGCTGGCGCGATCGGCGCTTCGGGCTCGTCGGTTGCGTCCAACGCCACGGTTACAGCCACGGGCGACGATGCGGGCGGCCTGGTCGGGGAGAACACCGGCTCGATCACCGACGCCAGCGCTGCGGGCAGCGCCTCGGGCCCCGACTATGTGGGCGGCCTGGTCGGCTACAACTTCCATGGCACGGTGGTCAGCTCAACCGTCACCGCCAGCTATAGCTCGCCCGGGACACACAAGGGCCCGGTGTATGGGGCCAACCGACCGTAAGGCGACCGGCGGCGCCCGCCTAGCCAATCGGCGTGCCGATGATGTCGCGAATCTTCAACGCCAGGGCGTCAAGAGTGAAGGGCTTGGTCACCATCCCCATGCCGCGCTCAAGGAAGCCCTCGCGGCCGGTGGCGTGTTCGGCGTAGCCCGTAACGAACAGGATCTTCAGCTCCGGCCGGTGCTGGCGGGCCAGATCGGCGAGCTGACGGCCGTTCATGCCCGGAAGTCCGACGTCGGTGATCATCAGGTCGAGGCGAACATTTGACTGCAGCATCGGCAGCGCCGTCTGGCTGTCGCTGGCTTCGATACAGGCGTAGCCCAGATCGCGCAGCACCTCACCGATCAGCAAACGAACAGAAGAGTCATCCTCCACCAGCAACACCGTCTCTCCCGCGCCTGACGGAGCGACGAAGTTGATCGGCAAGTCGGCGGCGAGCGCTCCGAAGTGGCGCGGCAGATAGAGGCTGATGTCGGTTCCCTGCCCCGGCGTGCTGTCGACCCGCACATGGCCGTGCGACTGTTTCACGAAGCCGTAGATCATGGACAGGCCCAGACCCGTCCCCTGGCCGACCGGCTTGGTTGTGAAGAAGGGCTCAAAGATTTTTGCAACCACCTCCGGCGACATGCCCACGCCCGTGTCGCGGACCGAGACCACGACGTAGTCGCCGGGTTCAGCCTCTGTACCCGACGGCGGATTGTGGCCCTCGACCGTATCGTTGAACACCGCGATGGTCAGCTTGCCCCCCTCGGGCATGGCGTCGCGGGCATTGATGACGAGGTTGAGGATCGCGTTTTCCAGCTGATGGGCGTCGGTCAAGGTCGGCCAGACATCGGCCGTCAACTCCACCTTCAATTGGATCCGCTCGCCCAGGGTGCGCCGGAGCATGTCCTCCATGCCACGCACGAGGCGATTGGCGTCAGCGACCTTGGGGTCGAGGGGTTGGCGGCGCGAAAAGGCCAGCAGACGGTGGGTCAGGGACGCTGCCCGGTTGGCGGAGGTCACCGCCGCGTCCATGAACCGCTGGGTGTCCTCATACTTGCCGGCGGCGATGCGCCGCTTGAGGATATCCATGCCGCCGATGATGCCGGTGAGCAGGTTGTTGAAATCGTGCGCGATGCCGCCCGTCAGCTGGCCGATCGCTTCCATCTTCTGGGCTTGGCGCAGAGCCTCCTCGGTATCCTTGAGCGTCTTGGCGGCTTCCCGCTCGGCGGTCGCGTCGCGGCCCACCGCCTGCAACAGGCCGTCCGCGGCGACCGCGCTCCATTCGATCCAGCGCACGGCGCCGTCACCGGTGAGCAGTCGCAGGATCACCAGCCGAGGCATGGCGCTCTGGGAGAGCTCGGTGATCAGCCGCCTCAGCGCCGGCCGGTCCTCCTGGTGAATGAATTGGGAGAGGTTGGCGCCGACCAGTTCCTCTTCCTGCCAGCCGAACAGGTGAGTCCAGGCCGGGTTGACCGCGTTGATCTTGCCGTCGATCTGAGCGACGAACATGACGTCGGTGGACAGCCGCCACATTCGGTCGCGGTCAGCCGTGCGCTCGGCCACGCGCCGCTCGAGGGTCTGGTTGAGGCTGACCAACGCCTCTTCAGCGGCCCGACGCTCATTCACGTCGCGAAAGATGACGGTCACAAACAGCCGCGAATCGCTCAACCAAGACCCGGCGGAAGCCTCCACATAGCTGAGCGAGCCATCCTTCCGGTGCGCCACCAGCTCGACCGCCAGGTGGCGGCCGCTGCCGATGACCTCGCTCCAGGCCATGTCCCAGACCGTGCGGTCCTTGAGCAGAAGTTCGATCGGCTGGCTGACCATTTCGTTGGAGAGGTATCCGAACTCCTGCGTCGCCGCCGGATTGACCGTTTGAATGACGCCCTGGGCGTCCAGGGTCAGGATCGGATCGGGGGCGCTGTTGACCACGGCGTCGTAGCGGGCGTTTTGCCGAAGACGTAAAACACGTTCGCGATGAGCCGAGGCGGTGACATCGGTGACCTGGATCAGACAGTGTTCGTACGGCTTGTGCCCAACCGGCCGAACGGAGGTGTTGTGGACCAGCTCAAAGCCGGCGCGGGTCTTAAGCGGCAGAAGCGCCGGATTGAGTGCGTGCGTCAAAACGCTTGAAGCGCCTGACTCCAGCGCCTCGGCCATCGCCGTCGAAAGACGGCCTAGGGAAGTGGTCGGGAAAAGCGCTTCCAACGGCTGGCCGGCGGCTGCGTCGGCGGAAATACCCGCCGCCGAGGCCATCCAGGCGTTCCAGGTTATAACGCGGCAATCACGGTCGAGAACGATCAGACCATTGTCCGCAGCGTCGAAAATAACGCCCCAGAGGTCTTCAGGCTCCGACATCTATTCCGCCTTCACACCAGTCTCTCGCTCGATGAACTCGCGCAGAAGCAGTTGCAGGGCCGCGAGAGACGGCATGTCCATCAGCATGGCGATATAGCCGTTGATGTCACGCTGCTTCACCTCGAAATTGATATAGAGGAACATCACCACTTCGCCCGGGTGAGGCGGCGCCCCAAGAGAGAAAAAGTCCGGCGCGGCGCCCCGCAGAACCTCCGGCAAGGACATCTTGAGGCTGCGCTGAAGCATGTTGGCGATGGTCGAAAGGCAACCGTTCAGGATGATGTTGCCGGTTTCCGCCAAAGCTTCCTGCTCCAGCTCGATGATGTCTTCCAAGGGCAACTCGCCACCCGTGACGGCGCGCACGAGCTCCAGGCTTTTGGTTTCCGGGAAGATCAGCAGCACGCGCCCGGTTATATCGCCTTCGAAAATCTGGTGCACCGCGACGAGATTGTCAGCTTCGCGCTGGTTAAGAATGGCGATGGCCTCGGAACGGCCGACGAGCGACACGTTGGGCACTGACAGGTGTACCTGCTCGCCGATCATGTCCCGCAGACTGGTCGCGGCGCGGCTAACCCCGATGTTGACCAGTTCGGTCAGCGCATCCAGTTCGATTTCGTTCAGGATAGGCGACGACGTTTCAGTCACCGCGCGCCACTCTCGAGTTGTTGCATGGCGGTATCGAGAAACGCGCCGAGGACCTGTTCAGAAATGGGCTTGGTCAGGAAGGTGGCGCCGACTTGGCGCGCGCGCTCGACAATCTCGGACTGATGGTTGGCCGATATGACCGCCACCGGCATTTGAGGGCGGCGACGGCGGAGCTCCGCCGCCAATTCCAGCCCATCCCGGCCTGGCATGTTGAAGTCGAGCAGCGCTACGTCGATCTGGGTTTCATCAGCTAGAATCAGGGCTTCGTCGGCGTTGGTCGCCTCCAGCCGAGTCCAATCCGGACGCAGGGTCGACAGGGCTTTCGCGACCGACATGCGCGCAAGCTTACTGTCGTCCACGACAAGTATTTTATAAGTCATAGGTCCCCGCTAATTCGAATGAGCGCACAGATTGGAATTCGATCCGATGCGCCGCACGCGACTGAGCATGTCTTCGACTTAAGCCCTGGCGTGTGCAAGCGCGAGGGCGACATAATCGCGCAGAAAGACGCCTTTCGGCGGCCCGATGAGCCTCGCACGCGACGCCAGCAGAATTTGCACGATGGCGCCGTGAGCCAAGTCGCAAGCGGCCCAGTCGACGGTCGCTTCCGGATCGGCAAGCAAAAGTTGCAACAAGGGCTCCGCATCCTCGATTGGGCAAACGCCTTCAAGATAAATGCCCGCGTCTGTCCCGCGCACGGTCATTGCAGCAACTCCTGCAGATCCAGCACAATCAAGACGCGCCCGTCCCCCAACAAGGTCGTGCCGGCGACGCCCGGCATTCCGGACAGCAGCCCATCCATCGGCTTAAGCATGACATCGATCCGTTCGCCCAGTCTGTCGACTTCCAGACTCCCAAGCTCGGCGCCGATGGAAACCACCACCACGTTTGCGTCCGTCTTCGGAGACGCGGCGCGACGCTCCCCCAGGGCCTCGGCCAAGTCGATCAGCGGAAGGGTGCGATCACGCAGGACGAAGGCGCGGGCCGCGCCGACCGGGACGATCCGCTCGCGAGCGACCTTCACCGTTTCCACCACAGCATCCATAGGGATGCCGAACATCTGCCCGCCTGCCTCGACCGTCATCAGGCGGGTCATCATCATGGTGAAGGGCAGGGTCAACCGCACCCTGGCGCCCAGTCCCGGCCGATTTGCCAGAGACACTCGGCCGCCGAGGCGACCGACCGCGGCGCGGACCGCGTCCATGCCCACGCCGCGGCCCGAAAGGTCGGTGACCTCGGAGGCCGTGGAGAATCCTGGCGCAAAGATCAGTTCAGCGATCTCTTCGTCGGCCATCGCCGCCAACGCCTCTGCGGAGGCCACGCCCCGCTCGGCAGCCACGCGACGAACCCCGGCGACATCGACCCCCCGCCCGTCGTCCTCAACATCGATCAGCACATGTTCGCCATTGCGCGAGCCGCGCAGATGAATCGTGGCGATCGCGGGCTTTCCGGCGTCGAGGCGCTGCTGCTCGGTTTCGACGCCGTGATCAAGGGCGTTCCGAACCATGTGCAAAAGCGGTTCGAACAGGCTCTCGACGATGGCCTTGTCGGCCTCGGTGGCATCCCCCTCCGTGATCAGCCGGACTGACTTGCCAACGCTCGCCGCCATATCGCGGACCAGCCTCGGAAACCGCTGGAAGACATGGCGCAGCGGCAAAACGCGGATGCTGAACACGGATTGTTGCAGCTCATTGATCAGTCGCTCGAACAGAGCCTGCTGGTCCTTCAGCGCCGCGGCCAAGGCCTTCGGGTCGCCGCCGTCCTGGGCAAGCGCGGCCGTGTAGCCGAGCGCGTTCTTCGCCACCGTAAGTTCGCCGGTCAGTTTCACCAGGGCATCGATCCGCTCGACATCGACCCGCAGGACTCGGGCCGAGGCATCGTGGGATGGTGTGGCGCCAACGCCCGCTGTTTCAGTGGCGCCGATTGGGGCGCCGGCGAGGATGGCTTCGAGCGCCTTACGCAGGCCATCCGAACCTGCCGAAGCCTGCTCGATCCAGCGCGCCTCATCGACGCGCCCCAGATGGCGCAGGACATTGGCCGAGACCCGTCCGGCCGCCGCCAGCCGCCCCGCGGCGCCCTCGTTGGAAGGCTCCAACAACAACAGCAGTTGGGCTTCTATCAGTCCCCGCGCATGCGGCGGCAAGTCGCCTTGCTGGGTGTCTGAAGATGCTGCGAGCGGCTTAAGGACAACCTGGCCCGCTCGTCCCTCAAAAGCCTGGACGATCATCTCGGCGGAAGCGGAACTCAGCGCCGTCAGCACCAGATTGCAGGCGAAAGGATCGAGCGTATCCAAAGCCGGAAAAGGCTGGTCGGGTTCGAGATCGAGCGCGAGAAGGCCCGGCAGAACCTCCATTAAAGCCAGGGGATCCTCACCACGAAAGAAGCAGTTGGCGTCCGGGCTATATCGGACCGCAACCCGCGCGCGGGCGGCTTGCGCGGGGTATTTCTCAAGCAGCCCCTCGATCCATTGCGTCGGCACGGCCTGCGCTGGCGGCCCTGCGGCGGCGTCGCCAGCGTCCGTAAACCGCGCCACGATCGCATCCGCCGCCGCCTCTGCGTCGTTCGGGACCTCGCCGGTCTCCTGCATGGCGTCGAGCCATTGGACGACCAGGTCGAGACAGGTCAGGCTGTCGCTGATCAGCTTGGGGGAAACGGGCGTCTGCCCCGTCCTCAGACGCGAGAGCACATCTTCCGCCGCGTGCAACGCTCGGCCCATGGCGTGGAAGTCGACGATGCCAGCCGCGCCCTTGAGCGTGTGAAAGGCGCGAAAGGCGCCGTCCAGCCGATCGCTGTCCTGAGGATTTTCCTCCAGCGCCAACAGGTCGCCGGCGGCCTGTTCGACCAGTTCGCGGGACTCCACCAGAAACTGTTCGAGGAACTCGTTCATGCCGGTATCCCACAGAGCATGGCGGCATAGAGGGCCAGGGTCTCCTGAGCGACGGGCTTGGTCAGGTAGAAGTTGGCGCCGGCGGCGCGAGCAGCATCGATGTCCTGTGCGCCCGACTCCGTGCTGGTGACCAGGGCCGGCGTGGACGAGAGCGGCGGCGCCTGGCGGCGCAGGATTCGCAGGAAGGTCATGCCGTCCATCTGCGGCATGTTCACGTCCACGATCAGCAGGTCTGGCGGCGCCACCATCAACTTTTCAAGCGCTTCCAGTCCGTTCAGCGCCTCGTCCACCTCAAAGCCCGCCCGCTCAAGGGCGTCGCGGTAATAGAGCCGCACAAGGCTGGCGTCGTCGACAACCAGGACGCGCTTGGCCAGGACGCGCTCGGCCAGGACAGGCTCAGTTTGTCTGTCAGACACGCGCGCGCTCCAACGGCCGTTGATAGACGATGGCGTCCTCATAGCGGCACACTTCGAACAGAGGCGATATGCGGCTCATCGATTCCGAGTGGCCAAGACAGATAAACCCGCCCGGCGCGAGATTTTCAAAAAGGTTCTCCGCCGCCGTCCGGCGCGAGGTGTCGTCGAAATAGATCAGCACGTTGCGGCAGAAAATAACATCGAACTTGCCGTTCGCGCGGGTCTCAGCAGCCTCCACCAGATTCACCGGCGAAAACCGCACCGAATCCCGCAGGTCCTCGAGCACTCTCCAATGCTCGTCGTCGATCTGTTCGAAATAGCGATCCACCAGGTCCGGGCTGAGCCGCATCAGCGCACGCCTGCCATAGATGCCGGCGCGCGCCGCCTCCAGCACGTCGGTGTCTATGTCGGAGCCGATGATCTCGACGTCATGGGCATCAACCTGGGACCAGTTTTCCAGCAGCCAGATTGCGATCGAATAGGGTTCTTCCCCCGTTGAACAGGGGACCGACCAGATGCGGACCGTTTCGTCCTTGGGCTTGATGTTCAGGCGCTCCCGCAGAAGATCGGTGGTCAGACATTGGAGCTGATGATCTTCGCGGTAGAAATAGGTTTCGTTGACTGTGAATGCGTTGATGAACTGCTCGACCTCGCCACGCACGTCGCCGCGCAGACGGGCGAAATAGCTGGCGAACGAAGTCGCGCCGGTAACGGCCATACGCTCGGTGACCCGGCGCTGAACATAGTAGCGCTTGGCCTCACCGAACAGCATGCCCGTGCGCCGGTAGAGGAAGTCGCAAAGCCGCTGAAACTCCTCCTCGGTCATATCCACCCCCGCCGCCGGTTCAACCACGTCGTTCGGGTAACTGGGAGCTGATGCGGGCGGACGCCGCCTTGATGGAGAAGATCAGAAAGGGTTCGTTGGGAAACCGCGCCGCGCAGGCTGACAGGACCGGAAGCGCCTCTGTCCCGCCGATCTCGGTCAGTACCTCGACGGCGGCGGCGCAGACATTAACCTGATCCTCCCGCTCCAACAGCTCGCAAAGCAGAGCCGTCGCGTCGGCGGACGGCAAATCGCGCAGGATTTCACAAGCAAGCAGGCGCACATCGGCGTCCGGGTCGCTCAAGAGGGCCGGGAGCCGAGACGTCACGATGTCGGCCATGGCGCGCAAGGCGTCGAGAGCGCCGGTGCGCACGTGGGCGTCGTCCGAGCGCAGATGAGGCAAGATCACAGCGACCGCTTCGGCGCTGCGCAGGCGGACCAAGCTGGTGAAGATCGCCTCCCGCACGCGCGGGTTGGCTTCCGCAAGCAGGGCCTGGCCCAGAGCCTGAACGCCGCCAGGCGCATCGCCTGCCGCGCGGGCCGCAGCCCACCGCTGGTCGTCGGTCCCGTTCGCCAAAAAGCTCAGCACATCGCCGGGCTCGCCCTGCGCGGACGCGGCGGGCTTGGCGTCGCCTTTTCGGATCAGGGGCATGTCAGGGCGTCAACTTCTGCAGGCGTGCGGCGATGCTGGGCAAAGGCAGCACCCAATCAGCGCCCTTGGCCTTCACCAGTTCCCCCGGCATGCCCCAGACCACCGCGGTTTCTTCAGATTCGGCGATGGTTTGTCCGCCTTCGGCATGCATCTGAGCCATGGCCGTTGCGCCATCATCGCCCATGCCGGTCATCAGAACGCCGATCAGCTGGCCGGCGGGAAGATGCTGCATCGCCGTGCGAACGAGCCGATCTGTGCTCGGATGCCAGGGGTACCCCGCCTCGGACGGCGCCGCCATGGCGGTCAGCCGCCCTGCCCGCCGCGTGACGATCAGGTCCGCGTCGCCACGCCCGATGTAGACCGTTCCGGCCTCCAGCGGCGTCGGCTTCAGCACCTCGACGACGTTCAGGGCGCAAATGCCGTTCAAGCGCTTGGCCAATGGCCCGGTGAAACTGGCCGGAATGTGCTGGGCCACCAGAATGGGCCAGGGAAAGTCCGCCGGCAGGGGCTTCAGCAGGGCTTCCAGCGCCGGCGGCCCGCCGGTGGAGGTTCCCACCAGCACAAGCCCCTCGCCCGTCGGCGGCTCGCGCAGGGTGTCGGGCTCGGTCGCGACTCCTACGCGCCGCCTTGGCCCCAGCCCGCCCGCACCCCCAATTCGATGACGCACGCGATCGGCTAGACGCAGACTCGATTTCAGCTTTGCGCCAGCCGCGCTTCTGACCTTGGCGATCAGTTCGGGAGCAAGGTCCTCGATATGCAGCGAGACGGTGCCTTCAGGCTTGGGAACAAAGTCGATCGCCCCCAGCCGAAAGGCCTCCAGTGTCGCCTCGGCGCCCTCCGCCGTCAGCGACGAGACCATCACCACCGGACAAGGTCGCTCGATCATGATCCGGTCCAGGCAAGCCAGACCGTCCATTTGCGGCATATGCACATCCAGCGTGATCACGTCCGGCGCGAACGGCTTCAGCTGCTCCAGCGCCTCGACGCCGTTGCGGGCGAAGCGGACTTCAAAGTCGGGCTCGCCGCCGAACACCTGGCCAAGCAGCTTCCGCACCAGGGCGGAATCGTCGACCACCAGAAGCTTGATCACAAATCGGCCTTCGCGCCCGCCTCAAACGCGTCCAGCAGCCCGCGCTCGGTGCGGCTGAGCAATTCCGCCGGATCCAACAACAGAATGATCCGTCCTTCGCGCTCCAGATTGATCACGCCGTTGACCAGACGCGTCGCCTCGCCGGTCAGATCTGGCGCCGGCTCTATCGCTGACTGATTGCTGCGCAGCACCTCCGAGACGCTGTCGACGATCAGGCCGGCGCGATGGCGCTCGGTCCGCACGACCACGAGCCGCCGCCGCTCGCCATCCGCCAGTTTGGGCATGTCGAAGCGACGCCGTTGGTCGACCACCGGGAGAACTTCGCCGCGCAGATTAACGACGCCCTCCAGAAATTTAGGGGTCTTGGGAACACGGGTGATACGATCGGGAACCTGGGAGACTTCATCGACCGTCTCGATCGGCAGGCCGAACTCGTCTTCGCCGAGACGAAACACCAGGAACTGGACCTGCCCATGGGCCGCGCTGTCCGAGGCGCCGGCCTGGACGGGCGCCGCGCCGCCTTCGCCGCCAAGTTTGCGCATGACCTCCTCCCGGAAGAGCTGTTCAGGCTCGAGAATTGAAATCAGCCGCCGGCCGCCTTCACCGCGATAGATGGCCTTGATCCGCGATTCTCCGCCGATCCTGGCCGCCAGCATCGAGGGCGGCGCATCGAAAAGGGCCGGGTCGACGGCGACGATGGCCTGCATGCGGTCCGCCAGCAGGCCCACGAGGACGCCGCCGACATGGGTCACCAGCACCTTTTCACGACCGTCCGATTGCACGGACGGCGCAAAGCCCAATAGGCCGCGCAAAGACAGCACCGGCAACAAGGTCTCACGATAGGCCGTCACGCCCAGCAGCAGGGCCTCGCTATGCGGAACGACGGCCAGGGTCTCCGGCGCTGGAATGATCTCCTGCACCACATCGAGGGCAAGGGCGTACTCCTGACCGGCCACATCGAAGGAGACGAGTTTGGACTGATCAGTGACCTCGTCGGCGGCGTGAGCCGCCGCGGCCCCACTCGCGAGCGCCTGAGCGCGCGGCGCGCGGGGGCGCTGCACGAAGGCGGCGGCGAGCAGGCTCTGGATATCGAGGATTTTGATGACGTCATGCTCGCCATCACCACGGAAGGCGCCCCGCAGCAGCTCGCCCGGCTGGGCGGCCAGCGCGGCGCCGGCGGTCTCGACGCGGCCGGCCTCGACGCTGACGAGCGTATCCACGACATCCACCGCCAGGGCGACGGGCGCTGCGCCGTCCAGTACGATCGCGCGCAACGATGACCCCGCCGCCACGTCCTGACCAAGCAGGCCGCGCAAACTGGCGACCGGCAGCACCGAGCCACGCAGGTTGGCCACGCCCATCAAGCTCGCAGGGCCTTGCGGCACCCGGGCGACGGCGGGCACGCGTATAACTTCCGAAACCTCCTCGGCCGGCAACGCGTAGCGCCGCTCTCCCATGCGGAAGGTCAGAAATCGCCGCGAACCGCCCGCTTCCGTCAAGGGCTGGGAAAGGTCAGCCATTCTGCTGCTTCAGGTCATCCGCCAGGGAGGCGATCTCCTCGATCGCCGCCGCCAGATCTTCGGCGCCTTGGGCCTGTTGGCTCGAGGCCAGCGCCGCCTGACGAGAGGCCGCGCTGGCTTCCTCGGCGGCGGCGGCGATCTGCCGGGCGCCGCCGGCCACCTGCGCCGCGGCGGCCAAGATTTCATCGGCGCCGTCCAGGATGGCCTTGTTGGCGGTGGCTACGGCCGCCGCGTCGCTTTCCACCTTTTCCAGCGAAATGGCGATAGCGCGGTTGGTCTGCACCTCCGTCTCCGCCACACCGATCACCTGTTCCAGATCTCGCCGCAAGGTGCTGATCTGGTCGAGAATGCCGCTCACCACATCCTTGATCCGTTCGACGCTGTCGGAGGTTTCCCGCGCCAGACTGCGGATGTCGCTCGAGACCACCGCGAAACCACGGCCGGAATCCCCAGCCCGCGCCGCCTCGACGGAGCCGCTGACCGCCAACATGGTGGTTTGCACCGCGACCAAGCCGATCGCGTCGACGATCTTGTTGATCTTGCGTCCGATAGTCTCCAGGCGAACAATAGTCGCCAGGCTGGCCTGAGTGCCTTCCAGGGCGGCCACGACTCCAGACACCAGCCGCTCCACCGACGCGCGACTGTCCTTGAGGGCGGACTCCATAGCCCGCACCTGATCGGTTCCATTGGTCGCATTCTTCTGGGCGACGCTCGCGCTGGACTCGATCTGGGCCAAGGCGGCCGAGGTTTCCTGGGTCGCGGATCCCTGCAGCTGAGAGCCGCGATTGATCTGCTCGACAGCGGCCATGATCTGAGCCGCGGCGCTGGAAAGCTCCTGAATGGTCGCGGACAGCTCCTCGGCGGTCGCCGCGATCTGTTCGGAGGCCGCGTCGTCGGCCTTGCCCGTGCGAAGCTCTTCGGTCAGCGAGGCGAGCGACTGGGCGGCCACCTGGCCTTGATCCAGCGACTGTGCCTGTTGCTGAATCGCGGACTGGGCCTCGGTCGAGGCGGCGGATTGCTCCTCGGCGGCGGTCGCCACCTGTTCGGCGCCCTTTTGCGCCTCGATCGCGGCGCGCTCAGCCTCGATCGCGGCGGTCAGGGTGTCATCGCTTCCCGCCGCCAACCGAGCCATGTCCTGGCGCATGGATTCCAGCGCCTCGACAACCAGGCCCCCGGCCCGCGCTTCAGTCGTGGCGATGTCCGAGGCCATCTTCACGGCGGCGGCGACCTCGCGGACGTCGGCCTGGATGGCGTCGGCGAGGCCCTGGACCTCCTGGGCGCTCTTCTCGGAGGTTTCGGCCAGTGAGCGCACCTCGTCCGCCACGACGGCGAAGCCGCGGCCATGATCGCCGGCGCGGGCGGCTTCGATGGCGGCGTTCAGGGCCAGGAGGTTGGTCTGATCGGAAATGCGGCTGACGGTCAGGGTTATCTCCGCGATGTCGCGGGCGCGCCGTTCCAGTTCGCCAATGATGTTGACCGAGGCGGCCTG
>Ga0302314_10013627_pt1 | contig 13951 bp, 11 predicted proteins | sample III_Palsa_N2_3_FD_200533 | JGI IMG/M metagenome (GOLD analysis project Ga0302314, IMG submission 200533) | Peat permafrost microbial communities from Stordalen Mire near Abisko, Sweden - III_Palsa_N2_3 | ecosystem: Environmental > Terrestrial > Soil > Palsa > Peat permafrost | place: Sweden... | reverse complement strand
GCCTGAGACCCTGATCGCATGAGTTCCGCGATCGCCACCGCCGAAGCGCTGAGAGAGGCCGCCCCGTCGCGCGCGCTGCTCGACCGGCTGTGGCGGCGCGGCCGCGCGTTCCTGGGCACGGAGCTCGCCATCATGGGCGGCGCCATGACCTGGGTCAGCGAGCGCAACCTGGTCGCGGCTATTTCCAACGGCGGTGGTTTCGGCGTGCTCGCGTCCGGCTCGATGAGCCCGGACCTGCTCTCGGCCGAGATCATCGCGACCAAGGTGCTGACGTCGAAGCCGTTCGGCGTCAATCTCATCACCATGCATCCGCAGCTTTCGGCGCTGATCCAGGTCTGCGCCGATCATAAGATCGGCCATGTCGTGCTAGCCGGCGGCCTGCCGCCGACATCTGCGATCTACCAGATCAAAGCGGCCGGCGCCAAGGTCGTCTGCTTCGCCCCGGCCCTGGTTCTGGCCAAGAAGCTGGTACGGATGGGCGTCGATGCCCTGGTGATCGAGGGCATGGAGGCCGGCGGCCATATCGGCCCGGTCGCGACCTCCGTCCTGTCCCAGGAAATCCTGCCCCATATCACCGAAGTGCCGATCTTCATCGCCGGCGGCATCGGCCGCGGCGAGGCGATCCTGGCCTGCCTGGAGATGGGTGCGGCCGGCGTCCAGCTCGGCACCCGCTTCGTCTGCGCCACGGAATCGATCGCGCACGCCCGGTTCAAGCAGGCCTTCATCCGGGCGTCCGCCCGCGACGCGGTGCCGTCGGTCCAGCTCGACCCGCGATTTCCGGTCATCCCGGTCCGCGCGCTGGCCAACGAGGGCGCGCGCCGTTTCGTCGAAGTCCAGCGCGACCTGATCGAGCGGTTCAATCGCGGTGAGATCGCCCAGAAGGACGCCCAGCTCGAGATCGAGCATTTCTGGGCCGGCGCGCTGCGCCGGGCCGTGATCGACGGCGATATCGAGCACGGCTCGGTCATGGCCGGCCAGAGCGTCGGCATGGTCAGCCAGGAGCAATCGACCAACGAGATCCTGAGCGAGCTGATCGATCAGGCGCTGGCGGCGATGACCGCGCGCGGCATGTCCGGCCGCCCGGCACAGTGGGGCGAGGCGGGCTCCTGATGGAGGGGCGCGTCGGCGTCACCGGCGCCAGACGCCTGCTGGGCGGGCTGCGCGACGTCATGGCCGGCGAAGGCAACGCGCAGGAACGGCTCGATCGCATCGTCCGGCTGATCGCCGCCGACATGGAGGCCGAGGTCTGCTCGGCCTATATCATGCGGGCCGGCGATATCCTGGAGCTGTGCGCGACCGAGGGCCTGTTCCCGGAATCGGTCCATCGCACCCGGCTGCGCGTCGGCGAGGGCCTGGTCGGCGCCATCGCGGCCACCGCCCGGCCGCTGGCCTTGTCGGACGCGCAAGCCCATCCGGCCTTCGCCTATCGTCCGGAAACCGGCGAAGAGGTCTATCACTCGCTGATGGGCGTGCCGATCCTGCGCTCCGGCCGGGTGTCGGGCGTGCTGGTCGTGCAGAACCGCTCCCAGCGGCACTATACCGACGAAGAGATCGAGGCGCTGCAGACCGTGGCCATGGTGCTGGCCGAACTGGTCGCGACCGGATCCCTGGTCGATGTCGAGGAACAGCACCCGACCCAGGGCATCGCCACCCTGCCCCATCGGCTGGACGGGGTCCGGCTCAACCCGGGCCTGGCGATCGGCATCGCGGTGCTGCATCAGCCGGCGATCGTCATCCGGCAGCTGGTCGCCGAGGATCCGGAAGCGGAGGCGATTCGGCTCGGCATCGCGATCCAGGAGATGCAGCGTTCGATCGATCGCATGCTGTCGTCGAGCGACCTCGCCCATGGCGGCGAGCATCGCGACATCCTGGAAACCTACCGCATGTTCGCCGAGGACCGCGGCTGGCTGGGCCGCATCCGCGAGGCGGTCGAGAGCGGCCTGACGGCCGAGGCCGCGGTGCAGAAGGTGCGCGACGACACCCGCGCCCGCATGAAGCAGATCAGCGACCCCTATATCCGCGAGCGCCTGACCGATCTGGAGGATCTGGCGAACCGCCTGCAGCATCATCTTTCGGGCGGCGCGACCACGGCCGCGACCGAAACGCAAGCCGAGGATGTCGTGCTGGTCGCGCGCAGCATGGGCCCGGCCGAGCTGATGGACTACGACCGCAAGCGCCTGCGCGCGCTGGTGCTGGAGGAAGGCTCGCCGACCGCCCATGTCGCCGTGGTCGCCCGCGCGCTCGACATTCCCGTGGTCGGCCGGGTCAAGGGCGCCATCGGCCAGATCGATGCCGGCGATCAGGTCGTGGTCGACGGCGACAATGCCCAGGTGCTGGTGCGGCCGAGCGAGGATGTTCAGGCCGCGGTCGAGAACCGTCTGGCCGAGCGCCGGTCGCGCAAGGCGGCCTATCAGGCGCTGCGCGAACTGCCGGCGGTGACGCTCGACGGTGTCGCGATCCATCTGTTCATGAATGCCGGCCTGCTGATCGACCTGCCGGAACTGGAGGCCACCCGCGCCGACGGCATCGGGCTCTATCGCACCGAGCTGCCGTTCATGGCGCGGCAGGATTTCCCGAATGTCGCCGACCAGGCCGAGCTTTATGCCCGCGTGCTGGAGCAGGCCGCGGGCAAGCCGGTCGTGTTCCGCACGCTCGATGTCGGCGGCGACAAGGTGCTGCCTTATATGCCGGAGACGGTCGAGGAAAATCCGGCCATGGGCTGGCGCGCACTGCGCATCTCGCTCGACCGGCCGGGCATGCTGCGCCAGCAGTTGCGGGCCCTGCTGCTGGCGGCGGACGGACGGCCGCTGTCGATCATGTTCCCGATGGTGGCCGAGGTCGCGGAATTCGCCGCCGCGCGCCGCATCCTGGAGATGGAGCTTCAGCGCCTGGCCCAGCGCGGCAAGCCGCTGCCCCAAACGCTCAAGGTCGGCGCCATGCTTGAAGTGCCGGCGCTGATCTGGCAATTGGACACGCTCTGCCGACAGGTCGACTTTATCTCGGTCGGGTCGAACGACCTGATGCAGTTCCTCTATGCCAAGGATCGCGGCAATGCGCGGCTGGCCGAACGCTACGACGTGCTGGCGCCCGGCGCGCTGACCTGCCTGGCCGAGATCGTGCGTGCCGCCGACCGGGGCGGCGTGACCCTGTCGCTGTGCGGTGAAATGGCCGGCAGCCCGCTCGAGGCGATGGCATTGATCGGGCTCGGTTTTCGCAATTTGTCCATGTCGCCGTCGGCAATCGGACCGGTAAAGGCCATGGTGCGGAGCCTAGATGTCGGCCCCTTGCGGCAATATCTCGCCGTCGTTACCACCCTGCCCGACCATAGTTTGCGCGAAAAGCTGCGTGAATTCGCCCGCGATCATGGCGTGTCGATCTGAAACCACGCGCATCCGGCGCTGGGCTCGCGACAACAGAACTGCTAAAACACAATTCAGGTCAGGGACTCCCCTCCCCCGGTTCTGTAGTTATCATGCATTCGACGGATTTTGACGCATGTCGATGTTTCAGCGTAAACACCGCGACGACGACGAAGAGCAGAGGTTCGACGGCGATCCCACGGCACCGCAGCCCGGTAGCGTGGGCCATCTGTTGCGCTCGACCCGCGAGGGGCTGGGCTGGGATATCCGCGATGTCGCGTCGGCCTTGCGTATCCGCGCCGAGTATCTGGGCGCGCTCGAACGTAACACGGTCGAAGGCCTGCCGGGCGTGGCCTATGCCACCGGCTTCCTGCGCGCCTATGCCGACTACCTGGGCCTCGACGGCAACGAGGCGGTCAGCCGCTTCAAGAGCGAGAAGAAGACGCTGGCCTCGCGGCCGGAGCTGAGCTTTCCCGTTCCGCTGACCGACCGGGGCATTCCCGGCAGCGGCCTGTTCCTGATCGCGCTGCTGCTGATCACGCTCGCCTACGGCACCTGGCACTACATGTCGTCGGGCGAACGTCAGACCGCACCCCAGGTCGAGCCGGTACCCGCGCGCCTGCTGACACCGCAGGCCGAAGCGCCGCAGCCCGGCACGCCCCAGCAGGCTGCGGATACCACGACCGAGACTCCGCCCGTTTCTGTTGCGCCCCCCCCGGCCGCCATCGCTTCGGCACCCGCGACGCCCGCCGCGCCCGCCGCAGGTTTCCAACCGTCGATCGGCGCGCCGCAGATAGCGGCAGCCGCCCCGGGCAAGCCCGGCACGCCGCCCAAGCCAGCACCGGCCGCCACGACACCCGCCGGGACGCCGGCCTCGCCCCAGAACGCCGACGGCGTGCTGCCGGCGGTGCCGCCCGAGACGGCGGCGGCCGACAGCAAGGAGCCCAAGAGCTACGGCTCGTTCGCCAATCCCGGCCGGATCATCGTCAAGGCCACGGGCTATGCCTGGATCCAGGTCTATGACGGCAAAGAGACGATCCTGACCCGCACCATGCATCCGGGCGACAGCTATTACGCGCCGAACAAGCCGGGCCTGATCATGCGTACCGGCAATGCCGGCGGCCTCAGCTTCCTGGTCGACGGCAAGCCGCTGCCGGCGATCGGCCCGACCGGCATGGTCAAGAAGAAGATTCCGCTGGATCCGCAGCGGCTGATTTCAGGCGACCTGGGCGAGGATGTGCCGGCCGCACCGAAGCCGGCGGCACCGGCGATACCCGCGCCGGCGGCGACCCAACCGGCCGAAGACACGCCGGAATGACCCTCCGCCGTTTAGCGCGCGGCTGCAATGCACCGGCGGGCCAGAAAGCCCGCCGGGCTTTTGCAAGCCGGGTAAACGCGCTATATCAAGGGCCGCATCAGGTCACTTCGAGGAAGTAACGCTCATGAGCGTCCGTCCGTATCGGGACATCATCCGACGCAAGAGCCGTCAGATCCGGGTCGGCAACGTACTGGTCGGCGGCGATGCCCCGATCTCCGTGCAGACCATGACCAACACGCTGACGCCCGACGTCGAAGGCACGCTGGCCCAGATCCGGGGCGCCGCCGACGCCGGCTGCGACATCGTGCGCGTGTCCTGCCCCGACGAGGACTCGACCGCGGCCCTGAAGGCGATCGTGCAGGGTTCGCCCGTGCCGATCGTGGCCGATATCCATTTCCACTATAAGCGCGCGATCGAGGCTGCCAAGGCCGGTGCCGCGTGCCTGCGCATCAACCCGGGCAACATCGGCTCGGCGTCGCGCGTCAGGGAAGTGGTCCAGGCGGCCAAGGATTACGGCTGTTCCATGCGCATCGGCGTCAATGCCGGCTCGCTCGAGCGGGATTTGCTGGAGAAATATGGCGAGCCCTGCCCCGACGCCATGGTCGAATCCGCGCTGAACCATGCCCGGATCCTCGAGGACAACGATTTCTTCGAGTTCAAGATTTCCTGCAAGGCGTCCGACGTGTTCCTGGCGGTTGCCGCCTATAACGCGTTGTCGGAAGCCTGCGACTACCCGCTGCATCTGGGCATCACCGAGGCCGGCGGCCTGCGCATGGGCACGATCAAATCGTCGATCGGGCTGGGCTCGCTGCTGTGGGCCGGCATCGGCGACACGGTCCGCGTCTCGCTGTCGGCCGAGCCGGTCGAAGAGGTCAAGGTCGGCTACGACATCCTGAAGTCGCTGGGCCTGCGCCGCCGCGGCGTCACGGTCATCTCGTGCCCGTCCTGCGCGCGCCAGAATTTCCAGGTCATCAAGACCGTGGAGGTGCTGGAAGAGCGCCTGTCGCACATCACCACGCCGATGACCGTGTCGGTGATCGGCTGCGTCGTGAACGGTCCGGGCGAAGCGCGCGAGACCGACATCGGCCTGACCGGCGGCGGCAACAACACCCACCAGATCTATATCGCGGGTCAGCCGGACCATCGGCTGAAGGACAAGGACATCGTCGACCATCTGGTCCATCTGGTCGAGCAGAAGGCGGCCCAGCTCGAGGCGATGAAAGCGGCGGCGGAAGCAGCGGAATAGCGCTTCCACCCGGTTACCAGAAGGGCCGGACGCCTGCTCGTCCGGCCCTTTCTCTATCTAAAGCGTCGTTTTAATTCGAAGGATTGATCCCATGGCCCAGCTTCAGGCGGTGCGCGGCACCCAGGACCTGCTGCCTGCCGAGGCCCGCCGCCACCGGACCGTGATCGAGACCGCGCGCGCCATCTCGGAGCGCTATGGCTTCGGCGAGATCGTCACGCCGATCTTCGAATTCACCGAAGTCTTCTCGCGCCCGATCGGCGAGACGACGGATGTCGTATCCAAGGAAATGTATACATTCAAGGATCGCGGCGGCGAAGAGATCACGCTTCGTCCGGAGATGACCGCCGGCGTCGCGCGCGCCGTGCTGTCGAACGGCTTGACGCAATCGACGCCGCTCAAGTTCTTCGCCGCCGGGCCGGTGTTTCGCTACGAGCGGCCGCAGAAGGGCCGCTATCGCCAGTTCCACCAGATCAACGCCGAATTGATCGGCGTCGCCCAGCCCCAGGCCGACGTCGAAGTCATCGCCATGGGCGCGGCGATCCTCGGTGAGTTGGGCGTGCTCAAATCCTGCCGGCTGGAGCTCAATACGCTGGGCGATACGCCGAGCCGCACCGCCTATCGCGCCGCACTGGTCGAGTATTTCACCGCCCATCTGGACCAGTTGTCCGACGAAAGCTGCGACCGGCTCGGCCGCAACCCGCTGCGCATCCTCGACAGCAAGGACGAGGGCGACAAGGCGCTGGTCTCCGGCGCGCCCGGCTTCGGCGCCTACCTGAACGACGAGTCGAGGGCGTTCTTCGACCAGGTCAAGCGCGGGCTCGACGCGCTCGGCATCGCCTACGAACTGAACCCGCGCCTGGTGCGCGGATTGGATTATTACTGCCACACCGCGTTCGAGTTCATCACGACCGAGCTGGGCGCCCAGGGCACCGTGCTGGGCGGCGGCCGCTACGATGGCCTGATGGGCGTGATGGGCGGTCCGGAGATGCCGGCGGTCGGTTGGGGCGGCGGCATCGAGCGGCTGGCGATGCTGATCGCCGAACCCAAGGGCCCGACCCGGCCGATCGCGATCATCCCGATCGGCGAGGCGGCCGAGTTGGAGGCGCTGAAGCTGACCCAGCGCCTGCGCGGCGCCGGCCATGTCGTCGATCTGGGCTATAGCGGCAATGCCGGCAAGCGCATGAAGCGCGCCAACAAGATCGAGGCCCGCGTGGCCCTGGTGCTGGGCGAGGACGAGCTGGCGCGCGGTGCCGTCACCTTCCGCGACCTGGATGCCGGCAGCCAGGAAGAAGTGCCGCTCGACGGCTTGGCCGACCGTCTGAAGGATCTGGTCTGATGGCGCTCGACCGCTCCTCGCTCGACCATAAGCTCCACCGCCTGACCGTCCGCTACGACGAGCTGCGCGACATCCTGGCCGGCGCGATCGATCCCGGCAGCTTCGCCAAGCTGTCCAAGGAATTCAGCGACCTGGAGCCGATCGTCGGCGCGATCGGCGAGCTGAACGCCGCGCGCGACGAGATCTCCAATCTGGCCCAGATGATCACGGACAACTCCGATCCAGAATTGAAGGCGATGGCCGAGGAGGAATTCCTATCCCTGAAGGACAGGATCCCCCTGCTGGAGCGGGCGGTCCAGGTCATGCTGCTGCCCAAGGACGCGGCCGACGACAAGAACGCCATCCTGGAAGTGCGCGCCGGCACCGGCGGCGAGGAGGCGGCCCTGTTCGCGGCCGACCTCTACCGCATGTACCAGCGCTATGCCGACCAGCATGGCTGGCGCTTCGAGACGATGAACATCTCCGAAGGCAGTGCCGGCGGCTTCAAGGAAGCGACCGCCGAGATCAGCGGCCGTAGCGTGTTCGCGCGCCTGAAATTCGAGTCGGGTGTCCATCGGGTCCAGCGCGTGCCGGCGACCGAGACCCAGGGCCGCATCCATACCTCGGCCGCGACCGTGGCTGTGCTGCCGGAGGCCGAGGAAGTCGATATCCAGATCGAGGACAAGGATCTGCGCATCGACGTCTACCGCTCGAGCGGGCCGGGCGGCCAGTCGGTCAACACGACCGACAGCGCCGTGCGCCTGACCCATCTGCCCACGGGCCTGGTCGTGATCCAGCAGGACGAAAAGTCCCAGCACAAGAACAAGGCCAAGGCGCTGAAAGTGCTGCGCGCGCGGCTCTATGACCGGGAACGTCAGGCGCTCGACGACGCCCGCGCGGCCGACCGCAAGAGCCAGGTCGGCACCGGCGACCGGTCGGAGCGCATCCGGACCTATAATTTTCCGCAAGGTCGCGTGACCGATCACCGCATCAACCTGACGCTCTACAAGATCGAGAAGGTCATGGCCGGCGAAGCGCTCGACGAGGTCATCGAGGCGCTGATCGCCGAGGATCAGGCGGCGAAGCTCGCCGACATCGAGTGAGAATCGATGCGCTGATCGCCGCCGCCGCCGCCCGGCTGCAGGCCGCCGGGATCGAGTCGCCGACGCGCGAGGCGCGACTGCTCCTGGGCCATGCCAGCGGTCTTGGCGCCACCCGGATCATGGCCTATCCGGAACAGATCATCGATCCGGCGGCGGTCAGGAAATTGGACGGCCTGGTCGATCGCCGCGTCGCGCGCGAGCCGGTTTCCCGCATTCTCGGCAGCCGGGAATTCTGGTCGCTCGACTTCACCGTCACCCCGGCGACGCTCGATCCCAGGCCCGACAGCGAGACCATCGTCGAGGCGGCGCTCGATCGCATTCCGGATCGAAAATCCCCGCTGACCATCATCGATTTCGGAACCGGAACGGGTTGCCTGCTGCTGGCGCTGCTGAGCGAGTTGCCCAACGCCCTCGGCATCGGCATCGACCGGTCCGAGGCGGCGGCGCGGGTCGCGGCCGGCAATGCGTGGCGGCTGGGCTTCGCTGCGCGGGCCCGGTTCATCGTGGGCGACTGGGCGAACGCGCTCGCGGGTTCGGTCGATCTGATCGTCGCCAACCCACCCTACATTCCGGCCAGCGACATCGCCGGGTTGGAGCCGGAAGTGCGCGAGCATGATCCGCTGGCGGCGCTGGCCGGCGGTGCGGACGGGCTCGATCCCTATCGACTGCTGGCACCCGAGACGGCGCGTCTGCTGCGCCCGGGCAGCCATGTCGTGTTCGAGGTCGGCCAGGGTCAGGCCGACGCGGTCGTCGGCTTAGGGCTCGCCGCAGGACTGATCCTGCACGAGCAGCGGGCCGATCTCGGCGGAATTCAGCGGGCCCTCGTGTTCGGCAAACCGGGGGACCCGCGAAAATAATGGTTGGAATGCGCCCCGTCACCGTCTAGGGTCGAACTTGACGGGCACACTTCCAAGGCTGTTGGCGCCAGGATTGCCCCAGCCCAAACCGCTTCGATGAATCCGCTGTGCCAGATTGCGCGGCCGATTCCGGCGAGTCCGTCACCCGATCAAGAGATCTTAGCCTTTAGCCGTATCCAGGTGCCATGAGATCAGGTCCCAACAAACGGTCGCGCGGCCGCAGTAACAACAATCCCGGCAACATGAATGGTGGCGGAGGAGGCGGCGGCGGCGGCGGTAACAATAACAACGGCGGCGGCGGACGCCCTCGTACCCCCCATCGTTCGCAGACCTTCGACAGCAATGGTCCAGGCCTCAAAATCCGCGGCAACGCCTATCAGGTGTTCGAGCGCTATGTGGCACTGGCCCGGGAAGCCGCTTCGGCGGGCGACCGGATTGCCGCCGAGAACCTGTATCAGCATGCGGAACATTACTTCCGGGTGATGAATGCGAACGGCGAAGGCCCGCAGCAAATGCGGCCGACAACTCCGGCCGATACCGGCGAGGGTGACCAGCCCGAGCAGACGGAAGCGAGCGTGCAGCATACGCAGCAGGCGCAGCAGCATGCCGAGCATCAGGGTGGCGACCATGGCCATGGCAACAGCCATGGCGATCATGGCCGCGGCCGTGACCAGCACGAGCAGGATCCGGAAACCCAACCGGCCGAGTAAGCCTATCGCTGCCAGCGGATGGATGTCCCCGCCTCAGGCGGTGGGCACCATCCGATAATGGTAGCGGTAGAGTTCGCGGTAACCGAGGCCCTCGTAGAGCGCCACGGCCGGGGCGTTCGTCGCGACCACGAACAGCGCCCCCGCGCGGGCATCCGCCGCCGTGACCGCCCAATGGGTCAGGTGCCCGAGCAACGCCCGCATCAGCCCGCCCCGCCGGGCCGCCGGCGCCGTCACCACGTCATACGTCCCCATCAGCCCACCCTGCACGACCACGAAGGCTGCGGCCAGCGGCCGACCGTCCTCGTGCAACCAGCCGAAGCGCGCAGCCGGCACGATCAGATCCAACATCCGCGTCAAGGCCGCGATCTTGCGCGCATCCAGGGGCATCAGCGCCAGATAGGCGTCGAGCCACCCCTGCCCCGGCGTCGGATCGAGCCGCAGCGCGACACCGTCGGGCAAGCCGGGCGGTTGGATCGCGCTCAGATCCGGATTGTACAGCGCCCGCGTCGTCTCGAACGCCCGATAGCCCCGCGCGGCCAGACGCTCCGCCAGATCCGCCGGTTCGGCCAGCGGCGTGACCCGGAAGACCGTCGGCAGGCCGCGGTCGCGATACCAACCCTCGGCCCGGGCGATCTTGGCCTCGACATCGCCCTGGCTGGGATAGACGCCATTTACCGAATTGGCGCGCTTGCTATGCCCATCGGCGAAACGCAGCACCCAACCATCGTCGAGCACCTGGGCCAGGGCCGGCCAGGCGCCGAACGAGGCTTCTTCAATGGTGCGGATCAGAACAGGGTCGGTCATGGGTCCTCACGGTAAAGTGCGGCCGCGGCATGCTCGAATCGCTGCCAAAATCGGCCAATCCTCATGCTATAAGCGGCCGGACGAGGAATGTTAGGAAATAAGTCACCGCCCTATGGCGTTGTTATGGATCGACACCCCGTTGCGGCCGGATGACATGAAGACCTGCGGAGCAAACCCTACGTGACCGACGCACTTTTCGTCGCGACGCCGTCGATGAGGGCGTGACGCGGTGACAGCCATCGAATTCACCCAAGCCGCATCCCGTCGGCGCCGCTTCCGGCCGAGTTGGGATCTGGCCACGCTGCTGCTGGTGCTGGGCGCCATCGGCCTGGTGATCGGCACGTTCCACGATTACGGCATCACCTGGGACGAGGATGTCCATAATTGGTACGGCGTATTCGTGCTGGATTACTACCTGTCCTGGTTCAAGGACAACCGGTCGCTCCACTGGCTCAATCTCTATAATTACGGCGCCGCGTTCGACATGACGGCGGCACTGGTCAACCGTGTCTCGCCGTTCGGCACCTACGAGACGCGCCACCTCCTGAACGGCATGGTCGGTGTGCTGGGCGTGGTCGGCGCCTGGAAACTGGGCCGCTACATGGCCGGTCCGCGCGCGGGGTTCCTGTCCGCCCTGCTGCTGCTGACCATTCCGAACTATTACGGCCAGATGTTCAACAACCCGAAGGACATCCCCTTCGCGGTCGCCGGCATCTGGTCGGTCTATTACATGGCCCGCATCGTGCCGGCGCTGCCGCGGCCGGCCTGGAGCCTGGTGTTCAAGCTGGGCATCGCTATCGGCTTCTCGCTCGGCGTGCGCGTCGGCGGGCTGCTGTTCTTCGGCTATGCCGGCCTCACCGGGCTGCTCTATTGCGCCTGGCGCGCGGTCGAAACCCGCGACGCGCCGCTTGTGCTGCGCGAACTGTGGGCCGCGAGCTGGCGCGTGCTGGTGCCGATGCTGGCGCTGTCGTATGCGGTCATGCTGGTGTTCTGGCCCTGGGCGCAGCAGAGCCCGATCGAGCATCCGCTGACGGCGCTCGATTATTTCAGCCATGTCACCTTCCCGTTCACGACGCTGTTCGACGGTCAATACTTCCCGGCGACGGATCTGCCCTGGGAATATCTGCCGACCCATATCGTTCTGGCCCTGCCGGAGCTGACGCTGGTGCTGGCCGTGGCCGCCGTCCCGGCCGCCTTGTTCGAGCAGGCGCGCCGCCGGAGCGGCCCCGACCGCACCCGCAGCCTGCAATATGGCGTGATCGCGATCGCGACCCTGTTCCCGGTCGTCTATGCCGTCTGGATCAAGGCGGTGCTGTTCGACGGCATGCGCCATTTCATCTTCGTGCTGCCGCCGCTCGCGGTGGCGGCCGCCCTGGTCGCCGACCATATCGCGGAGCGGTTGAAGGCGTTCCGCTGGCGTCCGCTGCTGATCGGCATGGTAGCGCTCTACGGCATCGGCCATGTCGCCATCATGGTCGAGCTGCATCCCGATCAATACGTCTATTACAACGGGCTGGTCGGCGGCGTGGACGGGGCCCAGACGCGGTTCAAGACCGACTACTGGGGCAATTCCTACGCCGAGGCGGTCAAGGGCCTGACCAACTATCTGGAAACCGAATACGGCGCCGAGTTCGAGGATCACGACTTCACCGTCGCGGTCTGCGGCCCGCCGATCTCGGCCGACTATTTCTTCCCGGACAATTTCGTGTTCACCGACGATCGCGACAAGGCGGATTTCTTCATCGCCTTCACCAAGGACAATTGCAACAACGCGCTGCCCGGCAAGGAAGTGTTCCGTGTCGAACGGCTGGGCGCGCTGCTGTCGATCGTGCTCGACCGCCGCGACATCGTCCAGGCGGCCGAGAAGGCCGCCGAGGACAGCGACACGGCGCAGTAACCCCCACACCGGTGCCCATGGCTCTGGATTCCCGCCTGCGCGGGAATGACGGACTGAAATAACCCAACGCGCATAGGCCCATGGATCGCATCGAATACGAGAAGATGCACGCCGTCGAAGAACGGATGTGGTGGTTTCACGGCATTCACGCCAACCTGCTGACCGCCTTTGCCCGCACCGGCCGCGCGCGGGCTGGCCTGCGCGTGCTGGATGCCGGCTGCGGCACCGGCGGTTTCCTGGCCAAGCTCGGCCGCGCCATCCCGGGCCTGGACCGGGTCGGCATGGATTTCGAGCCGGTCGCGGCCGAACTGACCGCCGCGCGGGCGCAAGTACCGGTCGCGGTCGCGTCGATCAACCAACTGCCGTTCGCGGCATCCAGCCTGGGCGCCATCTTCAGTGCCGACGTGCTGTGCCATCGCTCGGTCGATCAGATCCAGGCGCTGGCCGATCTCTATCGCTGCCTGGCACCGGGCGGCGTGCTGGTGCTGAACCTGCCGGCCTATGGTTGGATGTTCTCGGCCCATGACCGCGCGGTCCATACCGCGCGGCGCTATACGCGGACCCGGCTGGAAGCCCTGCTGCGCGCGGCCGGCTTCACGCAAGTCCGCAGCAGCTACTGGAACAGCCTGCTCTTCCCGCTGATGGTGCTGCGCCGTAAGCTGATGAAGACCGAGGGGGCAGCCAGCGACGTGATGCCGTTCCCGGCGCCGATCGAATTCCTGTTCCGGACCGTGATGCGGTTCGAGAATTTCCTCTTGCGATGCGGGATCGCGCTGCCGTTCGGCGGCTCGGTCCTGGCGGTGGCGATCAAGCATGGCTGACGATATGAACGCGACCATCGGCGACGATCAGGGCCCCGCCCTCAGCATCGTCGTGCCGGTCTATAACGGCGCCGACACGGTCGCGAGCCTGGTCGGTGCGATCGAGGGGCTGAACGTGCCCGGCGGGGTCGAGGTCATCCTGGTGGTCGATGGCAGCCCGGACAACAGCCTGGCGGTCTGCCGCGACCTGCTGCCGACCACGAAGATCCCGCTGATCGTGGTCGATCTGGCGCGGAATTTCGGCGAGCACAATGCGGTCATGGCCGGCCTGCACCAGGCCCGCGGCCGTCATGTCATCACCATGGACGACGATCTGCAGAACCCGCCGTCCGAAGTGCTGAAGCTGCTGGGCCATGCCCAGGCGACCGGCGCCGACGTGGTCTATACCTGGTATCAGAGCAAGGAACATGCGGCCTGGCGCAATTGGGGCAGCCATTTCACCAACCGCGTCGCCGACCTGCTGCTCGACAAGCCCAAGGGCCTGTACCTGTCGAGCTTCCGCTGCATGAGCCGGTTCCTGG
>Ga0302314_10013626_pt1 | contig 13953 bp, 12 predicted proteins | sample III_Palsa_N2_3_FD_200533 | JGI IMG/M metagenome (GOLD analysis project Ga0302314, IMG submission 200533) | Peat permafrost microbial communities from Stordalen Mire near Abisko, Sweden - III_Palsa_N2_3 | ecosystem: Environmental > Terrestrial > Soil > Palsa > Peat permafrost | place: Sweden... | reverse complement strand
CGACGCGTACCTGATCTCACTGGGCAGCTTCCTGCTGCTGGCGGGGCGCCTCGGCGATCTGCTCGGGCGCAAACAGGTCTTCCTCGTCGGGGTCGCGAGCTTCACCGTGTTCTCGGCGATCTGCGGAATCGCCGACAGCCAGCTGATCCTGATCACCTCGCGCTTTCTGCAGGGCATCGCCGCGGCGCTCTGTTCGTCGGTGATCCTCGCGATCATCACGACCGAGTTCACCGAACCATCGGACCGCGCCAAGGCGATGAGCGCCTACATCTTCTGCGTCACCAGCGGCGGCTCGATCGGCCTCTTGGCCGGCGGCGCTATCACCGAATTCATCAACTGGCGCTGGGACTTCTTCATCAACGTCCCGATCGGCATCTTCGCCGTGATCGCCGGCTACCGGCTGATCGACGCGAAGCCAGGGCTCGGACTCACGCGCAATGTCGACGTGCTCGGCTCGCTGCTGGTCACGGTCGGCGCGATGGTCGGTGTCTACGGGGTCGTCAAGGCTCCGACCTACGGCTGGGGTTCGGCGCACACGCTCGGCTTCATCGCCGCGGCACTGCTGATCCTGGCCGCGTTTGTGCTGCTCGAGTCGCGCCTCGAGAACCCGATCATGCCGCTGCGCGTGTTCCGGATCCGCAGCCTGATCGCTTCGAGTGCGGTGCGGGGGCTGCTGATCACCGGGATGTTCGCCAGCTTCTTCCTCGGCGCGCTCTACCTGCAGGGCGTGCGCGGCTACTCGCCGCTTGACACTGGTCTCGCCTTCCTGCCGATGACGCTGATCGTCGGCCTGATGTCGCGCGGGATCACTTCGCGGCTCGTACGGCGCTTCGGCAATCTGCGAATGGTGCTCGTCGGGCTGGTCCTGATCACAGCCTCACTGGTGCTGATGTCACGGATCACCCCAACCACCTCCTACTTCCCGCTGCTGGTCGGGTCGTACGTGTTGCTCGGCCTCGGTGCCGGTTCGGCGATGTCGCCGCTGCTGACGATCGCCCTCGCTGAGGTGCCCCACCAGGACGCGGGCCTCGCCTCGGGGATCGTCAACGTCTCACTCCAGCTCTCCTCGGCCTTGGGTGTGGCGATTCTCGGCTCGATCGCGACCGACCGTTCGAAGGCGCTGCGGGCTTCCGGTCACAGCGCCCACGCGGCCCTCACCAGCGGCTACAGCCTCGGTTTCGTCGTCGCCGCCGGGGCCGTAGCCGCGGCGGTGGTGCTGGCGCTGGTTGTGCTCAAGCCGCGACGCCACGTCGTCTGAGCGGCGCTGGCACGAGCCGTCTACTGGCGCAGCGAGGCGGCGAGCTGCGCCGCCAGGTCGCCGCGTCCGACCACCACGACCTCATCGAGCCCGAGCCAGCCTGCGGTGATCCGCAGTTCGGCGGCGAGTTCCGGCGCAACCACCGCCGGGTCGGCGTTCGGTTCGATAAACGCGCTCTGCACGAGCAGCGCGCCGCGCTGGCGGTCTGACTTCAGATCGACGCGCGCGACCAGCTGCTCGCCGAGCAGGAACGGCAGCACGTAGTAACCATGCACGCGCTTGGCGGCTGGGGTGTAGATCTCGATCCGGTAGTAAAAGTTGAAGAGGCGCTCGGTGCGGGGGCGAAACCAGACCAGCGAGTCGAACGGCGTCACTAGCGCGCGGCAATGCAGCGACCGCGGCTGGCGCGCCTCGTGCCATAGATACGCGGGCACGTCCCAGCTCTCGACTTCGACCGGGATCAGCTCTCCCGTGTCCACGAGTTCCGCCACTCGCGCCTTCGAGTCACGGCGCGGCAGCCGGAAGTAGTCGCCGAGGTCAGGCTCGGTGGCGACCCCGTACGCCCTGGCGGCGACACGCGTCAGCTCACGCTGAGCGTGCTCGCGCGTCGGCGTCGGCGTCGAGTGCACAGCGGTCGGCAGCACCCGCTCGCTGAGGTCGTAGTGGCGCTCGAAGTTCACACGCCGAGCGGCGGTGATCTGGCCGCCGAAGAACAGGTACTCGAGCGCGACCTTGCCGGGGTGCCAGTTCCACATCTGAGCGCTGCCGGTCAGCGCGGCTGCCGCCTCGGGGTCCTCCGGCGGGCGCACGGACTCGGTGTCGCGGGCGCGGATCGGGCCGCTCTGGCCGACCAGCGCCAGCGTCCGCGCAACCAACTCAGGCTGTTCGCGGATCACACGGCCGATCGAGCCCCAGGCCTGGCCGTCCACGTCCGCCATGCGCCAGCGCAGCAGCGGATGCAGCTCGACCGGGATCAGCGACGCCTCATGCGCCCAGTACTCGATCAGCCGACGGTCGACCTTGCCGGGCCCGTGCCCGGCGATGCGGTCGAGCAGCGCGCGATCGTACGGTCCCAGGCGCGAGAAGACCGGCATGTAGTGCGAGCGCGAGAAGACGTTGACCGAGTCCAGCTGCAGGATGCCGAGCCGCTGTACCAGCGCCGCGAGCTGCCGCGCCGTCGGCGGCTTCTCCGGCCGCGGACGCCCGAACCCCTGCGCGGCCAGCGCGATCCGCCGCGCGCGGGCAAGACTCAGCCGGATGGGACTGCTGTCGGGCACGTTCAGGAGCCGCAGCTAGAGGATCGGGATGTCCCGAACCTCGACCGGCCCCGCGGGGCGCCGTTCGAGTCGTTCCACGAGCCAGTCGATCAGAGCGCGTAGCGCGACCAGCAGCTCCCGGATCGCCTCGGCGATCCGTTTCTGCAGATCCTCGGGCACGAACTCCTGCAGCAGCTCGCTGAGCTGGGTGAGCACGTCAGCGCCTGCCGCGGCTTCCTCGCGTGGGATCTCCCAGCCGCCTTGCGGCGGTGCGGTCGGTTCGGCGGGCGGCGTGTCGCCCCCGTTGTCACTAGCTGCCACGGCTGAAACTTATCTGCAAGGCGCCGTCCTCGTAGCGGGCGGCGGTCGCCTGCAGCGCCGCGAGCTTCGGCGGCAGCGCGATCGTGCGGCGCTGGCCGGCGGCGGTGATGATCAGCTCGAGCCCCACCTGCTTGAGGCCGATCTCCTCCTTGCTCGTGAACGGGATCGCGATCCGCAGCGTCGCTCCGTGCTCGTCGGAGATGATCTCCTGGGTGATCTCGTTGAAGAACACCTCCCAGGGATCGCCGGCCTGCGCGAAGATCGCCTTGCCAAGGCGATCGAGCATCTGCGGGCCGATCACCTCCTGATCGAAATAGCTCGCGCGCAGCACCGGCACCGGCGCAAATGCGGACTCGACCAGCTCGAGCTGCTGCTCCTGCAGGCCACGCCAGTGCTCGAAGTACGCGCCGACGTCATCCGGGAAGACCTTGTTGACCACTACCGCGTCAGTCAGGTAGCCGTAGAGGTTCAGGTAGGTGAAGGTGCGCATCGCCTCGCCGATCACCATGCGATCGGGGTTCATCACCAGGCGAATGGTTGTGTTTTCGGTATCCCTGAGGATCTCGTGCATCGAGACCAGGTTCTCTGAGAGCCGCCGCACGTCATCGAAGACCTCGCCGCCCGGCAGCTGGATGTCGAGCACGGTCCGTGCCAGCGGGCCCATCGCCGCCAGGATCGCGCGCTCGAACGGGAAGACGCGGTCGATCCACCAGCGCGCGGCGTCAGGAAATGAGAGCAGCCGCAGGGTCTCGCCGGTCGGGGCGCAGTCGACGATGATCACGTCCCATTCGCCCGAGCGGTGATGCTGCTGCAGGCGCAGCAGCGAGAACAGCTCGTCCATGCCCGGCGGCACCGTCAGCTCCTCGGCTGAGATGCGGTCGATGCCGCGGTCGATCATCAGCTGGCCCATCCAGCTCTGCACGCCCGCCCAATGCCGCGTCAGCTCCTGCTGGGCGTCGATCTGCTGTGCCCAGAGGTTCGGCTCGACCAGCGTCGGTTCGCCGCCGAGCGGCTGCTCAAGGGAGTCGGCGAGGCTGTGCGCCGGGTCGGTTGAGAGCACCAGCGTCCGCTTTCCGGCGACCGCGCATGCGCGCGCGGTCGCAGCCGCTACCGATGTCTTGCCGACGCCGCCTTTGCCGGTGTAGAGGATCGTGCGAGGGGACGTTAGAAGCCGCTCCCGCCGGTCCCGATCGTGGTTGTCGGCGTCGTCGTCGTGCCCGTCGTGGTTGTCGGCGTCGTGCTTGTCGATGTGGTTGATGTTGTCGTGGTTGTCGGCGTTGTGGAAGTGGTGGTGGTCGTGCCCGTCGTCACCGGCACCGGTCCCGCTCCCGTGCAGGTGCGGCTGCAGACCTCGATCTCGCTGGTCAGCTTTGCGTAGTGGCCGACAAGATCTGTCGCCGACATCGCCAGGTTGTAGGTGCCGGCCTTCAGCTTGGGTGCCTTGAAGTACTGGCTGCCCGAACTGAACTCAAGCTTGGTGTAGATGTAGTTCGTCCCGCCCTGGCTGAGCGTGATCCCCACGTAGGCGGGCTTTGAGAGCTGGAACTTCAGCTGGAATTTCTGCTTGGCGCTGGCCTGCGTCGTGACCTGCGTGAGTGTCGGGTGGGTGGTGAGGTCCGACGCGAAGCTCGTGTAGGTGTTGCAGTAGGCCGGCAGGTTCAGCTTCTTGCAGAGGCTCTGCGCGAAGCCGGTCACGAGCTCGTGGTAATTGAGGTTGTCGAGCTGGCCGGGCTGGTAGAGCGACCAGCCGTTGACGACAAACGCGGGCAGCTCAGATTGGGCCTGCGCGTTGCCGAGGTTGAACAGCGTCAGCGCCGTCGGATCGTGGCTGACCTGCTCGTAGTCGTACAGGCCGATCAGCGTCTGCAGGAAGGCGTTGATGATGTCGGTCTTGGGTGCGAACGAGTACTGGAGGAAGCGGGCGCCGAGCGGGGTCGTGACCTCGACGCCGGTCGGAGGCGCGGTCTGGAGCAGCGGCAGCGCGTTGTGGGCCTCGGTCAGGTAGGCCTGGTTGCCGGTCGCCGTGTAGCCGTTTGTCAGCGCCTCGATTCCGGTCGCCTGCGCCATCGCGCTGACCCAGGGCGGTGCCCCGCCCTCCCAGTTGAAGTAGTACTCCCAGGCGATCCCGCCGGCACGCGGCACGGCCAGCGCCTCCATCTCATCGAGCACCTGGGCGAGCTGCGGATAGCCGACCTTGCCCGGCAGCTCGTAGAAGCCGTTGGCCTCGCCGAAGGTGCCGAGTACCTGCAGCTGCAGGCCGTAACCAGGGTAGAACTCCCACTCGAGCTCGGAACCGGGGAACTCGACGCGGTCGGCGTAGACCAGGTTCTTCCCGGTCGGCCAGTAGGCGGCGTTCTGCTTCAGCGTCAGGAACAGCACCGGCAGCCGCGCCACGGTCAGCTGGCCCGAAGCCGCGATCTCATTCAGCAGTGAGGTGACGCCGCTGAGGTTCGCCTTGCGCCAGCCGTTCAGCGCCTTCTGCTCACGCAGATCGCCGAGCCACTGGTTGAGATAGCCGCGGAACTCGGTTTCGCTGATGCGCTGCCGGTGCATCAGCTTCGTGAGCGCGGTGGCGACCGTCACAGGGGCCGGCTGCTTCGGCTTCTTGATTTTGGCGGCGAAGGCTGGCGTGGCACCACCGGCAAGCACAGCCAGCAGCGCACACGCTGCCACCAGTGGCAACAGGCTGCGGCGCATTGGCACCGATGCTATGTTCGCGAAAGCTTGTCTCTGCACGGTCTCATGCGTTCACCCCGTACGACGTTTTCCGTCGTCGCCCTGACCGTCATAACAACGGCCGCGCTCGCAGGTTGCGGTTCCAGCGGATCTGGAAGTTCGAAGACATCGAGCACCACGGCCAGCGCGCAGACGCTGCTGCGCGAGACCTTCAGCGGCAAACACGCAGTCACCAGCGGCCAGATCGAGCTCTCGGTGAAGGTCGTGCCGACCGGCTCCTCGGAGCTCACGGCGCCGATCACCGTTTCCTTCGGCGGTCCATTTGCAAGCGCCTCCAAGGGCAAGCTGCCGCAGTCAGACTTCACCGTCGAGGGTTCCGCCCAGGGCCACGCCGGCAAGCTCACGATCGTCTCGACCGGCACTGCCGGCTACATCACCGTCGATGGCGACAGCTACGAGCTGCCCGCGACCAGCTACGCGAAGCTCAAGTCCGGCCTCTCATCAGTCTCCGGGAGCTCGTCCTCGTCAACGTCAGGTTCGAGCATGATCGGCAAGCTCGGCATCGACCCGCTGAGCTGGCTCACCAAGCCGCAGGTTGTCGGCCAGGCGACCGTCGCCGGCGTCAAGACAGACCACATCACCGCCACGGTCAACGTGAACGGGCTGCTGAAGGACCTCGACAAGCTTGCGGGCAAGGCCTCCGAGCTTGGCGTCAAGGACGCCAGCAAGATCAGCGGCGGCATCCCGGCGGCCGATCAGGCGAAGATCGCGGCCCACATCAAGTCGCCGAGCTTTGACATCTGGACCGGCGCCAGCGACCAGACGCTGCGCAAGCTCGCGGTCGGCGTAACGATTCCGGTGACCGGCTCGGTGCAGAAGTCGCTCGGCGGCCTGACCTCGCTGCGGATCACGATGAGCCTCCAGTACGCCGACCTCAATCAGCCGCAGACAATCACCGCTCCGGCCAAGGTCCTTCCCTACAGCCAATTCCAGACCAAGATCGCCTCAGTGCTTGAGACGATCGAGAGCGGCGTGGCGGGCGGCGAGCTTGGCACCCTCGGCGGGACCAGCACTAGCGGCGACAAGACGGTCACCAACCTGAGTGGCGTCGACAAGCGCTACAGCGAGTGCATCGTCAAGGCCGCGGGTAACGTGGCCAAGCAGCAGAAGTGCACTTCGATCCTCGGCGGCTGACGGCTCCGTCGAGACCCGCAGCCGGCCGCTAATCGTCGCGGCCGGGCTCCTGATCGTCCTCTTCCAGCTCGTCGTCGAGTTCGTCGTCGCCGTTGTCGGTGACCTCGCCGGGGTGGTAGTGGACCTGGAAGCGTTCGAGTAGCTCGTCGCGGCGGCTCTCATCGAGCGGCACCTCGTCTGAGATGCGGACCCAGTCAGCGCCCTCGAACTCCTCCATGTTGAAGATCTCGGCGTCCATCTCCTGGGAGTCGTCGACGATGATCAGAACTTCGGTCTGCGGATTGAAGTAGGTACCCGGGCGATTGACGATGTCGTCGAGCTCAAGCGAGTTGGAATCAGCCATGGGCGCAGCGTAACGCAGGCGCTCGCCACGCGGGCTTCGTCTTCGATCTGAGAGGCGCGTCAGCCGGTGCGGTAACCTCTTGACAGCTGTTGACTGACTAGTCAATCGCCTGGCATTCCCAGTGCCGGGCGGCACTTTCTAAGGAGAAACTGAACCGTGGTTGATTTCACGCTCACTGACGAGCAACAGGCGATGCGCGAGATGGCGCATGACTTCGCTGAGAAGGAGATTCGCCCGGTTGCATGGGAGTACGACCGTGACGGCACCTGGCCCGAGGACATCCTCAAGAAGGCCTGGGAGCTGGGCTTGATGAACAACCATGTGCCGGAGGAGTACGGCGGCGCGGGTCTCGGATATCTCGACGGCGCGATCCTCGAAGAGGAGATTGCCTGGGGCTGCTCCGGGATCGGCACTTCGATGTCCTGCAACGGCCTCGCCACCGCTCCGGTGCTGCTGGGCGCCTCCGAGGAGCTCAAGAAGGAGTACGTCGGGCGCCTCACCGAGGCACCGTTGCTGGCGTCCTTCTGCCTGACCGAGCCGGACGCCGGCTCCGACGTCTCTGGCATGAAGACGACCGCCACCAAGAAGGGCGACAAGTGGGTCATCAACGGCTCCAAGTGCTTCATCACCAACGGTGAGTACGCCAACTGGTACACGGTCTTCGCCAAGACCGACAAGGACGCCGGTCATCGCGGCATTTCCTGTTTCGTCGTCCCGCGTGACGCCGGCGTCGTCGTCGACAAGCACGAGGACAAGATGGGCCAGCGCGCGTCCAACACTGCGACGATCAGCTTCCCGGAGGTTGAGATCCCGCTGAATCACCTCGTCGGCGAGGAGAACAAGGGCTTCAAGCTCTCGATGATGACCCTCGATCGCACGCGTCCGGGTGTGGCCGCGATGGCGACCGGCGTCTCCCGCGCCGCGATGGAGATGGCCGCCACCTACGCCAAGGAGCGCGTTCAGTTCGGCGTGCCGATCGCGATGCACCAAGCGATCCAGTTCATGCTGGCTGACATGGCGACCAAGGTCCACCTCTCGCGCCTGGCCTACATGTGCAGCGCCTCGCTGCTCGATCAGGGCAAGCGCAACACGCTCGAGTCCTCACACGCCAAGCGCTTCGCCGCTGACTCGGCGATGGAGGTCACCGTCGACGCGGTGCAGGTCTTCGGCGGCTACGGCTTCATCAAGGAGTACAAGGTCGAGAAGCTGATGCGCGACGCCAAGATCCTGCAGCTGTACGAGGGCACCGCCCAGATCCAGCGTCTGGTGATCGCTCGCGAGACCCTGCTTCCGCGTCAGTAGCGGTTCTTGCGTGGGGCCAAATTCAGCTCCCAGCTGTATTTGGCCCCACGCTCAGTGCGGGCTTGCGACGCGACGCCCAGTGCCTGACGCCGCCCCGCGCCGATCCGCCGCGCTGTCAGTCGAGGGTGAAGCGGCCGCCGGCGTAAATCACGCGTTCGCCGCCGTCGGCGAGCACCGCCGTCACCGTGCGGTCGGTGGTCGAGACGATGTCCTGGTGCACGGAGGAGTCGTTGAAGCCAAGCCGCGCCCACTCGTCCTCGCTGACCGTGGCCGGGTCACCGTCGTAGCCCTCCTGGTATGACTGTCCGAGCGCCAGGTGCGTATTACCGAAGGGGCCGCCGGCGTTCTCGTCAAAGAGCGTGTTGGCCATGAAGCGGTCGATCGGGGAGAGCCGCGAGTCGGTCAGTGAGAACTCGCCGATGCGGTCAGCTCCGTCACTGGCGATCACGGTGTGCAGCAGCCGCTCGTTCTTGTCGGCGGCGGCGTTCACGACCAGCCCTTCCCGGAACTCGAGCCGGATGCCGCTGATCAGTGAGCCGTATGCGTAGAGCGGCTGGCTGAAGCGGATCCAGCCGTCGGTGCCGCGCCAGTCCGGTGAGGTGTAGACCTCAAAGCTCGGGATGTTGGCGCCGTCACCTCCGAGCCAACGTCGCTTCTCACCGATCTTGATCCAGAGGTCGAGGTCCTCACCCTCGAGGTGAACCTTGTCGACCCTGAGATCGTCAAGCCAGCCACGGAAGCGCGCGATTTGCGCCTCGACCTCGCGCCAGCGCGCGACCGGGTCCTCAAGATCGAGGAAGCAGGCCTTGATGATCTGCTCCCAGTACTGCTCGACGCTCATGCCGGCTTCGGCGGCCATGCCGGGGGTCGCGTACTGGGCCATCGTCCAGCTGAACTTGCCGGCGTTCTCCTTGTCGTCGCGCCACTGCATCTGCGGCTTGTAGGCGCGGCGGTGCCGCAGCGGCTTCTCCGGGTCGATGCCCTGCAGGATGTGGGGGTCGCCGTCGGAGAGGATGTGGATCTGATGGTCGGTGTCGTCGACCATGCCGCGGCTGTATCTCGACGGGAAGAAATCAAGCTGCTCATCGGAGGCCAGTTCGAAGAAGGCGCGGTTCAAGCCTGACGGGTCGCTGTCGGCGAGCCGCAGCATCTGGATGACGTGACCGCCGGAGCGCCAGACGGTCTTGCAGACCTCGGCGAACATCGGCGTGGCGTCGTCGTCGCTGACCACGCGGACGACGTCACCGGGCTTGATTCCGTGACCTTTGCCGAGCGCATAGTTGACCAGCAGGTGGGCGTAGCGCTCGAGGATCTCAGGCGGCGGCGTGTAATCCATGTGGGCGCAGGATAAGCGGCGAAGCCGACGGCGCGCGGTGACGTCAAATGTCTGAAATGGCTTACAGGCAAAGCCTTTTCGCCGCAGCGAAGCCCGCTGCACGGTTTGGTGGGCCGCTTTAACCGTTCACTTGTGCGCGATCGCGTAGACGCCAAGCGCCACCGCGGCGATGCAAAACGCCCCGCAAGCGGCGCTGAGCGCGTAGCCGCCGGCTCGTTGCGTCGGGCCGGTCGCCGACTCTGCGCGTGAGAGCCCGAGCAGCAGCAAGCCGAAGGCGATCGCCGCGCCGGCGCCACCGACGAACGCCGCGACGACGATCTTCCAGAGCGCGGAGCCGTTGATCAGGGTGGTTGCAAGCGTCAGCATCGTCGTTCTTTCAGCCCACGGCCGGGGTCATCGCCGGCGGGCCTGGGGGCAGCGGTCCGGAGGCGGCGGTGCGGTCGAGGTCCTTGGCGGTGACGGTGTTGCGCTGGGCGAGTCGGAAGAGCCCGAACGCGGCAGCCGCCGCCGCCAGCGCCATCACGTAGGCGCCGAAGGTCGAATGCGATCCGAAGATCCGTGCGACCTCCCAGACCAGCGCTCCCATCGCGCCGGCCGCCGGAATCGTGAACAACCATGCCGTTGCCATCTGGCCGGCGACGCTCCAGCGCACGCTTGCGAGCTTCTTGCCGACGCCCGCGCCCATCACTCCGCCGGAGACGACGTGCGTAGTGGAGAGCGGGTAGCCGTAGTAGGACGAGGCCAGGATTACGGCGGCGCTTGCGGTCTCGGCTGAGAAGCCCTGCGGCGACTCGATCTCGGTCAGGCGGTTGCCCATCGTGTTGATGATCCGCCAGCCGCCGATCGCGGTGCCGAGCGCGATCGCCAGGGCGCAGGCGAGCTTCACCCAGACCGGCACGTAGAAGTGGTTGGCGCTGATGTCGCCGTGTGCGATCAGCGCCAGTGAGATCACGCCCATGGTCTTCTGGGCGTCGTTGGTGCCGTGTGCCAGCGAGACCAGCGCCGCCGAGCCGATCTGGCCATATCGGTAACCGGTCTTGGCCTCGTCGACGCCGATCAGGCGGATCAGCTTGTAGACGCCGAAGGTGCCGGTTGCGGCGACCAGCAGGCAGATGATCGGTGAGAGCACCGCGGGCGCCAGCACCGTCTGCGCGAGCTCGTGAAAGCTGACCGCCTTCGCGCCGGAGGCTACGAGCGTGGCGCCGACGATCCCACCGATCAGCGCGTGGCTGGAGCTCGACGGCATCGTGAAGTACCAGGTGATCAGGTTCCAGAGGATCGCGCCGATCAGCGCCGCGAAAACTAGGTCAAGGCCGTCGCCGCCGACCAGCACGTGGGGGTTGACGATGCCCTTGGCGATCGTCGCGGCGACCTTGATCGAGACGAACGCGCCGATCAGGTTGAACGCTGCCGACATCGCCACCGCGTAGCGCGGTTTCAGCGCGCCGGTCGCGATCGAGGTCGCCACGGCGTTGGCGGTGTCGTGAAATCCGTTTGTGAAGTCGAAGCAGACCGCGACCACGACGACCAGAATCAGGATGGCTTCTGAACCCATGGCCACAGGCTTCCCGGATTCCAGAGGTCACCCGTGAAAATCTCGTGAACGCCGCAAAACGTTCACATGGTGGTCCCAGGATCTGCCTGGGACCACCGATCGAACCGCCTCAGTCGAGCTGGAAGCGGCCGTCCGAGTAGATCACGCGTTCACTGCCGTCTTTCATCACGGCCGTGACAGTGCGGTCGACGGTCGAGACGATGTCCTGGTGCACGGCGGAGGCGTTGAAGCCGAGCGCGTCCCACTGCTCCTCGGTGATGCCTTCCTGGTCACCGTCGTAGGCGTGGCGCAGTGACATCCCGATCGCGACGTGCGTGTTCCCGAAGGGCCCGCCGACGTTCTCGTCGTAGAGCGTGGAGGCCATGAACTTGGTGATCCGCGAGACGCGTCCGTCGGTCAGCGAGAATTCGCCGACACGGTTGCCGTTCTCGGCGTCGACGATGCCCTTCAGCAGCTCCTCGTTCTCAGTGGCGCTGGCCCTGACCACAAGTCCGTCACGGAACTCGAGCTCGACGCCCTTGACCAGCTGGCCGTGGGCGTAGAGCGGTTCGCTGAAGCGGATCCAGCCGTTGGTCCCGCGCCAGTCCGGCGAGGTGAAGATCTCGAAGCTCGGGACGTTGCGCCCGCCGCCGCCGATCCACTGCCGCTTCTCACCGACCGTGAACCAGATATCGGCGTCCTCTCCGACCATGTGCAGCCGGTCGATCGGCAGCGCATTGAGCCGGTCACGTGACTCGGCTATCAGTGCCCCGACCTCACGCCAGCGGGCGACCGGATCCTCGGCATCGAGGAAGCACGCGTAGATGATCTGCTCCCAGTACTCCTCAATGCTCATCCCGGCCTCGGCTGCCATCGCCTCGGTCCCGTAGGAGCCGATCGTCCAGGTGAGGTTGCCGGCGCCCTCTTTGGCGTTCTGCACTTCGATCAGCGGCGCGAAGGCCTGCTGGCGGCGCATCATCTTGCCCGGGTCAGCGCTCGCCAGCGCCGTCGGGTCGCGGTCGCCGGTGATGTACAGCAGGTGGTCTACCTGCTCGATCAGCCCGGCGTAGTACTTGTCCGCGTAGAAGTCGAGCTGCTCGTCGCTGGCCAGCTCGTAGAACGAGCGGTCGAAGCTGAACTCCGCGTCGTCGGCGGGCACAAAGCGCAGAAGCACGTGTCCGCCGGCCCGCCAGACGGCCTTGCTCGCCTCGATCATCAGCGGCTTGGCGTCCTCGTGGGCATAGAGATGGACCACGTCGCCCGGCTTGATGCCGTCGCCGCCGCCGAGGGCCCAATTCACGAGCACGTTGGCGTAGCGCTCAAGGATCTGTTGCGATGGTTGGTAGCTCATGCCACCCAACACTAACTTGCAGTCGAGCTCCTTGCCGGGGCGGCCCGCCGGCCGCCCCGGGGGATACGGCTACTCGCTCGCGCTGAACTCCCAGATCGCGACCGACAGCAGAATCACGCCGAGCCCGAAGACGACGCCGGCTTCGAGCAGGGCCGGCACATGCCAGCCCCACCAGGTCAGGCCGGGGTCCAGTACGTGGCGGGCGACCGGTGAGATGTTGAGGTGGCTGAAGACCAGCCGCCGCATCGGGTCAACCGCATAGGCGAGCGGATCCAGGCGGTTCAGCACCGTCAGCCAGCCCGGCAGGCCGGAGGCGGGGAACATCGCGCCGGAGATGAAGTACATCGGCATCACGACCATCTGCATCACGCCCATGAACGACTGCATCTGCTTGATGCGGATCGCCACGGCCAGGCCGAAGGCCGCGATCGCAAAGGCCAGCAGCAGCTGCAGGCCGAGCACGCCGAAGATCAGGCCGACGTTGTAGGGCACGTGCACGAGGCCGGCGATCGCGAGCACGATCAGCCCCTGGCCGCTGGCGACGGTGGCGACGCCGAGGCACTTGCCGATCACTATCGAGCTGCGTCTCACGGGCGCGACCATCATCTCTCGCAGGAACCCGAACTCACGGTCCCAGACGATCGACGCGGCCGAGAACATCGCCGTGAACATCACGACCATGCAGAGGATGCCGGGGTAGATGAAGGTCTTGAAATCGACGCCGTGGGTGCCGGCTTTGGAGAGACCCTGTAGGCCGGCGCCGAGCACGAACAGGTACATGAACGGCTGGACCAGCATCGTCACGATCCGGATGCGATCGTTGGCGAAGCGGATCAGCTCGCGACGCCAGACGATCTTGATCGCGCGCAGCTCCGAGCGGGCGCTGCGCTTGGGAACGCTGACACGGACGATCTGGATCGGCTCGCTGTCGACGGCCGTGGCCGGCTTCGTCGGTTCGCTGGTGGTCGTCATCGGCGTCCTCCCATCATCTGCAGCATCGCGCGGTTGCGGTTCTTGGCAGGGTCCTCTTCGGCGTCGCGGATCGTCGAACCGGTGAACGACATGAAGACGTCATCGAGGCTCGGGCGTGAGACGCTGACGCCGCGGATCGGCAGGCCGAGTTCCGCGAACAGCCGTGGCACGAACTGCTCGCCCTCGGGCACGCCGAAGCTGACGGCGCCTTCGGAGAGCTTGCCTTCAACGCCGAAGCGTTCACGCAGCGCCTCGATCGTGGCGTCGTTGTCGTCGGTCTGGATCGTGACGCGGTCGGTGCCGACGCCGGCCTTCAGCGCCTCAGGCGTATCGAGCGCGACTATCTGGCCACTGTCCATGATCGCGATCCGGTCGCACCACTCGGCCTCGTCCATGTAGTGCGTGGTCAT
>Ga0302314_10013625_pt1 | contig 13954 bp, 17 predicted proteins | sample III_Palsa_N2_3_FD_200533 | JGI IMG/M metagenome (GOLD analysis project Ga0302314, IMG submission 200533) | Peat permafrost microbial communities from Stordalen Mire near Abisko, Sweden - III_Palsa_N2_3 | ecosystem: Environmental > Terrestrial > Soil > Palsa > Peat permafrost | place: Sweden... | reverse complement strand
TCGACGGTTCCAGCGGCCCGTAGACGTCGTCCTCGATCAACGGCGTGCCGAACTTCCGGATGATCGCGGCCACTGCCTTGCGGCGGTCGGTGCGCAACGTCGCGGTCATCGGATTTTGCTGCGTGGGTACCAGATAGACCGCTTTCGGCTTGTGGATCCGGCAAGCTTTCTCCAGCGCATCGGGCAGCACGCCTTCCTTGTCCATGGCAACGCCGATGAGGCGGACACCAAGCTTCGCCGCGGCGGCCCTGGCGCCCGGAAAGGTGAGGGCTTCGGTCAGCACAATGTCGCCTGGTGTCGTCAGCGTCAGCAGCGCGTTGAAGATAATGGCCTGCGATCCCGGAAAAATGACGACGCGCTGATATGCGGCCTCCGGTCCACGCGCGTGCAGCCAATCGGCGGCGGCGGCGCGGTCGTCATCGCCGCCGCCGGGCCTCAGATAATTCAGGAAGGCGCTGAAGCCGGAGTCCTGCCGGATCGATGCCAGACCCTGCGCAATGCGAAGGTCCAGATTGGCCTCGACCGGTTGCGGCGGGATGTTCATCGACAGATCAATCTGGACCGGAGCGGAGAGGTCGGACGGCACGCGCGCGGTCGTTTCGGAAACGAATGTGCCTTGCCCGACCCGCGCCTCGATCAGGCCGCGCTTGCGCGCCTCGCCATAGGCGCGGGTGACCGTGGTGAGGTCGAGATCAAGCTTGGCCGCGAGTGCGCGGTGTGTCGGCAGCCGCTCGCCTCGCAACAGCTTGCCGCTGCCGATGTCAGCGGCAATGGCATCCACGATGCGGCGGTAGGTTGGACCGGGCCATTCGGAAAGTGTAGGGAGCCAATCCATACAATATGGTACTTTGTCTTTGATTGATGGACACGTGGAGCATATTGTATGGATCAGTTCAAGCCGTCAAGGATTCAAGGCCATGACACATCCGGTTTCTCTCTCCCGCGCCATCGCTCGCGGTTTTGCAATGAAATGCCCGAACTGCGGCAGCGGCCATCTGTTCCGCAGCTTCCTCAAAGTCGCCGACCGCTGCGGGGCGTGCGGCGAGGACTACACGCATCAGCGGGCCGACGACTTTCCGGCCTATCTGGTGATCGTGGTTATCGGCCATATCGTGGTGCCGGCGCTTCTCGCCGTCGAGATCGCCTACGCGCCGCCGGCCTGGGTGCAACTCGCCACCTGGTTGCCGGTCACGCTGTTCGGCGCGCTCGGCTTGCTGCAACCGACCAAGGGCGCGATCGTCGCGCTGCAATGGGCGACCGGCATGCATGGCTTCGCCGACGCCAAGCACCGCCGCGACGCGGCGTGCGGTGTCGACCCGACCGCGGACCACGCGGTGGTGGTGGAGTTTTAGCTTGATTTGCCCGCCTCGTTTGCTAGCTGACAGGCTGCTGTCGATCGGAGTGGGTGCATGCAATTCGTGGGGCTTATCTATCGGTTCGTATCCAACTTCGCCTTTCTGGCAATGGTCTATTACAGCCTGAACCTGATGGAGAAGTATCAGCAGCGCGCGATCCTTGGGATTCTCGTGCTGGTCTATGCCGGGATGCGCGCGGCATCGGCATTTCGTTCGTTTTACTTCTTCCAGCGCATCGAGCGCCTCGAACTCGAGGCCGCCCGCCTGGCGGTTCTGACCGGCGAAGGTCCGGCGGCCGCCACCGTGCGCAAGCAGATCGTCAATAATGTCTCGGTTCTGCGGCGTGACGGCGAAAGGAAATCCTATATCGACCTGCTGTTTCTGGCGCTGGTCGTCTTGTTATGCATTTCGAAGATCGTGACGGATTGAGATATCAGACATTTCTTTTCTTGACCTGGGCAAGATGCTTGGGCGAGCCGCCGCGGCGGGCGTGCACCACGTTTGGACCTTTGTGTGCTGCGACTGCCGTTCCGCGACGGCCCTTGTGAGACGCGTTCAGTTGTTTGCCGTGGCCAATGCGGTTTTTGCCGCGAAGCGCGCGGGGAGAATTGCCGACCCGCGCTGCAATGGCCTCCGGCGGTTCACGCTCGGCCACGACAACCGGTTTTGCGCGGGGCGCGAGCCGGGCGACCGCTTCCGGGGTCGGGCGCGGCAGTTCCGGAAGCTCGAACACGGTCGAGGCGGGAACCGGCAGGGCAACCGCGGCGCTGCTCGCGGGAAGCAGCCATTCGCGGGGCCAGGGCGCTTCCTGCGGCAGCGGAACGCCACGCACATGACGGTTCACGCGATCGAACGGCTCAGGCCGCAGCAACAGCTCGCCGTCGGCACCTTCGAAATCGGAAGGGGCCGCGGAGGCCAGCATATCGGTCCTGGCAAAAACGAAATTCGGAATTTTGGGCCAGTGCGAAATCGCCACGTTTTCCGAGGTCGGATGCAGTTGCCATTCCTGTGGTTCGGTCGGCGTCGCGGGCCGATCCGGCGTCGCCGGCACCACCTGGACGATGCGATAGCCTCGCGCTTTCAGCGTTTCCAGGATCCGCGGCAGGGCTGCGACCGTTCGGGCCTGGATATCGTGCAGCAGCAGGATGCCTTTGCCCTTGGCCTCGATCCGCTGGATCGCGAGATCGTACACCCGTTGCGATGAAATATGCCGCCAGTCGTCGGCCGGGAAATCGGCGCTCCAGGTCTGGATGCCCTGCGAGGCCAGATAGTCCTCGACCGCTTCGGCGCGCATCAGCCCGGGAATGCGCAAGAACGGCGCCAGCGAGGTGTCGGCGTCAGCGCCGAGCGCGGCCTTGACCGAGGCGATGCCGTCATCGATCTCGGCCTTGGCGCGCTCGATCGGCATCTTGTTCATGGTCAAGGGGTGGGTCTGGGTGTGGGTGCCGATGGTGTGGCCGGCGTCGCGCAGCTTGCGGACGCCGTCCGGAAAGCTGCGCGCCATCTCGCCGATCTCGAAGAAGGTCGCCTTGATGCATTGCGCGGCGAGGATGGCCAGCACCTGATTGCTGTTGCGCGGCAACGGTCCGTCGTCGAACGTCAGGACCACCTCGTGATCGCGCAGCGGCAGGGTTTCGGCGTATTGCATGGTGCCGATCTTGGTATGCTCGCGGGGGTCGACCACCAGGGTTCGCGAGGTGCCCAGCGCGTCGGGATGGCCGGGACAATCGGCGGCCGACGCCGGTAGCGCGGTGCCGCAGGTCAGGAGGCCGAAGAACAGCGTGCTGCATAAAACAGCCCGGGATCGCGTCCGAAACCCTGCCGAAGCCTTACCGATCATGAAACACCGTCATTCCCGTTCTCGCCCGTTTTCGTCACCGTAAATAAACACCGCGCCATGAACGGCGCCTTAACCGTTGGACTTCGGTCCAATGCTTTGGGTTCAAGGGGAGATTTGTGTTCAAGGCGTGGCCTTGGCGGGAGCGGCCTCAGCCTTCGGGCCGGGCTTGACCTCGGGCTTCACCTCAGGCTTGACCTCAAGCTTGGGACCAGCCGTGGCCGGCACCAGATGCACCACGCGATAGTGGTTGTCCTTCAGATACTGCAAGAAAGCCGGCACCATGTCCGCGGTGTGTTTCTGGGGATCGTGCAGCAGGATAATCCCCTTGTTGCCGGCCTCCGTGAGCCGGCCGGTGAGCAGCTTCAATTCCTGCGCCGGCGTCATCGGATTCCAGTCGCTAGCCCACAGGTCGGCGCCGAACACAACGATGCCGCGCGATTGCAGCAAATCGAGCGTCGCCGGTGTGCTGGCAAAGCCCGGGAAGCGAAAGAACGGCGTGCTCGGCGTCGTCGTGGCCGTGCCATGCAGCGCCATTTCCACCGCCGAAATGCCGTGATTGATCTGGTCGACCGCGTCCTCCGGTTTGATCTGCGAGAGGATCGGATGCGTCCAGCTATGGGTCCCGATTGTATGGCCTTCGGCGGCGATCCTGCGCACCAGTTCCGGATGTTCCGAGGCCGGTTTGCCGATCAGGAAAAATGTCGCATGCACGCATTCACGGGCCAGTGCCGCCAGCACCTTCGGGGTGGTCGCGGGCCACGGGCCGTCATCGAAGGTCAGCACGACCTCATGGTCCTCCAGCGGCAAGGTCTGCGGAAAGCTCTTCAATCCGACCCGGGGCGTGGTGGCGGCATCGACGCTAAGAATGCGGGAGGTGCCGAGCGCATCCTTGCGCGGGCAGGTGGCTGCATGGGCAGCCTGACCCCAGATCACCGCGGCGACCAGCGCGAGCCCCAGCGAGATCGGCCTCGGGGTCGATTTCGACCGGCTCACATTTATCATTGCGCTTGCCCTTACCCTTTGGGTAATGCGTGAAGCGACAGCACAGACCAGTTCCCCAATTCTGTCAAACCGGCGAGGCGCGGCATGGCCGAGGAAGCGGATACGGCCCAGCCGGATGATGCATTGGCGTCCGACCGCCTTGCCATGCGCGATGAAGATGGCGAAATTCGCCACCAATTCGTCGAGCAAATCACCCACGCCATCCACGAGGCCGATGTCCCGTGGCTCCGCGCCACCGTGGCGGAACTTCACGAGGCCGATCTCGGCAACCTGATCGAAGCGCTCGAGCCCGACGACCGGGTCAAGCTGGTGGAATTGTCGGGCCCGGATTTCCACTTCTCGGCGCTCAACGAGGTCGACGATTCCGTCCGCGAGGAGATCCTCGAGGAACTGGAGCCTGCGACCGTCGCCGAGGGCGTTCGCGAACTTGAATCCGACGACGCCGTCGAACTGCTCGAAGGCCTCGACGAGGCGGACCAGGAAGAGATCCTGGAGAAGCTGCCGCTGTCCGAACGCAATGCGCTCGAACGCAGCCTGCTTTATCCGGAAAATTCCGCCGGACGCCGGATGCAGACCGACATCATCGCGGTGCCGCCGGACTGGACGGTGGGGCAGGCGATCGACTATCTGCGCGACACGGCGGACCTGCCGGACCGGTTTTACGAAATCTACGCGGTCGATCATGCGCAGCACTGGCAGGGCGCGGTCTCGCTCGATGCGCTGTTGCGGGCGCGCCGGCCGGTGCCGCTGGCCGACCTGATCGACGAGAACCGCCGACGCGTCTCCGTGCTGGACGACCAGGAGGAGGTGGCGCGGCTGTTCGGCAAATACAATCTGGTCGCAGCACCCGTGGTCGATACCGCGGACCGGCTGGTGGGCGTCATCACCATCGACGACGTGGTCGACGTGATCGAGGAGGAGGCCGACGAGGACCTCAAGGCGCTCGGCGGCGTGACCAGCGACGAAGAATTGTCCGACAATGTCTGGACCATCGCCAAGGGCCGCTTCAACTGGCTGCTGGTCAATCTGGCGACCGCCTTCCTCGCTTCTTCGGTGCTCGGCCTGTTCGAGGGGCAGCTCGAAAAGATGGTGGCGCTGGCGGTGCTGGCGCCGATCGTCGCCAGCCAGGGCGGCAATGCCGCGACCCAAACCATGACGGTCGCGGTGCGGGCGCTGGCGACCCGCGAGCTCGGTCCGAACAATGCCTTTCGCGTCGTGGTGCGCGAGGGTCTGGTCGGTCTGGTCAATGGTCTTGCCTTCGCCGTCATCACCGGCATTGCCGCGGTCGCCTGGTTCAAGATTCCCGGATTGGGCGTCGTGATCGGCCTTGCGATCGTTTGCAATCTCGTGGCCGGCGCGCTCGGCGGCATCCTGATCCCGATGGTGCTGGAGCGGGTGCGCGCCGATCCGGCGGTCGCCTCCGGCACCTTCGTCACCACGATCACCGACGTGGTCGGCTTCTTCTCGTTCCTCGGCATCGCGACGCTGTGGTTTGGTTTGAGCTAGAACTCTTTTGTTTTGACGCGTTTTCTTCACGCGAACCGGTGTCCACTTCGCTCGAAAACGCTCTGGCCCTTTATCGTTAATCGGGCCTTAACGCGCTTTGCGGATGATGTCTCCTTACCTAAGGGGACATCATGCAGCGCTTGCGGCTCAAGGCGGACGGGCGGATCGTCGAATTGCGCGACGGCAGGGAAATCCCGCTTGCCCCGGTGCACCCTGTCGCGTCGCCAACTGCGGCAACGACGGCGGCGTCGCAGCCCGCGGTGCGTGATCTGCGCCGCCGCGCGCAACTGACCCAGCTCGAATTCGCCGCCAAGCTCGGCGTGCCGGTGGAGACGATCCGCAACTGGGAGCAGGGCAAGCGGGCGCCGCGCGGTCCGGCTCGAGCGCTGCTCGCGGTGATCGCCCATTCGCCCGAAACGGTGTTCGCGGCGCTGTCGAGCGAGCCCGCAGCGGCCTGAGTGGATCTGGGAATGTGAGTCCGCGTTCTCGCGACATGATCTGTCCGAGCTTTGCATTTCGTTTCGCCCTCTCGGAAGGAAGAGGGCGCAGGGAAAGCCGGGTGCCGATCGCACCCATGGGCCCTGTGCAAAAAAAAGCACAGGGGTAGGACCACAGGTGTAACCGGAAACATCCGGCTTTCCCTGCGCGATGGCTTACGGCTTATTCCGTGCTCTCCCCGGTGAGACCAGGCTTGCTTGTCACCGTCACCCCTAAGAAGCTCGCTTCTCAAGAGCTTGACACCAGCCATCGGGGCGTCAGGACCACACGACTTCGCCGTCCGTATCGCGCGCATTCGTCGTTGCGCGCTCCACGTCCACCGCATCCCACCGCACGTTCGTGACGATCGCGAGCCGCCCCTCTTGTCGGGTGGGACAGGTGGGATTGTTACAGTGATTTGCATTTCGGAAAAACAGAAATATTTTTTATTTTGGGGGCTTGCCACGGCGGGCAAATCAGGGATCGTGCCGGGAAGGGGTGAGGCGTTGACCGACCGAAATTGTGTGCGACTGCGGACTGGAGCACGATGCGTTTTAAGGCGTGAACCCATGAACCTGGAGCGGGGCGGCGGACGTCCGCTTTGGTGCGCACAACGGACTCAAGTTAGAGATGGCCCCACGTCCGAAAAGGGGCCAGAAGCGGACGCCCTGTTAGAAGTGGCCGCGCGACCGGGCGGCAGTGGTTAGCGTAAAAGCCCCCGAGCGCGCGCTTCCTCCTTCGTTTCGCTTTGCAGCCTCAGACGGTCGGCGTCGCTTTGCGGATCTTTTGATGCAACGAATTGCGACTTTTCTGCTCGTTCAGGTAAAATTGGCGTGTCCGAAATCGGACTCACAAACGTTGTTTTGAGAACCGCGGGAGCAACCGTGTCGAGTTGATCCTCCGGTTCAGCATCATCGGCTTCTGCTACTGCGGAAATGATCCTAACATCCTCATCGGCGCTCAGAGTAGCGACATTATTACGAAAGAAAACTCCACGCCAGCTGTTAGGCTTATCCGCATTATCGATTACGAATGCATCGAATCTAATGCGGCGGCCGTCGAAGTCGTAAGGGTTTGATCGATGGATACCAAAACAATTCGCAGCGATATCGACCTTTCGATGTGCCCGCATCGCCTCCCTACTATCGTAAACGGCACCGTTTCTATCTGTAGTTTCGAAAGTTTCGAAAGCCTTTTGACACATCCCCATTCCTATTAAAATGAGGCGATTGTCCGCCAGTCGAAACGAAAGCACCGTTCCGCGTAGCTGCGGGCACCCCCTACTATTCAGCCCCTCAATCCAATGGGCCGACCGGGTCAGCTGATTGACCGCCTCAGCAGTGTATTGCCTCCCCCCGACTTCAAGAGTGACAGTTTCGCGATACGCAAGGTCGTAGGTACAAAGCGGATTGAATGTGTTCGGCGGACTACGCTCATAGAAAATGAAGGCGGCTGCACAAGCCGCCACACTTGCGCCCATCCAAATAAGCGATTTCTTCATGTTCGATGCGTCCTGAAAACACCTGTTTCTCAGAAATCTGTGCCGTCGGGTTCACTGGAATGTCGGCGACTAGTTGCGTCAACCTCTAACGCGCCGGATGCTCAATTTTTATTGAACCCAGGCGGGACTTCCGCTCAAGTCACAATGGACTAAACCGCTCGCACGGTAGTTCGCCGCGGCGGACGACGGAGCCAACCCGATAGCGCGGCGGGGCGTCCTGTCTTGATTTGAAAACACCGCCGTCTGATGTATCACCCGACGCATCGACCGATCTCGGACGGCAGCAGCTCGACACGGTCAACACAGAGGATCGCTGATGCCTGACTTGATTTTCCGTCGCGCCACCGAGGCGGACGTCCCGATGATCATTGGGTTGCTCGCGGACGACATCCTTGGCTCGTCGAGGGAAGCCACGGAGGCAGAAAGCTATCCGCAATATCTAAATGCTTTTCGCGTTATCGATGCGGACGCGAATCAGTTTCTGTTGGTTGTGGACGACGGGAGCAAGATTGTTGGGACCCTTCAGCTGACGTTTATCCCCGGATTGGCCAGCCGGGGACTGAAGCGTGGTCAAATTGAAGCTGTTCGCGTGGCGAGTGATCGGCGCGGTGAGAAGATTGGCGAGGCGATGATCGATTGGGCTGTGGAAAAATGTCGACGCGAGCAGTGCGGGACCGTTCAACTGACAACCGACAAAACACGAACGGAAGCGCATCGTTTTTACGATAGATTGGGCTTCCAGCCATCGCATCTCGGTTACAAAATGAAGCTTTAGTCGAAGCCCACCCGCTGAGCGGCACTTTAGGTCAGCGCGAGTCAATCATCTCGCGCCGGCGTGGCCGCCTCTCATCCCCAGATAGGTTAGCGGCGGACTGCCGAAGGCCCGCTTGAACATCAGCGTGAACGCCGCGGGGTTTTCGTAGCCCAGATCCACAGCGACCGTGGTGACGGGCTCGCCCGCGGCGAGCCGCGGCAGCGCGCCGATCAGGCACGCCTGCTGACGCCATGCCATGAAGCTGAGGCCGGTCTCGCGTCGGAACAGACGCGTGAACGCACGGCGGCTCATGTGCAGATCCGCCGCCCAGTCGTCGATGGTCTGGTGGATCGCCGGCTTTTGGATGAACTTGCGGCAGCGTGCCGCCAACGCTCCTTCGGCCGGATAGCGCAGAGACAGCGGCAGCACCGGCAGTTTTTGCAGTTCGTGACCGATCAATTCCATCAGCGCGCCGGCGCGGCTATCGAGCTCGGTCTCGATCGGCAAGTCCAACGCTTCAGTCATCAGGCTGCGCATGAAGGGCGAGATGCCGACGACCTGGCAGTGCGTGGGCATGCCGGGCACCGCGCCCGGCTCCAAATACAAACTCTGCATCCGCACCGCGCCGACCGTCCGGACATGATGTTCGGTCGCGGGCGGAATCCACATGCCGCGTTGCGGGGGCATCACGTAGGTGCCTTGCGGCGTCGCCAGCACGACCACGCCGGTCGCGCCGGAGATCAGTTGGCCGCGCCGATGAAAGTGCGGTTCGATGACGTGCGCGTCGGGATAGCGCGTGCCGATGGCGATGATCGGCCGGGCCAAATGGTCGACGCTGTCGATATGCATTTCCTGCATTGCGTTTGGCCCACTCTAGTAGAAATAAGGCCCAGCATTGGTGGTGGGCTGGATGGAGGTCGAATACTCCGAAGTCGGGGTCGAGCGCAACCGCGCCGCCCGACCCCGAACAACAAGATCAAAGGAATCGACGTGTCCGTCCAAGCTCAAGCCGTCCAAGTTCAAGCGATGCCACTCCGGCGCTCGAAGACGGTGTTTCCCGTCCTGTGGGCCGCCAGCTTCTGCCATCTGCTCAACGACCTGATGCAGGCGCTGTTGCCCGCGGTGTACCCGATCCTGCGCGGCGACTTCGATCTGAGCTTCGCGCAGATCGGCTTTCTCACTTTAGCTTACAACGTGACGGCATCGCTGTTTCAACCCTTCATCGGCTATTACACGGATCGACACCCGCTACCCTATTCGCTGCCGTTCGGCATGGCGTCGTCGCTGGTCGGACTGCTGACACTCGCCTACGCGCCGAATTACGCGATGCTGCTGGTCGGCGGTATGCTGCTGGGCCTGGGCTCGTCGATCTTCCATCCGGAATCATCGCGCATCGCGCGTCTCGCATCTGGAGGCTCGCACGGCTTGGCGCAGGCGCTGTTTCAAGTCGGCGGCAATTTCGGTTCGGCTCTCGGCCCGCTGGCGGCGGCCTATTTCGTGCTGCCGCGCGGTCAGCACGGGCTGGCCTGGTTCGCGCTCGCCGCAATGGCCGGCATCATCGTCCTGACCGGCCTCGGGCGCTGGTACAGCGCGAACGGTCACGCGCGCAAGCCGTCAAGCGACGCGCCGGTGCGACATCCGACCCTGTCGAAGGGGCAGGTGTCGAAGGCGATGGCTGTTCTCATCGCGTTGCTGTTCTCGAAGTACATCTACCTCGCGAGCTTCACCAGCTACTACACGTTCTATCTGATGGACCGCTTCGGCATGCAGACAAAGGACGCGCAGATCTATCAGTTCCTGTTCTTCGCGGCCGTGGCGGCGGGCACCGTCGCCGGCGGTCCGATAGGAGACAGGCTCGGCCGCAAGTTCGTCATCTGGGTGTCGATCCTCGGCGTTTTGCCGTTCACGCTGATGCTGCCTTACGCGGGTTCGACGCTGACCGCCGCGTTGAGCGTGGTGATCGGCTTCGTGCTCGCCTCGGCGTTTCCCGCCATCGTCGTCTATGGACAGGAGTTGATGCCGGGCCGCGTCGGAATGGTCGCCGGACTGTTCTTCGGATTCATCTTCGGCATCGGCGGCATCGGCGCGGCGTTGCTCGGCACGCTGGCCGACTGGACCGGCATCCAGTTCGTCTTCAAGGTCTGCTCGTTTCTCCCGGCGCTCGGCATTCTCACGGCGATGCTGCCGAACTTGAAGGAGCCCAAGGGCGAGGCGGCGTAATTCGCCGCTGCGATCGCCCGTGCTCCGGTCAGTCGTGCAGCATCATGTCGCGCAGCATTGCGTCCGCCTCCGTCTTTCGAGCCGGGGGCGCTTGCGCGCTAACGACCGTCCGCGCGGGGACACAGGCCGTGTCGTGGTCGAAATGATCGGCCGCAGCCGCTTTCGCGATGAGGCCGACAATGACGAGCGTTGCGAGCCTGATCGCAATGACGGTGAGCAGCGTTTCCGACGTCGCCATGATGAGAGATCATGCGCGACTTCAAGACGCACGACAATTCGGAAGGTACGGCAGCAGCCTTCGCGGCCAACGAAGGCAGTCCGGTGCGACCGACTTACTCCAGCCCGTAGTGACGATGGCAGGCCGCGCAAATGCCGTCGAGATGATCGCTGACGTCGGCGACGGTCTTCAGGTCATGCGCCTCGGCGGCCTGATAAGCCCGGTCGGCCGCATCCGCGAGTTTTTTCACGTAAGCGTTCCACTCCGGATCGAGCGCGCGCCCCGGGATCATCATGGCGTTGGTGGCTTCCGCCAGCGTCGCGGCGCCGCTTGTGATGTTTTCCCAGTCGTCGTCGGTCTTGGGCCCGAGGTCGTGCTCGCCGCTGGTGTCGATCACCGAGCCGTTGACTTTCCAGATCAAATTCGCGGCCGGCGTCAGCACGTGGTCCATGAAGGTTTTCATGTCGACATGCGCCTGGAACGGCGGCAACGCTTGCGTTGTCTCCGACATTGATGGCGAGGCGGCGAGGCCGGAAAAGATCAGCGCGGCGGCAAGGCTGGCGCGCGTTCGGGATCTCTTCATCATCACAGCACCTGCATGGTGAAACCGATCCAGCGCCCGCAGGCGACGACGGCGATCCAGAGCAGGATGGACAGCGCGCCGGCGATGCGCGCCCGCAGCGGCGGTGATTTTTGCTTCTCCCATTGCGGCAGATCCTTCGCGCTGATGGCGTGGAAGACGATCATGTTCAGCCCCGCCGCGCAGATCAGGATGATCTTGGCGTCGAAGTAGCCATTGGCGAGATATTTGGTGGCGTTGGAAATGAACAGCAGGAAGCCGGAACTCACCGCAATCGCGAAGGCGCCCCAGGTCACCGGCAGCACCGCACGCGACAGCCGGCCGACCGGCCGGTTCGTCGAGGCGAAGCCAAGGAGCCGCAAGTCCAGCACGAGGATCGAGCCGATCACAAGGCAGATCGCAACGACATGGATCGATTCGATCGTCGGAAACAGTGTGTCGTTCTCGCGAATGCTGTCCGCAATTCCGCTGTCCTCGAAGAATGCGATCAGATCCTGGAGGTATGACATCATCCGGCCTGCGTGTAAGCGATCCAGCGTCCGGCGAACAGGATGCCGCACCAGACCAGGATCGACAACGTTGCCAGCGCGCGGCCGGCCATCTGCCGGCTGCGATCCTCAAACACGCCGGGGGAGGCCAGCACCATCCGTTGCAACGTCGCCGTCAGCACGATGGCGACGAGCAGCAGCGCCATCTTGAGATAAAAGGTGGTGTTGACCAGCGAGCGTCTCGGCTCGCCGATGATCAGCAGGCTGCCGGTCACCAGCAGGATCAGCAGCACCGGCCAGATCGGAGGCAGAAAGCGCCGCGCGACCTCGCGCAGCGGCTCATCGCGCTCGAACACCCGAAAGATCCGCAAATCGACCAGCACCGCGGAGGAGAACACGATCGCCACGCAGAGAATGTGAATTGTCTGGATCGTCGGGATGATCCAGGTGACGGTCTGGATGGTGTGGCTGAGCGACGTCGCCGCCAGCCACTGGGAAAACCCGATCAGCGTTGGCATGGGAATCTACTGCTCGTCCGGCGTCAGGCTGTAGGTCAGTTCCTTGCCGTCCTGCAAAACGACCTTGCGCAGGTAGCCACCGGGCTTGCCGTCACGCAGCGGCAGATAGTCGAAGGTAGCGTGATCGCCGGGCTGCAGCGATCGCTTGGTCCAGCCGGATCGCGTCAGCACCCCGGGGCTCGACACTTCGAATACCCAGGTGCCGGCCTGTGCTCCGTCCTTGACGTCGGTCTCGACCACGAAGGAGATATGCGGGTTGGTCCAGTTGACCTGTTTTACGGTACCCTGGACGGTCTGCGGGTGGTCGCTGTCATAGGCGGCGTTGGAATGGTGCGCGGCTGCGATACCGGCAAAGCCCAGCATGAGGCAAGCGGCGAGAAACATGGCCTTCGGCGACATCTCGATCTTTCCTTATTTGGTGTGAACCGTTCCGAACGCGCCTTGCGCGTTGGGGACGAATATGTCGTTGCCGTTGGCGTCCTTGCCCGGCACCAGATCTTCCTGCGCGCACTCGCCCTCGGTGACTTCATAATGGCGCGCGGGGTAGCGGCGGAAAATTCGCGTCGTCTTCCAGGTCGCGGTGAGAACGTTCGGCGCCGTGATCTCCAGATCGTCGTGCATGACGTCAGGTTCGGCGAGATGAATGCGCTCGACGATGTGCATGTCGCCATTATTTGGAATGCCGACCGCTTCGCTGATCGCGATATAAGCCTGCGGCACGATCGAATTTGTCTCGATCACCAAGGTGTCGCCATCCCAATGGCCGATTGAATAGCCGTGCAGTGACGGGTCGGGATCTTCCGGGGGCTTGCGGCCATCCATGTAGATACGCCGCATCCGGTTGCCGTCGACCTCGCCAAGCATGGTGATCCGGCCAGGCGTGACCAAAAGCTCGAATGCATTATGCGTCATCAGCATCCAGCTTGGCATGCCGTGCGGCAGGCAATGGCTCAGCACAAGGAACGGCCGTCCGGCTTTTTCCTCGGCAACAAGGTGCTGAACCTGCTGGAGGATGTCAGGCTTCCAGGGCGGCATGTTCGAAGCCTCCTGGCGCTTTTGATCCTTGATGTCCGGGAGCCAGACGCCGCTGAGATCAGGTTCGGCGTGTGCGCTTGGCGGAGCCGCGATCTGCTGCAGGAAAAAAACGCCGACGATCGCAAACGTTTTGACGAGCTGCTTGACAATCATGCGACATTCCAACCGATGCAGCGGCACGATAGTTGGCGCGAGGACGAAAGGAAAGCTGGTGCGTTGTGCAACCGCTTCAAAATTGCGGGAGGTTGTGACGATTGCGATATGATTCTTGAGTCGGCCGCGCGAGGGACTCCCAACAAATCATAACCGAAGAGAACGTGATGCTTATTTCATCGCGAATTGGCGAAATTTTTATCGGTCGTGAGCTTTCCGCGGGACGAATGCACCTCGCGCGCGTGCAAACGTGAAGCTTCGGTGAAGGCGCGGCAGAGTTCTCAAGGATTTTCGCGTTCGCAACGCAT
>Ga0302314_10013623_pt1 | contig 13955 bp, 11 predicted proteins | sample III_Palsa_N2_3_FD_200533 | JGI IMG/M metagenome (GOLD analysis project Ga0302314, IMG submission 200533) | Peat permafrost microbial communities from Stordalen Mire near Abisko, Sweden - III_Palsa_N2_3 | ecosystem: Environmental > Terrestrial > Soil > Palsa > Peat permafrost | place: Sweden... | reverse complement strand
GCGCAGCGGCCCGGAGGCGACCGACCAGGCGCCCCCGTGGGAGCTGCCGGCCGGGCCGGGTGACACCACCAGGACGCTCAACGCCCCCGCGGCAACCGGGGGCATCAGGGCAACCGGCGCCCAGCGGGCCACCGGCAGCCAGCCCGCGTCCGGCCGCGGCCGGACGACCGGCGGCATCCGGACGACCGGCTCCATGCGTACGGTCAAGCCGATCGCGCCCGGCACCGGGCGAGCGCGGATCGTGCTGCCAGCGGTGGTGCTCGCCGTCATCGGGCTCGGCCTGGTCGGCGTCGCCTACCTGTGGTGGCGCAGCACGTTGTTCATGCACACCCCGGGCGCGCTGCTGACCGACATCGGGGAAATCCTCGGCCTGGCGGCGGGCTACGGGTTTGTCATCCTGGTCGCGCTGATGGCCCGGCTGCCGCCGCTCGAGCGCGGCATCGGCACCGACCGGCTGGCCCGCTGGCACGCCACCGGCGGCCGGTATCTCATCAGCACGGTCAGCGGCCACGTGGTGTTCATCATCCTGGGCTACTCGGTCACCTCGCATTCCAGCGTGTTCAGCGAGATCGCCACGCTGGTAACCACGTTCCCCGACGTGCTGATGGCGACCATCGCCTGGTTCCTGCTGCTCGGCGTGGCCGCGTTCTCGATGCGGGCCGCGCGCCGCCGGATGTCCTACGAGACCTGGTACTACGCGCACCTGTACACCTACCTGGCGATCGCGCTGGCGTTCAGCCACCAGTTCGCCGACGGCGGCACGTTCGCCGAGAGCTTCCAGGCCCGGGTCGCCTGGTCGGCCCTGTACGCGGTGGTGGGCGGGCTGCTGCTGTGGTACCGGGTCATCACCCCGCTGCGCAGTGCCGCCAGGCACCGCTTCACCGTGCAGTCGGTCCGGCCCGAGGCGCCCGGCATCGTGTCGGTGTTCATCACCGGACGGGATTTCCACCGGCTGCGGGCCGAGCCCGGGCAGTTCTTCCGCTGGCGGTTCCTCACCAAGGAGCTGTGGTGGCAGTCCCACCCGTACTCGCTGTCGGCGATGCCGCAGCCGGACCTGATGCGGATCACCGTCAAGTCGAGCGGTGACCACAGCGGTTCCCTGGCCCGGCTGCATCCGGGTACCCGGATCATCGCCGAGGGCCCGTACGGCGCGTTCACGCCGTCGCTGACCGGGCGGCGGGTGCTGTTCATCGCCGGCGGTGTCGGCATCACCCCGATCCGGGCGATGTTCGCCGCGCTGCCGCAGCGCATGTCGGGCGGGATCACCCTGCTGTACCGGGCCAGTCACCCGCGGGACGTGGTCTTCAGCCGGGAGCTCAACGCGATCGCCAGCGACCGGCAGGCCGCGCTGCACTACCTGGTCGGATCCCGCGAGGACCTCGGCTTCGACCCGCTCGACGCGGAGCACCTGCAGCAGACGGTCCCCGGCCTGCACCGCTACGAGGCGTACGTGTGCGGTCCGAGCGGGATGACCGAGGCGGCGGTGCGGTCACTGGTCGCGGCCGGCGTGCCGCGGCGCCGCATCCACCACGAGTCCTTTGATTTCTGACCTGTCCCGGCTGGCTACAACCAGGAGGCCGCATTGCGCCGCGCTGTGCTGACCCTCGGCGGCACCGTCGCCGGGCTTGCCGCGTTGTTCTCGTTCAAGTCCCACTCGGCGGTGGACGTGGCCGCCGTCAGCACGCCGACCGCGGGCACGCCCGCGGCCAGCGCCCCGGCCAGCATTGCGCCGAGCGCACCCGCATCCTCGCTCAAGCCGCCGACCACCAAGCCGACGGCGGCGAAGTCGAAGGCGGCCACGAAGGCACCCACCCCGACGGCGGCGGCATCGACCGCGCCCGCCATGGTCGCGCCGGGCACGACCAAGCCGGCGAACACGCCGACGGCCGCACCCAGCTCGGCTAAGCCAACGGCGCCCGCCTCCACCCCGGCCTCGACCCCCGCGGCCCCCACGTCGGCGGCGCCGAAGACCTACACCGGTGCCGACGAGAACACCCAGTACGGGGACGTGCAGGTGCAGATCACTGTGTCCGGCTCGAAGATCACCGCCGTCAACGAGCTGCAGCAGCCGGCTGACTCGATCGGGGCGAACGCCATCAGCCAGCTGGACTCGGAGACCCTCTCCGCGCAGAGCGCCAGCATCCAGGCGGTCAGCGGCGCCACCTACACCAGCAACGGCTACATCGCCTCCCTGCAGAGCGCCGTCGACATGGCTGGCCTGTAGCAGCCGGACCACACGACGAGGCCGCCGGCGGGCAACGGTCCTCCGGCCCGGTGGCCAGACCCTCCCGCGTCGCCTGGTTGACCGCGGATGAGGAGCGAGGCCACTGAGCGTGCCGGCGGTCTGACTGAGCGTTTTGCCGGTGCGCCTATGCTTAAGGCAACCCGCGATGACGTCAGCGTGCCATTTTGGCAGCTCCGCTCAGCCGTCGGCGCCCCGGACCCCGGTAGCGATACGCGCTAGACGCATCCGCACCCGGAGGTCACATGGCTCAGCCCGCCGCTTCAGCTGGTTCCCGCGAAACGCAAGGCCGCTCCGCTGCGAAACCCGACCGGCGCTGGCTGATCCTGGTCGTGGTGGCCCTCGCCCAGCTGATGGTGGTGCTCGATGCCACCATCGTGAACATCGCGCTGCCATCGGCGCAGCGTGCGCTGGGGTTCGCCAACAGCGACCGGCAGTGGGTAGTGACGGCTTACGCCCTCGCATTTGGCAGCCTGCTGCTGGTGGGCGGGCGGCTGGGCGACATGTACAGCCGCAAGTGGGTCTTCATCACCGGGCTGATCGGTTTCGCGGTCGCCTCGGCGATCGGCGGCGCCGCGAACTCGTTCCTGATGCTGGTGGCGGCCCGGGCGCTGCAGGGGGCGTTCGGCGCCATCCTCGCCCCGTCCGCCCTCGGTACCCTGGTCAGCACCTTCCGCGACCCCCGGGAGCGAGGCCGGGCATTCGCCGTGTTCGGGTCGGTCGCCGTCGGCGGCGGTGCGGTCGGTTTGCTGCTGGGCGGCCTGCTCACCCAGTTCCTTTCCTGGCGCTACACCCTGTTCGTCAACCTGATCTTCGCCGCCATCGCGGTGGCCGGCGCCCTGGCCTTCATCCGCTCCAGCCGCCCGGCCGACCGGCCCAAGATGGACTTCCCCGGAGCCGTGTGCGCCTGCGCCGGGCTGTTCCTGATCGTCTTCGGCTGCTCCCACGCCGAGACGGCCAGCTGGACCGCGGCGCTGACCATCGGCTCCCTGGCGCTGGGGGCGGTCCTGCTGATCGCCTTTGTCTTCGTCGAACAACGCGTCAGTCATCCGCTGCTGCCGTTGCGGGTGATCCTCGACCGCACCCGGGGCGGCTCCTATGTGGCCATCGGCTTTACCGGAGTCGCGGTCTTCGGCGTCTTCTTGTTCCTCACCTACTACATGCAGCAGGTCAAGGGATACAGCCCGGTGACCACCGGACTGCTCTTCCTGCCGCTGGTCGGCGGCATCCTGGTCGCCTCCATGCTGTCCAGCGTGGTGCTGCTGCCCCGGGTCGGGCCACGCCTGCTGATCGCGGCCGGCCTGCTGGTGGCCGGCGGCGGAACCGCCTACCTGGGCCAGCTCACCGTGAGCTCCAGCTACCTGGGGGACATACTGCCCGCGCTGATCGCCATGGGCCTCGGTTTCGGGATGATCTTCGCCCCGGCCACCAACACGGCCACGGCGGGCGTCCCGACCAAGGACTCCGGCGTAGCCTCGGCCCTGGTCAACACGGGGCAGCAGGTCGGCGGGTCGATCGGCGTATCCGTCCTCAGCACCATCGCCGCCAGCGCGACGACCAGCTACCTGCTCGCCCACCACGCCGGCCCGCAGGCGGTCGCGGTTGCGGCCACCCACGGCTACACCCTGGCATTTACCATCTCGGCCTCGCTGCTCGGGCTCGGCGCGGTTCTCGCGGTGCTGATGCTGCCGTCACAGCGCCGGCTCAGCGAAATCAACAACAGTGAGACCACGGCCCTCATCCCCGCACCGTCACCGGCGGTCAGTGACGCCGCAACGCCCGCGCCGCAGCGGCGAAAGTGACCCAGGGGACCTGCTGACCGGAGCGGGCGGACCCGCCGCAGACCCCCGATCGATTCCCGTTGTGCGCCGCGCTCGCCAACGCGACCGACGAGCGACGAGGCATGGCGTGGGGGGACATGCACCGTTATCGTGCAGGGATGGCTTCCTCCCTTGCCCGGCGCGCGCACAACGCCACCAATCTCCTGCACTCGCTGGTTTACTTCGCCCCCGAGACGGAGCAGCAGCTGACCAGCGTCGGGCTGCGGCCTGGGCGGATGTGCTATTTCGCGGGCCGCGCGGCCCCGCTGGGGCCGGTGGGCAGCGGCGTGGTCACCGCGACCTTCTACAACTTCAACCCGCGGCTGGTGGCCCGGTGCATTCCGGCCGCCTGGGAGCTGGCCAGCCCGGAGGTGGTGATCGGCGCCCGCTTCGCCGCGGCCGACGCCGCGCTGACCCGGCTGCTCGGCGCGGACGTCATCGCCTCGGCGGACATGGTCACGCTGGCCGCGCTGCTGCGCGAGGCGGCCAGTGCCTGCACCGTCGAAGGGCGCCCGCTGTACGCCGGGCACGCGGACCTGAGCTGGCCGGACGCCCCGCACCTGGTGATGTGGCATGCGGCGTCGCTGCTGCGCGAGCATCGCGGCGACGGTCACATTTCCGCGCTGGTGGGCGCGAAGCTGAGCGGCATCGAGGCACTGGTCACCCATACCGCCACCGGCGAAGGGTTCCTCCCCGAGGTCGCCCGGGCCACCCGCGGGTGGAGCCAGGACGAATGGGATAGAGCCGTCAGCGGTCTCGTCGCCCGCGGCCTGGTTGACGGGGAGGGCGCGCCGACGGAGGCCGGGCAGGAGCTGCGGGCCCAGGTCGAAGAGCAGACCGACGAGCTCGCGGCCGCGCCCTGGCAGCACCTGGGCGAGCAGCGCAGCGAGGAGGCCGTACGGATCGGCAAGGCCATGACGCGAACCTTGCTCAAGGCCGGCGCGTTCCCCCGGGCAGGTGCCTCCGCCCCTGCACAGTCACCCTCGCCCGTCGGACAGGCGAGTTAAGGACCAAGCGGCCAGCACGTTCACCGGGTGATGACGCCAAGCGCGGCCCGCTCGGGGTAGGGCAGCCAGTCGATGGCCAGACGGCGGCAGCAGTAGTCGACGGCTGAGCAGGTGTCCGGGATTTCAGGGTCGTCGGTGCGCCCGTCCGGGGCGAAGCGCAGCCCGAGTCCGGGGCGCAGCAGGTCCGCGAGGGGCACGCCATGGTCCAGTCCGAGGCTGAGCGCGGTCGCATAGCCCCGCAGCAACCCGGCAGCGCTGCCGCCGGGCCGCCCGCAGCCGATCGCCACCGCGCCGAGCGCTCCGTCCGCCCGACGGCATGCCGTCAAGCTGAACCACTCCGAGCCGATAGTGACCACCGTCGTGTGCTCGACATACCGCCGGAACAGCTGCCGCTGCACGGAGACAGGCATCCTGAACTCCTAGATATTCAGTGCGAAATATTTCTCCTAGCTGATGATACACATGTAAGTAAGAGATCTTCCCGCGGGTCTCCAGCCGGGCCTGCCCCGCGCCGTGCCTGACGGACCAGCCACCGGGTCGTGCGCCGCCGGACCCTGCAGCGGGGCGCGGCGGGCGGGTGTCGGTCGGGGTGGCAGGGGGCGAGATACCTGGCGCCGCCGCCCCGCAAGCGATTCCCGGCAAGCCCGGTGCCTGTTGCCGGGCGAGGCCGAGTTCAGAGTTGGTCCCCCCCAAGGCGACCAACTCCGAACTCACCCCGCCTGCCGCCACCAGGACGGCACCGGCCGGAACGGGACGTTCGCCATGTTTCATCAGCGCGCGTTCCCGCTGTTCACCGGAAGCTACGCTGCCCCCCCGCTGTTGGGCGAATTCCCTACCGTCCCTTTTGGGGTGAGACATGCTGTTGACGTGAGCCACGAGAGCGTCCTGATAACACTCGGTGGCCTGATGCGTGAGCTGCGCCAGGCGGCCGGCCTGAGCCTGACGATCACCGCTCAGGCCGCGGGTACCAGCAAGAGCCATCTCAGTCACGTGGAGACTGGTCGTGACCGGCCGAGCGGCGAGCTGGTGGCGTTCTACGAAGAACGCTTCCATGCCGACGGCCAGCTTTGGACGGCGTATATCGAGGCGGTCACCGGGCCCCGGCCTCGGCAACGGGCCGCCCAGGCTAAGCCAAGCGGGTATCCGCTGCCCGGTGACGCATCGACCTTTGTCGCTGACATCACACCAGACGGAGTGATCATGCCGCCCGGCTTCCGCTTCGAGAAGATCTGGCGGATCCGGAACAGCGGCACCGTTCCGTGGACGGGCCGATGGCTGAGGCGTCTTGGACCGCCGGCGGGTCTGGGCATTCCCCGCTCACCATTGCAGGTCCAGATAGCGACCACGATGCCGGGCCAGACCGTCGACATCACCGTTCCAATGAAGGCACACAACCTGGCCGGAACGGCTGAGGTGCACTGGAAAATGGTGGACGACGATGGGTACGAGTTCTTCCCTGACCGCTATTACCGGGGAATTTTCACCACGGTCATCGTCCGTGACGGCGCGCCCAACCCGGAGATCCGGCGGCTGGATGAATCCGGTCGGGCCGGCTATGACGTGACGACCGCCGGGACTCAAGACGACCGGCGAACACTTGCGTCGCCTGAGCTTGGATCGGACGAACATGGGTAGCGCTGCAGGCAATGGACACTAACGCTCCGGTTACGACGGTGCAGGCGCCACCGGGCAGCGAGCGGACCCGCCGGTTCCGCCCCAAGCTCCGCTATGAGCTGATCGGATGCGGGCTGCACGGGCACGAGTTGCTCGGCACCGATGCCGCGGCGCTGCGGCCGCAGGATGCGGTCTTCGCCCGGGAGGCGGGCGGGCTGCGCTGGTACCGCTGCCTGCGGTGCGACTCGTGGGTCGCGTTGAGCCCGCCGGCCGACCCCACTGTGCCGTACCCGCCGGAGCGGTCCGAGGTACGGCTGCCGCTGCGGGGCCGCCCGTTGCGTGACCGCTACGTGCTCCGGCTGGTTGCCCTGGAACGGCTGCTGCACTTCGTGGTGCTGTCCGCGCTGGCCGCGGCGGTGTTCTTGTTCGCCAGCAACCGGGCCGCGCTGAACGCGGACTTCACCCGGGTGCTGAAGTACATGCAAGGCGGCCTCGGCGGACCGATCACCGACACGCATCACGGCATCGTGAACGACGTGCAGCACCTGTTCTCGTTCAGCATCACCAACCTGTACCTGGCTGGCGCCGCAATCGCGGCGTACGCCGTCATGGAGGGGGTCGAGGCGGTTGGGCTGTGGTTGGGCCGTCGCTGGGCCGAGTACCTGACGTTTATCGCCACGATCATTTTCGTGCCCTATGAGATCGACGAGCTGATCAAGGGGGTCTCGGCGCTGAAGATCGTGGCCTTGGTGCTCAACCTGGCGGTCGCGGCGTACCTGCTGTTCGCCAAGCGGCTGTTCGGCCTGCGCGGCGGCGGCAAAGCCGAGCGGGCCGAACAGGACGCCGACACCGGCTGGGCGCCGATCGAGCGGGCCACTCCCGCGCCCGCCGCCCCGTCCCCGGTCACCCCCGGGCACAGTACGGCCGAAACCAGTCACTGAGCTGGCGGGACCGCTCCGGCCGGCCAGCCAGGGAGTTACGCGGGTGCGAAGGCCCGGTTCCGCGGGTGATCCTGAGACCTGTACCGGCCTGCAGGCCCAGGGCAAGCGGGCTGCGTGACCCAACCAGCGGAGGTTCCAGATGGCCGAGCTCCCACCGCCCCCAGCGGGGATTGTGCTAGCCCACTTCATCGTCTCAGCCGACGTCGAGCGCTCCCGGCGCTTCTACACCGAAGTACTCGGCGGCAGGGTGGCCTTCTCCGGTCCCGGAGGGCTGACCTATGTCGCGCTGTCCAACAGCTGGATCATCATCAATACCGGCGGAGGCCCGACCGACGACAAGCCCACGGTCATCCTGGAAACGCCGGGTGATCCCGACCGGGTCAGCAGCTTCCTCAATATCCGGGTCAAGGACATCGACACCCTGTACGCCGAATGGAGCGCCCGGGGTGCCGATTTCCTGACCCCGCCGAAACAGCATAAGTACGAGAAGCGCTGCTACATCCGCGATCCCGACGGTCACCTGATCGAAGTGGGACAGACCACCGACCCAGCGGGAGACTGGTCGCCCGCCCACTGGCCGTCGACTACGCCTGCCGAGGCGTCCGAGTGAATGCCGAGATCACCTGTATCCCCTTACATCGACGGCAGCCAGTCCCCGGCCACCAAGTAACGGTGAGGAGGTTCGAGCCCGGCGGGGCGGGACCTGGTCCTGCGCTCATACCCGGTGCCAGCCGCCTATGGCTGGCTGGCCTGCTCTTCCAGCTCCTGGAGTGCGGTCTGCCGGATCTGCTGATGCTGTTGATGAGCGGCGCGCAACTCGTCGTCGGAGGCATGCTCGAGCGCGAGCAGCGAGTTGTCCGCTTCCGGGAGCACCCGCAGAATCTCGTCGAGCTTGCGCTGGGTTGCCGCCTGATGCCGCGCCTGCGTGTGCTGGATGACGAACACCATGACCACCGTGACCGCAGCGACGAGCGTCTGAAAGATCCTCTCCCACTGATCCGGGAAGTCAAAAGCCGCGCTCAGGGCCACCCACGCAATCCCGGCGGCCAGCACGCTCACCGCCGTCAGCGGAGCCCCCGTCCACCGGTCTACGCCCCACAGCAGCCTGCTGCCCCGCGACCGCTTCTCCTCCACCGAAGGCAACCCGGAGGTAGGTCCTTCCCCGTAAGCACGCCTTTCGCCCGTCCCCACCCAGCAAGCACTCCTCACGCAACGATCGCCAGCTTAGTTAGCCCCGTCAGCAGCCGCCCGCCCCGAATCCCGGCCCGCTCTGCTGCCAGGGGCACCAACAAGGGGCCGCGCCTCGATCTTCCCGCTACGGCCTTGTCCGGCTGCGCCCACGGCTCCGGATGGCGACCAGAGCGTGAATCTGCACCGGCCCGTTTCGCCTGCCGTCACCTGTGGTCATGTCCTGGCGGCTGCCCGCTTTGAGCTGATGACCGGCTATCGCCGCTGTAAGGTGACAGCCTGCCCCCGGAGTAGGAGTCCAGATGACGCAGGGTGTCCCGCAGGAACAGCCCTTTGCGGCTGGCCCCGCCGTCGACCCGGCAGTGCCGAGCCCGGCCCGGGTCTGGAACTTCTGGGTCGGCGGCAAGGACCATTTCGAAGCCGACCGCGCGCTCGCTGAGCAGTTCGGCCAGGTCGTCCCCGACATGCCGCTGATCGCCCGGCTTACCCGGCAGTTCATCGCCGATACCGTCAGCAAGCTCGCCGCTGACGGTATCCGCCAGTTCCTCGACATCGGGACAGGGCTGCCCACCGCCGACAACACGCACGAGGTCGCCCAGCGGCTGGCACCGGACTCGCGGGTCGTCTACGTGGACAACGACCCGCTGGTGCTCGCGCACGCCCGCACGCTGCTGACCAGCAGCCCGGAAGGAAAGACGGCCTACCTGGACGCCGACCTCCGCGACCCGGCCACGATCCTCACCCAGGCCGCGCAGACCCTCGACTTCAGCCAGCCGGTCGCCGTGCTGCTCATCGCGGTCCTGCACTTCGTCCCCGACTCCGACGACCCCTACCGCATCGTGACGGCCCTGAAGGACGCGGTGCCGCCGGGCAGCTACCTCGCGATCGTGCACGGCGCCAGCGACGCCGGACACAAGGACATGCCGGAGGCGGAGCGGCGCTACAACGAGCAGGCCTCAGCCCGGTTCAGTGCCCGCGACCGCGAACACGTCAGCCGGTTCTTCGACGGCCTGGAACTGACCAGCCCGGGCCTGGTCAACCTCAGCCGCTGGTCACACGCCACGGCAGGCGACAGCAGCGGCCCCGCTGACCTCGCCGCCTACTGCGGCCTCGCCCGCAAGCCCTAACCCCCAGCCAGGCCCGCCCCGCCAGAGGGGGAACCAGCACCGCTGAACGGTCCCGGTACAAGCCTGGCCCCGCATCCGGCCACGTTGCGGTCTGCTGACCCATGGCACCGGGATGACCTGGGCCGATCACGCATCCCCAGCAGTTCTGAATCGTCCACCGCAACCCCGTGGCCCACAGGAAGATCACACCGGCAACCGGGCTCAGCATCGAACTGGAGCTCACCGGCGCCGCGGCGGAGCGGGGACCTGTGGGTAAGGCCGGCCGGGATCGCGGGGTGGTTAATGAGCTGCACCACGCTGCGAGCCGATGAGGAAGCCGCTCCCGACGACCGGGCACGCCCCGGGAAGCGTTTTGCCACGGCTGCGCCGGACAGTGGAGGCACATGACCGAGCGCTGGTATGAGAAGGCCATCATCTACTGCCTGGACGTCGAGACGTTCCAGGACTCCAACGGCGACGGTGTCGGTGATTTCGCCGGGCTCACCCGCCGGCTGGACTACCTGGCCCGGCTCGGCGTCGACTGCCTGTGGCTGAATCCCATCCATCCCTCACCGGGCCGGGACGGCGGTTACGAAGTCAGCGACTATTACAACGTGCATCCCCGGCTGGGCACGCTGGGTGACTTTGCCGAGTTCTTGCAGGCGGCCGACAGCCGCGGCATCCGGGTCATCATCGACTTGGTTGTCAACCACACCTCGGACGAGCACCCGTGGTTCCGGTCAGCGTGCTCGTCGCCCGACTCACCGTACCGGGACTGGTACGTCTGGTCAGCACAAGAACCGCCCGACCGGCGCCAGGGCATGGTCTTCCCCGGCGAGCAGGATGAGACCTGGACCTATAACGAGACCGCGGGCGCCTGGTACTTCCATCGTTTCTACCGTTTTCAGCCGGATCTCAACATCAGTAACCCGCGGGTCCGCGACGAGATCAAGAAGATCGCGTCATTCTGGCTCCGGCTCGGGGTTGCCGGGTTCCGGATCGACGCGGCGCCGTTCGTCATCGAGTACACCACTCCAGATAACAACAGCGACGGCAAGGACTTCGGGTTCCTCACCGACCTCCGTCAGTGTGTGCAGTGGCAGCGACAGGACGCGCTGCTGCTAGCCGAGGCGAACGTCGACCCCGGCCAGCTCACCAAGTACTTCGGCGACAGCGGCGGCTCGGCGAACCGGCTGCACATGCTGTTCGACTTCCTGCTGAACGCCCAGATCATGCTGGCGCTCGCCCGCCAGGACCCGGAGCCGGTCATCGATGCGCTGCGCGACACCCCGGCGCTGCCTGACTGGTCACAGTGGGCCACGTTCCTGCGCAACCACGATGAGGTCGACCTGTCCCGGCTCACCGCCGACCAGCGGCAAGACGTGTTCGCCGCATTCGGCCCGGACGAGGACATGCGCCTGTACGGACGAGGGATCCGCCGCCGGCTCGCGCCCATGCTAGGCGGCGACCAGCGCCGTATCCGGCTGGCCTACTCGCTTCAGTTCACCCTGCGCGGAACACCGGTCATCCGCTACGGCGAGGAGATCGGCATGGGCGACGACCTGTCGCTGCCGGACCGGGAGTCGATTCGTACGCCGATGCAGTGGTCACCGCTGCCTAACGCCGGCTTCTCCACCGCCGCAGCCGACCAGCTGGTCGCACCGGTGGTCACCGACGGCACGTTCGGCTACGAGAAGGTCAATGTGCGGGTGCAGCGTAACGACCCCGGCTCACTGCTGTCCTGGTTCGAACGGATGATGCGCACGCTGCGCGAGTGCCCGGAGATAAACACCGGCACCTGTACCCACGTCGACGTGCCCACCCCGCCCGGCCTGCTCGTGCACCGCGCCGACGACACGACCGGCACCATGCTGTTCCTGCACAACCTCGGCGACCAAGACGCCACCGTCGATGTCAGCAGCCTCGCCGGCATGGCCGAGTCGCCCACCGAGATGCTGGCCGATCACAGCTACGGCGACATCGACCTGGCCAAGCTCACGGTCGGCGCCTACGGCTACCGCTGGATCTGCCTGCGGCGGGAACTGTCCCTGTAGCGTCACGCCGCCCGAACCGAAAATCACGCGGCGCCGCGCCGCATGGCCTCATCAACGCGAGCAGAGATCGGCGCCGCCGGCCCCGCCGGGTCGCACTGAGAGCTCTTTCCCGACCCGGCACGCCGGTGAACACCAGCAGCCACCGCTTGGAGGCCTCGGTGCCGACATTGAGGTTGTTCTTCCGCTCGCCGTGCACCCAGATCAGGTCATGGCTGCCGGCCGCCGTGCTCGTCGGGGGGCTAATCTTGCCCGAGCCCGAGCCCGAGCCCGAGCACGTTCCCGTCCGAACGGGTGCGACTAACGGTTGCGATTCCTATGGGCCGGGTCCGGCACGCTGGCCCACCGTGCAAGCCGCGTTCACAACGTCAGGCCCTCGCACCCGCAGCTGATGAACACATACTCGAATTCACTTCGCCTTCACGGCCGCCTTCAGTGTGCTCCGTCTTGGCATTGTGTCGCACACCGACCGCTAGCCAGGCGTCCCGTCGCCCTTGCTTCTCCGGGCGAAGCGCTCGAGTTGCCGTGCGTGCACGCCAGGCAGCCAGTCCTTGCCGTACGTGGCCGATGGGCCGACCCGCCGGTCGGAGGGATCACGGGCGTCACGCAAGGCGTGTACGTAGGCCCGGTCCTGGTCGATCCGCGGTTGTACCTGATCAGCTCCGCCGACGGACCCGTGGCCGGGGACTAGGACATCGACGTCGCCCGCCGCGCCCTCGAGCAGCCGCAACGCGGCGAGGTAGTCCTCGACCGGGTCAGCGGTGTCCTTAAAGTCGAGCATGGGAATCTCGACATCAGAAAGCATGTCGCCGGCGACAAGAACGCCGCGTTCCTCAATCAGCAGCGCCGCATGGCCCGGGGCATGCGCTTGATGCTCGATAATCCGGACCTGAGGGCCATCCCAAGGAATCTGCTCAGTTTCGGCGGGCAGAGCGGTAATGAGGCCGAGCAGGTCCAGCGGTATCAGCTCAGCGACGAGCGCCTTCTCACGCGCGTCCGACAGCCGATCTCGGGCAGTGGCCGCACAGCGGGCCGTGCCGTAACGGGGCGCCGTGCCGAGCCGGGCGTGCCAGAGCAGGTGATCCCAGTGCGGATGCGTCGAGAAGCCTGCCACAACGGGCTGGCCCAGCTTGCTAATGTCGTCGGCGAGGGCGGCCATTTCATAGCCGTGCACCCCGGGGTCGATGAGCAATACGCCAGCCCGGCCGTGCACGACAACGGCGTTGCTCTGGCAGAACTCGCTCTCGTGGATCAGCACACCCTCCGCCACCTGCCTCAGCACGGGGGCTCCTTCCTGGTCGAGCAGTTCCTGTGCTCGCCGACTACCAGCAGCGTGGAGCGCTTGTGTCGCGCGGCGCTCGATGAGACCGTAGCCCTGCTTCCGGGCGGAGTTTGTGTCGGGTTCAGGTTACGGCCCGGCTAACTGGATACGGCCTGTACCAGGTCGCAGCAACCCCTAGACCGCGACGACGATCTTCTTCCCGGCGTGGAGTCCCTTCTCGAGGTGGCGGTGTGCCTCGACCACGTCGTCAAAGGTGAATACCTTGTCGATGGCGGGCCGCAGTGCACCGAGGCGCACGCCAGCGTTCAGGAAGGCCGCCATGCGCTTCACCACGATGCCGTCGAGGGTGTGCTCGAAGCTCCGGTAGCGGAAGATCGTGAGCGGCGTGCTCGGGAAGGGCGTGGGCCGCGGGTCCAGGTAGCCAGCGGCGACGAGCGTTGCTTCGGGCCGGGCCGCCTGCAGGAGATCCTGCTGGCCGGGACCCATGACAAGGTCGAGGATGATGTCGGCGCCGACCCCGCCGCTGTGGCGGCGGACGGCTTCGGCGACGTCCATCTGGCCGGTGGCGATGACCGCGGCCGCGCCTGCGGCGAGCAGGTCGTCCTTCTTCGCGGTGTGCCGGGTGACGGCGATGGGCACGGCGCCGATCTGATTGGCGATCTGCATCGCCGCCCGGCCGACGCCGCCGGACGCGGCAGTGATGA
>Ga0302314_10013622_pt1 | contig 13956 bp, 16 predicted proteins | sample III_Palsa_N2_3_FD_200533 | JGI IMG/M metagenome (GOLD analysis project Ga0302314, IMG submission 200533) | Peat permafrost microbial communities from Stordalen Mire near Abisko, Sweden - III_Palsa_N2_3 | ecosystem: Environmental > Terrestrial > Soil > Palsa > Peat permafrost | place: Sweden... | reverse complement strand
TCGGCCCGACCGACCCGCTGATGACGCGGGCGGTGGATTGGCTGGTCAAGGTCCAGAACGCGGACGGCGGCTGGGGCGAGTCGTGCGACAGCTACAAGCTGGACTATACGGGCTATGTACCCGCGCCCTCGACCTCGTCCCAGACCGCCTGGGCGGTGCTGGCCATGATGTCGGCCGGCGAGGCGGACCACCCGGCGGTGGCGCGCGGGATCAAGCACCTCCAGGCCACCCAGGACGAGGACGGCCTGTGGCCGGAGGAATTCTACACCGGCGGCGGTTTCCCGCGGGTCTTCTACCTGCGCTACCACGGCTACCGGAAGTTCTTCCCCCTGTGGGCCATGGCCCGCTACCGCAACCTGATGCAGAGCAACTCGCGCGAGGTGGCGTTCGGGATGTGAGGCGGGCTGCGATCCGCGCGGATGGGCGAACGCCCGACGCCGCCCTTTGCGGACCGCAGCTATCCCACGACGCCGCTAGAACCTCACGCGGCTCTCGAGTTCGTCGGCCCTGACGGCGGTCTTCATCACCACACAGCTCTCATCGATAGTGTTGCCGTTGACCTTGCAGGTGTAGTCCCGGTCCTTGATCCAGCTGCGTTCCTCATCGCGCAGCTTGGTCTTAGCGGCCGGGTTCTGCGCGAGTTGGCCCATGACCTGGCGATAAGCCTTGTTCAGCCGGTCGTCCTGAGCGCCCGCCTCGCGCTGGGCGCACACGGATTTCTGGACCGGATTGTCACCTGCCCGTTGATGGCACGCCAGGAACTGCGGCGACAGGTGGGTCGAATCCTGCGCCAGCGCCGCTGCGCCGGGCGTCGATATCACAAGGGCGAGTAGGACAGTCAGTCGGTTCAAGGCCGAACTCCTTTGTGGCGCATGGTGGCGGGAAGATCGCGTGACGATGGCAAATTACCAGGGGGGCCGAACTTGCATACATTGAATCCGGGGTCGTCATCATTCCGAGAGGCCATCGCGTGACCGCACCCATCCTCGCCGTCACCGGCCTCAAGCGCGAAGCCGACCTGCTCGCCAGTCATGGCCTGATCGTCGTCCCCGGCGGCGGCGACTCCGCCGGCCTGGCGCGCAAACTTGAAACCGCCTTCCTGACCCACCACCCACGCGGCGTGGTCAGCGTCGGCCTCGGCGGCGCGCTTTCGCCGGAACTGGCGGTCGGGGACTGGGTCGTCGGGGATGCGGTCGTCGAGGCTTCGACGCGCTGGATCACGGATGCGCGGTGGGCGCGCGCACTGGTCACAGCCCTATCCTCGGCTCACCTTGGCTCCATCGCCGCCAGCGACACGATGGTGGTGGACGCCACGGCTAAGGCGGACCTCCGCACGGCGACCCGCGCAATAGCGGTGGACATGGAGTCCCACGTCGCCGCCCGCTTCGCCGCCGCCCACGGCCTGCCGTTCGCCGTCTTGCGCGTCATCTCCGACGGCGCCGACCGCGCCCTGCCCAAGGCGGCGCAGGCGGGCATGAAAAAGGACGGCGGGATGGACATCCTCGCCGTCCTGAAATCACTGGCGCTCGACCCCCGCCAGCTCCCGGCGCTGATCCGCACCGGGCGCGAGGCCGAGGTCGGCTTCCGCAGGCTCGGCCTACTCCGCCGCGACGACCTTCTTGGACGCCTTGGGGTTGGCGATGCGGATCTCGGTGACCTTCTTGTCGACCTGGTCTGAGAACACGTAGTTCGACCGGCGCTGGTTGGAGAGGTCGATCTCCGGCGCCATGGCGCCCTCGGTCTTGATCCCCTTCATCGCCAGGCCGAGCATCTTCAGCGGGTTCTTCACCGCGTCGGTGGTGGCGGTGCCCTCGAAGCCGCAGTGGACCATGCAGTCGGCGCACTTCTCGTACTTGCCGACGCCGTAGTCGTCCCACTCGGTGTCTTCCATCAGCTCCTTGAAGGACTTCACATAGCCTTCGCCGATCAGGTAGCAGGGCTTCTGCCAGCCGAACACGGTGCGGAGCGGCATCGACCACGGCGAGCACTCGTAGGTCTGGTTGCCGGCCAGGAAGTCCATGAACAGCGGCGAGTTGGTGAAGCTCCACGCCTTGCCGCCCTTGCCGCGCTTGAGCACGTCGCGGAAGAACTGCTTGGTCTTGGCGCGGTTGAGGAAGTGCTCCTGGTCCGGCGCACGCTCATAGGCGTAGCCGGGGGAGATGGTGATGCCGTCCAGGCCGGCTTCTTCCATCTCGTCGAAGAAACTAGCCAAACGCTCAGGGTCGGCGCCGTCGAACACGGTGCAGTTGATCTGGACACGGAAGCCCTTGGACTTGGCCAGTTGAATGGCCTCGACCGCCTTCTGGTAGACGCCGTCCTGGCAGACCGACTTGTCGTGCATGGCCTGGTCGCCGTCCAGGTGGATGGACCAGGTGAAGAAGGGGTCGGGCTCGTACTGGTCGATCTTCTTCGTCATCAGCAGCGCGTTGGTGCAGAGGATGACGAACTTCTTCCGCTCGATGTAGCCCTTGACGATCTTGGGCATGTCGCGGTGGAGCAGGGGCTCGCCGCCGGCGATGGAGACGGCGGGGGCGCCGCACTCGTCGATCGCCGCCATGCACTGCTCGTAGGACAGGCGCTGGTTCAGAATTTCGTCGGGATAGTCGATCTTGCCGCAGCCGGCGCAAGCCAGGTTGCAGCGGAGCAGCGGCTCCAGCATCAGCACGAGCGGGTAGCGTTTCTCGCCCGACCAGTGCTTCTTCATCACATAGGCCCCGATACGGGCCACTTGCTGCAGGGGAAGACCCATGCCGCACTCCTCAAGTATGTCCGCGCCGGGGGAGCGGCGCTATGAACCCAATCAGGCCGCAGCCTCTTCGGCGGCGGTTTCGGCCGGGGTGCGAAGCTCGGCCGGTAGTCTGAACTCGATCTCTTCCTTGATCCCGTTCATTTGCGTCACCTCGACATCGCCGATACGGCGCAAGGTGGCGATGACGTCCAGGATAAGTTCCTCCGGAGCCGAGGCTCCGGCGGTCAATCCGATCGTTTCGTGGCCGCGGACCCACTCGGGGTCCAACTCGCCACCGTCGGCGATCAGGTAGCTCGGCAGTCCCTCCTCCAGCCCGATCTCGCACAATCGGTTGGAATTGGAGCTGTTCTTGGCGCCCACCACCAGCAGGACGTCCACCACCTTGCAAAGGTCGCGTACAGCCGACTGCCGATGCTGGGTAGCGTAGCAGATGTCGGAGGTATCAGGCCCGGTGATGTCTGAAAAGCGGCGCTTCAGCGCGGCGATGACGCTCTTGGTGTCGTCGACGCTCAGCGTGGTCTGCGTCACATAGGCCAGCGGCGTATCGGTGGGGAAGGCCAGGGCCTGGACGTCGGCCTCGGTGGAGACCAGCGCCACCGGCGCGTCCACCTGGCCCATGGTGCCCTCCACCTCGGGGTGGCCGGCATGGCCGATCAGGATCAGCGAGCGGCCGCGCGAAACGTAGCGCTTGCCCTGTGAATGCACTTTGGAGACCAGGGGGCACGTAGCGTCCAGCACCGGCAGGGCCCGCGCCTTCGCCTCGATCTCCACGCTCTGGGAGACGCCGTGCGCGCTGAACACCGTGACGGCGCCGTCGGGGATTTCCGACAGCTCCTCGACGAAGCGTGCGCCCTTCGCCTTCAGGCTCTCGACCACGTGGCGGTTGTGGACGATCTCGTGCCGCACATAGACGGGCTGGCCATACTTCTGGAGCGCGCGCTCGACGATATCGATCGCCCGCACAACGCCGGCGCAGAAGCCCCTCGGCTGAGCCAGAACAACCCGCAACCCTGTCTCCCTAGGTCCGCCGCCGCGACAGGCGGCCGGCCAATCGATCCCGGCTCGAAGCCAGGCTGCATCGCGATCTTATAAGATTAGGGAGCCGCCCCGCCGGTTGGAAGGCGCGCGGCGTAAACCGTATCGGCGCCGGTGGCTGATTTCGACGTGCTGGTGCGCCAAGGTCACGCTATGGAGACCGCCCGCGTTATACGACGCGGCCGCGCCGGATCGTGACCGGCCGTCTTCGCCAACCGATCGAAAGCGACACCGACTTGACCACCCAAGCCCTCGACAGCGCCAGCCGATTGAAGTCGGAAATGACCGCCGCCGCGGACGCCGTGAACGCCGAACTCGACCGGCTGCTGCCCCGCCCCACCGGCCATCACGCCCGGGTGCAGGAGGCCATGCGCTACGCCATCCAGGTCGGCGGCAAGCGGATGCGGCCGTTCCTGGTCCTGGAAGGCGCCAAGCTGTTCGGGGCGCCGCGGGACCGTGCGCTCAGGGCGGCGGCGGCGATCGAGATGATGCATACCTATTCGCTGGTCCACGACGACCTGCCCTGCATGGACGACGACGACCTGCGCCGGGGTTGGCCCACCACCCACAAGAAGTTCGACGAAGCCACCGCGGTCCTGGCCGGCGACGCCCTGCTGACCCTGGCCTTCGAGGTGCTGGTGCACCCCCAGACCCACCCCTCGGCCGAGGTGCGCTGCACCCTGGCCGCCCTGCTCGCCCGCGCTTCGGGCAGCGAGGGCATGGTCGGCGGCCAGATGATGGACATCGTGGCGCCGGAGAACGACTTCGGGCCCGACGAGGTCGCCCTGCTCCAGCGCATGAAGACCGGCGCCCTGTTCGAGTTCAGCTGCGAGGCCGGCCCGGTGCTGGGCGAGGCGGGCGAACAGGATCGCGCGCGCTTCCGCGCCTACGCCCACGACCTGGGCCTGGCGTTCCAGATCGCCGACGACCTGATCGACGCCACCAGCACGGCGGAAAAGGCCGGCAAGGCGGTGGGCAAGGACGCGGAAGCCGGCAAGGCGACCCTGGTCTCGATCATGGGGATCGAGGGCGCACGGGCCGAAGCGCTGCGGGTCGCAGCCCGGGCGGCCGACGCCCTGGCGCCCTACGGAGCCGAAGCCGAGGTGCTGCGCGCCCTTCCCGTCTTCCTGGTGGAACGCGACGCCTGATTTCGCTCTCGAAACCTTCGCCTTGCCGCTACGTTCTGGGTAACTGGCCCGAGTTCGGCCATATCCCGATGCGAACGCCGTCCTAACGGCTAGTCCAGGACCCTACGAATGCACCCGTCGAAGTCCGCCCTCTTCGCCCTGGCCTCCGTCGCCGCCTTCGCCGCGCCGGCGCTCCCGGTCTACGCCCAGGCCTCCGACCCGGCCGCCCAGCAGATCGAAAGCTTCGACCACACCCTGCTGGACGCGATGAAGGGCGGCCGTTCGCTGGGCTTCCAGGGCCGCTACCGCAAGCTGGAGCCGGCGGTGACCGGCACCTTCAACCTACCGGTGATGATCCGCTTTGCGGTCGGCCCGGGCTGGACGACCATGGCGCCGGCCGACCAGTCGGCGCTGCTGACCGCCTTCACCCGCTACAGCGTGTCCACCTGGGCGAAGAATTTCGACAGCTATCACGGCCAGAAACTGGTGGTGGGGACGGTGGACACCCGCGGTCCCGACAAGCTGGTCCATACCAAGCTGGTGAGCTCGGACGGCAGCGACGTGGACCTGACCTATCGGATGCGCGACTCGGGCGGCGAGTGGAAGGTGATCGACGTTTACTTCAACGGCGCGATCAGCCAGCTCAGCCAGCAACGCTCCGACTACGCCGCCACCCTGCAGAGCGGCGGCCCCAAGGCCCTGGTCAAGAAGATCAACGAGCTGTCCGACAAGGCCGCCAAGGGCTGATTGCTCCTTGTCCCCTTGCGGGAGAAGGAAGGGGCCCGCGTGTCGATAGACGCGTGGGAAGGTTGAGGGGTCTTGCTGCGATATCAACGGCGAACGTCCGTCGACCCCTCACCCTCCCATTGCCTATGCAATGGACCCCTCCCTCTCCCACAAGGGGAGAGGGGACGCCTCTCATCCCCCCTGAAGGATTTGTTTCACCCGTTCGGCCAGGGTCTTGATGTCGATGGGCTTGGGCAGGAAGGTGACGCCGCTCTCGCCCTCCAGCAGGTCGGAGAACTCCGCCTCGGCGTAGCCGGAGATGAACATCACGGGCGCGTCGCCCAGGAAGTGCCGCGCCTTCTTGAGCAGGGTCGGCCCGTCCAGGCCCGGCATGATCACATCCGAGATCAACAGGTCGATCTCGCCGGCGTGCTGCTCGGCCAGTTCCAGCGCCTCCTCGCCGTCAGCGGCCTCGATCACCTCGTAGCCGCGCGCGCGCAGCAGGCGGGCGGCGACCACGCGCACCGCGTCCTCGTCCTCGACAAACAGGATGCGGCCGGCGCCGGAGAGATCGCGGGCGACAGGCTTGGGCGGCGGGGCGACCGGCTTGGGCGCGGTCGCGGAGGGGACGTGGATCGGCAGGAAGATGCGGAAGGCGGCGCCCTTGCCCGGCGCGGTGTCCACGTGAATCCAGCCGTCCGCCTGCTTGACGATGCCGTAGACGGTGGCGAGTCCCAACCCCGTGCCCTCGCCTACCGGCTTGGTGGTGAAGAAGGGCTCGAAGATCTTGGTCATGGCCTCGGGCGGGATGCCCGGCCCGTTGTCGGCCACCTCGATCAGCGCGCAGCCTTCCGGCGGCGCGGTGGGGAAGCCCAGCGTGCGGGCGCCGGCCTGGTCGAGCCGGGCGGTGCGGATGCTGACCGTACCGATGCCCCCGTCGTTGGTCCCGTGCGAGCGCAGGGCGTCGCGGGCGTTCACCGCCAGATTCATGACTGCGGTCTCGAGCTGGCTCTTGTCCGCCCGCACCAGGGGCAGGTCGCGCCCGTAGTCGGTGGACAGGATCACGTCCTCGCGCAACAGGCGGCGCAGCAGCACCTCGAACTCGCTGATCAGTTCACCCAGCTCCAGGGTCTCGCGCTGCACGGTCTGCTTGCGTGAGAAGGCCAGCAGCTTGCGCACAAGGTCGGCGGCCCGCACCCCGGTCTGGCGGATCTCGTTCAGACCCTCGTAGGAGGGATCGCCCACCGGATGGCGGTGCAGCAGCTCGTCCAGGCGCAGCTGGATGGCGGTGAGCAGGTTGTTGAAGTCGTGGGCGACCCCGCCTGCGAGCTGGCCGATCGCCTGCATCTTCTGCGACTGGCCGAGCTGCAGTTCGAGTTGCTTCTGCTCCGACACGTCGAGCAGGTAGGCCACCACCCGGTCCTCGGCCTGGGTGACATAGAGGTGGGCGATCTTGGGCGCAGCCCCGGCCGCCGTGTGCGCCAGACGCACCTCGACCGGCCCGCCGCCCCGGGCGGCCAGGCGTGCGCGCGCCTCGTTGCGCGACGCCGTGTCCAGAAGGTCCACAAAGCGCGCGCCCGGCTTGGCGGCGCCGGCGGTGAGTCCCTCCATCGCCTCGTTGGCCTCGATCACCGTGGCCTCGAAAGGATCGCCGCCGTCCAACAGGGCCGCGCCGAAGGGCGCAGCGGCGGCGAAGGCGTCCAGCGCCATCACCATGGGCGAGGTGCCGGAGCGCGCGGCGGGGGAAAGCGTGGGCGCCTCCGCCGCGAGCCGCTCCACCGGCAGCCATTCGGCGGCGGCCTCCTCGCGCACCAGGCGCAGCAACAGCTTGTCGTCGCCGAGCCTGGAGATGGTCACGGGCTGGCCGGGGTCGGGACCCAGGCGGGCCTCGGCCGATCCCGTGCGGCGGGCGGCGGCCAGGGCGGCGTACATGGCCTTGCCGGCTTCGCCCTCCCGATCCAGCCGGCGGATCACGCCGGCCTCGTCGCGCCAAGCAGCGTTGAAGCTGACCAGCCGCCCCGCCGCCGAGGTCACGGCGGCAGGCTCCGTCAGCGCGTCCACCAGGGCGTGCAGACCCTCGTCGGTGGCCATGGCCCGCCGCGGCTCGCTGCTGGCGAAGGCGTAGATGCCCGCGAACGCCACCCCCGCCAGACCGATCAGCAGCAGCAGGCCGGGTCCGGTCGCCGGCCCCGCCTTGAACGCCGGATAGGCCGCCGCCACGATCGCCAGCACGAAGAAACCGGCGGCGACCACGGACAACGGATCGACCCGGCGACGGCCCTGGCCGATACGGGAGACGAAAGCATTCATGTGTTCGATCTCATCGCATGCCCGGGCTGCTGACCTTCACCGGCGCCGCCCCTCTTCCCGACGGGCGAACGGGACGCGCCCTGCGGCGGCCCTTGCCCATCACGAAGCCGACGATCTTGGCGACGGCCTCATAGTGCTCGCGGGGAATGGTCTCGTCGAGGTCGATCGTGGCGTAGAGCGCCCGCGCAAGGGGAGCGTCCTCGATCACCGCCACCTGGTGCGCCTCAGCGACCTCGCGGATCTTCAGAGCGACCTCGTCCACCCCCTTGGCGACGCAGATGGGCGCCGCCGTCTCGCCCTGGACGTAGCGGAGCGCCACTGCGTAGTGGGTCGGGTTCATGATCACCAGCGTGGCCTTGGGCACGTTGGCCATCATCCGGGTCTTGGCCCGCTGCATGCGCATCTGGCGAATCTTGGCCTTGATGTGGGGATCACCCTCGGTGTCCTTGTTCTCCTGCTTGATCTCCTCGCGGCTCATCTTCAACCGCTCGGTGAAGCGATAGCGCTGCAGGAAGACGTCGAGCCCGGCGGTGAGCCCGAAGACGATCAGCGCCGCCACCGTCACCGCCCGCAGGATGTCGGCGGTGAAGGGCAGGATGGTCGCCGGCTCGACCCAGGCCAATCCGCCGACGTCATGGGCGTGGGGCTTGAGCTGGGCCCACACGACCGCGGCCATCGCCACCAGCTTGACCAGGCTCTTGGCGAAGTTGAGCAGGTTGTCCACGCCCACCAGGCGCTTCAGTCCGCCGCCGATCCCGATCTTGGAGAAGTCGGGCGCGATGCTCTTGGGCGAAAACAGGAAGCCCTGCTGGACCATGTGGCCGGCGACGCCCGCCGCCGCCGCCGCGGCCAGCACCACCGCCACTGGGGCCGCCGCGCCGATGGCGGCCCGGAACACGCCGACCGCCCCGTTGGCCGAAAGGTCGATGGCGTCGGGGTGGGCGATGAAGGGCAGGATGTTCACCGCCACCTGGCGGGCGATGCCGCCGCCGGCGATCAGCACCACCGTGCAGGCCGCCGCCAGCGCCAGGAAGGACGCGGCCTCCGGCGACTTGGGGACCTGGCCGTCCTCGCGGGCCTTCTGGATACGGCGGCCTGTGGGGGCTTCTGTCTTGGAGCCCTTGTCCTGGGTGTCCGACATGGCGGGTCAGATCAGCCGTTCGGCGAAGGCCTGAACCCGGTCCAGCCAGACCAGGCCGATGGCCCCCACGCTGAGCGCGAACACCGACAGGCCGAGAATCAGGATCAGCGGCGTGGCGGCGGCGAACACCTGGAACTGCGGCATGATCCGCGCGACCATGCCCAGGGCGACGTTGAACACCATGGCGAACACGATCACCGGCGCCGCGAGTTGTACGCCGAGCGAAAAGGTGCGCCCGAAGGTCTCGATCGCCAGCAACGCGAAATCATGCGCCGGCGCGCCCTTGCCGACCGGAAACAGGTGATAGGACTGCACCAGGCCGGCGATGAACAGCTGGTGCAGGTTGGTGGTGAACACCAGGGTCAGCCCGACCAGGGACAGGAAGGCGCCGATGGTGGCGCTGGGCTGAGCCTGCAGCGGATTGGTGGTCTGGGACATGGCGAGCGTGGTCTGCAGCGAGATCACCTCCCCCGCCACCGCCAGCGCGCCCAGGAACATCCGCAGCAGGGCGCCCAGACCAAGCCCGATGCCGATCTCCAGCGCGATCACGCTGAACAGGCCGCCCAGGCTATCGGGCTCAGCCGGTAAAGCAGTGCGCACCAGCGGATACAGGGTCAGCGACAACAGGAAGGCGAAGGCCAGGCGGATACGGGTCGGGATCGCGGTCTCACCCACCCCCGGCATCAGCATCATGAACGAGCTGACCCGCGCGAACACCAGGCCCGCGCCGAAGACCTGGGCCGGAAGGGCGTAATGCTCCACCGCAGGCCGCCTACATCCCTGCGATGCGGGCGGCGATCTCGCGCATGAAGCCGCCCATCAGCCCCCCCATCAAAGGCAGGAAGACCAGCAGCGCCAGGAACACGGCCAGGATCTTGGGGGCGAACACCAGGGTCTGCTCCTGCACCTGGGTCAGGGCCTGGAGCAGGCCGATCGTCACGCCGACGACCAGGCCCACCAGCAGGATCGGGGCTGCGAGCTGGATCACCAGCCAGATGGCGTCGCGGCCGATGTCCAGGACTTCCGACCCGTTCATGGTCCTTCGCTCCGATACTGAGGCGACCGTCCATCGACCGCACGGAGCGACCCTCGGCGGTTAAGGTTAACGAAGCCTGTACAGCTCGGCGCCTTCTACCCATCTCTCGGCAGGACTTGCCGAGCGACCCGGCTTCGGTCCAAAGCGACGCAACGCCATCCGAAAGCCGCCGAATGACCCCTCGCCAGCCGATCGACGAAGACCACGACACCGTCGACGGCGAGATGCCCCCCCGAAACCCACCCTCGCCCCACGGCCGCCCGAGCGCGCAGGAGGCGGAGGCGGCGGTGCGGACCCTGCTTCGCTGGGCCGGCGACGACCCCGACCGCGAAGGCCTGCTGGAGACGCCGGCGCGGGTGACGCGCTCCTACCGCGAGTTGTTCGCCGGCTATGACGCCGATCCCCGCGCCTATCTGGAGCGCACCTTCGAGGAGGTGGGCGGCTACGACCAGCTGGTGCTGCTGAAGGACATCCGCTTCGTCAGCTTCTGCGAGCACCACATGCTGCCGGTGATCGGCAAGGCGCACGTGGCCTACCTGCCCAACGACCGGGTGGTGGGCATCTCCAAGCTGGCGCGGGTGGTCAACGGCTACGGCCGCCGCCTGCAGATCCAGGAGAAGATGACCGCTGAGATCGCCCGCGCCATCGACGAGGTGCTCAAGCCCAAGGGCGTGGGCGTGGTGCTGGAAGGCACCCACTCCTGCATGACGCTGCGCGGGGTCAATTCGCCCGGCGCCGCGCTGGTGACCAGCCACCTGATCGGCGCGGTGCGCGACGACCCCCGCACCCGCCAGGAGTTCCTGCGGCTGGTGGGGATTTAGGGGCGGAAAGCACGCCGCCGGTTCGGCGAAGATCAGACCCCGTTCAGGTCGCGGGCTTGAACGACTGAAGCGTGCCGGTGGTGCGCTCCGAGCGCACGCCCGAGGAATTGAAAATCTCCTCGGTAACCTTCGCGAAGCGTTTAATTTCCGGCACGTACCAGAAGACCTTATAGATTCGCCCGCTCCCAGTCTGGGACGGTAGCCTGCGGCTCTGCGCCGAACTGCCCGCGCCGGAGGCGTCGGCCTCCGCCACGCCTCCGGAGACGACCGCCGGGGCGGTCTCCTTGGTCCAGTCCCCTTCCGCCTCGATCTTGAGCGCCCGGAACACGCCCGCCGGCGTCTGGATATCCTCCCAACCGCCCACGGTGTAATCCACGTGCAGATGCTCGCTTTTGACCAGGCGGGCGGGATTCAATTCGGTGTATTCCACCGTCCACCGCTTGCCTTCCTGTAGGGGGAAATTCAGCGGGCGGTTCACGATCGTGAGCTTGCCATTGACGCTTCGCTCGCGGCTCCAGTCGGCGGGCACGAGTCGATCCAGGGCCGGCGCGGGGGAGTCGGGCTGCTTAGTGGAAATCTCGACGTATTTACCGGCGATACGGTCCACGACGACGTCCACCAGCTCCTCGCGGTAAGCCGCCCCGCGCTCGGTGGTCTCCTTATAGACCCAGTGGTCTCCGACCTTGAGCACGGGGGCCTCCACGGCGGTCTCGGCGAGCGCGCACGCTGGCCAGAGTCCCGCCGCTGCGACCACCAGGGCGGCCGAGCCCATCCAAGCGCCTCTGCTGATCATAACGCCCCCTGCGCCACGCGGCCGCTCAACCGGAGCGCAGCAAAAAACCCACAACACGCGCAGGCCTAGCACGGCTGTGGATCACGGCGCTTTGCAATGCTGAAATGTTGAATCAGATCGGCATGTTCATGACGGACTGGTAGGCCTGGATCACCTGGTCGCGCACGGCCAGCATGGTCTCCAGGCTGCTCTGGGCGGAGGAGACGGCGGTGACGACGTCGACGATATCGGCCTTGCCCTGGGTCTGGGCCACCATCTGCTTTTCCGCCGTGCGCGAGGTGGAGACCACGTCGTTCATCGCGTTGGTGACGAGCTGGCCGAAGTCGGGGGCGATATCGTTCGCCGCGCCGCCCGGTTTGGAGCCCTGGTTCTGGACTGCGGCGTACGCCTTGGCGGCGACGAGGGGGGAGACCATCGCCTAAAACCTCACTTCTTGATGATGTCCAGCGTGCGCATCTCGATGCTGTTCATCGCCTGGATGACGTTGAGGTTGGACTCATAGGCCCGCTGGGCCTCCTTCAGGTCCATGGCCTCGGTCAGGGGATCGACGTTGGAGGTCTTCAGATAGCCCTTGGCGTCGGCCCCCGGCGCGCTGGGATTGTACTCGCTGTGGAAGGCGGCGGTGTCCGCCCGTATCCCCGCCATCCGCACGCCCTGGCCCCCGTCGTCGGTGGTGTGGGGTTCGAACACCGGCACCTGCCGCTGGTAGGGATCGCCGCCGGGCGTGGTGGCGGTGGAATCGGAGTTGGCGATATTCTCCGCGATCACCCGCATCCGCTGCTGCTGGGCGCGCAGCGCGGAATTGGCGATGGAGACCGCCGCGTCGGAATTGGAGATCAGGCTACTGGCCATGGATCAGCGCGCCCCTACTTGCCCGGCTCTTTGGCCGCGGTGGAGATGAGGTTCATCGACTGCTGGTAGAAATCCACCGCCGCCTCGTAATCGATCCGCGACTGGGTCATCTTCGACATCTGCTCCTCGAGCACCACCTGGTTGCCGTCCAGTCGCGTCTCGGAGTCCGGCGCCTCCTTGGCGGTGTAGAGGTCGCCGCCGCCGATGAGCGTTCCCGTCAGATGCTGGACGTTGGTCCGATCCAGGCCCGCCGGACGCGCATGCGGCGTCATCGCCGCCTCGACCGTGAACGGCTTGAGATCGCGGGGCGCGAAGCCGGGCGTATCGGCGTTGGCCACGTTCTCGGAAATCACCCGCTCGCGCTGGTTGGTGTAGTCGAGCTTGCCCTTGATGATCTGCATCAGGGGAATGGAGTCCAAACTCATCGCATCCTCCCAGCAGGAACGGCCCCACCTGGGTCGAATTTGCCGGGTCCATGGTTAACAGGGGGTTTCCAAGCGCTATTGCCGGTTAACCCTCCCCATCGTGGTTAACTCGGGTTTAACGCCGGCTCGCCAGATTGCCTGCGTGCGGACACAGGGTCCCATAGGGCGGAGCGGCGCATGTTTCTGTTGCTGAAAGCGGTGTTCGCGCTGGCGGCGACGCTCGGCCTGTTCGGCATGGGCGTTTGGGCCGCGCGGCGCTGGGGCCCGAAGAACCTGTTCGCCTCCATGCGGCCTTCGACCGACCGCCGCCTGGCGATCGTGGAGAGCCTGCAACTGGACCCCAGCCGGCGGTTGCTGCTGGTGCGGGTCGACGCGCAGGAGCGGCTGGTGCTGCTGGGCGAGGGCCAGGTGTTGGAGCCCACCCCCGCCGGCCGCGCGTCGGAGCGTGCGGCGTGAAGCGCTTCCTGAAGGCCCTGGCCACCCACTTCGCCCTGCCGCAAGCATCCGACGCCCGTCGCGCCGCCGGCCTGGCCCTGATCGCCACGCTCGCGACCCTGATCAGCCCCACCCTGGCGGCCGCCCAGGCGATAAACCTGGACCTCGGTTCGGGCGGGGGACTGACCGATCGGGTGGTGCAACTCGTCGGGCTGATGACGGTGCTGTCGCTGGCGCCGTCCATCGTGATGATGACCACCTCGTTCGTGCGCATCATCGTGGTGCTGAGCCTGCTGCGCCAGGCGTTGGGCCTGCAGCAGAGCCCGCCTAACTCGGTGATGGTGAGCCTGGCCCTGTTTCTGACCGCCATCATCATGGGGCCGACCTTCACCCAGTCCTACAACGCCGGGATCAAGCCGCTGCTGAACCACACCATGGAGCTGCCCCAGGCGTTCCAGGCCAGCACGGGCCCGGTCAAGACCTTCATGCTGAGCCAGGTGGACCGC
>Ga0302314_10013621_pt1 | contig 13956 bp, 17 predicted proteins | sample III_Palsa_N2_3_FD_200533 | JGI IMG/M metagenome (GOLD analysis project Ga0302314, IMG submission 200533) | Peat permafrost microbial communities from Stordalen Mire near Abisko, Sweden - III_Palsa_N2_3 | ecosystem: Environmental > Terrestrial > Soil > Palsa > Peat permafrost | place: Sweden... | reverse complement strand
GCGTAGGTCATCCGCTCGTCCTGATAGACCAGGTAATCGCGCGCGCCATAAGCGGCGGTGGCCAGCCAGAGCGCGCGGACGTTGGGAGGCGCGTTCTTGTAGGTCAGGCACGGGTTCCCGCGCAGGTCGATCGACACCGTCTCGAACGGCGCGCCGGGCGCGGTGAGATCCGCCCAGGCCTTCTTCAGTTCTTCATAGAGCATGCGTGTCCTTACACATCCAATCGGTAGAGCCGGCGGGCGGTGTCGCTGAAAAGGTAGGTCTTTTCCTCGGCGGAATAGTACTGGGCGATGGTCTTGAACGCGTTCCACAGGGTGGCGTAGTCGCAGCTGCCGATGTCGACCGGAAAGTTGCTCTCGAACATGCAGCGGGTAACGCCGAAGGCCTCGATGCACGTCTCCACATAGGGCCGCCATTCCTCGGCGAGCGCCTTGGCCGAGGCCGACGGCTCGGAGAGGAACGAGGCGAATCCCGGGAAGGGCATCGCCAAGCCGCCGATCTTCACCGATACATTACGCAAGGCGGCGAGGGCGCGGATGTTGTCGCGCCAGACGCCGAAGCGCTCCTGCCGGCGGCCGGCGTAGCTGGCGAGGCCGAGCGGCGTTCCCACGTGGTCGAGGACGATCGAGGTGTCCGGGAACGCCTTGGCCAGAGACACGAGTTCAGGCAGCTGTGGCTCCAGCATCCAGGCGTCGAACGACAGTTTGAGCGGCGCCAGTTGGGCGAAGCCCTCGCGAAAGTCGGGCCTGGCGTAGAGACCGGGTTGATTGCGCGACAGCGGCCCCAGCACATTGTCGTCGGCGTCCCAGGACGCGCTCTGGCGAATGCCGCGGAAGCGGCCGCCACCGGCGACGACGTGGGCTTCGAGCACCTCGCGCACCGCCGCGCCCAGCTTCAGGTCCGCATGGCCGACAATGCCGGCGCAGGCGCGGACCTCGCCATAGACGCCGCTGGCGCTCATCGCCGCCACGCCGTTGACGAACTCGGTCTCGCCGACCGGACGCAGGGCCGGCGGCCCGTCCTGCCGGTACATCGCTCCGCATTCCATGTAGACGGTGGCGATCACCTTATGGCCGCTCTTCATATCGGCCAGCAACTCGTCGAGCAGGTAGCGCGGCACGCGCTCGATGACGGTTTCGAAACCGTGCCGCGCCTGCGGTCGTTCGCCGCGCATCATCGACAGGCGGTCCCACAGGTGGTGATGCGGATCGATGATCGGCAGATCGGGATCGAGCACCGCCTCGCGGCGTGTCGCTGGACTCATCAGCGGATTCCCTTTCTGGCGCGCTCCGGGCGGCCTCGCGCCTTCTAAGCAAAATGCCATGAACGCGGCGCGCGCGGCGCGCAAGGGTGAGCGGGGCCGCGATTGCCCGTCCTGGGGATTTGGGGCACACACTTGGCGACGGCGCGTGGGGCGAAGGTTCGGATGCCAAGGCTCAACGATCTCAGGCCCGCGTGGCTCGCGGCCGCCCCCAACCTCATGGCTTTGTTGGTCGCGGCGGCGGGCGTGATGCTGCTGGCCTCGGGGGCGACGCCGTCCGATCCGGGGCGGTTCATGTGGCTCGCCGAGCATACGCCGATCGTGCTCATCGAGATCAGCAGCTTCGTCTCCTCGATCCTCGGCGTGGTGCTGGTGATGCTGGCCTTCGGGCTGTCGCGGCGGCTGGACGCGGCCTGGGCCGCGAGCGAGGGCGTGCTCGTCGTGGCCGCCATCCTCGCCCTCTTCAAGGGTTTCGACTTCGAAGAGGCTGTGATCCTGGCTGCCGTCGCGTTCGTGCTGGCGCCGTGCCACCCGGCGTTCACCCGCGCGGCCAGGCTATCGCGCCTGGAGGTGACGCCGGGCTGGATGCTCTCGGCTTTGGCCGCTCTGGTCGGAGCCGGCCTGGTGGGCTGGTGGTCGTTCCAGAACCTCGACTACGCCAACAGCTCGGTGCTGCGCGTCATCGGCGACCAGGACGCGGGCCGGGCGATCCGATCCTCGGCCGGCGCCGCGGCCGTGCTCCTGGCCTTCGGCGTGTGGCGTCTGTTGGCCACGCCCGCGACACCACGGGTGGCCGGCGACGCCGATCCAGATCTATCCAGGGTGCGTGCGATCCTGGCCACCGCCGAAGCGGCCGAGCCGGGCTCAAACCTCGCGCTGCGGGGCGACAAGCGATTCCTGTTCTCCCCCAGCGGCAAAAGCTTTCTGATGTTCGGCGTGCGCGGACGCTCGTGGATCGCGCTGGGCCTGCCGGTTGGACGCCGCGCGGAGCAACTCGATCTGCTCTGGCGCTTTCGCGAGATGGCCGACGCCCACGCCGCTCGGGCGGGAGTTTATGGCGTCGGCGCGGACGGCCTTCCGGATCTGGTCGAGCTCGGTTTCGCCATTCAGAAGGTCGGCGAGTCGGCCGCTGTCCCTCTCGGAGGCTTCTCGATGGAAGGCCGCAGGCTCGGCAACATCCGGCGGAGCTGGCGCAAGACTGGCGAGGAAGGTGGCTGCTTCGAAGTCGTGCCGGCGGGCGAGGCGGGTCCGCTTATGCCGTCCCTGAAACGCGTCTCCGATGAATGGCTTTCGCACCATTCGGGCGGCGAGAAGACCTTCTCGCTCGGCGGCTTCGAGCCGCATTATGTGTCTGAATTCCCGATGGCCGTCGTGCGCTCGGAAGGCCGCATCGTCGCCTTCGCGACTCTGTGGACCACCGGGGCTGGATCGTCCTTTTCCATGGACCTGATGCGCTATTGCGACGAGGCGCCCAAGAACGTCATGGACTTTCTGTTCGTCGAGCTGATGCGCTGGGGCGAGGAGCAGGGCTACCAGGCCTTCGAATTTGGCATGGCGCCGCTGGCTGGGCTGGAGGAGCGGCGCCTGGCGCCGATCATGTCACGGGTGGGACGTCTGCTCTTCGAGCGCGGCGAGGAAATCTACAATTTCCGCGGCGTGCGCCGGTTCAAGGACAAGTACGATCCGGTGTGGCAGCCGCGCTACATCGCCGCGCCGCACAAGTGGGCCATCCCCATCCTGCTGGCGGACGTGGGTCTGCTTTCCTCTGGCGGGGTCGCCGGCTTGCGCTTCGATCCCCCGCCTTTGTTCGCGCGCAAGCCGAAGGTCGAAGTCGACGAGCTGACGTCAGCTGCGAAGACCTGAATCAGCAGGAGTGCCTGCCCACCTGGTGGCCGACCACCGCGCCGGCCCCGGCGCCGACCACGGTGCCCACGACGCTGCCGTGAGTGACGGCGTTGCCGATCAGGCCGCCGCCGACGCCGCCGACCACGGTCCCGACATTGCCGTGCCGATGGTAGCGGCACCCGGCGTAGTGGCGATGGTAGTGGTGACGGTGGTGCGCCGAAGCCACGTCAGGCGCCAAGCCGAGGGACAAGCTGGCGACCGCGATTCCCGCAAGCGAGAGTTTCTTCAAGACAGTCAATTCATTCTCCTCGGTGTTCCGAGCGGTAATGGCTCAGCTCGCGGCAGGTTCCCCGGGGTCGCGCCACATGCTCCACAGCATCGGCGCGTCGGCGCGCGGCCGGTGTTCAGAGACCACCTCGAAGCCGTGCCGGCGGTAGAGCGCCAGATTGCGTTCGGTCTGGGTTTCCAGATAGGCGGGCCGGCTTTCGGCGTCGAGGCGATCGGTGGCCACCTTCAGCAGGCGGGAGCCGACGCCGTGACCCTGGGCGGCGTGGGTCACGCCCAGGAACCAGAGATATGCGTGCGGCCGCTCCATGGGATGGTGTTTGTCCATGTCGGCGCGCATGGCCAGGAGCCGACCGAAACGAGAGAGTCCGGTGGCGTGGAAAAGCGTCGGGAAAGCGCGCAGTTCAACGCTCAGGGGCAGCGGTCCCAAGGCCTCGAACGGCATCCAGATCGCCGCCGCGCCGCCGCACGCCGGCCGCTCGATCCGCCCCCCTTGAGCCGCGCCCATGCGTACGATGAGGCGGAAGAACCTCAGCCTTGCCTCGGCGCGCCGGTCGTCCGCGCGCAGGAACCAGTCGAAGGCCACATCGTCGGTGAAGGCGTCGGCCAGATCATCGGCGACCGCCTCCAGATCGCCCGCTCCGGCGAGGGCCGGGGCTTCGGCGCCGCGCCGCATCGCTTCAACATCCATCAGATCCGCTCCGACACCTTGATCGCCGCCCGGCAACCGGCGCGGACCACGAACGACAGCAGGCCATAGAGCGGCGCCTCGCGCGCGCCCTCGTTGATCGCCTCTTCCCGGTGGGCGAGTTCATCGGCGCGGAAGGCGGAGAGTTCGGCGGCCAGGGACTCGTCCCGGCCTTCCAGTTCGGCGATCTGGCGGGCGTAGTGGTCCTCGATCACGGTCTCGACCGCCTCGGTGCAGGCGTGGGCGGCCTTCTCGCCGATCAGCGCCGCGCCGACGCCGAGGCCGAAGGCGGCGGCGCGCCAGAGCGGCGCCATCAGGGTCGGGCGGACCCGCTTTTCAGTCAGCAAGGTCTCGAAGCGTTGCAGATGGGCGGCTTCGTGGGCCTCGAATTCGCCCATGCGACGGGCGGCGTCGGCCATGCCGGCGGCTTCGAAGACGGCGCGATGGCCGCGGTAGATTTGCACGGCCGCGACCTCGCCGGCGTGGTCCACGCGCAGCATTTCGCCGAGGCGGCCCGACACGCCGGCCGCGCCGGGGCGGGGCGGGATCGGCCGCGCGCTCACGGCTTGCGCCCGGCGCGCAACGCGGCGAAGGCGCTCAACCCCGTCAGGCTGGCGGCGGCCACGGCGTTCCACCCGGCCATGGACAGACCCAGGAACACCCAGGCCGGCTTGTCGCATTGTGGTATGCCCATCTTGGCGCCCGATAGCAGGCGCTCCAGGGCCGCGGGGTCGACCCGCGTCGCGCCGCCGCTGCAGGAAGCCGGCCCCGGCCAGAATTTCCATTCCACGCCGGAATGATAGACGGCGACCCCGACCTCGACGAGGAAGACCAGCGCCAGGAGCGCGTTGATCCAGCGGGTCGGATCGCGCCGGCCGGCGAGGGGCCGCCAGGCCAATCCGGCGATCGCCACGCCGATCGCCACCCAATATACCGTGCGCTGCTTGAGGCAGAGCTCGCACGGCATGAGGTGGCCGAAGGATTCGAAGGCGTGGGCTACGCCCAGAAGCGCCGCGCTGGCGAAGAGGGCGATCCAGGGCCAATGTCGCGCAAGCCGGCTCACGGCGGCGGTATCGCTGATTTTCACGCCGACGGTAAGAGCCTCAGGCCGAGGAACGCCAGCACCAGCAAGGCGATCAGGGCGCCGGCGGCGACGGCCAGGCGACGTTCGATCACCGGCAGCAGCGCCGGGCCATAGCGCCGGATGAGCCAGGTAACGCCGAAAAAGCGCGCGCTGCGGGTCACGCAGGAGGCGAGGAGGAGTTCCCACAAGGGGAAGCGCGCCAGTCCGCAGGTAATGGTCACCAACTTGAACGGCACGGGCAGCAATCCCTGCAGGAGAATGACGCCGACGCCCCACTTGGCGAAGCCGGCCCGTAGCGCCGCCTCGCTGCCGGGATGGCCGCTGATCGCCAGCAGCCAGCGACCGACGGGCTCAAGGCTGTAGCCGATCGCGTAGCCCAGCGTCCCGCCCACCACCGAGCCGGCCGTGCAGATGAAAGCGTAGCGCCAGGCCCGCTCGGTCCTCGCCAGGACCATGGGCGCCAACAGGGTGTCGGGCGGTATCGGGAAGAACGAGCTCTCCGCGAAAGCGAGCGCGAACAGCGCCCACGGCGCGTGGGCGGAGCCGGAGAGCCGCATCACCCAATCGTAAAGCCGTCGGAGCATGGCGGCGTTCCTAACCGACTCCCATCGCTCCGTCGACGCGGCGTTTTCGCTGCGCCCTTCCGCTAGGGCCGGGTGATTGGCTAAGATGGCGGCGGAGGAGCCCGCCATGAACGTCACCGTCCGCCGCGACCTGTTCGACAACCCGCTCGGCACCGACGGGTTCGAGTTCGTCGAGTTCACCGCCCCCGAGCCCGAGCGCCTCAAGGGCCTGTTCGAGCAGATGGGCTTCGCCGCCACCCAGAAACACCGCTCCAAGAACGTGCTGCGCTTCGTCCAGGGCGACATCAACTTCATCCTCAACATGGAGCCTTCGGGCCAGCCGGCGGCGTTCCGCGCCGATCACGGGCCCAGCGCCAACGCCATGGCGTTCCGGGTCAAGGACGCGGCGTTGGCCCTGAAACTGGCGGTCGAGCGCGGCGCGAAGGCGGTCCCTGGCCGCGTCGGGCCGATGGAGCTCAACATCCCGGCCATCGAGGGGATCGGCGGTTCGCTGCTCTATCTCGTCGATCGCTATGGCGCACAGGAGATCTATGACGTCGACTTCCTGCCCATCGAAGGCGCCAAGGCGCGCGAGGACATCGGCCTCACCTACCTCGACCACCTGACCCACAATGTGCATCGCGGCCAGATGGCCCGATGGGCCGAATTCTACGAACGCATCTTCAACTTCCGCGAGATCCGCTACTTCGACATCGAGGGCCAGCAGACGGGTCTCGTTTCCAAGGCCATGACCAGTCCGTGCGGCAAGATCCGTATCCCGCTCAACGAGAGCCAGGACGAGCACTCGCAGATCGAGGAATTCCTGCGCGATTACCGCGGCGAGGGCATTCAGCACATCGCCCTCGGCACGGCCGACATCTACCGCTCGGTTGAGGAGATGGGCGCGCAGGGCGTGAAATTCCAGGAAAGTCCGGACACCTACTATGAAGCGCTGGATGCGCGGGTGCCGGGCCATGGCGAGAACATGCAGAGGCTGCGCGCCGACCGCATCCTTCTCGATGGCGCTCCCACCGAGGGCCAGGGTCTGCTGCTGCAGATCTTCACCCAGAACATGATCGGGCCGATCTTCTTCGAAGTCATACAGCGCAAGGGTAACGAGGGCTTCGGCGAGGGCAACTTCCGCGCCCTGTTCGAATCGATCGAGGCCGACCAGATCCGCCGCGGCGTCATTCCGGCGAAAGCGGACTGATGGTCCGTAACTGGATCCCGGTGAAGGGCGCGCAGGGCGTCCATTCGCGCCAGGCGCACGCCGACATGCCGGCGGGGACCTTCGAGCGCGAGGTGTCCAAGGAAGGCTTTTTCGGTCCGGCCGCCTTCTTTCATCACAAGCATCCGCCGACCGGCTGGTCGAACTTCGAAGGGCCGCTGAGGCCTCGGGCGTTCAATCTGGCGGCGCTGAACGAAGCGACCGCCTCGCCGTGGGACGCCCCAAAGGTGCTCGCCAATGCGCATCTCGAACTGCGCTTCTGGAAACTCGCCGCGCCGATGCCCGCCCTGGCCCGTGACGCCGACGGCGATCTCCTGCTCTTTGTCCACGAGGGCGCGGGCGATCTCTTCTGCGACTACGGACGCCTCGCTTTCGAGGCCGGGGACTACGTCTACCTGCCGCGCGGGACGATGTGGCGGCTTTCGCCCAGCGCTGGCGCATCGCTGCTGACCATCGAGGCCACCGGCGAGCATTTCACCTTGCCCGACCGCGGCTTGCTGGGGCCCACGGCGGTGTTCGATCCGGCCATTCTCGATACGCCGGCAATGGACGAGGCCTTCCGCGCGCACCAGGAGGCGCCTGGCGAAGTCCGCGTGGCGGTCAAGAAACGCGGCGAGGTCTCGACCGTCACCTATCCCTACAACCCGCTCGATGCGGTGGGCTGGCACGGCGACCTGGCGCCCGTGCGCCTCAATGTGCGCGACATCCGCCCGGTGGCGAGCCACCGCTACCACCTGCCGCCCAGCGTCCACACCACGTTCCTGGCCCGCCGGTTCGTCGTCTGCACCTTCACGCCCAGGCCGTTCGAGACCGATCCCGGCGCGCTCAAGGTGCCGTTTTTCCACAACAACGACGACTTCGACGAGATCCTGTTCTATCACGCTGGCGACTTCTTCAGCCGCGACAACATCGACGCGGGGATGATGACGTTGCATCCGAGCGGATTCACCCACGGTCCGCACCCAAAGGCGCTTAAAAACATGCTGGTGCAGTCCAAGCCCGCCACGGACGAGGTGGCGGTGATGATCGACACCCGCGATCCGGTGGATGTGGCCGATGGCGCCGCCACGGTCGAGAATCCGGCCTATGTGAATAGCTGGAAGGGATGAGATTGGGACGCGGCGGCAAGTGACCGATCCCGACCTCGCGGAGATGGCGGAGGATGAACTCACGCGAGCGCTGACCCTGAAGTGGAGCGAGCTCAGCGGCATCACCCCATGGGGCGACAGCTACGACGGCATAACGCCGGCCGGGCGCGAGGTGATGGTGGACCGCAGCTACATCTGGCAAGGCGCGGCGGGCGGCGACATCCTGGTCGAGGTGGCCGTCTACGGCGGTCCGTCGCGCTACGAACTAGGCGAGCGCGCCAGCGCCTTGATCGCGCGGGGAGGGAAAGAATGAAGCTCGCATCGCTCAAGGGCGGCCGGGACGGGCGCCTCGTCGTCGTCTCTCGGGACCTGGCCTGGTGCGTCGACGCCTCGACCGTCGCGCCGACCCTGCAGGCGGCGCTGGACGATTGGGAGCGCTACGAGCCCATGCTGCGGGGCCTGGCCGAAAGCCTCGAGCACGGATCGGTGGCGCAGGCGCGCTTCCGCGAACACGAGGCGGCGAGTCCTTTGCCGCGCGCCTATCAGTGGGCGGACGGTTCGGCCTATGTGAATCACGTGGCGCTGGTCCGCCAGGCGCGTGGGGCCGAGATGCCGGAAAGCTTCTGGACCGATCCCCTGATGTACCAGGGTGGCTCCGACGGGTTCCTCGGGCCGCGCGACCCGATTCCGCTCCCTGATGCCGCCTGGGGCTGCGACTTCGAGGCCGAGGTCGCCGTAATCACCGGCGACGTGGCCCAAGGCGCCGGCCGCGACGAGGGTCTCGCCGCCGTCCGCCTAGTCATGCTGGCCAACGACGTCTCCCTGCGCAATCTGATCCCCGGCGAGCTAGCCAAGTCCTTCGGCTTCTTCCAGTCCAAACCGGCCGGCGCCTTCTCGCCCGTGGCCGTGACACCGGACGAGCTCGGCGGCGCCTGGCGGGGCGGCAAGCTCAGTGGCGAGATGCTGGTGGAGCTGAACGGCGTCCTGTTCGGTCGCGCCGACGCCGGCGTTGATATGACCTTCGATTTCGGCCAGCTGATCGCCCATGCGGCCAAGACACGGGCGCTGATCGCCGGCTCGATCGTCGGTTCAGGCACCGTCTCCAACCGCGGCGCCGACGGCGAGCCGGGCAAGCCGGTGAGCGAGGATGGCGCCGGCTATAGCTGCATCGCCGAGTTGCGCACCGTGGAGACGATCGCCTCCGGCGCGGCGAAGACGCCGTTTCTGCAAATCGGCGACGCCGTGCGCATCGAGATGCTGGGCGCCGATCGCCACTCGATCTTCGGCGCCATCGAGCAGGAAGTCAGCGGCCCGATGGGGACGTGAGCATGACCGATCTCGACGCGCGGCGGATTCAGGTCGTGCGCGACCACATGGCGCTGGAGTGCGTCCACGACTGGGACGGCGTCATCGCCACCTTCGCCCACCCTCGCTACGAGATGTATGGCGCCGGGCAGGTGTTCGACGGCGAGGCGGCGGTGCGGGGCTATTTCGCCGCGTCGCGCACGCCGTTTCCCGATCAGGGGAACGAGATCATCGCCATCGCCGCCAATGGTGACACCGTGTTGGTGGAGTTCTGGTTGACCGGCACGCACCTGGGGCCCCTGCAATTAATGGGCATCATCGTGGAGCCGACGGGTCGCGCTTTCCGCGTGCGCATGGTCGCGACGTTCGAATTTGCGCCGCACTCCGACAAGATCGTCTGCGAACGCCCCTACTACGACCAGGGCGCCATCATCAGAGCGCTCGGCCTGGGATGAGTCCGGCGCCGGGCTCTTGCGCGGCGCTGGAGCTCGGCTCATTGGCGTTGGAAACGCTCCCGCCATAGGCGGAGGCCACGCGAGGAAACGTCCATGCCCATCGCCCATGCCAATGGCCAGAAGCTTTACTATGAAGATACTGGCGGGAGCGGCCCCGCGGTCGTCTTCTCCCACGGCCTGTTCATGGACCACGAGATGTTCGCGCCGCAGGTGACGGCGCTGCGGGACCGCTATCGGGTGATCAGCTGGGACGAGCGCGGCCACGGCGGAACGGCGGGCGCCGATCTCGCGCCGTTCACCTACTACGACTCCGCCGACGACCTCGCCGCCCTGCTGGCCAGTCTCGGCGTGGAGCGGGCGGTGCTGGCCGGCATGTCGCAGGGCGGCTTCCTGTCGCTGCGCGCCGCGCTCACCCATCCAGGGATCGTCAAGGGTCTCATCCTCATCGACACCCAGGCCGGCGTCGAGGATCCGGAGAAGATGGCCGGCTACGCCCAGCTCGTCGACGGCTGGCTGGCGAACGGCTTGTCGGACGGCACAGCCGACTTCATCGAGAGTGTGATCCTCGGCGACGGCTGGTCGGGCGCGGCCGCTTGGAAGGCCAAGTGGCGACGCTGGGCGCCCCACGACTTGCGTGGCTGCATGGACTGCCTGGCTCACCGTGACGATATCACCGGCAAGCTGTCCGAGATCGCCTTCCCGGCCTTGGTGATCCACGGCGATGCCGACGCCGCCATCCCGCTGGACCTCGCCGAAGCCTTGAAGCGCGGTCTGCCGCACGCCGATCTGGTGGTCGTCGAAGGCGCCGGGCACGCCGCCAACCTCACGCATCCCGGGCCCGTCAACGCGGCCATCGAGCGGTTCCTGGCGAAGGTGGGCTGATCGGCGGCGCTCTAGACTTCGCGCGCCGGCGCAGGGCTCCCGGCAACCTGGGACATGATGGCCAGCACGCGGTCTTCATTGTCCTTGAAGAAAGCCATCCATTCTTCCGTGCCGTCGTCGTGGCGGTGGATCATGTGCGGGGCGTTGATGAACTCGACACCTCGGGCGGCGAGCGCCTTGTTCGCCGCGCGTATGTCGCCCACCCGGAAATAGAGCACCGACTCGGATGGGCCTTCACCTTCCGACAAGAATAGCCGCACGCCGCCGCAGTCGAAGAAGGCGAGGTTGCCGAACGAATAGAGATGCGGCAGGCCGAGCACCTCGCTGTACCAGCGGCGGGCGGCCGCCACGTCCTTCACCCCGCGGGCGATCTGGCCCACCGGGCCGAGGGTCAGGGCCTGGTTCATGTGTGTCTCCGTTTTGGCGAGGCGGCTGTCACGGCGCACGCCGTCCCAGCGGGCGAGTTCGGCGCGGCTGGCGAAGCCCAGCTTCTGCAAGGCGTTGGCCACGTGATATTTGACGGCGTCGAGGCTGACGCCCTGGCGGCGGGCGATCGTGGGATAGGTCATGCCGTGCCGCACCGCCTCCACGACGCGCCACTCGGCCGGGGTGAGGACATCGGCGTGAGGGGGCCGGCCGCGCGGTCTTTGGGAAGCCATGAAGCCAGACTAGCGCCAGCGCCGGGGATTTACCCTCCCCGACGCGACTCTGGAGGCCAGTTCCTCCCGGCCTCTACCAGATCCATCCGGGCGATCGCTCAGCCGCCCAGGAGGCTAAACACCAGATAGGCGAGCAGGGCGCAGCCCAGAATGAACAGCAGAGCGGCGAGCGCCAGATCGACGCGCGAACCAGGACCGGCTTGAGGATTGGGATCGTCGATCGCTTTCCCGGTCTGGAGGAAGCGAAACGTCGCGACCGCGACCATGGCCAGCCCCATCAGCATCAGGGCCAGCCCAGCGGCCTCGGCGAACCGGCGGCTGGCCGCATGGGCGAGGCTGATCCCCAGCGACGTTCGCGCAACTTGGAGAAAGAGGTCGAACCGCTCCACCAGGAAGCCGAACGCCATGACCGCGATGGCGGTGCGCACCCAGGCGAGGAACGTCCGCTCGTTCGCGGCGTGGTCGCTGTAGTTTCGGATCATCGGCGCGGCCATGTCCAAATGAATTCAGGGCCCAGGCTTCCGCCTGGATGAACGCGATCATAGTGTGACGCCATGCCGCTCGCCACGATCATCGGTCTCGCCGCCGCCTTCTGCACGACCGTTTCGTTCGTGCCGCAGGTGATCCGGGCGTGGCGGACGCGCTCGACCCGCGACCTGTCCGTGCAGTCGTTCGCAACCTACGCCGTCGGCCTGACCCTATGGCTGGTCTACGGCCTGATGATCCACGACCTCCCGTTGATCGCGGCCAACGGACTCACGCTACTGCTGGCGCTGACGATCTTGGGTCTGAAACTGAAACACGGTTAGGCCAGGGTCGTCCTCTTCAGTGGGCCAGCGATGCAGGCACGGGCGCGCCCCGGACCCCCGCGTAGACGGCGTCGAAGGCGCTGAGCGTGTCGAGATTGGCGACGCCGCCCACCGTTATCGCCTGGTCGAGGTGCAGGACCCGCGGATGGGTGGCATCGAACCTCGGCCAGCGCGGCACGCCCGGTCCATTGGGGTCGCCGGTCCTGGCGAAATTCACCCAGTAGCTGGACATGGCGTCGGCGAGCGCATGGTCGGCCGGGGTCCAGCGCCAGGGCTCTTGCCCCAGGTGATCGAAGACGTACCACAGCTCGGCGAAGTGGCTGGGTCCCCATCCGGCGTAGACCGATCCAGCGGGAAACGGCGGGGCGTGCGCGAAATGATAGTAGTAGACGCTGTTCCGGCCGGTGGCGGCCTCGAGCCGCGCCCAGGTCCAGACGTCCCAGCCGAAGCGCAGGTCGCGCTCGAAGGCAAGGCGGGCGGCGACCGCCTGGGCGTCCGTCGCGTGCGGGTAGGGCGCCAGGAGCTGCGGCGGCAGCGCCCCCCAGCGCTTGGAGATGTCAGCGGCGAAAGTCGCGGCCTTGATCGAGCCCAGGTCATCAATGAGCGAGCGGGCCTCGTCGGCGTTTGATCCGACGAGAATCGGCGCGTCGTTCTGCCGCCCGGCGGCGAACACCTCATAGGGCGAAGCGGGCAGCACATAGGGCTCGATCACCGGATGGGTGACGGCGTCGCGCTTGCCGGCGAACAGGGCGCTCGCCGGCAGAGCGCGCAACGCCGTGAGAGAGCTGACGCCGAGCGATGCGGCATAGGCCTGACCATCCCTTTCCGCGTTGGCGAGCTGATAACCCGGGGCCAGCACGATCGGTTCGAACACGCCGCCGCTCTCGCCGATGGCCCGCTGAAAGAGACCCTTGGCCAGCGGCGAAGACATCAGCAGGCTTACCGACGCCCCGCCAGCCGACTGGCCGGCTATGGTCACCCGGTGGGGATCGCCGCCGAAAGCGGCGATGTTGCGCCTGACCCAAGCCAGCGCCGCGATCTGATCCTCGATGCCGTAGTTTCCGGACGAGCGATGCGGCGACTCGGCGGTGAGCGCGGGCAGGGCGAGAAAGCCGAACGGCCCGACGCGATAGGCCACGGTCACCACCACCGCGCCCTTGCGCGCCAGCTGATCGCCCCAATAGAGCGGCATCGCCGCCGAGCCGTTGGAAAAGCCCCCGCCATAGATCCACACGATGACCGGCAGGGGCGCCGAACGGGGGGTGCGCCGGGGCGTCCAGATATTGAGATAGAGGCAGTCTTCGCTGACGCGCGGCGCCGTCTCGCCCGGCATGGAGACACCGGTCTGCATGCAAGCCGGAGCGAACCGGTCCGCTCGGCGCACGCCTGGCCAGGGTGTGACCGGCGAGGGCTCGCGCCAGCGCAGCGCACCCACGGGCGGGGCGGCGAAGGGAACGCCTCGGTAGACCGTGAGGCCGCCGGCCTGGACGCCCTGGACAAGGCCGGAATCGATCCGCACCGCAGCCATCGCCGCCGGCGCGGCCAGCATCGCAAGGCAGAAGGCGATGGCCTTGGCCTTCACGCCGTTCCCATACCGGCGAAGTCAAGGCGGACGGCGTCGCGGGCGGAACATCCGGTGGAACCCACGGGCGCAACCTGGCGGCGCCAAAGAGGCAGCTAACTCGCCCCGGCGCTTTGGGTTGCGGCGGCGGCCCGGGCCTGAAACTCCTGGGTGGAGTTCTCGCAGGGGTAGGGCGTGCCCGGAACCGGAACGCCGAGGAAGGCGCACAGCGGCTCCCAGCCG